>QRFC01000527.1_pt1 | contig 37884 bp, 38 predicted proteins | sample 1861061 | NCBI WGS metagenome assembly QRFC01 (sample SAMN09711282, study PRJNA482702) | Human gut metagenome, whole genome shotgun sequencing project.
ATAACGGGCTGGAGCTGCGGGAATCCATTGAGAGGACGGTGCGATAATGGGAAACCGAAAGCAGCCCTTCGGCTACCGTATGACGCTGGGCGAGATCACAATCCAGCCGGAGGAGGCAGAGCTGGTGCGGTTTATCTTCCAAGGATACAGCACGGGAGCCACGCTGGGGGAGCTGACCAAGACACTCTGCCGACAGGAGATCCCCTACTATGAGGGACGGTCATGGAACAAAAACATGGTCTCCCGTATTTTAGAGGATGGCCGCTATGTCGGAGAGAAAGGCTATCCGGCACTCATCGAGCCAGAGCAGCTCCGCACGGCAGCGGAAAAGAGGACGGCAAGAGCCCGCCCCCCGCAGAAAACGCCCGCGCAGAAGGTCCTGCGGCGGCTCTGCGGCGCACCGCCCTCCGAGCGGGTGGAGAAGATCGTCACCAGTCTGCTCAACGAGCTCATACGCTGCCCCGACCGTATTCAGCCAGCGGTATCCCAAGTGGTCGGCGCTGCCTGCGGAAAAACACGGGAGGAGCTGACCTCCGCACTGGAGCGGCAGCCCATCGACGAGGACAACGCCAGAGCGCTGCTCCTTCAACTGGCGGCAGAGCAGTACGACGCCATCGGGAACACGGAATACGAAACCGTGCGGCTGCGGCGGCGGCTCACCGGCCGAAAGCACATGACGGAGCCGGATGCGGAGCTGCTGCAAAGCACGGTGTCAAAGGTGCGTGTGACGAACAAATGCGTGACCGTGACGCTGAAGAACGGACAGACCATAGAGAGGAGAGATCAGCTGTGAACGAAACCGCCCCAAGAGTCATTAAGATCCCCGCAAAGCCGGAGTCGGTCCGGCAGGCGGAGCTGAAAAGACAGCTCCGGGTCGCCGCCTACTGCCGGGTCTCCACCAAGGAGGAGGATCAGGCAAACAGCTACGAGGTGCAAAAGGAATACTACACCGACAAGATCATGTCCAACCCCGCGTGGACCATGGCGGGCGTTTTCGCCGACAAGGGTATCACCGGCACCTCGGTGAAAAAACGCGAGGACTTCATGCGTATGATCCGCCACTGCCGCCAGAGGAAGATAGACATCGTCCTCACCAAGTCAGTCTCCCGCTTCGCCCGCAACACGGTGGACTGCCTCTACTACACACGGGCACTCAAGGAGCTGGGCATCGCCGTCATCTTTGAAAAGGAGAACATCAATTCGCTGGAGGAGGACAGCGAGCTGCGCATCACGCTCTCCGGCGCCTTCGCGCAGTCCGAGAGCGAATCCATCTCCGCCAATGTCACATGGGGCAAACGCCGCGCTATGGAGAGCGGAAAGGCGACCATCCAGTACAAATACCTCTACGGCTACCGCAGGGGTGCGGACGATAAGCCGGAGATTATCCCGGAGGAGGCAGAGGTCGTCCGCTGGATCTACGAGCGATACCTCGCCGGAGCCAGCACACGGATGCTGCGGGACGAGCTGCATGAGCAGGGCGTGATATACTCCGAAAAGTCACCGCAATGGACGCTGCCTCATATCAAGAGCATCCTGCGGAATGAGAAATACTGCGGCGATGTGCTGATGCAGAAAACCTTTCAGCAGGATGTCATCAACCGCAAGGTCATCAAAAACACGGGGCAGCTCCCCATGTACCTCATAGAGAACCACCACGAGGGCATCGTCAGCCGTGAGAAGTACAGCGCGGTGCAGGCGGAGATGGCGCGGCGCAAGGCGGCAAAAAGCCCCTCCAAGAGAGCCTCCACCGGTCTTGCCGCCTACACCAGCCGCTACGCCCTCTCGGACCGTCTGGTGTGCGGCGAGTGCGGAACACTGTACCGCCGCTGCACATGGACGCGCCCCGGTGGAAAGCGCGTCGTGTGGCGCTGTGTGAGCCGCCTGGACTACGGCAAGAAATACTGCCACAGCTCGCCCACGCTGGACGAGGCGCCGCTCCAACAGGCGATCATAGCCGCCCTCAACACCGTCCTGCCGGACTTGGATGGCCGCATCCGCCAAATCACAGAGGCGTTGGAGGCGGAGGTCATCCCGTTCCCCGGCGGCGGCATGAGCCTTGGCGACATCGACCGCAGGCTGGCGGAACTGGAAGTGCAGTTCCAAAGACTGCTGGAAAAGGCGGCGGATGATCCCATCGCCTATGGGGATCAGTTCAAGGAAATACTGGACGAGCAGACCGCGCTAAAGGAACTGCGGACCTCCATCCTTGCGGAGAGCAAAGAACACACCGAAGCGGATCGGCGCATCAGGGATGCCGCGGGGATGCTGGAAAACGCCGTACCCCACATCGCGGAATGGGATGAGAGTGCCATCCGGCAGCTGGTGGCGCAGGTGAAGGTGCTGTCCAAGAATGAGATCTGCGTGACGCTCAAGAGCGGCATCGAGATCCGCCAGAGCATTGCAAACTGAAAGAAGGTGGAAAGATGGTTTTTGTGCTGTGAAATTAAGACTATAGAGGAAAAAACGGCAAATCTGCCGGCTTTTCCTCTGTGGTCTTGATTGAAACGTTATTAAGCTCGATTTATAACCCCTGAACAATATTTTTAATTACTAATGCAACAACGCGATTGGCTCTACTCTGAGCAGCTTTCTTTGTTACAAATAGCATTACGATAAGATAAATGAGAGGGATATATAGTATATTAATTGCTGTCATTATGCTCGTGTAGGAAATTGCTAAAATCAAGAGTGCGATAAGTGTCATAACCAACAGAGAAATCGTTGACATACAAATATCTCTCGTCATCAGTTGCATCCGTTCGGCTTCATTAACATTTCCACACTGAGCATCTTTGCACTTCCTCAGAAGAACATTCCATTCTGCAGTTTGCTGATTTGCAGAAGCTTTTGATAAATGTGCAAACATATCTTTTGCTTTTGCAAGATCAAATCCGGTTGCATCTATTTTATCGGAGGCTATATCCGCGAAAACAGTATCGCTTGGAAAGGTCTTATAAATTATTTGTCTCTTAGATTTATCAGACCAAAGCTCATTCAAGATGAACACCAATGCACAAATTGCGCCTGCCAAGGTATCGATTGCAATCATACTGAAAAGCGCAGAAAGTAGCTCTCCTGCATCAATTGTATTTTTTATGTAGAATCCAACAGAAGCGACTGTAATTAGTAAATAAGCTAAAATATATTGCTTTAGCTCTTTGTATTTATAGTCCTTGATATATTCCGTATTCATTCTTATGCTACCTTTTCATAGACTGTACGAATTGCTTTTACAAGCCCCAAACGCCTTTGCTGAAATAGCTCTCGTTCTGACATGGTAGATTGGAATCCAAACTCACCGGCATCCTCAATATAGTTCATTAAGAGCCCGGAAGCCGACAATTCTTGTTTGGCATAAAATATCTCAGAATTAAGGTTTTTGCCTTTGACGATATTGATACAGTTAAGCTTTGAGTTTTTCTCCATTGCACAAGAATTGATTACCACTAAGGCTTTCTTCTGGAACAATACCTGCTGCAAAATTGGCTGTATTTCCAAATTCATATGCGCAGTAATAAAAACTCCATATTCACCTTTGTCCGAGGAGCAGCGATAATACCCAATTGCCTTTGTAAATCTGCGATTACTTGGGCAATTACATTCGACCCACTTGGATACCTTGGCTCCTGTGATTTCTTGTATAAATTGGTGCCGGAGAGGCAGTTCTTCCGGTGTGACCAGTGCTTTAGATACTATCCAAATCACCCAGACTCGTTCTCCTTTTCAAAGCAGGATACACAGACGAATCAGTAGGCAAATCAATGATTTTATCCTTAGTATTATATGCCTTCTGGTATCGCTCGTCCTTCATGTATTTTACGACATCTTCGGATCCACCGCTATTAGGGGCAGAACCAGTGTTGTCTGATATGAGATAACACTTTTTATAGGCATTACCACCAAGTTTTTGAAAGATTGCTGTGGCATTGGCTTTCTGACCGTGATGTGGCAATTGAATAATATCATATGTAGTCAAATCTTTTAAGTAATCAGGTGATGCGTCTCCACAGAGCAGTAATGTTGTTCCATTATCCAGAGAACATTTCAGCTGGACGCTTGCGGCGTTCATCACAGTTTCCTCGGCACAACCTTCACCAATTCTATCATTTTCACGATTGTCAATTGCTTTAGCAGCGACATCGGTAAATTCATCAACAGTGGGACCTACAATTATACAGTTTCCAACATATGTTCCATTGAGTGCTTCTATAGCGGGAAAATTAAGTGCCTGTGCTTTTTCGATGATTTCTTTGATGTGATCAAATTCCGCTAAGAGAGCTTCTTTCAAACGCTCTCTTCTGCGACGTCCATCATTGATCTTATTTAAAATGGTATCAACATGTTTTAGGTATTGATGACTATAGACTGTGACACTATATTTATTTTGTGCAGATAGCCAGTCTAACAACATACACACGCCATCAGCATGGTCACTGTCATTATGAGAGACAACAACACTGACTGAAGAAATGGTGGCATTCTCGCGCAGAAAAGACTCAACATACTCAGTGTGCTTTTCGTGTCCGCAGTCATATACAATTAAAGATGCAAGGTCGTATATCAAAATGCAGTCTCCGAACCTTGTATCTTTGTCGCCACCGTAGCAACTTAACGCCTTCAACTTCATAGAAAGGCCCCCTTCTTATACGCAATTGGATTTAGATGAATAGAATAACTCACCGAGAAAAGCACAACCAATATAAATTGTTCAATGAGGAACCATAAACTATTTCAAAATTATTTTACCACATTGCGGAAAATATGTAAATAACAATAAGCCAAGTAATATAAGCTTTCCAATAGATTGCTAATGATTATGGAAGGAAGGAGAAGCTATGAATATTCGAAAAGAAACGGACTACAGCACCATGTTTGCCGCGCTGGACGCGCTTATGGCAGCGCAGCCCCTGTAGATGGAGCTGTACTGCGAGATCGGTCGAGTGGTCAGCAGCAGAGCTGAAAAAGGCGCCGCTGTTGCGGCGGCGGAATACCTGCAAGCCACCTATCCCGCAGCCGAGGGCTTCTCTCCCCGCAATGTGCGCCGGATGCGGGACTTCTACCGGGTGTACGGTAACATGCCGGAATTGCTGGCGGAGGCAATGCGCCTGAACTGGACGCAGAATGTGGTCATCATGGAGGCCGGATTGACCATGGCCGAGAGGTGTTGGTACATTCGGAAGGCCGCCGAAAGCGGCTTATCCAAAAAGGAGCTGCTGCGGATGATTGAGAGAGCCGAACATTTGGAAATTGCTCTTGGCGAAAACGAGGATACCTGTTATACTGTAGAAAAAGATGAGTTTTCGGAGAAGAATCGGTATGAAGAATACCCTGTTTATCTGCTACGGCAACATCTGCCGCAGCCCCATGGCCGAGTTCGTGATGAAGGACTTGGTGAAGAAAGCTGGGCTGGCGTCACAATTCCATATCGAGTCGGCGGCCACCAGTCGAGAGGAAATCGGCAACCCGGTCTATCCTCCGGCGCGGCGCAAGCTGGCGGAGCATGGAATCTCCTGCGACGGCCACGCGGCGCGGCAGCTCACCAATCAGGATTACGACAAGTACGACCTGCTGATCGGCATGGACAGCGCGAACCTGCGGAATATGCACCGCATCTGCGGCGGCGATTTTGCCGGCAAGCTGCACCTCCTGATGGACTACACCGACCACCCCCACGATGTTGCCGACCCGTGGTATACCGAGGACTTCGAGTCGACTTGGCGGGGTGTGCTGGAGGGGTGTCAGGGGCTGCTGGATGAACTGACTGCAAGGGAGGGCGATAGAAGTGGATAAGTTGGTCGTTCGTGGAACAGAAATCAATGTGCAGCGGGACCTCAAGCGAGATGATTTCCTCAGCTTGACAGACATTGCAAAAATCAAGGATAGTGATAATCCGCGGTACATCATCCAAAACTGGCTTCGCAACAGAAACACCATCGAGTTCCTTGGTGTATGGGAAACGCTCTATAATCCGAATTTTAACCGTGTCGAATTCGATGCGTTTAGAAGCCAAGCGGGTTTGAACAGCTTTGTGATGACCCCGCAGAAATGGGTAGATGCGACTGGCGCCATCGGCATTGTTTCCAAGGCTGGACGCTATGGCGGAACCTACGCACATAAGGAAATTGCGTTTGAGTTTGCCTCATGGATCTCCGTGGAGTTTAAGCTCTATTTAGTTAAGGAGTTTGAACGTCTCAAGACCGAGGAGATGAAACAGCTCGGCTGGGACATCAAGCGCAACCTTGCCAAGATCAATTATCGTATTCACACAGATGCCATCAAGGAGAATCTGATCCCACCGGAGCTGTCTGCGCGGCAGATTTCGCTGGTCTATGCTAACGAAGCCGATGTTTTGAATATGGCGCTGTTTGGTATGACGGCCAAAGAGTGGCGCGATGCCCATCCGGATCTTAAAGGAAACATCCGCGACTATGCCAATGTATCGCAGCTCGTGTGCCTGTCCAATCTGGAAAATCTGAACGCAGTGTTCATCAACGAGGGAATCCCGCAGGCGGAGAGATTGGCAAAACTCAACGCCATCGCCATCGGCCAGATGAAGGTGCTGACGGAGGATCATAGGATTTTATATCTTGATGCGTCCGGCGGCCGAAAGTAAGCAACAGCTAAAAAGAACATGGATGTGGTGTTTATGGATAAGGAATTAAATAGAAAACGCTCTGTTACACGGGAAGGCAATAATATATACATTCACAAACTTAATCGCTCCTTGTGTGTTAGCGATTTTATTCGTATGATGTATGAGGGCTTATTAAGAGGATATGAAGACTTTTGTATTCACTGGGTAGGGCAGGGAACGCCTGTTTACCCTAATGCATGTGTTCCAATTGCGGGAATAATCGAATACTATCGCCAAAAGGGAATAAAGTTTCACATTAATATCGCAACATCCGAGTATTTAAGTGGCTGCAATTTTGTATCGCCAAGCTACCTTTCTGATTCGGAAATATGTGCACTTCGTAACCCATTTGATCAAGTTTTTCGGTATGATACTTCTGCGCAGGTTGCTATGTTTACACAGAAATGCGTTGATTGCATTAGTCGACAAACCGTTTGCAAAGAAGGAGTACTGGAAAGCTTAATTTGGTGTATCAACGAAGTGATGGACAATGTGCTTCTGCATAGTCAAAGTACTGCTGGATATGTGATGGCACAATTTCATTCGCAAAATAATCATATCGCAATCTGTGTATCGGATACTGGAATTGGTATATATAATTCTTTGAAGTCGAGTGTTCATCATCCTGCAAAAGCACTGGATGCGCTAACACTGGCAATACAGGAAGGAATTGGTGATGGCCAAGGACAAGGGAATGGATTATTTGGATTATATCAAATTGTGCAAACTAATGGTGGCCGGTTTACACTGACATCTGGCCCAGCTTCATTAATGCTAACAGAAGATTTATGCCTTCAAAAATATGATAATTTGCCGTATGTGGACCGTTGTTTTCAAGGAACTACTGTAGACTTTCAGCTTGATCTAAATAGAGCCGTTGACATCAAAGCTGCTTTCTCAAGCATTGGGGGGTTCGATGGATTCGATATTAGAATTGATAATATGCTTCAAGAGAATAACAACCTTTTGTATGATGTCTTTGAAAACTGCGAAGGAACAGCTACCCGCGAAGCGGGGTGTTTACTCAGGAATGATGTTATAAATACAGTTAGAAGGGCAAATTGTAAAATATGTTTGGACTTTTCAAAAATAGCGACAGTAAGTTCCTCTTTTATAGATGAGTTTATTGCAAAGATGATAATTGAAATGGGTATCGTGAACTTCAATCAGATTGTATCAATTTCGGGAATGAATGACACTGTTAAACATCTTTGCGAACGGTCGATTTATATGCGAATATTTGAAGAATGGAAAGCAACACACTGACATAATGCGGTTAAGCTCAACAGTATTGGGGATTCCAATGGCAAAGTATAGTTCGGCAGGGATTAAAAGCGTTTCAAAGTTACATTTAGGAATCACTGACCTGACAGCATGATTCTTGGTACAAGAATTGATAAATCTATTCTGGTACAGCATGACAACAAAAAAGGACGCCTTTTGGCGTCCTTTTTTGTTGGTCGGCCGGGGAACGCATTCTTTTTTGCAGATTAAACACTCCCTGCCCTGATCAAACGCGAAAGACAACCCTGACGGTTTTCTTTCACACTTTCTTTCCCTCCGGATGGGACAGTTTGCGCAGGTAAACCCCGGGCGTCTTTTTTATTTGGTCGGCCGGGGAGCGTCTCCTTTATTGCAGATCAAACACTCCCTGCCCTAATCGAACGCGAAAGACAGTCCTGACGGTTTTCTTTCACACTTTCTTTCCCTCCGTAGGGGATAAGCCTGCGCAAAAATCTTTGGGCGTCTTTTTTATTTGGTGCCAAGGGGAACAGAAAGCCTGCGCAAAGGGTTGGTCTGTGCCCTAATGAAACGCGCAGAGGGCGCTGCTGTGGTTCCCCCTCCACACATCCCTCTCCTTACCATCATACTGCCACTTAATGTGATACTTTGGACTAAAAAGCTGCGCTTTTTAACCACGCAGCAAGAAAAACATAACCATTATACAAAGCAAAGGACCCAAAGCCGACATCTCTGCCGCTTCGGGTCCTTTTTCATGCTCCATCGCTCTATTGTGTGTTAAATTATGATATTGCTGTTTCCTTCCCTGCCGACAGCAGGCGTTCCAGCCACTCCACCAGCGCAAAGGAAAGCCGGTATTCCGGACCTTCCGCCAGCTTTTCTATCCGCTCCAGCTCCGGGCCTTCCGCCGCCGTGCCAATGCACAGCTGCGGGAACAGCACACACCACCAGTTATGGCCCTCTGCCGCTCCCAGCTCAATGCGCACCGCGTCATAGTACCCCGCCGGCAGAATGGTGCCATCATACTCCCTGGTTTCAAAATACATATTCACCAGCGCCACCCGTACAGCGTCGGTACTGCCGGCCCGCGCCAGAGCCTCCTCCGCCACCGCTTTCATTTTGGGCAGCAGCTCTTCCGCCCGCGCCATCGTTTCCGTTTGGCTCCCGCTTTCCGCAAAATCCGCCGCCGTTTCCCGCAGGATGGCATCCCGCACCCGCAGCTTCAGCGCCTGGTCCTCCTCGCTGTCGCTGTTGGCCAGGATGTGCAGCCGCAGTACATTCTCCCGCACCGTCTCACATTCATTATCAAAGCCCGCCGCCATGCTGAGGATCACCGCCAGCAACAATCCGAAAATCAGCACTCTGTCCCACTTTTTTGTCATTGGTTTTCCGTCCTTTCCAGGTTAGTTCGTTATCCGGAGTATGGACGGATTTTCCGCTTTTATTCGCAGTCCGTGCGGAAGGCAGGATCAGGCCGCAGGCCGCCCGCCCTTCCGGGCGGGCAAACGGACCTGAGGTCCGTTTCGGCGGCGCTGCGCGCCGCCGGGCCTGCGGCCCCGCCCAAAAAGCTCCCCCACCCTGCGCCAGGCAGAATGGGGGAGCTTTTCATTCTATCACTTATTCCAGCATCGAGCGTCCGGTCATCTCCGCGGGCTGGGGCAGGCCCAGCGTCGCCAGCATGGTCGGGGCAATATCCGCCAGCCGGCCGCCCTCAGGCATCAGCTTTGTCCCCTCGGGGAAGCCCACCGCGATGAACGGCACCGGATTGGTGGTGTGCGCCGTAAAGGGCTTGCCTTCCTCGTCGGTCATCCTGTCAGCGTTGCCGTGGTCCGCCGTCACAAAGGCCCGGCCGCCCATCTCCTCAATGGCCGCCAACATCCGGCCCAGACAGGCATCCACCGTCTCCACCGCCTTCACCGCAGCCTCAAAGACACCGGTATGGCCCACCATATCGCAGTTGGCGTAGTTCAGGATGATCACATCATACTTGCCGCTGCGGATGCGCTTCACCACCTCGTCGGTCACCAGATAAGCGCTCATCTCAGGCTGCATGTCGTAGGTCGCCACCTTGGGGCTGGGGATCAGCACCCGGTCCTCACCGGGATAGGGGGCCTCCACGCCGCCATTAAAGAAGAAGGTGACATGGGCATATTTCTCGGTCTCGGCAATGCGCAGCTGGGTCAGTCCCTGCTTGCTGATATACTCGCCAAAGGTATTGGTCAGATCCTCAGGCTTATAGGCCACCTCCACATTGGGCATGGTGGCATCGTACTGGGTCATGCAGATATACACCAACGGGAAGAAGCCCTTTTTGCGCCGGAACCCGGCAAAATCGGGGTCCACCAGCGCGCGGGTCAGCTCACGTGCCCGGTCGGGGCGGAAGTTGAAGAAGATCACGCTGTCCCCGCTTCGGATGGTCGCGTTTTCCGTCACCACCGCCGGCACGGTAAATTCATCGGTCACACCGTTTTTATAGTTTTCCCGCATCATCGCCACCGGGTCGGGTGCCTTTACGCCCTCGCCGTTCACCATGGCGTCATAGGCTTTCACTACCCGCTCCCAGCGGTTGTCCCGGTCCATGGCATAGTAGCGGCCGCTTACGGTGGCTATCTTGCCCACGCCGATCTTATCCAGCTCCTGCTGCAGCTCATCAATGTACTCCGCGCCGGAGGTCGGGGGCACATCACGCCCATCCATAAAGCAGTGGATATATACCTTTTCCACACCGCTCTTCTTGGCCATCTCTATCAGGCCATAGAGGTGCCGGTTGTGGCTGTGCACCCCGCCGTCGGAAAGCAGTCCCATCAGATGCAGCGCGGCCCCCGGCTTTTTGGCGTTTTCCATGGCGTGCACCAGCGCGGGGTTGGTCAGGTACTCCCCCTCCTCAATGGACTTGGTAATGCGGGTCAGTTCCTGGTAAACGATGCGCCCCGCGCCCATGTTGGTGTGTCCCACCTCACTATTGCCCATCTGGCCGTCCGGCAGTCCCACATCCAGCCCGGAGGCCCCGATTTGAGTATGGGGGCAGGTTGCCCACAGGCGATCCAGGTTGGGATGCTTCGCGGCGGCAATGGCGTTGCCCTCGGTTTCCCGGCGCAGCCCAAAGCCGTCCATAATGATCAGTGCCAGTGGCTTTTTCATCGCAGCTTTCCCCCTTTTTATTTGCTCGCGGCTTCCACTATCGCCGCAAAATCCGGCGCCTTCAGCGAAGCGCCGCCAATGAGCCCGCCGTCGATATCCGGCTGGGCCAGCAGTCCCTCTGCATTTTTCGCATTCATGCTGCCGCCGTACTGGATAGTCGTTGCCTCCGCCATTTCCTCTCCGTACAGCTTGCCCAGCAGCTCCCGGATGAGATGGTTGACCTCATTGGCCTGCTCGTCGGTCGCCGTCTTGCCGGTGCCGATGGCCCATACCGGCTCATACGCGATAATGATGTGCCGCAGCTCCTCGGCAGTCACACCGGCCAGCGCCTTCTTCACCTGTATCGCAATGATCTCCCCGGTGATATCGGCCTCCCGCTGCTCCAGCGTCTCGCCTACGCACAGGATGACCTCCAGGCCGCTTTCCAGCGCCGCGCGCACCCGCTTGGCCACCGTCTCATCGGTCTCGCCAAAGTACTGCCGGCGCTCGCTGTGCCCGATAATGACATACTGCACCCCCAGCTCCTTCAGCATCGGCGCTGAGATCTCCCCGGTGAAGGCTCCGCTTTCCGCCCAATGGCAGTTCTCGGCGCCCACCTTCACATTGCTGCCCTCGGTCAGGGCCAGCGCGGTCTCCAGGTTGGTATACGGCGTGCAGATGACAACCTCACAGCCCGCCTCCTTTACCAGCGGCAGCAGCTCGGTGATGAGCGCCTTCGCCTCGGCACGGTTTTTATTCATTTTCCAGTTCCCGGCGATCACCACCCGGCGTTTTGCTTTATTCATATCCTTTTCCTCCTTGGATAGTCTATTTTTCCTTTATTCCTCGGCAGGCCCCAGCAGTGGGCAAATTCCGGGCCGCAGGCCCAGCCGCCCTCCGGGCGGCTTTTCGCGGACTTCGTCCGCGGCGGCGGCTCCGCCGCCGGGCCTGCGGCCCGGCTCCCTCCGCCAATCTGTACCCCGTCCTCGGCCAGCCCCTGCAGGGTACCGGCCCGGGACGCAGCCCCCCGCCTGCGGCGGGTCAGCGGACTTCGTCCGCTGCGCGCGTCCTGCGGACGCGCGGGGCTGCGCCCCGCCATTCCGGCATCTTCCCAGGGCTGCGCCCCGCCGTTCCCGCCAAAGCCATACGGCCCCGCTTTGCAATAAAACGGGGCCGCCTAGGGTTTTCTTATTCTTTATCCCGGATGCAGGCGATCCCCGGCAGCAGAGTCCCCTCCAGATACTCCAGCGAAGCGCCGCCGCCGGTGGAGATGTGGCTCATCTTGTCGCCAAAGCCCAGCTGCTGTACCGCCGCTGCGCTGTCGCCGCCGCCAATGATGGTGGTCGCGTCAGTCTCGGCCAGCGCCTTGGCCACCGCAATGGTGCCCGCCGCCAGTACCGGGTTCTCAAAGACGCCCATCGGCCCGTTCCACACAACAGTCTTGGCATCCTTCACCGCCTCAGCGTACAGCTCGCGGGTCTTGGGGCCAATATCCATCCCCATACGGTCAGCAGGGATCTTATCGCTGTCCACCACCAGCGTCTCAATGGGCGCGTCGATGGGGTTCGGGAACTCGGCGGTGGTCACGGTATCTACCGGCAGCACCAGCTTCACACCGTTCTTTTCGGCCTTCGCCATCATTTCCTTGCAGTAGCCGATCTTCTCGGCGTCCAGCAGAGAGGTGCCTACCTCATAGCCCTTGGCCGCCAGGAAGGTATAGGCCATGCCGCCGCCGATGATCAGGGTATCCACCTTGTCCAGCAGGTTGTTGATGACCTTCAGCTTATCGGCCACCTTGGCGCCGCCCAGGATGGCCACGAGAGGACGCACCGGCTGCTCCACGGCATTGCCCAGGTAGTTGATCTCCTTCTCCATCAGGTAGCCCACAGCGGTCTCCTTGATGTAGTCGGTCACACCGACGGTGGAGCAGTGGGCACGGTGGGCGCTGCCAAAGGCATCATCCACATAAATATCCGCCAGCGAGGCCAGCTCCTTGCTGAATTCGGGCAGATTCTTGGTCTCCTCGGGACGGAAGCGGGTGTTCTGCAGCACCAGAATATCGCCGTCCTTCATCTCGGATACCATCCGGCGGGCATTCTCACCCACTACGGTATCGTCATCGGCAAAGAGGACGGGGCGGCCCATCAGCTCGCCTAGGCGAGCGGCCACGGGAGCCATGGTAAAGGCCGCGTCGGGGCCCTTGGGCTTGCCCAGGTGGGAGCAAAGAATGACCTTTGCGCCATGGTCAGCCAGATAACGGATGGTGGGAATAGCGCCCACGATGCGGTTATCGTTGGTCACCTTGCCGTCCTTCAGCGGCACATTAAAGTCCACCCGCACCAGTACACGGCGGCCCTTTACATCCAGATCTTCCACAGTCACTTTGTTCAGAAAAGACATATCCGGTATCCCTCTTTCTTTATAGTATTTTTTGTGGTTCCGCCTTTATTTTACCCCATCCGCCGCCGCTTTGCAATAGAGTTTCGGCAAATTTGTTAAAAAATTAACTTATTTTATTCCCATTTCAGGCGGTGCAGCTGCCCCTCGTTTTGCAGCTGGGGAAAATCCCACTGCCGCAGCGCCTCGTATACCCCTATCGCCACCGAATTGGAAAGATTCAGACTGCGCAGTCCCTGCCGCATCGGGAACCGCAGGCACCGGGCAGGATGCTGCACCAGCAGCTCCTCCGGCAGCCCGGCATCCTCCCGCCCAAAAAGCAGCCAGCACCCGTCCGGGTATTGCACCTCGGTGTAGATATGCTGCGCCTTGGTGGTGAAATAATACATCTTTTCCTGCTCGTCTTTGTGCCGCTCCATAAAATTTTCAAGGCTCGGGTAGGTCGTCACATCAAGATACTTCCAGTAGTCCAGCCCCGCCCGCTTCAGCTTGGTATCGTCTATGGTAAAGGCCATCGGCTCCACCAGATGCAGCCTAGCCCCCGTCGCTGCGCAGGTCCTTGCTATATTCCCCACATTCTGCGGGATCCGCGGCTCCACCAATACAATGTTCAGAATCGCCATTTCTACCTCTCTCCTTTTCGCTCCTGTTCCGGTCCCTGCAGAGGGCCGGTCGGGGCCGCAGTCCCGGCGGCTCCGCCGCCGATGCGGACTGCCGTCCGCATGCCCGCCTCCGGCGGGCGGCCTGCGGCCCCCGCCCGCCCCTCCTCGGGCCCCTGCAAATCCCCATATATTTCCAATTTTCACCTCGTTCACGCCCCGCTGCGCCACCCCGCACAGCCGCCCTCAAACGACCCTATTCTACCATATTTTATCGCAAAAAGCCCCTCATTTGTAAACTTTTTGTTAAAAAAAGTGAAATATTAACCTTTCAACTGCAAAAAAGGGTCGATTTTGCCGTATTAGTGAAAGGAGTTATTTCAATATGCAGCAAATACCAAATTATCTGAACGCCCGGCAAAAGCTTTTCTGCCACTGGTTCGCCCTCACGCGCGATGCCCAGGGAGCCGCCGACCGCTGCTTCCGGGCGCCCGAAAAACGGGAGGAAGCCCTCCTCCTTCTGCAAACGCCCCTGGCCCAGGACTACCTGCGGCAGGTGGAAGCCGCCCTGGGTGGCGAAGGCCTCACCGCCACCGCGGAGGAAGGCTACCGCCGGCTGGCCTTCGGCCCGGTCACCGATGCCGTCCGGCTGATGTTCCCCGCTGAGGACGAAACCCCGCCCCTGGAGGAGATGGATCTCTACAACATCTCCAAAATCAGCCAGGCCAAGGGCGGGCTGGAGATCACCTTCTTCGACCGGCTGGAGGCCCTGGACCGGCTGGCCGCCCAGCAGAAGGAAACCGCCGTCCAGCAGGATGCCTTCGGCTTCCTGGATGCCGTTGCCGCCGGGGCAGCGGCCGGGGATGAGGAGGACGAGTGATGCGCTTTGCCCCCTTCAGCAAAAAACAGCTGCGGGTGCTCACCTGGTGGCGCCCCGGCTCCCCGGACCGTCAAAAAGACGCCATCCTCTGCGATGGGGCGGTGCGCAGCGGCAAAACGCTGTGTCTTTCCCTCTCCTTCGTGATGTGGGCGACCCACTGCTTTTCCGGCCAGGATTTTGCCCTCTGCGGCAAAACCATTCTCTCCCTCCAGCGCAACCTGCTGGAGCCCCTCCTCCCCATTTTGCGGGGGATGGGGTACCGGTGCCGGTTCGTGGCCGGGCGGCGGGTGCTTACGGTGGGGCTGGGCCGGCACGAAAACCGGTTTTACCTCTTCGGCGGGCGGGATGAGGGCAGCGCCTCCCTCATCCAGGGCGTCACCCTGGCCGGGGTCCTGCTGGATGAGGCCGCCCTGATGCCCCGCTCCTTTGTGGAGCAGGCGCTGGCCCGCTGTTCGGTGCCGGGCTCGCGGTACTGGTTCTGCTGCAATCCGGAGCATCCCTTTCACTGGTTCTACCGGGAGTGGATCGAGAAGGCACGGGAAAAAAACTGCCTCTATCTCCACTTCACCATGCGGGATAACCCCTCCCTGACCCCGGCGATCCGGCGGCGGTACGAGGGACTGTATTCCGGCTCCTTCTACCGGCGGTTCGTGCTGGGAGAATGGTGCGCCCCCAGCGGGGCGGTCTACCCCATGTTCTCCCCGCAAACCCATGTTGTGGAGCGCCTGCCGGCGGGTCTTACCCAGTGGTACCTCAGCTGTGATTACGGCACCGTCAACCCCTGCTCCATCGGGCTGTGGGGCTACTGCCCTGCCGATGGAATCTGGTACCGGGCAGCGGAGTATTACCACGATTCCCGCCGGGAGGGAGTACAGAAAACCGATGAGGAGTACTACATGGCCCTTTGTCAATTGGCCGGGGATCATCCCATACAGGGTGTGACGGTGGATCCGTCAGCCGCCAGCTTTATGGAGTGTATCCGTCGTCACGGCGTCTACACCGTCCTCCCCGCCAAAAATGAGGTCCTCGACGGCATCCGCCGGGTCAGCGAGCTGCTGCGCAGCGGCAAGCTGCTGTTTTCGGTCGCCTGCCGGGATACCATCCGGGAGTTTGCCCAGTACCGCTGGGAGGAGAACGCCCCCGAGGACCGGCCCCGCAAGGAAAACGACCATGCCATGGATGAGATCCGGTATTTCGTTTCCACTGTGCTCTCCCCCGCCCCAAGGAACCAGCCCGCTTTCCACGCCGCTGCCCTCCCCCGGCAGCCGGCTGGCACCTGAACCGGGGGGAAGGCCGGTCAACCGGCACCGGCCCGGCCCGCAGGGCGTTCCGGCTGCGCCGGAACCGGCGGCGGAGCCGCCGAGCCCGCCCGCGGGCGGGCTGCCCTGCGGGCCGCCCAGGCGCGGGGGCCTCTGCCTCGCGCGCACCAAACGGCCTTCCCCCGCGGCAAGTCCCGGGCTTACCGGTTTCCCGGGCGCGGCCGCCCTCTCCCGGCGGCCGCGGAACAAAAACCGGCCATTCCGAAAGGAGGAATTCGAACATTGGGTATTTTCGATCCCAAAAACAAAAAAACGACCCGGGCCGCGGTTCAAACAGCGCCCCAGCCGCGGCCGGAGCACTGGCAGCCCCAGCGCTTTTTACCGGCGGAGGCCCCGCTGTACCGGGCCCTGCGGCAGAGCATCCCCATCATCGATGCCGCCCTGCAAAAAATCGTCCGGCTGACGGTAGATTTTACCCTCACCGCCGCCGAACCGGAGGCCCAGCCGCTGCTCTCCCGCTTTGCGGCGGAAGTGCCGGTAGGGGCCAGCGGCAGAGGATTGGCGGCCTTTGCCGGCCAGTATCTAGATAGCCTGCTGTGCTACGGCAGCGCTGTCGGCGAGGTGGTGCTGGACCACGACCGGGAAAAGCTCCTGGGGCTGTACCTGCCGCCGCTTTCCCACCTCAGTTTTCAGCAGGGCAGCAGCCCGCTGGAGGCGGTCATCTGCGCCGGTGAGGGCCAAAACCGCCGTCCCCTGCCCTGCCCCGAGCTCATCCTGTTCACCGCGCTGCACCCGGCCCCGGGCGAGATCACCGGCCAGTCGCTGCTTTCCGGCCTGCCGGCCATCTCCCGGGTGCTGCTGCAAATTTATTCCGCCATCGGCAAGAACTTTGAGCGGATGGGCAACCTGCGGTACGCCGTCACCTACCGTCCCACCCCCGGCGATGGCACCGATGCCGCCGCTGTGGCAAATGAGATCAGCCGGGAATGGAGCACCGCCATGCAGGCCGCCGCCGAAGGCGAGATCCGGGACTTTGTGGCGGTGGGCGATGTGGATATCCGGGTCATCGGGGCCGATAACCAGTTTATCGCCACCGAGGTCCCCGTCCGCCAGCTGCTGGAGCAGATCGTGGCCAAGCTGGGGCTGCCGCCCTTTTTGCTGGGCCTGAGCTGGAGCAGCACCGAGCGGATGAGCAGCCAGCAGAGCGATCTGCTTACCGGCGAGCTGGAATCCTACCGGCGGCTGCTTACCCCCGTCCTTGCCAAAATAGCCGGGCTGTACCTGCGCAGTCAGGGCTTTGCCCCGGAGGTCGCGGTAGAATGGGCGCCCATCAGCCTGCAGGATGAAACCGAAGAGGCCACCGCCCGCCTGACCCGCGCCAAGGCCGAGGAACTGGAACGCAAGCTGGCCCATGAGGCCAAACAGGAGGGAACGGCATGAGTAAAACCAACATCCCGGCCGGGGGCTGCCCTGTGACCAAAACCGAAGCGGCCGGAATGCCCTTTGGTTTGCGGGGCGGTGCCGAAGAACCAAGACAGAAGCCGGCCGCATGGGCCGGCAAGGAGGTGAAAGTATGAACCAAGCCAATATCACAGCCGAAGGCTGCCCTGTAACCGAAGCGGAGCTGGAGGCCATTGCCCGGTACAGCCGCCGCAGGCTGACCGCCGAGGAGGTCTACACCTTCCCGTTGGTGCTGTGCGATAACGACCTGGACCGAGACCACGAATGCTTTACCGATGCGGCGCTGGAAAAGCTGGCGGTGCTGTTCCGCGGAAAGACCGGCATTTTTGACCACGACCCCCGCGGGGAAAAGCAGACCGCCCGCATTTACCGCTGCGCGGTGGAGGAGGAACCCGGCCGCCTGAACCACCGGGGCGAGCCCTACAAGGCCCTGAGGGCCTGGGCCTACATGGTGCGCACCGCCGCCAATGCCGACCTCATTCTGGAGATCGACGGCGGCATCAAGAAGGAGGTGAGCGTGGGCTGCTCCATCGGCAAAAAAGTCTGTTCCATCTGCGGGGCGGACCGCCAGGAGGCGACCTGCGGCCACCAGCCCGGCAAAAAGTACGGCGGCCGGCTGTGCTACACCCTGCTGGAGGACCCCACCGACGCCTATGAATGGAGCTTTGTGGCGGTGCCGGCCCAACCGGCCGCCGGGGTGACCAAAAGCCACGCCGCCCGCAAAGCCCTGCATCTGACCCCGGAGCGGGCCATGGCCGAAATGGAGCGGGGCGAGCTGCACCTGGATGCCGCCGCGGCCTATGGGCTGAGAAAGCACATCGCCGCGCTGGAGGAAAAGAGCGAGGAGGCCGGCCGCTACCGGCAGAGCCTGTGTGAGACCATCCGCAGGCGGACCATGCTGGCCCAGCCGCAGATGCCCCCCGCCCTGCTGGAAAAGAGCATGGCCCCGCTGACCGTCACTGAGCTGGAGGAGCTGGCCGCCCTGATGAAGCAGCAGGCCGAAAAGCGCTTTGCGCCGGTGGTGCAGACCGCCCCGGCCCTGGAGAACGAAACCGATAACCGTGCATTTTGCATCTGATGAGAAAGAGGAGAGAAAACACATGAATAATAACTACAAAGAGCTGAACATCCAGAAATCCCTGTATCGCGGCTGCGGCGAGAGCTTTGCCGAGCGGCTGGAAAAGATGGACCCCACCGAAAATTACCGCGGCACCGAGCTGGGCCATCTGGATGCCTTCCAGCGCCAGCTCAAGCGCTTTGATATTCAGGTGGGCGGCAGCCACTCCAGCGCGCTGGAGAAGTTCTTCCAGAACGGACAGAGCGCCGTGCTGTTCCCCGAATACCTGATGAGAGCCATCCGCCAGGGCATGGAGGAAAATGATCCGCTTTCCTCCATCGTGGCCGCCCGCACCCTCATCTCCGCCACCGATTACCGGGGTCTTACCACCAACGACGACCTGGAGGCCGATGTGACCAATGAGGCCGCCGCCCTTTCCACCACCACCATCAGCCTGAAGGACAAGACCACCGCCCTGAAAAAGCGCGGCCGTATGCTGCGTGCCTCCTACGAGGCGATCAAGTTCCAGCGGCTGGATCTTTTCACCCTGGCGCTGCGCCGCATCGGTGCTGAGATCGCCCGCTGCCAGATGAAGGACGCCGTGGATGTGCTGGTGAACGGCGACGGCTCCACCGGCAGCGCGCCCCAGAAGTTGACCACCGCGGCCACTACCCTGGCTTACAGCGATCTGCTTACCCTGTGGAGCAAGTTTACCGCCTACCAGATGAACACCCTGCTGGTGAACGCCAAGACCGCCGCCGCCATCCTGGGCCTTTCCGCCTTCAGCGATCCCACCACCGGCCTGCACTTCCAGAATACCGGCAAGCTGGGCACCCCGCTGGGCGCCGAGATGATCCTCTGCGACGCGGTGACCGATGGGACCATCATCGCGCTGGACCGCCGCTACGCCCTGGAGATGGTGGTGGGCGACGCCGTGACAGTGGACGCCGACCGTCTGATCGACTGCCAGCTGGAGCGTGCCGCCGTTTCCTCCACCGCGGGCTTCTCGATGATCTTCCCTGACGCGGTGAAGGTGATGACCCTGAAGACCGCCTGACGCGCGATAACCGACAGAATGAAGGAGGCAGCAACATGGATATCGAACTGATCCTGCAAAAATTCGCGGTTTTTTCCGGATTGACCGGAGAGGAACTGCAAGCCTGCCTGCCCTACTGCCGGGACGCCATGGAGGAGCTGACCGCCAAACGGCGGTCGGCCCTCCCCGCGGCGGAGCCCCTGGGCAGTGCCGCGGCAGCGCTGGCCTACTACCGCTGGTGCCTGGCGCAGATGAGCGGAAGCAGCCTGCCCCATGTAGGGGCGGCGGCTCTGGTGAATAAGGACACGCTGGCGGCGGCCAAGGCGCTGTGTGAGGAATATCTGGCGGCGGCCGCCGGGGAGTTGGGCGGCGGAAAATTCTACTTTGGGCAGGTGACAGCATGCAAGTAACCAGTCTTTTTGATCTGCGGCAGCAGCTGGCGGTGTACCTTTTGCCGCTGCTGGGCGAGTGTGAGATCCTATACAGCATGCCGACGGTGAGAAGGCCGCTGGCCGCCGGGGTGACCACGCTGGTGCTGAACGACCACAGCGTGAAGCGCAGCGAGGACACCCTGCCCGGCAGCACTCCGCTGCTGCTGGAGGTGGGCCTGCGGCTGACCGCCCTGCACCGGGACAGCATGGAGGCGGTGGAGGCCCTGACCGATGCCGTCACGGCGCTGACGCTGCGGGGGGATTTCCCCTGCGGGGTGACCGGGCTGGAATGGGCCGAGACCGGCTTTGACCGGGGGTGCGGGGCCTTTGCCCGCCGGGGGCTTTTGAAGGTCTGCTGCGAGCTGGCCGAGGCCCCCGAAGAGGAGGACGAGGCATGAACCAAATTATCCACTCCCTTGGGGGGATCACCATTGAAACGGGGGGCACGGTGCTGGCCCACGCCGCCGGGTATGCAGTCAAATCCAGCCGGGCAGTGACGGCGGTGCGGCCCTATGGCAGCACCGAGCCGCTAACCTTTCTGCCCGGCACGGTAACGCATATTTTGCAGCTGGAGCAGATAAAATGGGAAAATCCCGCGGATTTTTATACAATGAGTAATTTTACCGTGAAAATTACAAGAAACGGGCAGACGGTGCAATACACCGGCTGCGAATGGACCGCCATAGAGGAGGAGACCCGCCGGCCGCTGATCTGGCTGCGGGCCACGCTGGCGGCCAAGGCCCGAACGGAGGTGACCGGGGATGAAGCGGCTGCTGAGTAAGGGCCCGGCGGCGCCGCAGGGCGCTGAAAGCGCCCGACCGCCGTATGGCGGCGGCAGCCGGAGGCTGCCGCGGCGCCGCCGGGGGCCGGGCTCCGCGCACATGGGACGGGCAGGAGAAGGAGGTGGGGCATGATGGCCCAGGAAGCAAAGCCCGTGACCGCAGCCATCCGGGAGCCGGAGACAGCGGCCAGCCTGCGCCGGGAGGGAAACACCCGGCTGGAGGAAAAGGCCGTCATCCGGGAGATCCCCCTGCAGGATAGCGCCACGCTGGAAACCGAGTTGAGCGCCCTGCAGCGCCGCCAGCTGCGGCTGGCCCCGGAGATGGACCGCTGCGGCGAGCCGCTGTACTGAGAGGAGGAACCATCCATGACGACAATGAGCTTTAAGACCTTCACCTTTCCGCACAACCCGGAGAAGATAACGGTGACCACCGAGACCCGCATTGCCACCGCCCACTGCCCGGAATACGGGCCCATTCACCAGAACCTGGGGCTGGCCCGGCGGATCATCCGGGTAGAGGGAGTATTTTACGGGGCCAACGCCAAGGCCCAGTACACCGCCCTGGAGGCCCTGATGTGGCAGGCCACTGCCGGCAATCTGCGCATTCCCGGGATGGGGGTGGTGGTGGCCTTCCCCACTGCCTTGAGCTATACCGGGGAGGGAGACGGCACGGTGCTGCGGTACACCGCGGAATTCACCGAGCTGATCGCTTCCACCGACCGGGAGGGAACACGCTATGTGGACTGAACGGAAGAAGCAAATCGGGCCGATAGCGGCCCGCGAAAAGGCAGCCGCTCCCGCATCGGAGAAAAACAGATCGGCCGCTCCGGCTGGTCAAAAGAAATGGGGTGTCCCTTTGGGACAGGCACCGTTCCGGCGGGGCACACTGAAACCGGGCGGTATTCCGGACGGCGGCGCAGCCGGGAAGGAGGAACACCATGTCGATTGAGCTGCTGGGACTGACGCTGGGGAATGAGACCATCTCCCTGAAGGAGCCCAGCTCCATGGTCATCACCAGGGCGTGGGATTCCCCGGCGTGGCAGCTGGATATCACCCTGCCGCATGAGGGACCGCTGGACGACTTGACGAAAATCCAGGTGAAGCACGGCACCGACGCGCTGTTTGCCGGGCTGTGCGATGAGATCGTACGCTCGGTGGATGGGAACGGGGCATTTGTCAGCATCAGTGCCCGGACGCCGGGGGCGCTGCTGTGCGATAATGAAGCGCTGCCCAAGACCTACACCGACCTGACGGCGCAGGCATACTTTAACGCGGAGCTGAAAACGCTGGGGTTTACCGGGCTTTCACTGCCCAATACCACCGCCAGCGCGGCAACCTTCCAGCTGGGGAAGGGGCATTCGGTGTGGGAGGCCTTCTGTATCCTGTGCTTCCGGCTGTATGGCCGGGAGCCGCACATCACCGCCGGGAACACCGTGGTGGTGGAGACGCTGACCGGCGATGACCCCATTATTATCAGCAACGCGGTGAACGAGACCGGGGTGCTGCGGTACTGCTCGCTGGAGTACATCACCCGGCGGAGCAGCCCGCTTTCTACCATTGTTTACCGGGATGCGGGCGGGGCCTATTCCCAGCTATACAACAATCCCTTTGGCAACGAGCAGCAGGTGCGGCGCAACCGGTATATCATCCCGGCCGGGGAATACACCGGCAACCCGGCGCTGGACGCCTACCGGCGGGTGATGAAAGGCCAGCTGGGGCTGCACAGCGCCCGGGTAACGGTGCCGGGACTGCACAACATCGCCCCCGGGCAGGCCATTTATCTGAAATCCACAATAAGCGGCAACCGGCTGATGGCGGCCTACCAGGTGAAGATCATCTACACCGAGAGCGGCTGCCTGACCCGGCTGGTGCTGGCCGACCCGGCCTACATGTAAGGTGGGGGCAAAGGGTAGAGGGTTTGCGGCGGGCGCAGCCCCGGCGGCGAAGCCGCCGAAAGCAGGCTCCGCCTGCTTTGTTCCGCCGAAGGCGGAACGGGCTGCGCCCGATGCTGCGGCTTGCTGGAGCTGGCGGAGGGCGGCAAGCGGAAGGTTTGCGGCCCAACGCTCAAATTTCGCGATTGGTTACAAAATGTAATAATTATGCTGAGTTGGGTGCTGCTGGAGCTTTTGGCAGCGGGGAGGCAGAGGGTAAAAATGGGAAGAATGGTGCGAAAAATCCAGAAATTTCGGCGTTTTTGCAACCGGGAAGAGAGAAAATGACGCAAAACCGGCAAAACGCATAAAATGACAAATTGGTTACAATCTCCATCTTGTGGAAGTGGGCGATGGCCGGTACAATGGACCACAGAAGCCGGGCGGACAGATGTGGAGCATGCCGCCGGGTCTTCACAAACCAAAATGATTTTTACCCAAAGGAGAGTAACCCATGAAAAAAGCATTTGCACTGGCACTGGCTGTGCTGATGGTGTGCACCATGGCGTTTGCGGTTTCCACCGGGAACCAGACTGGCTACCCCGGCGGCACCTCCGCGGCCGATAACACCTACATGCAGTCCATCGTGCCCGGACAGTCTATCGTATTCACCCAGGAAGAGCTGGGCCTGACCGACCAGAACTGGGGCAAGACCAACGGCAGCTTTGACCCCAAGAAGAATACCGTTACCCTGACCGTCCCCGTAGGCAGCGATCTCATCGCCAGCCAGGGCTGGGTACGGACCGATGAGACCACCTACAAGTATGTGGTGACCACCAAGGCCAATGAGACCTCTGTACTGGATAACAATGCCGATATCATCATTTCCGGCGTAAAGGTCACCGTTTACGGTGTTTCCGCTCCGGCGCTGAATGTGAGCTATGTGAAGGATGTAAACGGCGTGACCAACTATACCTATGTTACCAGCTTTGATGAGCTGGCGAGCTTCTCCGCCAAGGAGCCGGGCGACAACTTCTGCCCCATGAACGCCAAGAGCGAGGACCACATCCTGGCCATGTGCTTCGACTACGGCCGCAAGGCTGATGAGGCCGACGCCGTATTTGGCGCGGGCGGACTGAATGTCGCCAACATGGATAAGACCGGTAAGATCCTGTATACTGTAAAGGCCGCCACCGTAGATGGCCAGTACATCACCAGCGGCAGCTGGAACCAGTCCGTCACCGAGGATAACGGCGGCAAGGTCACTGTTTCTGTCCCGCTGAAGGCCGGCGACAAGATCTACTTTGGCACCGTGAATTACACCACCCTGTCCCCCGCCGCCCAGAAGGCGCTGAACGACAACCTAACCAAGGCCGGCGCTTCCATCAAGGCTTCCTACGGCTATGGCGCTGAGCAGGTCATCATCAACCGCCCGGCGGAGATCACCGTGGACGGCATGGCCAAGGGCTACAATGCCTACATGGTACGCGAGGACGGCTCCCTGCAGAGCCTGAGCGCCAAGTTTAATGAGGGCACTGGTCTGCTGAGCTTTGGCGGCACCCTGACCGGCCCGGTCATCGTGACCGATAAGGCACTGACCGCGACCACCACCAGCAATAGCGGCAACAGCGGCTCCAATGGCTCCAACAGCAATGGCGGCAGCCAGAATCCTGCCACCGGTGCCAATGACATCGTAGGCGTAGCGGCCGCTCTGGTGGTTATCACCGGCGTTTCCGCCGCCGCCATTTCCCTGAAGAAGGACTAAGACCTTCCTCCCTGCCCCTCTCCACAGGGCAGCCACAGTGCGAGTAAACCCCCGGTCCAATGGCCGGGGGTTTTTGCGTATTGAAAAAGTCTGTCATGGCAGATTCTAAAAGGCTCCCTGAGGCTCCCTTGGGTAGGAGGAGCTGTGACCGACCCGTCATTTTGAAATAATTGCAGCCTGTCCCAAAACGATCCCTCCGGCGCTTCGCGCCGCCTCCCTTTACACAAAGGGGGCTTTGGTTTCTGCGAGACGCCAAAAGCGAGATTAGCCGGCAGGCTGAAGGTTTCGGCCCATCGGGGCGGGGAAGTTCGCGGGGGGAAGGAGGCGGCCGCAGGCCGCCCGGCGGAGCCGGGCCAGCGGGCGAAGCCCGCTGAAACCGCCCGCAGGGCGGTTTGGCCTGCGGGCGTATGCTGCGGCTTGCAGAGGGCTGCGGGGAAGGCGGGCAGGGACTGCCGGATTTTATAGGGTCTATTTTACGATATAGACCCGCTCCTCCGGGGTGCCAGGATTTTGCTGGATGGCGGTGAAGAACAGGGTTTTGTGCACCAGTTGATCCGGGAGGCGGGAATCGTAAACTGTTTCGTAGCTGAAGCGCGGCACCTGATGGAACTGCGTAACGGCGATATAGTCGGACAGGGTAAAGGCGCCGAACAGCAGCACGGCGCAGCCAAAGACAAGACTTAAGCGCACAGCGCGCTTTGCGACCAGCTGGCGGATGATAAGATAGATGCCGGCGATGAGAATAATGCTGCCCAGCGTGGCGTAGATGCTTCCCCAGCTGCTCTCGCTGGGAAAGATGGACAGGGCCGATATGATGATAAACAGTCCAAATGTTATAAACAGAATGCCAATGACTTTCCGCCTGCTGCTTTTTGCTGTGACCTGGCTATATTCCGCCATGGCGATGGCGGTATCTCTTGTTTCCTGATTCATATTCTCGCTTTTCCTTTCTCCATTGATAAGCTCCGGGATGCTGACGCCATAAAAATCGGCGAGCACGACCAGCATACCGATATCGGGCATATTGCTGCCGGTTTCCCAACGGGAGACTGTCCGGCCGGAAACCGCCAGCTTTTCGGCCAGCTGCTCCTGTGTCAATCCCTTTTCCTTACGGAGCGCTTTGAGAAACGCTCCGATCCTGATTTGATCCATATAGGGGCCTCCTTTCGTCCTGAGTATAGCGCCGGGTGGGTGAGATTAACACGACACAAAGCGAGAAATGCCGTGTTTTTCCGCATTGGGCAAAGCTGTCCGGTCTAAGACGCTATTTTTGTTTCCTATTTTATTTTATCATGGCTGCCGGACCGCCGCAACAAACGGTCATTGCAAAGGGGGCGGATTTGGGGTAAAATAAGGAGGAAAGTATGTGCGGTAAGGCGGCCCGCAGGGCGTTCCGGCGAAGCCGGAACCGGCGGCGAAGCCGCCGAGCCCGCCGGAGGCGGGCTGCCCTGCGGGCCGAGGCCGCGGTTTGCGGGGGCTGGCCGAGGAAGGGGCCGGAACTTGCCGGGACAAGCGCCTGGATTTTTAGCACATGATAAACAGGGCAGAAATGATAAACCAATACAACGGATGAGTGGAGCGTAAAAATGAAGATATTATTTGTGGGTGATGTGGTGCGGCAGGCGGGCTGCGATTTTTTGCGGCGGGAGCTGCCGAACCTGCGCCGCTTTTACGGGGCGGATATGACCATAGTGAATGGGGAAAACGCTGCCGAGGGCAACGGCATCCTGCCGGGGAGCGCCGAACTGATCCTGGACGCCGGGGCGGATGTGATCACGCTGGGGAACCATGCCCTGCGCCGCCGGGAAATTTATCCGATGCTGGAGGAGAGCGATCGCATCATCCGGCCGGCGAATTTCCACGCCAGCGCGCCGGGGCGGGGCTGGTGCCTGTATGACTGTCCCGGCAAACCGAGAGTGGCGGTCATCAACCTGCAGGGGAACTACCTGCTGGAAAGCCACGAAAACGCTTTTGACTGCATGGATCGGCTGCTAGAAGAAATTGATGCGCCGGTGAAGATCCTGGATTTCCACGCCGAGGCGACCTCTGAGAAGATCTGCATGGGGCTGTACCTGGATGGACGGGTCAGCGCTGTCATTGGGACCCATACCCATATCCAAACGGCGGACGAACGGCTGCTGCCCGGCGGAACGGCCTACATTACCGACGCGGGGATGTGTGGGGTATTCGATTCGGCGCTGGGGCTGGCGCCGGAGCCTGCCATCCGGCGGTTCCGGACCGGGCTGCCCACCCGGTTTGAGAGCGTGAAGGGGCCGGTGCGGCTTTCCGGCGTATTGCTGGAGGTGGACGGGAAAACCGGCAAGGCGGTTTCCATCAAGCGGGTAAATGTGGACGGATAAACTGAACATCTGCTGAACAAATGGCCTGCATACTTGCCAGAACCAAAAAAGTATAGTATAATAAAAAATCAGCAAAAACCAAGCGGCCGCTCCAAAACGGCCGCCACCAAAACGGAGGGATACGATGATAGGCTACGAAAACACACTGGGTACCGTGGAGATCTCGCAGGAATACTTTGCCAACCTGATCGGCATGGCGGCCTCCGAGTGCTATGGCGTTGCCGGAATGATCAATTCCACCTACCAGGGACTGCGCTACGCCATCACCAAAAGTGATGTGCCCGATAAGGGCGTGCGTGTAAAAACCACCGACGGCAAACTGATCGTTGATATTCACATTGCTGTGACCTACGGCATCAATATCAGCGCCATCGTGCAGAGCATCATCCACAATGTGCGCTATACGGTGGAGGAATGCACCGGCTTTAAGGTAGCGCGCGTAAATGTATATGTGGATGAGATGACCGCGTAAGACGGCTCTCGCTTTATTATTGCAATTTGCAGGGAGCGCCGCGCGGCGCACCCGGAAGGAGCGTACGAATTGATCACCGCAAAGCAGCTGTCGGAGGCGTATATCTCCGGCGCCAATAATATTGAAAACAACCGCCAAAAGGTAGACGCCCTAAATGTATTTCCCGTCCCGGACGGCGATACCGGCACCAACATGAGCATGACCATGGGCGCGGCCCGGGAGGATCTGCTGCACAATGACTACCCCACCGTGGGCGATGTGGCCGGTAAAGCGGCCTCCGCGCTGCTGCGGGGCGCCCGCGGCAATTCCGGCGTTATCACCTCGCTTTTGTTCCGTGGCTTCAGCAAGGGGCTAAAGCACAAAAGCGAAGCCGGCGCCGCCGATCTGGTGGAAGCGCTGGAGATCGGTGTGGCGGCCGCCTACAAGGCCGTGATGAAGCCCACCGAGGGGACCATCCTGACGGTGGCAAGAGTGGCTGCCGAAAAGAGCCGGACCGCCCTGACCGACACCATGGAGCCGCTGGAGATATGGGATCTAATCATCCAATATGCCGAGGAGGCGCTGGCCCAGACCCCGGAGCAGCTGCCGGTGCTGAAAAAGGCCGGTGTAGTGGATGCCGGCGGGCAGGGACTGGTGTACATCCTGAAGGGGATGCGGCAGGTCTTTGCCGGGGAGGGCGTGGTGCCCGGTATTGCCGGTGATACCGCTGCCGCCCCCGCTGAGGAGGCTGCCACTGTGGTGAACGCCGCCGGTGAGGTGGAGGAAGTGGACATCAACAACCCCTACTGCACCGAGTTCCTGGTGATGCGGGACGACCCCAAGCATGACCCCGCCGGGCTGCGGGCTTATCTGGAATCGATAGGCGACTGCGTAGTGGTGGTGGACGATGATGAGATCATCAAGTGCCATGTGCACACCGCCCACCCGGGCCTGGCGCTGGAAAAGGCCGGGACCTACGGCATGCTGACCAAGCTGAAGATCGAAAACATGATAGAGCAGCACAAGGCGCAGGTAGCCAGCGTAAAGGAGCAGCAGAAAGCGGCGGCTCCCCAGGCGGCGGAGATAGACCCGGCGCTGACGGCGGGCTTTGTGGCGGTGGCGGCCGGCGACGGCGTGCAGCAGCTGTTCCGTGATCTGGGCGTCCAGCAGATCGTGAGCGGCGGGCAGACCATGAATCCCTCCACTGAGGATATTCTGCACGCGGCAGAGCAGGTGCCCGCTATGGATGTTTATGTTCTTCCCAATAATAAAAACATCGTGATGGCGGCGGAGCAGGCTGCGCGGCTGGCCCGCACCAGCGGGGTGCGGCGCATCCATGTGGTGCCGACCACGACCATCCCGCAGGGGATCAGCGCCATGATGGCCTATGATGAAAGCGCCGAGATAAAGGACAATGTGGAGGCCATGCAGGAGGCGGCCTCCCGCGTACAGAGCGGTTCGGTGACCTTCGCGGCGCGGGACAGCGACTACGACGGGCATCAGATAAAGGAAGGCGAGCTGCTGGCGCTGGAAAACGGCAAGGTGGCCTTTACCGGGACCGATCTGGGCTCTGTGACGGCCAAGGTGGCCAAGGACCTGATGCGGGAGGACAGCCAGTTTATCACCCTGCTGTACGGCGCCGATGTGAGCGAGGAGCAGGCTGCCGATGTGGAGGAGGCGGTGCGCTCCCTGCTGCCGGAGGAGGTAGAGCTGACGGTGGCCTATGGCGGGCAGCCGGTGTACTATTTCCTGATCTCCGTAGAATAAGAAATGATGACTCCCCCCTGGCCGAAAGGCTGGGGGAGTTTTTATATCTGCAAGGGGAACGGCGGGCCGCAGGCCCGGCGGCGGAGCCGCCGACGCGGGCGAAGCCCGCGGGTTTCGGCGAAGCCGAAACGGCCTGCGGCCCGTATCCCGCGCCCTGCAGGGGCTATAAAAGAGCCCCGGTCGCACAAACCGGGGCTTTGGTATATATTTATGGCTGGGGGTAGGGCCATGGCGGCGTGATATAATCGCAGAGGATGGTGTAAAGCGGAGAGAAAATATCCTCCAGGTAGTGGGGAGCGGTGCTGCGCAGCAGGGTGGGCAGCTCCCGGCACAGCGGCAGCGAGCAGACCGCGGCAGTGCCGCCCTCGCTGCTGATGAGCCGCAGGGAGCCGCCATGGGCTTCCAGCACCCGGCGGGCCAGCGGCAGGCCCAGCCCCGGTGACTGATACGGCAGACCGTCCTTATCGTGGGAACGGTAGGGGGTAAAGACCTCCTCCAGCTGCTCCGGCGGGATGCCCCGGCCCTCATCGAGGATGGTGAGGATGGCCTGATCCCCGGCCACACTGCCCCGCACCGTTACCGGAGCGACCGCGTCATCAGCGGCGTCCAAGCCATTGCAGATGAGATGCAGAATAGCCCGCATAAGCATTTCGGCATCTCCCCGCACCATGTCATTCTCCTCCGGGAGGTCGTAGCACAGGGTACGGCCATTAGCGCCCAGCAGCAGCCGGGTGCTCTCCAGGCACTCCTGCAGCTGCTGCCACAGCGGGAACACCGCGGCATTGGGGGGCAGTTCATAGCATTCCACCGTGCTCAGGCTATCGGCCAGGCGCAGCAGGCGGTAGCCATCCCGCAGCAGCACCTCCAGCTCCTGCCGCAGGTAGGGGGTCAGCATTTCCTCGTGAGCGGCGATGGCCCGGATGCGGGTGAACAGATCGGTAAGGGGGCGGCGCATGGCTGCGGAAAGCGCCAGGGTATCCTGCGGGGTAAGATCCAGCTGATCCTGTGCCATGGGGCCGCCCTCCTTTTTCGACAAATTTCGACAACATCATCTTACCATAAATTAACGGCGCTGTCACTCCTTTTTTAGCAAATGGAGCAAATCTCTACTATTATTTCCGTTATGGGGCCCGCAAACAGGCCAAAAACCAAATAATCGTTGCCAAAGGGGGAATAATTTGTTATACTTCCGGGGGAAAAGCACTTGCAGTTTGCAAAAGAATGTTATAAAATAAACAATGTAAGGCATAACCCCCTAAAAAACTATAAGGAGAGATTTTTTATGGCAATCAAGATCGGTATCAACGGATTTGGCCGTATCGGCAGACTGGTATTCCGCGCCGCCATGGAGCAGCCGGAGAAGTACGAGGTGGTTGCGATCAACGATCCCGCCATCAACCGCGACTACATGGTTTACATGACCAAGTACGATACCATTCATGGCCGCTTTAATGGCACTGTGGAGATCAAGGACGAGAAGTTCACCGTCAACGGCAAGGCCATTGAGGTCTTTGACCTGATGAACCCCGCTGAGATCCCGTGGGGCAAGGTAGGCGCTGACTATGTAGTGGAATCCACCGGCGTATTTACCACCACCGAAAAGTGCAAGGCCCACCTGGAAGGCGGCGCCAAGAAGGTCATCATCTCCGCCCCCGCCAAGGATGCTGAGACCCCCACCTTCGTTATGGGCGTAAACCAGAATACCTACACCAAGGATATGAAGGTCGTTTCCAACGCCAGCTGCACCACCAACTGCCTGGCTCCTCTGGCCAAGGTCATCAATGACAACTTTGGTATCGTTGAGGGCCTGATGACCACCGTACACTCCACCACCGGCACCCAGAAGACCGTAGACGGCGCTTCCAAGAAGGACTGGCGCGGCGGCCGTGCCGCTGCCGGCAATATCATCCCCTCCTCCACCGGCGCCGCCAAGGCCTGTGCCCTGGTTATCCCCGAGCTGAAGGGCAAGCTGACCGGTATGTCCTTCCGCGTTCCCACCCTGGATGTTTCCGTTGTGGATCTGACCGTTTCTCTGGCTAAGCCCACCACCTATGAGGAGATCTGCAAGGCGGTAAAGGCTGCCTGCGAGGGCGAGATGAAGGGCATTATGGACTACACCGATGAGGATGTGGTTTCCTCCGACTTCTACACCGATCCCCATACCTCCATCTTTGATGCCAAGGCCGGCATCATGCTGAACGATCACTTTGTGAAGCTGGTTTCCTGGTATGACAACGAGTGGGGTTACAGCAACAAGCTGCTGGATCTCATCGGCCATATGGCGGAAGTGGACGCCCAGTAATTTCATTATAGGAAAAAAGCTCCTCGAAAGAGGAGCTTTTTTGTATCACAGGGCAGTTTGGACGGATATTTAGCAAAAAAAAAGAAGCCCCGGGCTGCTGCGCCGCGGGGCTGTTCCTTTTATTCGGGTTTTTATTTTTGCCGGGACTGGGTAATGCGCACTAGCGCACCGACCGCCATGACCAGGGCAAAGAAGCCCAGGTAGTACAGTGCCTGGATGCCATATGCCACAAACGCGCAATACACCATAAAGCAGCAGCCCAGGATGGCCACCACCGGCAGGATGTACCGCATAAGGGGCTTGTTTCCCTTGGAATGGACCATGACCGAGATAAACATGGGAATATAGCCGGCATACAGGGTGATAATGGGCAGTTCATCGGGTTCCCAATTGAAGAAGGAGGGGCCCATGCCATGGATGAAGAAAAAATGCCAGTAGGAGTACCACAGCAGCGCGATGATGATGCCGAACCAGGCGGAATTCGTGGCCATATCGGTCTTTTTATCCACACGGGCAAAGAACCGCGGCGCGATGCCCTCTCCGCGGACGCCCAGCGAGTAGGCCCCGCGGGCGCAGCCCATCATCAGGCCATTGGTAGTACCCAGGCAGCTGATGACGATGAACACAAAGACGATGGTGCCGGCGGCTGGGCCAAACAGATTGCCGAAGGCCTTTTCCGGGAGCATATCCCCTGCTGCCATCATCTCGGCGGTACTCATGCTGCCGGTAAGGCCCACGAAGTAGGCCATGTAGATAACGACCACAATGAGCGCACCAAGGGACAGCGCCAGCGGGAGGTTCTTTTTGGCATTGCGCAGCTCGCTGTTGATGGAGGTGGCAATGATCCAGCCCTCATAAGCGAAGGCAAAGGCCACAATGGCGCCCATCAGGCCGCTGCCCTGGGAGGCTATCTGGGCGCTGGCCGCGGTAAAGGCCTCCACGGTGAGGCCATTGGAAAGGCCGGTGATGGTGCCCGCAATGGCCATCAGAATAAGGGGGATAAGCTTGATAACGGTAGCGGAGACCTGCAGCTTGCCGGCCAGCCGGGGAGCATAGGCATTGATGAGGCCATCCGCCAGCAGGATGCCGAAGCCGACCCAGTAATGGGTCATGCCCGCTACCGGGAAACCAAATAGAATGGCCGCATACTGGGCGGTGACCCAGCCCAGCGTGCTGGTGATGGTGGGATAATAGATCAGCGTCATGAACCAGGCCACATAGTAGGCGTAGCCGCGGCCCAGCGCCGCCTCGGCGTAATCTATCACGCCATTGACCTTCTCGTACCGGGAGGCCAGATTGGCGAACACAAAGGAGCAGATGAGCATAATGGCGCCCACGATGCCGACGGTGAGCAGGCTGCGGCCCATATCGCCGTTATTATTGGCCAGCACCTTGGTGGCCTTAAAAAAGATGCCGCTGCCGATGACGATGCCCACGACCATCGAGATGGCGGTGAATAGGCCATAGCGCTTCTGCATGCTGTTTTCCACGGTAAAACCCTCTTTCTTACTGGATGTCACACAAATTACGGCAACTTCTCGCCGTATTTTTACTATTGTATGTGAGGCCGGGGGAAATGTCAATGCCTTTGATAGGCGGTTTTGCAGTGCCAAGGGCAGCTAAATGCGAAGTGTTTTTTCTGAGAAAACACATTTCGCGGTTCGTGTGCGCCAGCGCTGGTAAATTTATTTTTACTGATAGAAATATTGAAATTCATGCAGAAATTTCTTGCATTATAAAAAGGTGGCAGATACCAAAGCTGGCATCTGCCGCAGGAATATGGCCCAATAGGACTTAAAAAATGACAGTGAGCAGCATCTTGAAGCGCTCTTCGCCAAAGACGGCGTGAGGAATGCCGGCGGGCATTACGATGCTTTCGCCCTCATGCAAGATGTGGGGGACGCCATCCACGGTAAAGCGGCCAGTGCCCTCCAGCACCTGCACCATGGCATCACCGCCGGAGACATGGGTGCTGATCTCCTCACCCTTTTCGAAGGAAAACAGGGTAAGGCTGACGGCGTTATTCTGGGCCAGCGTTTTGCTGACCACCTGGCCGGGCTGGTAATCGATCTGGGAAGCCAGAGTCATCCGCTCGTTCTTGGGGATATTTTTCATACCGCTCATAGGGCACGCTCCTTTATATATTGGGTGATATTTTTATTATAGGCTATTCGGGCGGGATATGCAACCGGGCGGTTGACTTTCCGGCCAAAATCCAGTATACTATTAGGGCTGTCAAAAACGGATTTGCGATGCAAAGTGAATACCGTATCGGGGTGTAGCGCAGTTGGTAGCGCGCTTGCTTTGGGAGTGCCGTGGCGGTATCCGGGTCAGGTCATGGCAAAACGCCGCAAAGCCTTGCGGTACAGGCAATAGCGAGTTTTTCCCGGTTGCCGAAAACGGCACAAAAGCAGCTTTGACCACAGGAATGACCACAGACAGAAAAATCTTTGATTTTCCTCCCTGCCGTGATATAATGGCAGGAACTGAATATCCGGGTGTAGCTCAACTGGTAGGGCGCGACATTTGGGATGTCGAGGTTGGGTGTTCAAGTCACCTCACTCGGACCAAAATGAATGACCCTACCCAATTCGAACAAGTCGATGAGACTTGCGGATCGGGTAGGGTCGTTTTGTACCTCAAAAGCCTTGGTATGACAGCATTTTTTGAAGATATCACGCTAAAACGGATATGAGACGCTCAAATTCAAACCTCTTCAAATCGAAGTAGAAAACGAAAAGATAAGGCGGTTCGAACACAGATGACTCAGTTGTCGTTCTTGCTGAAGTTTTCTTCCATCTGGCATGGTGTCAGATTTTTCAATGTTCGATGAGGTTGTTTTGCATTGTGCACTACCACGAGAACATGGTGGTGGAGAAAAAGTTCGATTGCTGTATGAGCAGATCATCTGGCTGAAATGAGGAATGGAGGTACACTGAGGGTTTCTCATATTTGGAATTTATCATTCTTCCCAACTGCTCGGACAATAATCCTGGCACCTTGAAAGTCCTGCTATTTTTTACAGCATTAACTATTGGAAAATCAGAACCATATTTAGCATAAAGATAAATATGGGATAGACTTTTAATAAAAAACACGATATAATTAAAATATTCCTGTATTTGCTTAATGTTGTTGGTTTAGCTTTCGGAACACAAAATAATGCTCGCATTTATAGAGGTGATTGAATTATGGCTGATGGTAACGCTCCTAAAAGGGTTTTCTTGAGAAAGGTTTTGTACCGAATTGATTTCCAGCTAATAACAGAAAAAATGCAAGAAGACTTGTTTGCATTTGTGGGCCAAAAATTTGGAGAATATTTTCCATCTCATGTGCAAGAGATGGAGGCTCCCATTGAAATGGGATTGAACCCCAACCCAATGGAGCAATCAAAGCTCACTCCTAAATCCCAACCGGTTTTCACGTTTTCTTGTCCATATACCCCAGAGTGTGATGGACGTCAATTAAAAATTGGCAGGACATTTTTGTTTTTAGAGTTAACCTTGACATTGGAATCTATGAAAATTCCATACTATGAATGGATGTCTGAAATAGTTGCTCATCTTTGTAAAGGGCCTATGTTTAGATTGTCGCGTATTGGATTGCGAAAATTTAACTCTTTTTTTGTTCTTGATGTTCACAAAGATGTAATGAATGATTTGTTTTCTGTCCCATATTTGTCACAAATCGATAGCAATGGATTTAATTTGGATAGTTTTCAAGAAATGCAGGTTTATAATATCCTCCCATATACTTTAAACTTTCATAAGACTTATTCGACTGGAAACTTAAATAATGAGAATTTAAAAATTAAAAATCAACTCGCACATTTAGTTGCCTTTGATTTTGATTTGTTTACAACGGACTTAGATGAACTGTCCGAATTTGCCAAAGATGCTAAAACCGGCTTAGAAAAAATGAACAGGTCAATTTATAATTTTTTTATTCAAGTTCTCAACAAAAAAATAGTAGAACGCATCAATGCCGGAGATTTGTTAGAAGACTACCACATTATTCCCTTTTAATGGGGGCGACTTGTATGATAGATAAAAATAGTCCATTGCACATAAATCACTTCTCAACCTTTGTTCCAAAACAGTCTCAACGAAAAGCGGAGTATGTGAAAACATCTGGTAAAGTTGATAATCAATTTTCTGTAGTACCAGCACGCCAAGGTACTCCAGGAACATCGGCATTTATTTGTATTGAAAACCGAAGAAAATATAAATATAATGACAGATAATCCTTTATTCAATCAATATTACCAAGAACTAATTTGTAAATTATTTGTCCTTGGGCATCCATCGCAGGGGGAAAGCATTGTTTTTCTGCTCTATGGGGATAATCAACTCATTTATTCGTGCGTAGTAGATTCCTTTATGCAAAATGACAAAGTCGTTCCTAAAGATTTTCTTTTTAGTTTAGGAATTGACCGGATAAACGATTTGTTTTGGACTCACCCCCACGATGATCATTCTAATGGTATAATAGAACTAATTAATACCTTTACTCCACACAAAATATATATCCCTGCCGAGTTGCAAAAATTGTCTGACAATGATAAAAGTATATCTGCAGATGTGCTGAAGTATATCAATAAGTTTAAAGGGTATGATCGTCGATTCAAAAAATATCAACCGCGAGTACAAGGTTTAGCTACAAATATGATTTTGTACAGTGAATACCTCTTTGCGGAGCAATACATAGTTCCATTTCAACTTTTTGCAGCAGCACCATGTAGTGGAAAAGTTCGAAAAAAATCGGTTGATGAGGACTATTCAACTTTAAACGATTATTCTATTGTACTGGAACTGATAGTTGGCGATTTTTCTGTCTTACTTACAGGCGATGTTCAAAATAGAATGATTGAATTTATGGATGAGGATTTGACTATACCGCTTCCAACTCCTAACATTTTAAAAATTCCACATCATGGTTCTAAGGATTCAACAAATATTGTAAACTTGTTTAGCAATGATTGGTTAACTGACATAGCTGTTACAACGGCGAAGCGTAGCAGTGATCTGCCGCGTAATGAGGCGCTACAGGATTATAGCACATGTTGCGAGCGGGTATTTAGAGTATTACCGTCTGCTACTGAGAGCGGAAATTGGGGCGTGGAAGTTAACATATTAGCAGGTACAATCACACAAATTACAAAAGTATCTTTCGAACAATTTAAATGATTCTCATCGCCCTTACGAATAATAGGAAATTCTGCATCTTTTTCATCAACACGTAGCAAAATCCCTCTGAAATCAACCATTTCAGAGGGATTTTCTTATTCTTTGTCTATTGCGGCGCAATGAACACGCTTTTCCATACACACATTTAAGCTGAAGAATATGACTTCACGACCAAGGCAGAATATGCTACTATAAGATTGTAATACCTGATAAAGAGGTGGCATACAATGTGGATTTTTACTACACGTGAAGTTTCAGTTATTATTTACAGTATTGTTTTTCTGATATATGTTCTCATTAAGAAGGGAAAGTCCGTTTTTCTTCCAGTGATTAAAGCTGCTTGCCACATAAAACTGATTGTTCCTTTTATTTTTATAGTGACAATGGCTATTATATTCGTATGGACATGTAAACTTCTTCCATTTTGGAATTGGATATATGTTAAAGACATCACTTTTTGGGTCCTGTTCGTTGGCATTCCAACTTGTTTTAATTCAGTTGCTAACAACTTAGAAGACCATTACTTCAGGAATATTTTGATTGATAACTTTAAATTTACTGCTCTTGTAGAATTCATTACAGGCACTTTTACTTTTCCTCTTGCTGTAGAACTAATACTACAGCCAATTTTATTGTTTTTTACTCTTTTACAACTAATGGCTGGGAAGGATGAATACCGCAGCATAAAAAAACTAATTGATGCCATAGTTGCGATTGTCGGATTTTCGGTGTTAGCGTTTACAGTAAAAGCCGCTATTGATGCAATAGGGAATACCCAGTTCATTGATATTGCCATCGGTTTCATACTCCCTATAGTCTTATCTGTACTCTACTTACCTATTGCATATTGTTTTGCGGTTTATTCAAAATATGAAATTCTCTTTTTGAGAATAAGCTTTAAAGAACCACAAAGTAAAAAAGTCAAACTTATGCATCGCATAAAAGTTATACGTCTTTGCGGACTCTCATACAAGCGGATTTGTAAGTTTCTTCATGAATATGTCCCTAAAATGTATATCAAAATGAGCAATTCTGAATTTGATTCTGTAATTAATGATTTCAAACATACTACATACGAATCTTAAGCGAAAATGCTCATGCACAAGTGCTGCTCTGGGTAATTGCCCAGAGCAGCACTTCTTTCATTATTTTCCCTCAGCTACCTTCCTTTCCTTCTGTCGGTCGCCCATCACCTTCACCCAAATCCATCAGCCGCTGCGCTTCCGCAATCTCTGCCTTCATCTCCGCGATCAGCACCTTCAGCTTTTCCTCGCACTCCTCGCGG
>QRFC01000530.1_pt1 | contig 37548 bp, 56 predicted proteins | sample 1861061 | NCBI WGS metagenome assembly QRFC01 (sample SAMN09711282, study PRJNA482702) | Human gut metagenome, whole genome shotgun sequencing project.
TTAGCAGCGAACAGGGTGAAGCCGTTTTTCTCGATGGGGGGTTAATCCCACCGCTCAGCGGTGATTGGCAATGCCTTCGACTGGAATTGCCGCTGGCTCTCTGGGTGCTCCCGCTCGTGGCATTGCTTGCACAGCGTCTCAAGCTGACGTTGGCCCGTATCCGGGTCAAACACGCTCAAAGCCAGGTCAGGCCGCTGCCGAAGGTGCTTGACGTGATGCACGATGTACCCCTTGCGGTAACGTCCCGCCGCCTTGCAGTGCTGACACTCGTACCGATCCAGCCGGAGGACTTCCAGCCGCAGTGCCCTCCACTCAGGCCAAGAATAAAATTTATACTCATGGCCCGCCGCCAGCAGTGAGATCAGCTCCTGAAGTCTTGCGCCGGATATACCGGCACCGGCCATCTGTTCCACGGGCTATCACCTCCGGGCAAAAACAAAAGCCGATGCCAATACCCGCCGCAACGGCGGAGCATTAGCACCGGCTACAAGAGCACAGGCCAAAAACAATGCAAAACAAAAACCGGTACCGACGCCCCCAACGCTGGGGATCATCGGCACCGGCTAATCATCGAGCACTGGCCACGGTCAATTTTCACGAGATGGATTGCTTTGCAGTTTCGGCACCAGAGCTGGAGATTATCCGCCACGGTGTCCGGTCTGATTGCCTGACTGGTCTTGTGTCGGCAGACCGGGCAAACTGCATATCCATCCTTTATGGCAAGTTTATCACCTTTTCTCATTGTTTGCAAGGCTTTTCCCTCACTTTCTCGGCGTTGTCCGTAGATATTCCGTAGGTTTCAAGAGGATACGCTATCTATAGATAGTAATACTAAACTTTGTTATTAAAATAAAAGCGCTATTTTTCCGGGAGCAGATACCGGCTATACCCATAGAGCCCCCACCCGCCCAGCTGAGGACGGTCCCGGCCCTGCATGGGCAGCGGTGTGGCGCCCTTGGGCAGCCGCACCATGCCGCTCTTGCAGGTGGTCACCTCCGGAGGCGGGAGGTACTTACTCAGCGCCCGGGAGCAGCCCCACGGGTGGCGGCCCACCTCCGGGACCTCCTTGGTGAAATAGATCGCAAGCCCACGGTAGCCGCCCTCTGACAGCACCCGCGCCCGGTCCCAGCGCACATCGTAGGCGCTGCCCCACGTCCGCCAGAGGTACTGTACCACGGCCGGCGGGAAGTCCTGATCCCGCAAAAACAGGTGGATGTGGAGCCGGTGGTCGCCGTGGAGGCCCTCCACCCGATAAACGTAGTAGTCCACCGGTCCGCGCTTCCACCGCCTGAGACGCTTCGCGAATGCGTCCCAGATCCGATCCATCCCGGCCCGATCCGGCGGTAGGTGGTCATCGTCAAATGTCAGCGTGTAAAAAATACCGTCATAGCCAAAAAGCGCCAGCCGCAGCTCCAACTTGTCAACGGTGGTGCGGCTGAGGGCCGGTCCGCACCGGCCCCGCACCGCCCCCGGCCCGTAGCGACGGAGATATCCGTAGTTGTCCGTCACCAGAGCCTTGACCAACAGCCCCGCCCGCTGCCTGACGCACACAAACGGATCAGCCATGCCTTACCTCCCGTATTTGATCTTCTTGGCGTTTGGATACCGATCCGGGAAACGGATCAGCTCCGCCTCCCGGCGTTGCAAGTATCCCGACTGTTTAACCATCCCCGCCGTCCTTTCTCTTGCCATAGCTGCAAAAATCGTCCGGATGTTCACGGTCAAGATGGACTTCACACCATCCCGTTTTCGGTTTGTTGTATGACCGGCAATCCTTGCACCGCGTCACGACCACGGCATCCACGGTGGGGGCATCACTTACTTCCCGCAACACTTTAGCAGCCAGCAAGTACGGAATTTCCTGTGAGTCCTCCGAGAACACATCTTTGCTGTAAACAGCGCCGTGATAGCGCCTTGTGTTCTCGATTGCCCTCGCACCGGCGTTCATGGCAAGCACAAGTTCTTCCGTGCGCTCGATGTATTCAGCCATTGTCAGTCCTCCTAAAACAGTTGAATGTGCTTTAGACCCTTCTCAAGGTCACAGTTCTCGTCAAACCGTTTCGCATCGTCCGCCGTGTAAACGTTCGCCAAGTCCTCACGCGCTTTTGCGATGCGATCACTTAGGATTTGGACCTCGGCATCCAATTCATCGAGAATCGAAAGCAGTTCATCTCTTTTCTTTTCAACATCCATCCTCAGCCCTCCTGTTCCATTTTTCAGCATACTCTCCCGGATAACCCGTTTCCGGATTTGCGTCTCCAGCCCCTAAAACAAAAGGCTGATTTATGTCGTTTAGGACACAATCTGTATCATCGTGCATCCAGTATTGCTCAATGATGCGCTTTCCGAAACGATTCACATAGTTCTCCCGGTAAAAGTTCAGTTTACCACCGCAGAACGGGCACGGGTTTAGGTCATTCATCCTTCATCGCCTCCACATAGCACCAGCTCTGGGGCGGGCGCTTAATGTTACCGCCCCATTTTTTGCAGTCTGTGCATTCCCATGTGTATTCTGCATGGCAAGAATCGCACGGGTCAGTTGCACGCTGGAACTCGCTTAGTTCGCGCGGCGTATCATAAATGCGCAAGTCGGAGATGTGCCAGCCGTAGCCCTCGCCGCCAGCAAGATAAGCCTCCAGATCTTCCCGCGTCAACTTTGCAGCGTTGACCACATCAAAACCAACGCACACGATGCCGCAGCAGCGGTCGCAAATAAACTCTCCAATGACCTTGCCGCCGTAAAACTGTGGCATTGGATAGTCCGTCGCAATGAAGTCCTCGTGCGGATATTTTGGCAGCGTGCAGTAGATATAGCACTTAAACGGCGTGTCCAGCTTCGGCTTGGTCTTGCGGACTTCGATAGTCTTTTCGCCGTTGGCGATCTTCTCCACCCACTTGGGGCGAATGCTAATAAGTACGGCTTTACTCATCCTTCTTCGCCCCCAATACTTTCTCCGCCTCTTCGCTTACCGCAGTAATTTTTCCCTGTTTTACCAGATCACAGAATACATTGTAATCCATATGAAACACAATTCCGCAACTGCTGCAATAGCAAATTGCAAGCTGTACATCCTTCATAAGTCGCAGACTGTCGATGTTTTCCTTGCATAGCAAAGTGCGCCCACTGGTAAATGGCAGCACCACCAGCCGACCGTCCTTGTCGGCTTCTTGATATTTTTTGAGTTCCATGAGCGCGCTGTGCAATTTTGCCATTTCCAGACCGCTAAAGTGCTCCTCTTGCATTGACTTGACTTCCCCGGGCGTCAGCCCTGTGTCCTCGTAAGCTCCTAACCGCGCATACAGCTGAGGGACAATACAGCCCTTTGTGCATCCGCCGGGATCATGACAACCTCTTTGGCAGTATTTATCTTGACCACAGCACTCCCAGGGGTCAAAATTTCGCCAGGCTTTATTCGTTAATCGTTCCATCTTCTTACCTCCTCCACCGGCATCCGTTACATGCCCCCTCATGGGCCTGCGTGTAGTTTCGCATTTTAGGCACAGTTTGTTCCGCAGTGCGTCAATCTTCTTCGCCTGCGCCTCGATCCGGTCAGCGGCCTTCACCAGATCATCGCACAGGGTAATGAGCGTTTCCCACTCATTTGTCCGCGCCCATTCCGCGTGCTCACGCAGCGCATTTACGAGGTTTGTATCTCTCATAGTTCCTCCTCACATTTCCTCATTCAGCCAGCTTGCCCACGTCACCATGCGGGTATCATCGGCATTGGATAGTTTCTCCGGGTATTTCAGATCAAGTGAGCAGCCCTTTGCTTCCAGCGCGTCATCCACGGCTTTTTCGATCAGCTCACCCAATCTGGCTGCGTTTTTCGTGTAAAACTCAAAGTTTGTCATTCCTCAAACCCTCCAAGAACTTCCTGCCCCGGCAGAACGCCGTCCTCCATCCACCAATGAAATACATCCACGCCGGAGCGCCAAGAGTATGCTTCCATGCCCCGTTCGATCCGTATTATCAACATTTTGTCAAACGAACGTATCCACGCCGTCTTGATTTCTGGATAGCGGGCAAATTCCATGATTCTGGTTTTGGATGCCATGGGACAGCCAATGCAGCCCACCCGGCAGAATCCCTCGCAGTACAGCGGATTCATGGATATTTTTTCTGCGCCGACGTAATCCCAAATATCTGCCGTTTGCCAGTCCACAATGGGGTTTACTACTCGTTTCCCCTTGAGCTGACACGTTTCAAATAATCGGCGATCCTCGTCGTTATCGTTTGATAGGATCAGTTTGTTTTGTGGCTTAGACGTTAATACCTCTAAGCCGCCACGGCGTTTCCTGGCTGTGGATTCCGCCCAGCGAACGCCCGTAGCGATAAACCGATCCTTGCCTCCCCCCTCTTTAAGGACGGCGCAACAGTACCGCATCAGGCGTGTGGGCGGCATGAGCTTCTTTTGAATCAGTTTCCACATGGTCATGCGGGAGCCGTCCGGCTGGACGTGCTTGTCCACGTCGCCCTTGATTCCCTTGCATTCCAGCCGATAAAACGTATCGTACACATGGCGCACCGTCTCTGGAGCGTCCGCCGTGGTCAGGCTGTGCAATACTTCAAACGAAATGCCGCTGGCCCTTGCCAGATGCAACAGCACATCGCTGTCCTTCCCGCCGGAGTAAGTGATCAACAACGGCTTTTCAAAAAGCCGTAGGCTCATATCCGATGCCGCTTTCAGCCGCTCGATTGCGGTCTGCTCCAAGTCGCTCATGATTTCCCCCTTATATCTCCGCCCCATTGCTCCGCCATAGCTCTGGCGATGCCGGGGAAGGTCTTTGCGCGGTTTTTGGCCCTATCCGTGGTAAACATACCTTTGTGCTGTTCCCCATGCTTATGGCTGTAACTGCCACTCGGACACCATGTTGCTGTCGGTTCAACAATGTTTGTCGGCTCCAACGGCCGGACACCACGCTCCCACAGCAAGGTTTTTTTTGCTAAACGGGTGCCCGTATTGATAGGGCTGTATGGCTTGGGTTGGCTCTGGATACTCAAAGACTTTACTCGGCGTCGGATTCTCAATCACAACTTTTTCACAATCCGCTGCCCAAATAGCTAAAAACAGCGCTTTGCCGCATAAGCCCTCATAATACCGCTTGATATTGAGCTTGCCGCCCCTATACAAGTGCCGCGCTCCGGCGTTGCTGGTTTTGGTGCAGGGCGGGAAAGCAATAATCATATCCCACCGCCCCACATTATGGGTCTGTCCGTCCATAGTGGTCACTTGCCCCCCCTCGATGGCCTTGAGCGCATCGCCCAAAATATGCCATTCCGGGTGTCCGCCGGAGGGTTCCTGAATGTCGCAGCTATACGCCTCGTGGCCCAGCGCCCGGAACGCCTTACAGACTTCCTGCGATTCCTCGCAGGCTATCAACACTTTCATGTGTCCTCCACCTCCGGCGGTTCCGGCAGTGGCATCCAGTGGGTGACGGTGCAAGGCAGAGCCATGCAGAGCCACTTTTTCGCCTTTGCGTGATAATTGCCGATGTCCACGCCAAAATCAGGGCTGTAAATCATGTAGTTCACAAGCTCCGCAGTCTCATCGTTGCGCCACACCTCCGGCAGTCGCTCCGCCACCGGGATCCAATCCGTGTGGTGCTCCCAATAGAGGCAGTAGTTATCCTTTGGCACGGCTTTTCCGCCCCACTGACTTTGCCCATTCATGCAGCGGGGATCATTCTCCCGCCAGAAATCGCACGTTGCGCAACGATGCAGTTTCAGATCCCACCGCAACTTCTCAATTTCCTGCTGGAGCGCCGCGATGTGGGTGCTCTGGTTGACGATCCGGTCAGCAGCATCCCGCATGACCGCGCATCCGGATACGCCGCAGTTGTGCTCATGCCCACAGCCCATGCAGGCGAGGCTCCCGGTCTCCATCTTCAACTGGCGGATGGCATTTACGAGTTCTTGATCTCTCAAAACGGCAGTTCTCCTTCCTCATCCTCCGGGATCTCCCGGAAGTCCCCTGACGCAGGCGGTGCGGACGCTGTGTCCGATTCGGACCGCTTGCTGTCGCCAAAATACACATGCTCCGCCACCACTTCGGCGGAGCGCCGCTTGCCGCCGTCCTTGTCAGTCCAGTCCCGGATCTGCAAGCGGCCCTCCACCACGGCCATGCGGCCCTTAGTAAAATACTTGCTCACAAAGTCCGCCGTGGAGCGCCACGCCACGATGTCCACGAAATCCGTCTCCTTCTCGCCGGACTGGCCCTTGTAGTCCCGATCAACCGCCAGAGAGAATGACGCCACGGCGGTTCCGTTTCCGGTGTGCCGCAGCTCCGGGTCACGAGTCAACCGGCCCATCAGTACGATATGATTCAGCATTACTTAATTCCCTTTCTCAAGCGAGTCCGCGTATAGCAGCGCCGCCGATTTAGTATGTATTCCTCATTTCGTTTCTGCTCCCTGCAAGACAGCATAGCTGCCAGCTCTGCCCTATGGATCTCATCGTAGGCCGCCCACTGGGGGCAGACCGCCGGATCGTGACATCCGATCCGGCGATCCAGGCAGTTTAGGCACGGAGGCGCGGTCATAGAGCCACGCCCTTGGCCGCTACCGTCAGCAGGATCACGGCAGCCACGGCGGCCGCCAGAGTCAGCACCGGGAGGACCCGGCTGCGGCGCTTTCCGCGCCCTGTGTATCTCATGTGTCCGCTCCTTTCCCTGCCGCTGGGACAGGCGGCAGCCGCATCCACCAGACCACGGGAGCCTGTGCCTCGATGCCGCCCGGCATCATCCAGTGTTGGCCATCCCAGTCAAAAAACCGTTTCACAAGTTTTCCGTCGCCTAAGTCCACATAGGCCGCGAACTCGCCCGGCTCCGCCGGGTTGGTGCTGCCGGGCATCCATCCGGCGATCATCAGCTGGCCCTCCGGCAGCGTCGGCGGTGTCAACTCATCCGTCAGGCCGTAGAGGTAGTCCGTGCTGACGCCGAAGCACAGCGCCAGCTTGGCGATCTTCTCCGATCCGCACATAGAGGCATTCTCGCACGCGCTGTACGTCCCTGGGAACTCGTCAATGCTCTGGGCAAATTCCTTCCGGCTCATGCCGGTCTGTTCCCGCAGCGCCCGCACCCGCTGGCAGAAGGTGGGGACCATCACCTTGTAGTCCAGCCGGGGGTCCTTCACCGCCGGATTCAGCGGCGGCTTTTCCGGCTCAGGCTCCGGCTGTGTCTCCGGCTTGCAGTATTTACATACCGTCTTGCAAGTGTCCCGCTTGTTGCACCAGCGGCAGCAGCCTGCGCAGTTGATCAGCGCTCCGTATGTGAAGAACCGGTCATACATCGGTCCGGCGTTTGGACACAGGCCGGAGGATTCCGGGCAGTTGTGGGGGAACATGGTCCAGAGGGTGTGGAACATTTTCACGTCCCGAATGCTGTAGTGCGATTCGCCCTCAATCGTCCAGTCCAACAGCCGATACTGTTCCTCAATGTCCATCCGGGCGATCTCCAGAGCCGCCGCCTCAGGGATGTCTCCCGCCTCCCACTTTCGGACGATCCCCGGCACTTTCAGCCCCTTCTTGATGGCCGACAGGTTGGCAATCTTAGTGGCCTTGACTTGCAAGGCCTCTGCAACATGGTCCCGGATGCGGCCGGGAAGATCCTCACCCGCCTCCCGGCGCTTAATATAGGCCTTGGTCAGCCGCTCCACTTCGTCTGCCAGCAAAGCGTTGGACTTCACCCGCTGGCGGTTGGCCTCGATCACCGCCGCCTGCTCCTGCCCCTCCGACATGGGGGGCAGCACTCGGCAAAGCACGGTTGCCCACTGATCCGGGGTTTCCGTCTCCCGGAGGGCCTTAATGGCAGCCAGACGGCTGTGGCCGGAGATCAGGCGATAGGTGCCGTCACCGGCAGGGACAACCGTAGGCGGCTCCAAAAGGCCGTTGGCCCGGATGGAGTCCATCAAGGCCCGCAGCGCTTGAGAGTCAGGCGTCGGGTAAAAGTTCCGGGGGTTGTCCCGGATATCGTCAACCGGAATCTCCATCATGGTGTCCGCCACGCCGGCCAGCTGCTCACCCAGCACATCCATCACGTTAAATTTCCGCTTTTCCATCCTCAGCACCTCCCGGAGATCTCTTTCACCAGCGCGGCGTAGTCCTTGCTGGCCGCGCAGTAGGGACGGGCCACCGGCAGCGGCACCTTTTGGAAGGTGGCGCTGGGCACAGCCTTGGAGAACCGGATCACCGTCTCAAACACCGGAAGCGCCCCGCCCCGGATGGCCGCGAGGGCCTCCTTCTCGTCCGCCATGTGGGTGAACTGCGTCACCAGCACGCCCAGCACCGACAGCCGGGGGTTGATGGCCCGCATGTGCTGGAGCTGCTCCGCCAGATTGGCCATGCCGCCGGTGGAGTAGTAATCCAGCCGGATGGGGATGATGACCTCATCCGCAGCGGCCAGCGCCGCCGTGCAGGCCGCCGACAGGGCCGGCGGACAGTCGATCAGGATGAGATCGTAGGCGTTGTCCTGGTCCGCATCCTCCTCGATGGCGTCCCGCAGATCTGCGATGGCCCGCTGCATCCGGCCTACGCCGCTCTGGGCCATGTGCCGGTCTGCTACCAGCAGGTTGATGTCGGAGGGGATCAGGTCGATCCCGTCAAAAATGGTGGGCGTCACAAACTCCGGATAGTACCCGGCGCCCTCGGTCAGGAGGGCCAGCGTGTCCGCGCCCTCCTCCGCCTCGATCCCGAAGGACATGCTCAGGTTGCCTTGGCTGTCCCCATCGATCAGCAGGATCCGCTTGCCCTGCTTCGCCAGCAGATACGCCAGCGTGGCGGTGGTGACGGTTTTGCCGACCCCGCCCTTGAAATTCAATACCGCGATTGTTTTCATATTCACCTTTCCCCCTTGGCTTGATCCTCAGACCGCAGTGCTTACGGCCTTGAAATGCGGCTGGCCCCGCCAGTTCTTCGGCTGCGGTGTCAGCTCCGGCCAGAAGGCCTCCCGCCAGTTATAGCCGATAATGGGACTGCGGAACTCCACCGTGTAATACCGCCCCGCCGGGTGGATGTAGATCACCCGCGCCGGGATCGGCCCTACAGTGCCCAGCCCGCTGGTCGCCTCCAGCGTCGGTTCGATGTTCAAGATATCTCCGATTTTCATGTTTTCTTTTCCTCCGGGAAAACCTCGTCAATGTCACCGCGATCCTCCACAAGCTCCATCTGGACGCCGCGTCCCTCCCAGCCGTAAGCCCGCTTAGGGTCCCCGGTCTGATCCTGAAAGAAACGACGGGACTTCTTGTCGAAGTCAAGCCACTGGTGTCTGTGGGAGCCGTAGTCCCGGTTCTTCAGGATCTGCAGCAGAGGCTTTTCCTTGCCGTCCGTCTGGTGAGTGGTAAGGAAAAATACGTTGTCCGCCCGGTTGGTAATGTCTCCGGAACCGCTGACATCGTCTGAGGTGATTTTAGCGTTATTATCGCTGGTAGATTTCCGAGGGTGCACCACCAGATGGGTGTGGACACCCCGGCGCTTGGAGAAGGTCACCAGCATTTGCGTAAATTTCGACTGCACACGGTTGAAGTCCCGCTCTGTAGAGTTGTCAAAGTCCACGGACATGATGTTATCGACCAGAAATACATCTGCGTTGTAGCGCATGTGGGCGTACTCAAACTGCCGCAGAATGGTCTCCGGATCGTGCCGGGTGTTGCGCTCCAAGTCAAAGAGCCAGAATCGCTCGTTGAGCCACTCGGAGATCTGCTTGTCCGCCAGAGCGTCCGCGGATGCCAGTTTTTTCCCGGTGGCCTGATCCGTGATGTACCGGATGTGCTCGGGACCCGCCGCTTGCAGATATGTCCACTCCCGGAACTGCTCCTTCGGCAGCTCACCGGAATACGCGCAGACGGTGTGTCCCTGATCCAAAGCCTCTAAAAGCATCTGGCTCAGCAGCGTGCTCTTGCCGATGCCTCGCTTGCCGGTCCAAACGGACAACTCCCCGGAGTAAAACCCGCCGATGCTGCTGTCAAGCACGGAAAACCGGGAGAGGGTCCGGGGAATCTTGCTCATGTCCCGCCGGGGGACTTCCGCCAGATTCAGCAAGCCATAGGCGGGCAGCTCCTCCGCTCCGGATAGGATATCCGGGAGGTGGGCCGCTCCGTACAGAGCCACATAGTCCTCAACGGTCTTACAGTTCCGCCAGCCGGCATCGGTAACGACGTATATACAGCTGGCCGGGAGCCGGGGGCGCAGTTCCGCCACCATCCGCTCTCTGGCGATGGCGTTGGCGGTGACGATCACCAAATAGGGGAACGCCTCTAAAAACGGACGGCAGCGCACAACATCATCCCAACTGCACCCCAGTCCAAGGCACACGGCATTCTCCCGAATAGCCGCCGCCTCCACAACGGTATCGCAGATCCAGAGACCTTGCGGTTTTTCCGGATCAATAAAAGCCGGTGAGAAGGTCAGGTATTTGCTGGCCTGCTCCATAGCTGCTTTAAATTCCATCCGTGTCACCTGCCTCCCAGCTCTCACTCCGGTCCGAATCGGACCGCCCCGGCAGCTCGTCCTCCCACCGGCGGCCATTGAGCCAGGTGGCGGGATAGGGGATGTACGCCCCGCCGTCCCGTGTCCACTGCTCACAGGCTGCCTGGGCCTTCACCGCCCGGAGGATGGTCTCCACCAACGCCTCGTCCGGCTTCAGCTTCGCCCATGCCTTCCGCGCCCGCTGCTTGTCCACATGCCGGGGATACGCCGACCAAAACGACTCAAAGTGCGCATCTGCGCAGGGGGCTATAGGGGTATTTTTATTATTATCTTTTATACATTTAAAGGGGGGTGCAGTTTTCTTCACCCCTGGGGTGCAGAAATCTTCAGGGGTGAAATTTTCTTCACCCCCCTGCGCAGCGTCCGGGATCGCTGCCAGAGACCGCCCGATGTAGATCCGCCGACCGGTCCGCACCGTGCCGCTTTTGTCCGGAGGAAGGGGGCCGTTATCCGTGTGGATGTGCCCCCGCTCCTGAAGCTCTGCCAGCATGGCCTGTACCGTCCGCTCAGAGATCACCCGCACGGAGCCATCCTCGTCCACGGCAGTCATGTCCTCGATCAGCGTTGCGTTGGTCGCGTAACAAAAGCCTACCCGGTTGGCCCGCCGCGCGATCCGCGCGTATAGGATCAGCGACCGGGGCCGAAGCCCCGGATCGTCCAAAACCGGGCCGGGGATCCATGCCCCATAGCCGCAGTCATACCTTGCCATATTGCCCCCTTATCTTTCCATCCGATCCACGATCCGCAGCGGGATTGCCGCCACCGTCGCCACGCCGACGACCATGAAAAACATCGCCCAACCGGTCACAGGGATACGCCCCCTTCCCGGCAAAATTAGGTCTTGCATGCGGCGTGGATCTTGTGCTATAATTGATACATCCAGTGGTTGATCCAATACCACACACTTTTTCCCCTGAACGCTCTGAGGTTGCCGCCTCGGGGCGTTCTTTTTTTGCGCCTGAGTAAATCACCTGATAGATGGCCGCCATGGTCTCCCGCAGCTCCACCACGATGGAATCGAACTCCGGCCGCTCAGCCTCGTCGATCACGCCGTCCTCCGCGATCCGGAGCAGGGCGTCCAACCGGCCCGTTGCGTCTTGCAGACGGTTCCGGAGGGCGATGCTCGCCATGGGCAGCGGCCTCGGCTCCGCCTTGGGCAGCACGCCCAGCCGGTCCGTGGCCTGCGCGTGCTCCAATGCCAGCCATGGGCAGCTGTACACCTCCACCATCCGCGCCACCGTCTCGTCCTTGGGCACCGTCTTTCCGCCCTCGTACTGCTTCAGACTTTCCGGGGACAGGCCAAGCAGCTCCGCTGCACGCTCCTGCGTCATTCCGGTACTCAGCCTTGCCCTCTGGTACAAATTCGGGTACTTTCGTTCCATTGTCTTTTCCTCCTTCCTGCGCTACCATGTAACCATCCACCGTGCCAATGGTACAATGGGGATGATGTAGCGCTTCCCAACTTTCTTGGCCGGGAAGCCGGCATTGTGGACCAGTGCGTCCCAGTCCAGACCCAGCAGCTTGCAGGCCTCATCCTTGGTCAGAACCTCCTGCTCCGGGAATTTTGCCTGCAAGGATTGCAGTTGGTCCCGGAAGCTCTCACGCTCTCGTGCCATGTCCGCTCCTCCCTTCTCACGCGCTTTCCGTCCGCTGGACGATCTCCTCAATGGGGACGCCGAAGATCAGCGTCATGCGGAAAACTCTCTCCAGCTCCGGAGTCCGCTGGCCCAGCTCCCACTTGCTCACCGTGGGGACGGTGACGCCCAGCTGGTCAGCCAGTGCCTTCTGGGTCATGCCGGCAGCCACGCGCAATTCTCTGACTCTGTTAACGATCATGATTTCTCCTTTCTCGCCTTGACGGCGCTGACCCCTTATGGTATATTTGTCTTAGGGGTTATGTACTTTATGTCTATATAATACTCTAAGTTTGACTACGTGTCAATAAAAGTTGTAGCACAATAATGCACAAAGTTAGAGGTTTAAATATGGCTTTTTCGTCAAACTTGAAGTATCTGATGGATTACTTCGAAGTATCCAACTACAAGTTAGCCAAGTATATAAAATCAAGCCAGACCTCTGTCAAAAACTGGGTGACCGGGGAACGTCTGCCGCACCCCAAGACGCAGAAGCTCATTGCAGACCTTTTCGGCGTGACTGTTGAGGATCTAAATGCAGACGAATTGCCCCATATCAAGGGCGAACACAAGCTGCCGCTACAGACAAAAGAACGCCCGTCCCCCAAAGGGGACGAGCGTCCGGAATGCTGGGACCTGCTTACCCGCGAGGAGCGGGAGAAGGCGCGGGAGTATATCGAGATGCTAATAGCTGCGCGAGGTAAGCGTTGACTTGCTCACGCTCCTCCGGCGTCAACTGGCGATAGAGCGCCAGGGTCATGTGGTCGCGGTCCGAATCGGACACCGTGCGGGTGATCTGGTTGCTCATGGTGATGCCTCCCAAACATATATTCAAGGCCCAAGCCTCGGGCCTAATTTTAACAGATTGGATGTGGAGCGAATGAAAAGGGGATTTTTAGCCGGAGTTCTGGCGACGCTGCTGGTCATGTGCCTGGTCAGCACGGCAGGCGCCACCAGCGGCAAGGTACAGCAGGAGATCGAATACCGTGATATCAAGGTATCTCTGGATGGGCAGGTGCTGGATCTGCGGGACGCCAAAGGCAACACCGTGGAGCCCTTCATGTTCGCCGGAACGAACTATATCCCCGCCCGCGCTCTGGCGGAGTCTCTGGGCCTTCAGGTGGCGTGGGACGGCTCCACCGCTACCGTGGTGCTGACGCACCCGGAAGCCTCCAAGCCTACCTACATCACCCGCACCGGAAGCAAGTACCACAACGATCCCCATTGCAACGGCGGCACCTACTGGGAAGTGCCTTACAGCACCGCCACCGGCATGGGCCTGACGCCCTGCGACAAGTGCGTCCACTGACCTATGGGCTGGAGATATCGAAAAAGCGTAAAAGCAGGCCCGTTCCGCCTGAACTTTAGCAAATCCGGCATAGGGTACAGCGTCGGAAGCAAACGCTACCGCGTCACCAAAACCGCCAAGGGCACCGTCCGGGAGACCGTCACGCTGCCCGGTGGACTGTCCCATGTGGCGGAGCACAAAATCGGAAACGGCGCAAAAAACAGCGCTCCCCAGCGCCGTCCACGGTTCCGGGCAAAGATCGTCTGGGGTGTGCTGTTTCTCATAAGCGGCGCGGCCTATGGCGTCAAAGACCCGGCAATCGCATTTGCAACTTGCCTCGTGGGAGCCGCTTTGGTCGGTTGGGGCCTAAGCGTCCGCAGAAAACTCAAAAATCCGGAACGTCCTGTTGCTGAGACGTCAGAAGAAGATAAATAAGTAAGTGCCCCGTCGCCTCTGCAACAAGCGGCGGGGCACTTTGCGTTTCCGGCAGAGGGGGCGTCTGCCTGTCCGCATAGAAACCGTACCAGATACGGCCTTGTATTCACAAGGCCCAGATTTTAATTTCGACAATATTCGACACTTTTCATGTGTATTTTACAATATAACTTTTTGTTTTTGGAGTGATTACATGACATTACAAGAGACTTGTAAAGCAAAAGCACAGGCACTGGGCGTGACCTATCAGGAAATATCGGACGCCACCAACATCCCGCTCCAAACCGTCCGCAATTTTTTCTCGGCTGCCTCCAAAGCACCGTCCGTTTTGACCGCGGCGCCCATCTGCAAATTTCTGGGCGTGTCCATCGATGAGTATTTTGAGATCACCGACCGGCTCACCATGTCGGAGGAACTGCTCAACGCAAAGAATGATACTCTAAAGGCCCACAAGAAGGAGCTGGAAAAGCATTTGGTTGACAACGGCAAAACCATGAAGATCATGATGGATGGCGTCCGTACTCGGAACCGGATCATCGCCGCCCTGCTGGTGCTCCTGTGTCTGGTTGCCATGTATGCGCTGTATTTGGACTTCCACTGCGTCCTGATCGGCTTCTGGCGGGGGTAACCCATGGCAAGATACCCAAAATACTACGTCCGGCCTGACGGCCTCCACGAGACCATCCTCAGGATCAACGGCAAGCGTAAGGCCTTCCGGGGGAAAACCGACAAGGAGGTCTGGGAGAAGGTCAAGGCCTTCGACCGGGAGGCGGACCGCATCGAAACGGAAAAAGCCGCGGTATTTGAGAAAATTGCGGACGCATGGTGGTCGGAGATCGAACCGACCTTAGAGCACAATACCCAAAAAAGCTACCGTCCGGCGCTGGCCAGAGCCAAGAAGGAATTTGCAGGGAGGCCGCCCGGCGAGATCACCGCAAAGGAGATCGACCAGTATATCAAGGACTTCTCCGCCACCCGCGCCCGGAAAACCGTGGTGACCCAGTTGCAGATCATCCGCCAGATCTTCCGAAAGGCCGAAGTGGATGGCGTTATAAGCTACAACCCGGCCAGCGCCGTGAAGCCGCCCCGGAACCTGACGCAGACCCACCGGGACGCGCCCCCTCCGGAGCAAATCGAACTCATAAAAAAAAGCGCAGGCCTCCCCTTCGGCCTGTTCGCTTTCCTCGTTTACTATACCGGCTGCCGCCGAGGCGAGGCGCTGGCCCTCACCGGCGCCGACATTGATCGAAAGAAAAATCTTGTGCACATCAAAAAATCCGTGTATCATGTAGGCAACTCGCCCCACATCAAGCAGCCGAAGTCTGACGCCGGATGCCGGGACGTTCCGCTGCTTCCGGCGCTGGCCCAGCTGCTCCCCAAAAAGCTGGGAAAAGGCTACCTGTTCGCGGAGCCGGACGGCGGCCTCCTGACAAACGATCATTTTACTGCGCTGTACGATGCCTACCGGGACGCCAGCGGCGTGACCGTCACGCCGCACCAGATCCGACACGGCTACGCCACCGCCCTGCTGGAAAGCGGCGTGGATCCCAAAACGGCGCAGGTGCTCCTTGGACACGCCCAGCTGTCCACCACCATGGACATCTACACCCACGTCCGGGACGGCCAGCTGAAGGCCGCTGCGGAAAAGATGGAAAAGGGCTTCTGAACACATGTTTTCCGGCTGAACACACTTTTGAACACAGAAACCAGCAGACCGTTGAAAACAGACGGAAAGAATAGGGTTCAAATCCCTCCTTCCGCGCCAAATGAAAAACCGTTGGAATTGCTTGTAATGCTTGCAATTTCAACGGTTTTTCGCTGTTTTCAGCTGGCTGTTAGAGACAGATAGAAACGGTTATAAGTGGATGTGTGAACACAGTCCCGAACACAGTCGGCCTACTTCCCCGCTTTGACGATGCTGAAATAGTAGGCAGCCAGCTTGTCCCGGAAACCGGGGCCGTCTTTGTCAAACAAAAACGCCTGCGCCATCTCGCCAAAAAATCCAACGGTCTTGATCCCATAGTGCAGCGCTACCTCGCTGTAATCGGCGTACATCATGTTCACGGCGATCCACCAGCACCACGGGGGTACCTGCTCTGCAGAGATCCCCATGCTGTCCGCCAAAGCGCTGGTCTGCTCAATGGGCCAATGTGGGCCAGTAGTGCCGTCGGAGTTTTCCAACCCCGCTGCCCATTTTTCCGCTTCGGCTTTTGTGAAATCCATTTTCCAGCGGAGTAACACGTCCCGCCTGGTTAAGGATTTTTCCGCCGAAGCGGTAAGGTTGAGCTGGGACCGGATGGCGTAAAGGATTGACAGCCGCTCATAGTTTTTCCAACTGGACGGCTCAGCCTCCAGCCGCTTGATCCACAAGGATAACTCCTGCTCATCGATCATGGGGCCGCACCCCCTTACCCCTCCACGGCGTCCATGCAGCGCTGGATCGCGCTGCGAATGGTATCATCATCGGCATCGTCCAGCATATCCCGGAGCTGGCGGCGCATAGCCTCCCGGCCATCCGTGCGGCTGTAATGACCTCGGACGTAGTGCCGACGGGCATAGGAGCTGCCACGGCTGTAGCCGCGCATATCATCGTCCAGATAGCGCCCGGAATAGCCGCGCTCGTCCATTGCCTCGATCTTGTCAATGTTTTTGATGGTATCCGTCAGCTTGTGGGCAATGTCCAGATCACCGGCTCCCAGCTCGCCCTTGCGGATCAGCTCGTCCAGCTCCTTGCAGAGCATATCCCGCAGTTCATACATAGATTTCATTCCCATTTTGTTCTCCTTTCTCAGCAAACTCTGGTAATGATAAGGTTCGCGTTGCTCACGTCAATGGCCTCGCCGCTAACGTTGCGGATGGACAGCGACGCGCAGCAGCCCTTTGTAACGTCAACGTACTCGGATGCAGCCACGTTAAAAAATGCCCCCGCCGCTGCGGGCGTCACCGTCGCAACGGAGGACGGGAGTGGCTCACCGTCAACCGCAATGGCAACGGAGATGGGGCCGGGGGTCCCGCCGGTGCTTACGGCAATATTGCCGATAAAGTCCACCTTATAGCGGACGCGGCACTGGGAGCAGTTACCCCGGAGATTAAACAGGCCAGAGCCTGCGCGATGGGTCACAAGGCCCTTAGTGCAGGGGATCGGTGCCTCGGTAAAAAGCATGTTCTGATTTGCCGCCACAGTCTGCGTGGCAATCGCAGTGTATTCAGGCATAGAAAACTCCTTTCATAAAATCAGCGGCAGGGCTATTGCCCCGCCGCTTTGGTTTAGCATCGACACGGGGCCGATCATTTTGCCATTATCGGCAAAAAGCTACGCTATGCAGTTGTCAGCAGCCGCACCCGTTGCAGTTGTACTGATTGCCGCATCCAGTATACTGGTACGGAGCAGGAACGCTGAACGAGGGAACGGGGCGCGGATTGTAATACGCGAACTGTGCGCTAACATAGTTGCGCATATCAAGCGTCTGAGCAGACTGAGAGGCGGCGAGGTCAGCAGCAAAAAGACGCTGGTTCTGTTCAGCAATCTTCGCATCCTTCGCAGCGATCTCCTGTGCGGTCAGGCGCTGATCAACTCCGCGGAATCCGTTGTTCATTGCGTCGATGATGTCGCGCGTCGCGTTCTGCACGGTGTTGCGCGTGTCGCACGCCTGCGCCGCCATATCATAGCGCACGCCCTCGATGCTGCGCTGGGTGTTGCAGCAGCATTCAGCGGCCTGCATCTGCATGGCAGTCAACTGCTGCATAAGAGCCGCCTGCTGGTTGGCGCGGGAAAGCTCGGCCTGTCCGAAGCCGTTTGCCATTGCCATGTTGGTGTTGTTGATGAGCTGCGCCTGCTGGTAAAACCCGTTGCACAGACCATCGTTCACTCCATCAATTTTGCGCTCGACATTGGCAAAATCAGAGGTCAGCACATAGCCGTCCACCACGCCGCCGTTGCCGTTGCTGCCGAAGCCATTGCCCCAGCCACCCGCAAAGATAAACAGGAACAGAACAATGAGCCACAGAGCGCCGTTGTCGCCCCAGCCGAAACCGCCATTACCGCCAGCATTGGTGGGGGCCACAGGCATTGTCAGCATGGGAGCGCCGTCAGAGGAAAGAGACATAGAAAAACTCCTTTCAATTTTTTATTTATCAAATCGTGGCCACGATGTTGATTACTTTATAAGCCCTTGAAACTGTTTCGCCATTTCCTGCAGCTGGTTCAACTGGCTCTGAGACATTTTGCCGGACTGCAAAAGTTTCTCCACCTCCGCCTTCGGGTCCCCCTGAAACGAGGAGCGGAATTGATTAAACTGCTGCATCATCTGCTGGAACCGGCCTACCGGCGTGTTCCCGCCGCCCAAAGCGTTGAAAAATGGATTAGCCATCCGTATCCGCCTCCTTTACCTTCTTTTTGCCCTTCATGCCGTCCACAACCGCCGCCAGAGCGTCAAATTCTTCCCGGGTGACAAACTTCACCGGGTCTGCCGTGGACGCTGTACGGGGCGCTTCTGCGCGTTCTACGAGGTCATAGATTGTAAGCGATGGTTTACCGCTGGCATCGGCCTTTTTGAGGTACACCGTCGGCGTGGAGCTGTCCCACAACGCCACGGCGGCATTGGGCGCAATCATCCAATTTCGGGCCTCCTGTTCTCCGCTGACCCATTGCACGCCGCTCTGCGCCACCGGATTTTGAAGGGCCTGCGGCATTTGAGGCTGCATCTGGGGCTGCTGCATTTGCCGCATCTGCATCAGGTTGTCCTGCATCGGGGGTGGATAATAAGGGTTTTGCCATCCGTAAGGTGTGTAAGCCATTTTAGTCATCCTCCTTGACCCAGTAATACAAGATATTCTCGTTGCTGCTGTCCCAACTGTCCCAGATCATGCCGTCGCAGACGCAGACCACATGGCCGGACAGCGCCAGAATATAGGTGCCTTTTGGGTGATCCTCCGCAAACTGCCCCACCGTGTAGCAATCCGGGCAAGTATCCGGCACGATGTACCTCCGGTATCCGATGCTCCGCAGATACCGCCCCCAACAGGCGTTGGCTGACGGCATATCGCCGTCCAGATACCCTTGGATGCAGAGCCGTAAATACACCTCGCCCCACTCCATCCCGGTTGCCTTAGAGATCGCCCGCACGGTGCAGTCCCCTACATTTTTCCCGCAGGGGTTGGGGTTGAAGTGGCTATACATACTCCCTCCGGTCATCGTAGAGCAGCTCAATCATGCGCACACACCGTTCCAGCTCCGCCGGGTCCGTCTGCGCGATCATATCTCGCGCCACCTCTGCCGGATACCCGCAGGCCAAAAGCCGTTCATACATTGTGTGCGCCTCCTTTATGCCTATATGATACAAAAAATCCGGACAGCCAAACTGCCCGGAAACTGCCTGTATTCTGCCCTCAAACTGCCCGAAGAAAAGCCGTGTCCGAATCGGACACGGCTCTTTCTCATCCCTGCATATCATCCGCGATCTTAGCGTAGGCACGCCGCCGGATCTTGGCTAACCCGTCCACGCTGACGTGGAGCAGCGCCGCCGCCTGTAGGCAGCTCTGGCCGTTGACGTCTACCGCCAGCACCGCCGCTTCTTCGTCAGGCGGCAGCCCTACCAGCCGGACGGCCTGCGCCGCCCGGGCCGGGGCCATGGATGACAACAGCGCCCGGATCTCTCGGTTTGTTTTTTCCATGGGTTGCCCAGACTTGCAGAGCGCGTTTCCGCGTGGATGTTGCCATCTTCTGGCCCTCCTCTCATTTAATCCGGATAACCCGGTCTGATCGCGCAGGTAATCAGCCCGACTCGCCGCGTCCGCCGCATGACGGCCCCGCCGTTGGCGTCGTTGCCGGTGCCGGTGTTGCCCTCAACGGTGAGCACGCTGCCGCCGTCCACCGCCGTCACGATCCCGCAGTGCTCGGTTTTCTTGCGTTTCCCGGAAAAGTCGAAAAACACGATGTCCCCCGGCTTATAGTCCCCCGTGACGATCTGCCCGGGCGAGAACGCCCGATACCGGTTCACGAACGCCGTGCAGCTGGCGGTTTTCCACAGGTTGAACCCGGCCTCCCGGAAAACCCACCACACAAACACCATGCACCAGGCGAACGCCTTGCCGCTGACCGTCCTGCCGTAATAGGCATCGTTGTACTTGACCTTGTTGGAGCCGGAGGGCATCTCAACGACGCCCTCCTGCCAACCCGCGATCCGAAGCACTGCCGCCCGGGTCCGGGGCTGGATAGTCTCCATCAGATCCGCACGGCCTTGGTGGGATGGCCGCCCTCGTCGAAGGTGATGCGGTAGTGGCCCTCCGGCACCCAGACCTCCTCCTCGGTGTTGGCCTTGGCGGGGTTGTACCGCATATAATCGTGGAGGTGCTTCACGTCCTCCGGCTCGGTCTCGGCGGGGATAAAGCCCTCCTTCATTTCCTGCTCAGACCAACCGGTCTGGGGGCCGTCCTGGGTCATGGTGTAGTCCAGATGGAAGGTCGCGCCCGCCGCTTTCAGTTCGGCGTTGATCTCGCTGAGCTTCTTGCCGTTCTTCTTGCCTTCGTTGATGATGTTCTCAAAAGTCTTGTTCATGGTATGTACTCCTTTCAAAATTTGGTGTTTAATTACTGGTTCAGCTGCTTGCCGATCTGATCCACGCCCACGGCGGCCAGACCGGACACAATGCCCACGGCCACGGCGGTGAGGTAGTCCTGGGCGGGGAAATCCGCCATAAGAAACATGCCCGCCACCCCCAGCGCGCCGCCGCAGGCGCCCACGATAATGGGGATCCACTTGTTGTCTACCCCGGACGCCTTCACGGCCTGTCCGATCAGGTAGCAGATGACGGTGATCACCGCCACCCCAGCAATGCCCAATGTTCCGATGTCCATAAATTTACCTCCTACGTTTGTTTTTCCAGATCCTCGATCCGGTGGTTGATTACCTTGATTTGCTCCTCCATCACCGGCACCCGCTGCGCGAAGTGGTTGTGCTCCCGCACCTCCCGGGTCAGCTCGTCCAACTTGGCCTCCGTCACCGCCTGGGTCTTGCTGTTGGCGATCAGCACCCCGAAAAGCGTCAGCCCCCCTGTGATGAGGGCGCAGATAATCGTCTCTGTCATATCATTCTCCTTAACGTTGCAGATTAAGGTTGTGCGCTCAGGCTGCCTCCGTCCAGCCGTAGACCCCCGGTTCCCACACGTTGGCGTCAACATCGCTGGTCCAGTGCTTGCCGTTGTGGCTTACCTGCGCCCCCTTGGCGTAGGCGTCCGTGCTGCCCACCGGCTGGCTCCACGCGGGCCACTCCTCGGCGGGGTCAGAGATCCCCACCCACAGGCTGGGGGCCGCGTCCGGCGTCCAGTTCTCCTGGCTGGTGTGGTTTTGCAGGCAGCGGTACAGCTTCCCGCCGTGTGCCCGGATGTTGCCGGTCTTGTAATCCACCGGATAGGCCCAGGGGCTGAACAACTCCGTGTGCTCGCTGGCCGTCACGGTGTCAATGGTGCCGGTTTCGCACAGCGTCACGAAGGTGATGGCCGCAGCGCTCTGGGCGCTCAAAAGCTCTGCCTCCAGCTTCTCCACCCGCTCCTCCGTGGTGGGAGGTTCCGGCTCCGGGGGAGGCGGGGTATACGCCCCGCCCATGGCCGCGCCCTCGTAGGCGGGCAGCGCCCCGATCTCCGCCGCGAAGTCCGCCTCGGCCACGATCATGTTGACAATCACGCCGTCCTCTACAATGCAGTATTCCATAGGCTTCCTCCTTTACGCCGCGGATTTCAGGTGCATCCGGACGGCAACACAGCCGGAACCGCCACGGCCGCCATCGCCCGCGCCGGAGCCGAATTCATCGTCGCTGTTGCTGTACCAGCACGCAGCACCGCCGCCGCCACCGCCGCCGCCTTTTCCGTCAACGCCAGCTTCCCCATGATAGATATTGTTGTTATCACTGTAACCACCTTTCCCGCCGCCGGGAGATCCGCCGGTTGCGCGTCCTCCGTTGTAGTTACGTCCGCCGCCGCCGGATGCGCCGCCGCCGCCGGATTTCTCAGTGGTGGTCATGGATGCGAAAACGGTTTTTTTACCATCCTCGCCGTTTTTCCCCTTGCTGGAAGCAAATTCGCCATAGCGTACACCATCCGCACCCTTGCCGTTGCTGCTGGCTCCGCCGGTAATAAGGCCGGTGTACTGGCCACCTTTTCCGGCTTTTCCCCCCTCTGCGGTTTTTCCGAAGGCAGTTGTGCTGCCGCCATCGCTTCCGTCGCCAGCGGGTGGGTTATCAGATCCGCCGTATGATACGTAGCTTTTGTTTTTCCCGCCTTTTCCACCGGCTCCCACTACAATGGGGTACAGCGTGTTTGCAGTTACGGCGATTCCGGCATCCTCAACTACATCCCCTGCGCCGCCGCCTGCGCCGGTGTCTGACTCATTGTTGGCAACCGCAAGGCCGCCGCCACCGCCGCCACCGCCGCCCAAACGGGAGCAATCAACAGATTTAACATTTCCGGAGAACTTAATGCTCTTGCTGCTCGTGATTTTCAGAAAATCCAGCGTGGTCAGCTTCCACGTTTTCGTGATGGTCGTTCCCTTCACCACCGTCAGCGTTTCGGAATAGTCCACCACGTCCGCATAGCCGCTGACCTTGATCACCTGCTGCCCCTGCCCGATGTAGCCGGTGGCCACGCCGCTGGCGTTGGTGTAGACCGCCTGTCCACTCTCGCTGAGGATGCCTTGCACCAGCACCTCCGGAATGGGCTTTCCGTTGGTGTCCTGCACTGTCAGGGTGATGGCCGCCATATCGGACTTGATGAGCTTCAGCTGTCCGGCAATACCCGCAAACGCGTCATCAATTGTCCGGTCCGCCGCGCTGCCGAAGAGGGACACCTCTGTGGAATCCTGAAGCAGCGTGGACTTTCGCAGCTCTGTGCCGGGGTCTGTGGGATCATCCTCCAGCGCCAGATACTCATAGCGCAGCAGGCTGCCGTCCTCAGCGTAAACGCCATACCGCAAAGCGCCGTTTTCCAGCGCCCGCGTGGGGGTCCGATCTCTCATGCTCTCACTCCTTTGCTCCCGCACACCGTCACGCCGCAGTGGCGCACGGCAGCGGGGATATGGTTCAAAATCAGGTCGACCGCCAGCAGCGCCGCCTCGATGCTGTTGGCCTCCGTCTGCGTCAGTTTTCGCAGCGTTGCCGGCACTTCCGGCGTCCCCTCCGGCAGCCGGAGCACCCCCCGCACCGCCGCCACGTTGTCCCGGTAGCGGGCCATCTGGGACGGCACCGGAACATCGCTTTCGTACCACGTGTAGGGGTCCAGCGTCTCGGTCGGTTCACCTGGAGTTACAGGCTCTTCCGGCCATGTGACCGTCTCGCCCGCCGTGAAGTTGCCGGCCACGGCGTTGGTATAAAATTTACCGTCAACCAAATCATATAGTCCCACAACCCCGGAAGGGTTTTTACAAGGTATAAAATTCCGAACAGGCGTGCCATTGTCATAGATCTGACAGAAATATAGCTTCATAGAAATCTGTCCCCATGCACTCCCCCCTGAATTTTTGTCGAACAACCGGATGGGAAAACTTGTGGTGAAATTCTGTTTCGTATGGGTGATAGCAGTGCCATTTACTGTGCAGACGTTTTTATTTTTGACAATACTAAACTTTTGCAGAACAGTCGAAACAGTCAGGTTTTTACTTTCCGTTCCGTACATGCTTCGGATTTCCGTTGCTGATGGGATGTCTACACCAAACTCATCGACAGACGCAGATTTTCGTGCTCCAAAAATACCTTTCCATGTGCCGGTAGTGGTTGGTTCACAGGTCATATCCACCCGCGTTTCACTACTGGGATTAAATTCAGTATTGATGTACTGGATTCCTGTGCTCTGGATGTACTCCACCTGCGTATAGCCATCCGGCAGCGTGGCCTTGGGAGGCCCTGCCAGAAATACGCCGGTGCCGCTGTTTCCGTAAAATTTACCGCCGACCAGATCATACAACCCAACGTTTCCAGCGGGATCGATGCAGGGGATAAAGTCCCGGACCAGCTTTCCCGCTTTGAGAAGCTGTGCAAAATATATTTTGCCTGTCAATTTTTCAGCAATAGATCCGTTTCGGTTGAGGGCAAAAAGTGTCATGTTTGCGGGAACCGTAAAAGTGGCAGTATCGGGTGTCCACGTAAGGTTCCTATTCACAAAAAGCCCCTGCTGGCTAAGTTCAATTTCTATTGGCGTTGTTCCATGCCATTCCGTGGTTTGCATGGTTCCGTTTCCAAATGCCGCCGCGTTGCACCAAATGCCAAAGCCGTTGGATTGCCAGTTTGCATCGCTAACGGCAATACCTCCTGAAGATGACTGCTCCGTCTGGAATTTGATCTTTAACGCATATGTTTGGTCAGGCTTTACTCCGGTATCAATCCACTGCGCCCCGGTGCTCTGGATATACTGCACCTCCGTATACCCATCCGGCAGGCGGGAGCTGGGCGTCACCGCTCGCTCGATCTTCAGCCGCTCGTACCCCGGCACGTTGCAGCCCGCCCGGTTCAGCCGTGCCACCAGATCCTCCAGACAGGCGTCCACCCGGTTGAGGTCGGTGTAGTCATAGCTGCCCTTGAGCATGGCGGTGTTAAAGGCCGTCCGCTCCTCCGCCGTCCACTCTGCCATAGGCTTGCTCAGCAGCGTCTTCAGCGTGTCCGAATCGGACCGCGCCCGGTCAGTGATAAGCGTTTTATAGTCAAAGCTCATGCCGTCTCCTCCGCTTTGTCCCATGCGATCAACACAAAGCCGTCCCCGCCGGGTTTTCCCGGATGCCCCGGCCCCGGCTGCTTCGTGATGATGAATTTATAGTGGGTGTTCACCACATCTGGTTTAGCGGGGTTGGGCCTGACCGTGTACTCTTTCCAGTACCCCTGCCCCGGATCGCCGCCCTTACCGCCCGCTGCGCCGTCAGACGTGCCCTTGGCCGGGGAGGCTACGCCGGTGCGAGCGTAGCTGTCGCCGCTGTTGATGTCTGTGTAGCCGTTGGCGTAGCGCTGGCCGTTGGCGGAGGAGTAGACGCCGAAGGTGGTCTCCTCGCCCTCAAGCCCCGCCGCGCCCTTCCGGGTGGCTGGCGCGCCGCCCTTGCCGATGGTCACGGCGAAGGTCTGACCGGCGTTGATAATAATGGAATCGTACCAGACTTTCCCGCCGATGCCGTCCTCGCCGTTCTCGCCGTATCCGGCAGCCACACCCTGCCCCGGCATCCAGCCGGAGCCGTACACATAGCCGTCCTCGCCGTAGCCGCCGCCCTGACCGCCTTGCCCAACGGCTACCCGCAGGTGGGTGACCCCGGCGGGGGCCGTCCACGTCCCGCTCTCCGTCAGCACCACGGAGCGGGAATAGAGATAGGAGCCGTCCGCCTGTAACAGCTTGCTCTGGCACCCTTGCAGCACGCCGCCCTGAATTTGGAAATTCTGCATCATGCGCCGTGCCGTGGTGGCCTGACTCTCATCCAGCCAGATGGTGTCCACGTCCCCGATCTCGCTGGACGGATCGCCCCGCCCTGTGGTCTCGATCACGTTGCCGCCGTAGCACGAGAGGATCAGCCGCGCCGCCGCCAGCGCCTGCGCCGTGGTGTGCAGGAAGGGGTTCTGGATGGTGACGGTTTTCTCACTGCTGGTAGAGTTGCCGGAGACCACATACTCCGTATCGTTGCCGTCGGCCAGCTTGAAGATCAGGCTGGCCAGCTGGTCGTTGGCCTTCATGGTCGGGTAGGCGGTGAGGTTGTCCAGCGTCACCTTGTTGCCCTCTCGCCACAGCGGCTCCGCCGTCAGGTCGCCGGTGGAGGCGTCCGCCCGGGGCCATGTGCCGGTCGCCTGACACACCCACCGGAGGATATCTCCGCACTTCTTCCCCTGAATGTCCGCGGCCGTCCGCACCGTCACCGGCAGGGCCGTGTAGGCCGGGTCCACGTGCCAGCGGTCCTTGAAGTTGACCCCCAGCTGGGCCGCCAGCGCCCCGATCCAGCCGCCCAGAGTCGTGGGCAGCGGGGAAGGGGGCAGAAAGGTGCGGTCCGTCAGCAGCCCGATGATGTCCACAAGAGACCACTGCATCGTCAGGCTGTTGTCGCCGGTTTTCCAGCCGTCTCCAGACTGGTAGAACCGGCCTACCTTGCAGCGCACCACCGCGCCGGTGTCCGTCCGGACGCCGATGAAGGCATCAATGCCCTGCCGCTCCTCGATGGATTGAAACAGGCCGTTTTTGCTTCGCGGCTCAAAGCGCCGGTCGGCGTTGTCCATGGCAAGGCTCATACTGCCGTAGGGCAGCGCCAGACAGGAGAAGTCGCCCTGCTGCACCACGGAGAAGCTGGCCAGCATCCGGGGCGCCCAGCGCTCCACGGTTCCGGGAAGGATCTCCACCAGCCGCATCCGCCGCCCCGGCAGGCTCCACCTGCTCACCGTGACCTTGATGGCATCCGGTGTCTGCACCGTGAAGCCGGTGACGGCCACCTCTGTGGCCGTGTTGCCGGTGTAGGTCTCCGTGTGAAATACCTGCCCCGCCGTGATAATCTCAACCGTGAAATCAGCCGGAACGCCGTCTAGCGGATCCGTGGAGAAAAACACGCTGCACGCCTGAAGCACATCCACATCCGAGAAACTCTGCTGCACCCACACCGGCTCCGCAAAGGTGCCGTCGTCTCCGCTGATGGCCTCCGTGGCCACTGCCATCGGGGCCTCCACCTTAAAGTCGTCCGGGAAAATGTCAAACGTGCCGTCCAGCAGCCACCGCCCCCGCTCCAGCGTGGCGTAGCGGGCCGGGGTGTCGTAGCTCTTGTCATGCAGCTCCTCGGGCTTGCTCCACGGAGCCAGCCCGCTGGAGGTCACCTCGCCGTAGGCCATGTCCGGGTCGGAGATATCCACCACCGTCAGCAGCTCGATCCGCCGGGGACTGCCCACGATGGCCGCCTGATAGGCGGGAGACGTCTTAATCATGGGGCTCCACCTCCCGGAGCGTAAACGCCAGATTGTGCCACAGCCCCACGCCGCCCTTGGAGAAGGCGAACGTGGGCTGGGTGATGGAATCCAGCAGAAAATAGCTGGAGACCATCTCGTCTCGGTCGTCCGGCAGCACGGAGGCGAGGAACGGGCCGCCGCTCCGCAGCACCGCCAGCACCTGCCGCAGCGTCGTGTTGCCCATGTAATCGAAGGAGTAGGACGCCTTCCAGATTTTCCCCCGGGTTTCCACCACCCGGCGGCCGGAGATCATGTCCACCTGCACGGATAGATCCTCCTCCCAGCAGGAAAACCGGTCCTTGCTGCTCTCCGGCAGCAAGATCCCGTTCAAAATCAACTGCTTAGTCATCCAACACCTCCGGATTCGATCTCTGCACCGTGCGCAGATCGTCAATGCTCGCCCGGTAGAATTCCACGCCGTTGATATACAGCGGGATCTCCACCCGGTAGACGCCGCCTCCGGCCAGTGCCAGCCCGTTGACCATCCCGGCCGCCGCATTGTAGACGGTGTCCACCGTCGGCGTGGGGATGGCGTTCTGGATCCCGGAGGAAACGCGCTGCATCTGCCGCTCGAAGCCCTGACCAAGGCCCAGTGCCATATTCTGGCCGATTCCGGCAAACACCCGAGAGGGCGAGTGAATCCCCAGCACGCCCTTGACGCCGTCCACGAGGCCGCCGACAAATCCGGAGACCTTGTCTCCGATCCAGCTGGCCATAGCCTTGATGCCTTCCCACAGGCCCCGGACGATGTTTTTACCCACCTCAATGATGTCCGGGAGGGAGTCCCAAATCGTCTGTGCGATGGTCGCCATCATGTTCAGCACGCTGGTCACCAGCTGCGGGATGTTCTGGGCGATCCCCTTCACCAGCGAGACGACCATTTGCAGGCCCAGCGAAATGACCTCTGGCAGCTTCTCAATGGCGTAGGAGACGAATTTCTCAATCATGGCCGGTCCGTCCTCCTGCACCGCCTGGGCGATGTTTTTTAGGACGGTCTCTACCACCGGCAGCACGTTCTCCGCCACGGTGCCCACGCTCTCGATCAGCTGGGCCGAAAGCTCGCTGATGTTGGCGTTGTCGTTGCCCAAGCCAGTGACGAAGTTGCCCCACGCCGCCTTCATGGCGCTGACAGATCCCTCAATGGTGGTGCTGGCCTCCAGCGCCGTGGTGCCGGTGATTCCCATTTCCGTCTGGACCGTGTGGATGGCGTCCACAATGTCCGCGTAGCTCTCAATGCTGTAATTGGTGTAGTTGCCCTGAGCGGCATTCAAGGCGTTGGCGTCATCGATCAGCCGCTGCATTTCCTCCTTGGTGCCGCCGTAGCCCAGCTTCAGGTTATCCAGCATCGTATAGTTTTGCTTGGCGAAACCCTGATAGGCATTTTGAATGGACTGCATGTCCGTGCCCATCTTATTGGCGTTGTCGGACATGTCCGTGATTGCCCGGTCTGCCTTCTCCGCTGCGGCTTCTGTGTCGTTGCCCATAGACTGCAGCAAAGAGGCGGAGAAGCTGGTTACCGTCTCCATGTACTCGTTTGCGGAAAGTCCGGCGGTTTTATAAGCGTTATTGGCGTACTCCTCCACCGTTCCGGCGGAGTCCTTGAACAGGGTCTCGACGCCGCCCACCAGCTGCTCATATTCTCCGTAGTTTTCGACAGCGGATTTGGTAAGGGCAATTACGGCTCCGGCCGCCGCTGCTGTGGCCGCCGCCGCTGCCTTGGCAGCCACCGCAAGCCCGGACTTTAAGGCGCCGCCGAACTGAGAAACAACACTTGTGTTTTTCATTTCCTCGTTGATGGACTCAATTCCGGACTTCGTTCGGTTCAAGTCTGCGGTAGCGTTGTTCAGAGCCTGCTGCCACCGCTGCACCTCGCTGCTGTTTTCAGAGTAGTTCGCTTTGGCGTAATCCAATGCCTTTTGAATTTCACTTATGCGCTGCTGCTGGACCTCCAGTTGCCGGTTCAGCACGTCAGACTGCGCCGCCAGTTTTTTCTGACTGTCATTGTCAACGTCAAAAGCGGAGGTCACCGCCGTCATTTCCGTTCCAAGGGTTTTAAGCTGCTGCCCCATGGATTTCAGCGCGTCTCTAAATTCCTTTTCGCCGTCAATGCCGATTTTTGGGCCAATATCAGCCGCCATTGTATCACCTCACATTTGGGATAATTTCCTCGTCTGTCAAAGCGTGCTTGGGTGCAAAACCCTCCCGCTTGATCTGCTCAATGGCGATGTAGTCCAGCAGCTCCCCAAACGGCACATCCAGCGCCTCTGTATAGGATAAGCCGACGGCCATTCCATACCACAAAAACCACTCCGGCGCTAAGGGGCCGCCGGAGTGGTTTCCGCGTTTTTTCCGGGGTCCGCCTCCACGTGAGTCTCCTTGCCGTTTGTGATGGTCTCTGCGATTTTATCCCGCATCTTGGCAAAATCGCCGATATCCAGCACATCCAGAAGCTCGTCTGCTGTCAGCGCCGGGGCGTTGGGGATCTCATTCAGCCGTGCATACCGGGCGCCGCCGTCCATCATGGTCGCCAGCAGCCACACGGCCTCATCCAGCGCCTTTACAGGATCGTCAGCAGACAGGGCGGAGTCAATGTTTTCAACTTCGCCGTATTTCTCCGTGCAGGCCCGGACCACCCGGGCGGAAAAGCACAACAGATGTTCTTTTCCGCCGATCTCAATACTGGCCGTTCTCATGCTGCCACCGTGATCGAGAGGCGATTCTTGATATACGCCTCCGCCTGAGCCTCCGTGGTAAAGGTCGCTTCGCGCTTCCACATGTGGGTGGTCGAATCATCCCGCATGATGGTGGCGGTCAGCTCCGGGGTCTGCCACTCGATGGACTCGCCCTGCGTGGTGGCTGCATCTGCCGGCACGGAGAACATGACCTTGGTCAGGACTACGCCCCGCCACTTAAACACGCCACCGACCTTCTTCTTGATAATGAAACCCACGCCCAGATACGGGGTCACCTGGGTATCGTCATAGACCAGCTCTTTTACAGAGGTGTCCGTCACGCCATCAATCCCGGTGATGGCCTGCTCCGTCAGGCCCAGAATGGCCTTGCTGACCTCCTGACTCAGATCATCCGTGGAGAGGGTCAGCGTGCCGCCGGCAAAGGTGCGGTCGGTTTCGGCGATGCCGTTGTCCGCATAAAGGTTGTTATCCTCAGTCGTATCGATCTCGATGTTGGCTTCGGTGGCCTTACCCATCACAGCACCCTTGCTGTAGCTCACCGTAGTCCCGGCTGCGTTGTAAACGCTGAAATAAGGCTTGCTCAAACCAATGGTTGCCATGTGCGCTCCTTTCTCGCGGTCCGAATCGGACACGCGCTCACTTCATAATTTTGTTGATCTCAGATTCTGCCCGTTTCTGCATGGCGGCAAGCGCCTGCTTTTTCACCCGGCTCACTGCCTTGCCTACAAAACGGTTTTTGCTCATCCAACTGGTACCGCTTTCAATGGCCCGGGCAACCATCTGATTCGGCTGGCCCTGTGGCCAGCGCTTTGATCGAATGTTGTTATACCCGTCAAAACCGATTTTGACGTTATACATTCCGTCATTGTCCTTCTGCATGGAGGTAATGCCCAGGGTTCCCAGCAGCGCAGCCTTTTGCGTTTTCTTGGGTCCGCGGACTGGATTCTCCTGCGTGCCCCAGCCCTCGTCTGTGGGAACAGTCTGCAATTCTGCCCGGATAGCATCAGCCACAACTTTTGCTCCGTCATGGATAGCAGGGCCGCAGACTTTCTCCACAGCCTCTTTTTCCAGCCGGGTGAGCTTCAGAATGTATTCCTCACCGCTTTTAAACGTGATGGTTGCCATTAGGTCACCTCCCACACCCACTCGTAGTGGATAAAGCCGGTGTCCGCCTCGTACTGGACGGAGTTCAGCGTCCAGGAAATGCCATGGGCGCTGAAACTCTCGCCCAACTGCTCAACCCATGGGTCAAACTCGGATTTGGTAAACAGATCCGTGGTACCGGTGACGGCGGTCTCGCCGTGTCCGTTATCGCCGGGCAGGTCGTGGCTTCCGTCCTCCTGCCACACAAAATAGCGGTCGGATTTGAGTCGGGCGGCGTGGCTCACCGCGTCCGTCACCGCCCGGTGGGCGGCGATTACCCGCTCATACCAGGTGGTCATGTTGCACCTCGTATTTCTGCTCGATCCGCAGCAGCGTCAGATCCATGCTTTCCGGGAAAACGTCGGTTGTTGTCTGGATCAGATCGATGCGGTACTGCTTGCCGTCCTCCGTCACAGCCACGTCCTGGCTGCTCACGCCGGGGACCCGTGGAACCCGCAGCACCCGCTCGATCTGAGCCTGATTCTGTTTTCCCTCGTAATACCGCTGGATGCCAAGACGCCGCTCCTCGTACCGCAAAGCGGCCTTGAATGTCAAACCCTCCACAGGCTTGTAGCCCGGCGCCGCCGTATCTGCAACGGCATAGACCTTGACCAGTCCGTCGGAATAGGTCTGAGTGATCTCGCTGTCACGGCGAGGGCGATACGGCGCTTTCCATGGCATACGCGCTCACCCGCCTTTCGCTCTGCATACTCAAAATGAGAGATTGATAGTTGTTTTCAAATACGTCCAGAGCGCTGTCTCTGGCGTAGCGGACGTATTCCATCAGCAGTGTCCGGGCGTCGCCGTCCGCTGTATAGTCCTGCGGGCTTCCGGCCTTTTTGTCCAGGTACCCCATCCCGGAGGCGATGAGCCCGGATACTTTGGTATCCGTGGCCTCATCGCTCCAGGTGATGTTCAGGTAGTTCTCCACATCGGACAGCAGGCCGGGCGGCAGGCTGTTCCGATCCGCCATCAGCTCTTGGTAACGGTGACCGTGTAGGTCTTCTTGGCGGTGCCGTCAGCGGCGGTGACGTTGACCTTCACCGTGTTGCTGCCGGTCTGCCAGGTGGCGGCGCTGCCGTTGTCGATCTTGCGGTTGTTCACCAGTACCTCGATCTCCGCGCCTGCGTCAGAGGGGACGGCGGTCACGGTGTTGGTGGCGTTGGTAGTCTCCGCCGTATAGGTCACGGTGCTGGAGGCGAAAACGGGGGACAGGGCCTGAGAGCCGATAGACAGGGCACTCAGAGTGGCGTCATCAGAGGGCGCGGTTTCCGTTACCTGCGTCACCTTCCAGGTGGCGGGCTTCAAGCCGGAAATATCCAGCAGCAGGAAGGCGTTGTTATCCAGAGGCATACCGTTGGCGTAACCCTTGATAAGGTAGACCCGCTCGTCCTCCAGGAAATGGTAGTGGTCGCTGTACTCAATGCGGCCATTGGGCGCGGTGCCCGCCATAGCCAGATACCGGTTGGAGAGGCCCATCACTGCCTTGCCCCGGCTCAGCGCGGGGGTCTGAATGATGGTCATGGGATACGGCATCACGTCGTTGCGATAGGTGCCGTCGGGGGCCATCAGCGTAGTGGCGGGCATGACCTTCTGGTAATAGTCCTGCGGGTTGACCAGCATGATCACATCGCGCACACGGCGCGCCTTGCCGTTGGGGTCGGCCGCCATGATGGAGATGAGGTTACCCACGGTGGAGGGGTTCAGGTCGGTGACCTTGACCGCCGCCTTCTCGGGATACGCGCCGCCGGTCACGACCACGTTGTCGCCCACCTGGCGGGTCATGCCGATAGGCTTCTTGTCACCGTCGCCGGTCACGATGCCCGCCTCCATGCCGTTGGCGAATGCCTCGTACAGCACTTCGCGCACATAGCGGTCCAGCCACTCAGGGCCAAGATCCAGCATGGCCTTGCACACCGGCAAGAAAGCGGAGAGCTTCAGCAGCTGGGCGGGAATCTTCTTAAAGCCGGAGGTCAGCTCCTTGACGATGTCGTCGCAGAGATCGCCCCAGGCCGCCTCCTCATAGCCGTTGGTGTTCACCATGATCTCCACGGCGCCGCCGGTGGCCCGGAAATTGATGCGGCTCAGCAGGGGGTGATTGGTCTGGAGATCCTCGAAAACGGAGTCGATCACCGTCTTGGGCAGCACGGCGTCCATGCCGGTCACGGCCTGCCGGGGATCAATGGACTTCATGGCCTCGCCCAGCTTCTGGTAGTAAGCGTGCTCCTCGCCGGTGAGCTGGTGGACGCCCCGGGCCGTCAGGATACGGCTGTCCACTTCCTGGCGAAGGTCGGCAAGCTGCTGCTCATACTCCTGCTTCACGTCCAGGCCCACACGCTGGAGCATTTCGTCAAAGGCTGCCTGGAAGCCGGCAGGGTCATTGTCGGCAACTGCCTTCTGGATGAGGGTGCGGAGCTCCTCGCGGCTCCGGATAGTGTTGTTGTTCGTCATGTTCGTCTCCTTTCAAATTTCAGCCAAACAGGCTCATAATACGGTTTTTCTGTTGGGGTTTCGGTTGCGGTTCCGGCTGCGGAGCCGGGGCTGCCGGCGTGGGAGAGGGAATCGGGCCGGGCACAGCGTCCGCCGCCAACTGCCGGAGCTGAGCGGCAAGACTTTTTTGCACAGTGATCCGTTGCTCCAAAGTCAGGTTGGCCTTTTGCAGCAGAGCCGCAGCCTGGGTCATGTCTGCGTCTTTGTCTGCGTACTGGTCGGCCAATCCCAGCTCCATGCACTGCGCGGCGGTCAGCCATGTCTCAGCGTCGCACATTTCTTTGAGTTTCCCGGCGTCCAGCTTGTCCCCGGCTTTTTGGAGGTACGCCGCCATGCCCGCCTCATTGATGGCGTCCAGATCATCCGCTGATTTCCGCAGCTCCGCCGCGTTGCCAAAAATCCCCCAGCTCATATTGTGGATCATCATCATGGTGTTCCGGGGCATGATCACCGTGTCTCCCGCCATGGCGATGACCGATGCAATAGAGCACGCAAATCCGTCCACATACACCGTCTTGTGGGCGCTATGCCGCTTGAGCTGGTTATAGATGGCTGTACCCTCTGTCACACTGCCGCCTGCGCTGTTGATGTAGATGGCGATTTCCTTGGCGTCTGGGTATTCTGCCAGCGCGTCCCGCAGCGCCTTGGCGCTGGTCTCGCTGCGGATTACCTCGCCCGTCCAAAAATTCTGGCTGTCTCCCTCCACGTCGCCGTAGATGTAGAGCTCCAGCGTTCCGGCGTCCTCCGCCCGCTGCTTCAGCTCCCACATCCTTCTGTCCGGCTGATTACTCATTGCCCGCTCCTTTCTCGCCGCCAAGCTGCTGGGCGGCCTCTTGTATTTTTGCGATGTTAAGGGTCAAAAAGTGCTCGTTGGCCCAGTCCTCGCCGATGGACGCCTGATTGGTGGCCCGCAGAACGTCATTAACGCTAAAGGCGCCGCTGCCTACCAGCTTTTCCACATTGGCCGCGTTGGCAAAAATGTCAAAGTGGAGGATGGCGGAAGAATCAACCCGGGCAAAATTGCCCTGCTTCCACCCGTCATAGCCGTAGCGCTTGCGGGTGATCTCCTCCTGGAGCTGGTCGCAGATGGGGTCAATACACTGGGTCAAAAAGCGGCTGTTGGCGTCCGCGGTCCCCTGCACGGTGCCGTTCACCAGCACCGCCGGGATGAGAAAGCCCCTTGCCGTAAAATCAAAAATGTCCTCAATGAGATTGCGGATGTCCCGGCTGTCTCCGCTTTTGCTGCTGCCGGAGCTGCCGCCATCGGAGCGCTCGTAGCTGTACCCGTCAAATTCCGGCAGCACTGCCGCGTCGCTGTCAAAAAAGGGCTTGATCTGTTCGGCGATCATTTTCGCAAATCTTGCCTCAAAGTCCTGCGTGCCCGCCGCGATCTGGTTGACATGGACTTTCCAGTGCTGCCCTCGGTCCCATTGGTAGGCGCGCATGGCCGCTCTTGCCAGCCGGTAGTAAGAGGCATACAGCCCGTCGATCACCGGCCGCATGGCGTTGTGGTGGAGCTTTAGGTGCAGCACCTCGTTTTCGCGGAACGTCTTATCGTAGGCGGTGTCCCCCACCGTTACTCCGGTGTACTCGTTCATCCGCACGGCCCAGTGGGTGTTTTGCTGCCAGCTGTCTGCCACAAGCACGGCGTCCGTCCCGGTATCCCGCCGCCTGCTCGATACGATCAGAGCCTCATTGTCCGTGTAGAGTTTGCCAACAGCCTTGTGCCAAAACATCGTACTGTTTTCGTTTAGGTTCGGCTCGTAGTTCCACATGTAGTACTCGCGGTCCTGCGTTTCTTCGCCGCCCCGGAATACTCGCACCTCGCACCGTCCGATGGCGTTGGCCACCATGTTGGCGCAGGTCCAAAAGCATAGCTGCCGTATCTGCAGGTCCGCCGCCGCGTCAAAAAGCTCTTGGCACGTGACCTCCGCCGTGGCGGTTCGTCCGCCCTTTCCCGCCAGCCATTCAAAAAATTTCAATCCCATAGTTCAGCCTTTCTCCGGTCCGAATCGGACCGTTATAGTCTGATGGCCCCCATTGGCGGGGCCGCCAGCGGAGCACCGGTGCCCAGCAGTGGTTCGATCGTCATACTGGCCACCAGTGCCATAAAGGGGTCTGTCTTTCGGCTTTTTGCCTCGATTTTGGCGTAAATAAAGTTTCCGGTATCGACCCCCTGCTTCCGTGAGCTGCGGACCCGCTTGGTGTTGTTCACGCCCCATCGCAGGTGAGGCTGATCGCCCCAGCAAAACAGCTCCCGGTCAAAGCATTCTTGGATCACCGGCTCCACCTGCATAATGTCTGATGGCCGTACCAGCTTCACCCGGTTCTTGTCCGCCGCGTCAAAGCCGATGGCGCGCATACTTTCGGAAACCAGCGTCCACCGGTAGTGGTCCATTGCCAGCGCCTTGATGTTGTAGCATCTGGCAGCGTCCTGGATGTATGCCGCAATCAGATCAGGGCTGATGCTCACATCATCCACCGCCGTCAGGTGTCCTTCCTTTGCCCACGTCTGCCACGGGGCCTTGATCCGCGGCAGGGTTTTGGATTGAAGGCAAACCCATGCGTGGTTGATGTCAAACCGGTCTGCACCTCGCCGGAAATGGAGGTTGACTGCCGCCCAGTCGCTCAGCTCCGCATAGTCCAGTCCTACCGTGCAGGTCCAGCCACGCAGATCAGGCTGTGGCTTATTGGTCTTGAGGATTTTTTCATAGTCCGTTACGCTGATCTCCTGAAATCCGGCCCGCAAGCCCATTCGCTTTGTCAGAAAATCGCCGTTTTGCTCCGGGTGCTCCACCCAGTCCCGGTATTCGTCCGCCGTCTCCTGAAACAGATCCGGCAAATAAAACAGGGACGGGTTTGCCATGTACCAGTTTTCCGGGTCATGGACCTGCTCCCGGGTCTCCAGACAGCAGATGAAGGGAAGAAAGCCGTTGTCCGGCTCGTTTTCAAATAAGATCCGCCGCCCTCTGGCCAGATAGTCATCTAAAGGCCCGTCATTGACTTCGCCGTTGGAGGTAAAGATCCCCACGCGGGGCTGAGCCACCTTGCCCTGGCCGGTAATAAACACCTTGATGTTGTTGTAGTTTTCAAACTGGTGGACCTCGTTAAAGATCACCATGCCGGAGCGCATACCGTCTCGCCCCTTGGGGTTGTTGGTGCGGCCCTTGACCACGCCCCGGTTTTTCCGGCCCTGCACCAGCTCCTTTGTGTGGTAGTAAAACCGCTTCAGCTTTGCTTCGCTCTTGGGAAGCTCCAACGTGTTCACCAGATCCAGCACCGGCGTCATGGCCTGCTCCTCGTTATTGGCGCAGATGTCTACGTTGTAGCTGCCCACCGCGTTATAGGGAGAAGTGGCGCACATGGAGACAAATGCGATAAATCCGTCCTTTCCCGCGCCACGGCCAACCATGGAAAACAGGGTCTTCCACCGTGGCCGTCCGTCAGCGGTGTAGGTGCACATCCAAAGCGCCGTCAGAAATTGCTCCCACAGGAAAAGGTCTTTATACGGGAAATAGCGGGACAGACTCAGGTACCGTTGAAGCTGCTCTGTATCCACCCGCAGATCTTCTGTTTCAAAGCACCGCCGGATATGCGCCGCCAGGGCGTGCTGCTCCAGGCAGGCCCGGGGCTTATCTGCCTCCACTGCCTCCAGATACGCCGTGACCGCTGGCGGCAGCTTACAGCTCATCGTCCATGCCTCCCGGCATGTCCGATTTTGCGGCGGCGTCCTTAAAGCCCAGTGCCGTCCATACGGCCAGCATTTGCCGGGCCACCTGAATTTCCAGAGATACGCTGCGGTTTTCCGTGATGCGGCCCCGGTCATCTATCACGGAGAGACCGCGCTCAGCCACATCCGTCTGCAATTCCTGCCGCCGCACCCAGAAGTCCAGATACTCGTCCACCTTGTCGGTGTATGCTTTTTCCAAAAGGCCTCTGGCTTCCAGATTGTCCAGCATGGACTTTTTCAGTTCCCGGTACTGTTTGGTTTTTCTCCAGTCTTTTGCCTGCTCCATAAGGCTCCTCCTTTCCCGCTTCTTTCCGTCCGGCGCACACGGCGGCTCTCGCATGGCAGCCAGAGCCGCCGACAGGAGGATCAAACCCGCTGCGGCGCAAGCGCCGCCGTGCACACCGGAAGCATGTGTCCGAATCGGACCGTGCCGCCCCACCGCGTCTACATCAATACCCCGCGCATCCAGCGCAGGCCTTCGGCGCAGGCAGGGCGGCAGCTCCGGCCCATGACCCGGCCTCCGTGGTAGGGCACGGAGACCAGGCGGGAAGAAAGAGTGAAGCCGGCACAGGGGCCGGGTCACAAGCCGGATCGTGTTTCACCGCAAAACAATGCACATTCAGCTTCCCACCACTTCTGTGCCCTTGAAACCGGCAGAATCATTTCCAAGCCCGCGCCGCCTGCGCGTCACGGCGCCGCGCACGCCCGTCGGCCC
>QRFC01000538.1_pt1 | contig 37076 bp, 29 predicted proteins | sample 1861061 | NCBI WGS metagenome assembly QRFC01 (sample SAMN09711282, study PRJNA482702) | Human gut metagenome, whole genome shotgun sequencing project.
CGGGCCTACACTCCGGGGTCCGCAAAAAATCTGCCGAACAGCGACCGAACCTCCGCAGGAAGAAGCTTCTACCTCAGGGTCCGAAAACCCGAAAAAAATCCATCCACCCCTTACTGCGTGTTTTGCAGGAATATCCATCCTCCCGTTTTTTCAATCCATCCAAAAGTATTTTTCATGGCATAAATGATGCACGCAACTGCATCGAAAAGGGTGCCGGACAACAAATACGAGCATATACCTTAATATAAATAGCAATAACGGTTTAACCGAGTATTAACTTAATTAATCATTCTATCAACTATGAAAAAAAAGTACTTTTTCACCGCATTCGCTGCGGCTTTGCTTTTCGCAGGATTCGCCTTTACGGCCTGTGACGACGATGACGACAACAGCGCCCCCGGCACGAAGCCGACGATCAAGTTCGAAAACGTAATCCCGACGAAGAATTACGTTCAGAGCGGCACGTTCGCCGCCGTCGCTCCCGGTGCGACGACTTCGTTCACATTCCATGCGGCCAAAGGACAGCGGCTGATGTTCGCCACGATGTATTCCTACTCCAACGACCTCTTCTTCGCCCCTGAGAATCCGGGCATCGCGCTCTTCAACGATGCGGGCGTCCCCTATACCGGCGTCATAGCCAATGCCGTGAAGCTCTGGGACAACGGAACCCGCGTCAACGAACAGCCCGGCCCCAACGTCAACCATCCGGGCGTAGCTCTGGCCGGCGTAGTGAGCGAGGTGAACGGTACGGACACGGAGGGTCACACCTACCCGGCGGCTTCGAGCCTGCTTCAGGTAAGTCTGACTTTCGACGCCGTACAGTCGCTGTTCACCTGCACGATCTCCAACATCTCTAACGGCACCTCGAACGAGACTCCGTTCTCCGGCGGCGTATTCGTCGTATCGAACATGCTCGACGGCAAGCTGGTGATGGAGAAGCCGTTCTTCAACGTCGATCAGAAATCGGGCGTGGAGCTGACCAAGCTGGCCGAAGCGGGCAACGTCGATCCCCTGAAGTCGCTCGTAGCCGATCAGACGGGAATCATCACCACGCTGCACGGCGCCATCGTAGTAGTCTACACGGGCAACACCAACCCGATCTATCAGCTGGGACAGAAAGACGCTCAGCTCGGTCTGGCGGCTCTCGCACAGCGCGGCGATCCGGGACAGCTGAAAGCTTCGCTCGAAAAAGTCCCGCAGGTGCGCAAGATCTACACGATTACGAAGACCGCCCTGCCGGGCGAGAGCATGGAATGCACCTATGAGGCCGCAGCCAACGAAAAGGTAGCGTTCGCAACGATGTTCGGCTATTCGAACGACTGGTTCTTCGCCAACGGTCCTGAGCTTAACGCACTGACCAAAGGCGACATAACGAGCAAGACCGTCCTGCTCGACGACGGTACGGCCGTAAGCCAGTATCCCGGCGCCGGCAATGCCCAGTCCGTATTCGGCGGAACGCTGATGCCCGAAGACAAGGCCATCAGCGCAGTCGGCGACACCTACCCGGTTCCCGCCGTCGACGGAATCGTCAAGATAACGATCTACTAAGGATCGTCGTGTGTGTGTTAATTGCGTCCGGAGCAGGAAACTGCTCCGGTTTTTAAACCCGTACAATCATGACAAACGACAAATCACAAGAAGGCAAGGTTACCGTTGCCGTAGAAAAAAAGACCTCCAAAATTCCCTCGATGGTCTACCTGAGTGCCGGTCTGGGCGCATTGGCGGTCTCGGCCTGCATGATGTTCCGCGGCCGTAAATCCGCAGCGCTGCTCGTCGGCCAGTGGGCCGCCCCGCTGCTGATCATGGGCCTTTACAACAAGATCGTCAAGACCGAAGGTCACGACCGCCCCGAATCCGGGACGGACAAATTAAACCGAATCATTTAAAAATCACGATTATGGACAAGACAAACCAGATGCACGGCGAAAGCCGTGAACAGCAAAACGATACGCAGAGCGCCCCGATGCAAAACGGCAATACGAACGACCTCGACAGCCGGAGCCACAACCGCGACAACAGCGGCATGCACGCAGGCGGCACCGAAGGCAGCAGCTACCGGCCACAGCCGGACAACAAGGAGCAATACGGCTCGAAGAAAGGCTCGTACTGGGAGGAGAAGGGCTCCGACCGGGAACAGAGCATCGGAAGCCGCATGAACGAGGAGAGTCTCAAGCAGAAACAATAGTCAGGCCGGCTTCCGGCATGTTCAACTTAATACAGCGAATATATGTTTTACCATTCCAAAGAACTCCAGTTCAAAGCGCGGGTGTCGAGACCCGATCCCCGCTTCGCGCGGCTGCTGCTCGAACAATTCGGCGGCGGCAACGGCGAGCTGAAAGCCGCGATGCAGTATTTCGTGCAGGCGTTCGCCTGCCACAACCCCTATCCGGACAAATACGACATGCTGATGGATATCGCCACCGAAGAGCTGGGCCACCTCGAAATCGTCGGCGCCACGATCCAGATGCTGCTCGCCGGCGTCAACGGCAACCTGAAGGATGCGGCCGAGCGCAACGACGTCTTCGGCGAAAGCATTTCGAAGGACGATTTCATCCATTCGGCCTTTTCGATCAATCCGCAGTTCGGCGTACTGACGGGCGGCGGTCCGCGTCTCACCGACAGCAACGGCGTGCCGTGGCAAGGCTCCTACGTCAATGCCAACAGCGACCTGACGGTCGATCTGCGTTCGGACATAGCCGCCGAATCGCGCGCCAAGATCGTCTACGAATACCTGATGCAGTTCACCGACGACAAAGACGTGCTGGCGACGCTCAACTTCCTGATGACACGCGAAGTGGCGCACTTCCAGCAGTTCGAAGCGGCGCTGGGGACCATCCAGCCCAACTTCCCGCCGGGAGTGCTCCAGAGCGATCCCCGCTACAGCAACATCTACTCCAATCATTCGACGGGAGAGGATGCCCGCGGCCCGTGGAACGAGGGCGAAAGCACCGGACTGGGCGAAGAGTGGCTCTATGTCGAGGACCCGCGCGAGCAGGTGCTCGAAACCGACGGACTCACGCAGCTCAAACCGCAGGGAACACCCCGCACCGAAGCTTCGGTGCGCAGTGCGGACAAGAAACTCAGCAAGGAGCGCAGCGGCGAAATCCGCAAGGCGACGCCGGAGAAGAACCTCCGGTGGTGCGAGTACGAACCGCAAGACACCAAGGCGTCCCGCCGCCAGCCGGTCGAACAGGACTAAATATCCCGTCGGCCCGCTGGGTGTGAACGCTCCGGAATTTCAGCCGGAGCGTTCTTCCTGTTTTGCATGCGCTTTGCAGCAAAATACCGCAAACATCAAATACATATATTTATGAAAAACGGAGTAATGATGCAGTATTTCGAATGGAATCTGCCCAATGACGGTAAATTGTGGACGCAGTTGAAAGAGGACGCCCGACACCTGCACGACGTCGGCGTCACCTCGGTCTGGATCCCGCCGGCCTACAAAGCCGACGAACAGCAGGACGAGGGATACGCCGTCTACGACCTCTACGATCTGGGCGAGTTCGACCAGAAAGGCACCGTCCGCACCAAGTACGGCACGCGACAAGAGCTGGAGGAGGCGATCGCGGCGCTGCACGCCAACGGGATTTCGGTCTATATCGACACGGTGATGAACCAGAAAACCGGCGCCGACTACACCGAGAAGTTCATGGCCTGCGAAGTCGATCCCGAAAACCGCGAGCAGGTGATCGGCGCCCCCGTCGAAGTCGAAGGCTGGACCGGATATACCTTTCCGGGGCGCGGCGACAAGTACTCCCCCTTCAAATGGCACTGGTACCACTTCTCCGGAACCGATCAGGTTTACGAGACCGGCAAGCGGGCCATCTACCTCATCCAAGGCGAAGGCAAGAAGTGGAGCGAAGGGGTAGACGGCGAGAACGGGAATTACGACTTCCTGATCTTCAACGACGTGGATTTCGACCATCCCGAAGTGATCGAGGAGATGAAACGCTGGGGCGCATGGATCGCCCAAACGCTCGATGCCGACGGCATGCGTCTCGATGCGCTCAAACACATCCGCAACACCTTTATCGGCGAATTCATGCACAGCGTCCGGGCTTCGCGCGGCAAGGAGTTCTACGCCGTCGGCGAATACTGGAGCGGCGATTTCGAGTCGCTGGAAGCCTACCTCGACGCCGTGGACCACCAGATCGACCTGTTCGATGCGCCGCTTCACTTCAAACTCTTCACCGCTTCGCAGCAGGGGCGCGATTTCGACCTGCGGACGCTGCTCGACGACACCCTCGTGCGGAAACATCCCACGCTCGCCGTGACGTTCGTGGACAACCACGACTCGCAGCGCGGCAGTTCGCTCGAATCGCAGGTCAAGTCGTGGTTCAAGCCGCTGGCGTACGGCCTGATCCTGCTGATGAAGGAGGGGTACCCCTGCATCTTCTACGGCGACTATTACAGCATGAAGGGCGAAGCGTCGCCCCACCGGGCCGTTCTCGACATACTGCTCGACGCACGCCGCTCGCGGGCTTTCGGCGAGCAGACCGACTACTTCGACCATCCCAACACCGTGGGGTTCACCCGCGCAGGCGACGAGCAGCATCCGGATTCGGGACTTGCGCTGCTGCTCTCCAACGGCGAAGACGGCGAAAAGGTGATGTCCGTAGGCGTAACGCATGCCAATGAGACGTGGCACGAGATCACGGGAAGCTACGACGACGAAATAGTCATCGGAGACGACGGCAAGGCCCTCTTCAGGGTACACGGAGGAAAACTGGCCGTCTGGGTCAAAAAATAATGCGTCCCCTATAGGCCGAAACAGCCGAAAGAACGGCCTGCCGGGCCGGAATGGTATACGTTTTGTATTCTTTCCGAGCAACGCCGCATATTGCGTCAACAGTGCGGCGTTACAAACTTGCTTTCGGCCGAAAGGTTTTTTCGGCACGAACGACAGCACAATGTCAAACTAAATTCTTTATCAGTCATGAAAGAGTCAACCAACAAGACCGCCGGCCGCACGCAGACCGGACAAAACAAATCGGCGACCAAGTCGTCCCGCACGACCACCTCGCACGCCAGCTCGACGAGCCGAGGAACCGCCAAAAGCCAGTCGTCCGCCACGGGCCGCGTATCGCGCAGCAACAATCCCGAAGGACACAACCAGTACACCAAAAAATCGCAGGGCAACTGCTAACGACGCAGTTCGTCTTTCGATAGAGTGTCGCAAGGGACTGTCTGACCGGGTTCAGGCAGTCCCGTCTTTTATCCGCCGACCGTCCGGCAGACCTGCAGGGGATTCACGCCGCCGGATCGTCCGGCAACAGGGCGGGCACCGATTTTGCACACACAATCAGAAACGGCTGAACGATGAAAAAGGCTTGGGCTTATATTCTTCCCACACTGCTCTGCTTCGTATTGGGAGGGCTGGTCGGATGGTGGCAGAACGACGCGATCCGCGAATGGTATCCGCATCTGGTAAAACCTGCGCTGACGCCGCCCAATGCGGCATTTCCCATCGCATGGAGCATCATCTACCTCTGCATGGGCCTCTCCGCCGGACTGGTTCTGACCTCCGTCTCGCCCTTGCGCCGGAGGGTTATGGCGCTATGGTTCGCACAGCTGGGATTCAACGTGCTGTGGAGCATCCTCTTCTTCGTATGCCGAAGCCCCCTGCTGGGAATGATCGACATCGCGCTGCTCGACATTCTCGTCGCCGCCTACATTGCGCAGAGCGGGAAAATCCGGGCCGGAGCGGCGTGGCTCTTCGTTCCGTACCTCTGCTGGATACTCTTCGCCACCTATCTCAACGCCGGCATCCTCGCGGCCAACGGCACGGAGCTTTAAGCTGCCGCACGGCCACCCGCCCGACGCGGAAAGAGGGCGCATCATCCGATCAGCAGATCCTCCAGACGGACTTTGGGGACATAGTGCGTCCCGTTTTTCCGGTAATAGGCGCGGTCGCCGTCGGAGCCGATCTCCGTCAGCTCGATCTTCTCGATGCCCTTGCCGAGTGCGAGAATCAGCAGCGGCTCCGCATCCAGTCCGAACTCCCGCCTGATCGGCTCCTTGTCGAACGCTCCGATGCAGATGCCGTTCAACCCGATTTCGACCGCCTGCAACAGCATGCTCTGGGCTGAAATGCCCAGATCGATATCGACATAGCGGTCCTCGGCGACCGTCGAGCAGATGATGATGAAAGCGTTCGGCTCGGTCCCCGGCAGGGGCAGATGAAGTTCGGGCAAAGCCCCTCCCAGCCGGATATGGGGCAATACTTTGGGAGCCTCGTCCGCCAGTACGGGCCGGAAGCGCAGCACCTGCTGATTCCGCGCCGAGGGGATTTTGGCATTCACGCCGATAATGCGCCGGAGCTGATCCCCGCGCACGACGAACCGCGCGTCGTAACCGCGATGGCTCCGGTTTTTGAGCAGCAGCCTGCCCAGCGTCGCCAACGGCCTGCGATTGCGCGGCCCCGATGCCGTCCGGGCCAGATACTCTTCCATTTTCCGTCCTAAATAGTCGTCCGCCATTTTCTTCAGAATTAATCCGGAGACAAAGATACGCAAAATCACCGGACGAAAGAGCGGCATTTATTCACTATCTTTGCAGGAATCACCACCATGACGCAACGGAAAATCATACATATCGACATGGATGCGTTCTACGCCTCCGTCGAACAGCGGGACCACCCCGAATACCGGGGCCGGCCGATCGCCGTCGGCCATGACGGCCCGCGGGGCGTCGTCGCCACGGCCAGCTACGAAGCCCGGCCCTACGGGGTGCGTTCGGCGATATCCTCCGCGCTGGCGAAACGGCTCTGTCCGAACCTGATCTTCGTGCCGGCGCGTTTCGACGTCTACAAGGAGGTGTCGCGGCAGATCCGCGCCGTCTTCCGCGACTACACCGAACTCGTCGAGCCTCTTTCGCTCGACGAGGCGTTCCTCGACGTGACGCACCTGCGCTCGGCGACCCTCGCCGCCCGCGAGATCAAAGCCCGCATCCTCGCCGAAACCGGACTGACCGCATCGGCCGGAATATCGGTCAACAAGATGCTGGCCAAGATCGCTTCGGACTACCGGAAACCCGACGGACTGTTCACGATCCCGCCCGGACAGATCGAAGAGTTCGTCGCGGCCCTTCCCATCGAGCGGTTCTTCGGCATCGGGGAGGTGACGGCCCGGAAGATGCACGGCATGGGAATCCATACGGGCGCCGACCTCAGGCTGCGGGACGAAGCGGAGCTGGTCCGCCATTTCGGCAAGGCCGGACACAGCTATTACGGCTATGCCCGCGGCATCGACGAACGCGAGGTCACGCCGAACCGCATCCGCAAATCGCTCGGCGCGGAGACGACCTTCGCCGAAGATACCGACGACCGGGAACAACTGCGGCTGGAGCTGTCGGCCGTGCGCGAAGAGGTCTGGAACCGCCTGATGCGGCACGAATTCAAGGGAAAGACCGTCGTGCTGAAACTCAAGTTCGACAATTTCCGCCAGATAACCCGGTCGAAGACGCTTTTCGCTCCCGTCAATTCGGCCGAAACGCTCAGACAGGTGTCCGAGGAGCTGCTGGCGGCGGTCGATTTCCGCGGACGGAAGATCCGCCTGATCGGCCTTACGGTCGGCAATTCGCCCGAAGCCTGCACCGAGTGCGTGCAGCTGCGATTCGATTTCGGGGAATCCGCCCGGAACGTTTAAACGACTTTTCGCACGACCGGCGGCAACACGGGAAGGGAAAAGACGATAATTGTTTAAAAAGAGACCGTTTATGGGGAGCGAAGCCCTTGCCCGATCATCGGGTTTTTAGTAATTTGCGCGAAATTTCGCAGGCCCCGCGCACCGGCCGGACAATCGCACGCAGACGCGTCGCCGCCTGACAAACACGGAATCAGTCACTCTGCAAATGCTGAAAAAGATACTGAAATATACGTTCCGGACGCTGCTCGTCATCCTCCTCGTCCTGATGCTGGTCCCCGCCCTGCTCTACATCCCGGCCGTTCAGGATTTCGTCCGGGGCAAGGCTGTCGGCTACGCATCCCGGACGCTCGGAATGGACCTGTCGGTGGAGCGTCTGCGGCTCTCCTTCCCGCTGCGGCTGTCCGTGGACAATACGCTGCTGAGCGACAAGGGCGACACGCTCCTCTCCTGCGGACACCTTTCGCTGGATGTCGCCGTGTGGCCCCTGCTCCGCAAAGAGGTCGCCGTGCGGAGTCTCGAACTGGCAAAACTCGCGGCGCATTACAGAGATTCCACGGCAGGCATGGACCTGAAGGTCGCCGCCGGACAGTTCGCCGTGAATGACTGCCGGGTCGGCCTGCCGGCCAAAACGGTCGGCATTTCCCGTATCGCGCTGACTGACGGGGATGTATTTCTGAATACGGCGGAGAGCGCTCCCGCCGAAAAGGCGGACAGCGCCGCGGCCCTGCCGTGGCAGATCGACGTCGGGAAACTGACGGTCGCAAACCTCGTCTTCGGGATGCGGACCGCCCCCGCGGCAACCGACCTCTCCGTCCGGCTGCCGGACGGGGAGGTGGACAGCTGCCGGGTTCTGCTGGACAGCCGGCAGGCATCCGTGAAAAGCATCCTGCTGAACAGGGGCGGATACGCCTACCTGACGGCCCCGGCGGACGCCGGAGAAAAGGCTCCGGACAAGACGGCTGTTCCGGACAAGAGAACGGCCTCGAACAAAACGACGGCCCGGAGCAAAGCGGCGCCCTCCGACAAAACAGCGACTCAGGGCAAAGCGGCGCACCCCGATAAAACAGCGGCCGCCGACAACGCATCATCACCCCACGACGCAGCGGCCGACGACGGCGAAGCTCCCGCCCTGCCGTGGACCGTCCGGGTCGGCAGCGTCGCGCTGAACGACAACAGCCTCGAATACGGAACGCTGCACCACCGCCCCGCGGCGGGATTCGATCCGGCGTTCATCGTCCTCTCGCCGCTCGACCTGTCGGTCGATTCGATCTACAACCGGGGCGCCGACATCGCCCTTCGGATCCGCCGGCTGGCGGTTACCGAGCGCAGCGGGTTGTCCGTACGGAATGCCGCCGGAGCGTTCGCAATGGACTCCACCGGCATTTCGCTCTCCGGGTTCGAACTTGCGACGCCGCTTTCCGGCGTCCGGGCCGAGGCGCACGCCGGAGCCGGAATCATGCGAATGGCGCCCGACACCCCGCTGACCGCCGACCTCTCGGCGAGCCTGAATACGGAGGAGATAAAACTGCTCTATCCGCAATTGATTCCCGCCGCGCTGGACGACCGGATCGTCCGGATCAAGCTTTCGGCGGCGGGAACGCTGGGCGACATCAAAAAGGCGGGGCTGGACATCTCGTCGCCCGGACATATCGACCTTGCGGTGAACGGCACCGCGAAAAACCTGCTCGCCCCGGAGCGGCTGGAAGCCGCGGCCCGTTTCGAAGGGGAGTTCCGCGACATGGCTTTTCTGCTGGAGATGCTGCCCGACACGGCCCTGCGGCGGCGCGTGACGATTCCCGAACGGATCACGCTCCGCGGAGCGGCGGACGCGGACCGGGGACTTTACTCGCTCGCCTCGACGCTGAACGCCGACGGCGGCCAGCTGACGCTGAACGGCCGGATCGACCCGGAAAAACAGATATACGATGCGGAAGTCCGATGCGACAGCCTTCCGCTGAACCGGTTCCTTCCGGCCGACTCGCTGGGCGCACTGGATTTCACGCTGACGGCCGGGGGCGCCGGATTCGATCCGTTGCTGCCGCAGACACGGGGAAGCGTCCGGATGCGGATCGGCCGCGCGGAGTACCGGAGCCACGATTTCGGCGGAATAGAGCTGGATGCGGACCTCGAAAACCAGCACCTCTCCGGCCGTCTTTCCGACCGCGACGAAGCGCTCCGTCTGCTGCTGTCCGTTTCGGGAACGCTGACGGAGCGGGAACAGCGGATCGGCGTGTCGGGCAATGTCTTCGACTTCGATCTGGCCGACATGGGAATCACCCCGGAGCAGATCGGCGGATCGTTTGCGCTCGACGCCGACGCTTCCGCTTCGGATGCCGGCGGCATGGCCGCACGTCTCACGCTGGACAGCATCGTAATCCGCAGCAAAAACCGCACGGACCGCATCCGCCGGACAAACGTCACGTTCGGCACCGACACCACAGCCACCCGCGCCGGACTGACCTCCGGCGATCTGACGCTCTCGTTCGCCGCCCCCGAACCGCTCGATTCGCTGACCGCCGCCGCGTCCCGGAGCGCCGGGGTGCTGGCGCAGCAGATCCGCTCGCAACACGTCGATATGGATTCGCTCAAAACGGTCCTGCCCGATTTCGGACTGCGGGTCTCGGCAGGACGCGACAACATCCTCAGCAGTTTCCTGAGAACCAAAAGAATCGCTTTCAGCTCCCTCGACATCGCCGGCACGAACTGCGACTCCCTGCCCGTATCGCTCCGGATGCGCGTGGAAAAACTGGCTTACGGCAGCATCGTTCTCGACACCCTGACGGCGTCCGCGGTGCAGAACGGGAGCCGGCTGGAATATGCCCTCCGCGTGGCGAACGCCCCCGGAAATCTGGACAACATAGCCCTCGCGGGAGTGTACGGCCACGTCGTACGGAACACGGGAGCGGTGAATTTCTACCAAAAGAACCGCGCAGGCCGGGAAGGATTCCGCTTCGGGGTGGACGCAGCGTGGAACGACAGCCTGATCCGTGCGTCCGTAACGCCCCTCGCCCCGGTATTCGGCTCCGAGCCGTGGACAGTGAATCCCGGCAATTACCTCGTCTACCGGTTCGACGGAAACCTGAGCGCCGACCTCGACATGACTCACGGCGACCAGCGGTTTGCGATCCATACCGTTCCGGAAACCGACTCGCTCCGCGGCATCCGGCTCGACATCGCAGGGCTGAACATCGGCGGAGCGCTGGCGATGCTCCCCTCCGCCCCGCCCGTCGGCGGCGTGCTGGGCGCCGCCGTGACCCTGAACACGGGCGCCGACTCGCTGGCTGTCCGGGGCGACGTTTCAGTCGCCGGACTCTCGTACGACAAGCAGCGCTTCGGTGACGTCGGGCTGGGCGTACGCTATGCACAAGGGCGGGAACAGCAGGCCGACGTGCGGCTCACGCTGGACGGCGCCGACGTCCTGACCGCGCGGGGCGACTACCGCAAAGAGCGGGAAAGCCCGCTCGACCTCACGGCGTCGATCCCCGGATTCCCCCTGCAGCGGGCCGACGTCTTTCTGCCCGCCGACATGCTCCGTCTCTCCGGCATCCTCTCCGGGAAGCTCCACGCGGGCGGAACGCCGCAACGGCTGCAGTTGAACGGCGGTCTGCAGTTCGCACAGACGGAGGTCCGCGTGCCGATGATCGGCACTTCGTTCCGTCTCTCTTCCGACACGATCCGCATCGACGACAGCCGGGTCCTGTTCGACGACTTTGCGGTCACCGCCCCCAACAAAAGCCCGCTGACGATCGGAGGCTACGTCGATCTGACCGACTTCGGCCGCATAACGGCCGACATCGCGCTGCGGGCGTCGGATTTCCAGTTCGTGAACGTGGCCCGGAAGGAGGGAACGGACGTCTACGGGAAAGCCTATCTCGATCTGGACGCGACGGCCAAAGGCCCTCTGGACGAACTCGTCGTCCGCGGCAGCGTCGCACTGCTCAAAAACACCGACATCAACTATGTCATGCAGGACTCGCCGATGGACGTGAAGGAGCGTCCGCAGAACATCGTGACCTTCGTTTCGTTCCGCGACATGGACAACCAAAGCTTCGCCGAGGCCACCCCGACGGTGCGGATCGGCGGTATGGACATCCTCCTGAACGTCGACATCAACGACGACGTCCAAGCCGCCGTGGACCTCTCCGCCGACGGCAGCAACCGGATAGACCTGCAAGGCGGCGGCAACCTGACCTTCACGATGAATCCGCTGGGAGACGTCAGCCTGTCGGGCAAATACGTCCTTTCGGGCGGGACGGTGCGCTACAATCCGCCCGTGATCTCCCAGAAGATATTCAAGATCACGCCGGACAGCTATGTAGACTGGGTCGGAAACGTCGCCGACCCGGCCTTCAACATTACGGCGGTCGAAACCGTCCGGGCCAGCGTCTCCGCGGACGGGCAGGATTCGCGCTCGGTGAATTTCAACATCTCCATCAATATCCGCAATACGCTGAACGACCTCGAAGTCAGCTTCGGACTGTCCGCCCCCGAAGACCTCACGATGCAGAACCAGCTCAATTCGCTGACGGCCGAACAGCGGGCCAATCAGGCGATGAACCTGCTCATCTACAACACCTACACCGGTCCGGGAACGACCGCCAAGGTCAGCACCGAGAACCCGCTCAACTCGTTCATACAGAAAGAGCTGAACCAGTGGGCGCAGAACAACCTGAAGGGCGTGGACCTCAGCTTCGGCATCGACTCCTACGGCGAGGACGACCCGAACGGCCAGCGGACCGATTATTCGTACCGGCTGTCCAAAAGTCTCTTCAGCAACCGCGTGCGCGCCGTCATCGGGGGCAAGTTCAGCACCGACGCCGCCCCGTCGCAGAACCTGAAGGAGAACCTGATCGACGACATTTCGCTCGAATACATGCTGACCAAACGCGACAACATGTATCTGAAGGTCTTCCGCCACACCGGCTACGAAAGCATCCTCGAAGGCGAGATCACCGAGACGGGCGTGGGCTTCGTCATCCGGAAGAAACTGCTCCGGCTGGGCGACCTGTTCAAACCGATGCGTCCCAAAGCGGAAAAGGAAAAACAAAAACGAAACGAGTCCGATGCGCGTCAGAAATAGCTGCATACTCCTCTGCGCCGCACTGCTCGCGGCGGCCTGTTCCACGACCCGGCGTCTGGGAACGGACGAAGTCCTGTACACGGGAGTTAGGAAGATCCGGATCGAACCCGATTCGGGCGTCGTGCTCTCCGCAGCGGCCGAATCGGCCGTGAAGGAGCCGCTCTCCGTGGCCCCGAACAACCCGCTTTACAGCCCCTATCTCCGCACGCCGCTGCCGATCGGCCTTTGGGTCTACAACTACCTCTACACGCCGAAGGAGAAGGGATTCAAATACTGGCTCTACAAGCGGCTGGCCAAACAGCCCGTGCTGATCTCCAAGGTACAGCCCGGACTGCGGACCAAAGTCGCCGAGCAGGTGCTCGAAAACTACGGTTATTTCGGCTCCCAAGCCGAAGACTCCCTGCTCTACCGCAAGCACGGCAGAAAGGCCAAGGTCTATTATACGCTCCGCATCGCGCCGCCGTGGTACTACTCGAACATCTCCTACCCGCAGGCCGGGGGCGGCCTGCAGCCCCTGATCGACAGCATGCGGGCGACCTCCCTGCTGCGGGTCGGGGCGCAGTACAACATGGACTCGCTGACGCTCGAACGCAAGCGCATATCACAGCTGCTGCGCAACAGGGGCTATTATTATTTCCGGCCCGAATACATGGAATACCTCGCCGACACGACCGTCGAACGGCGACGGGTCGACCTGCGGCTGAACCTCAAACCGAACGTCCCGGAGGTGGCCCTCAAACCCTACCGCGTGGGCGACATCACGGTCCGCCTCACCAACATCAAACCCGGTCCGGCCGATACGTTCCGCCTGCGGGACGTGCGGGTCATCGCCCAAAGGCCGATGAAAATACGCCCGAAGATACTCTCTCGGACGCTCTCGCTCGAACCCGGCCAGCTCTTCACCGTGGACGCTCAGAACCGCACGCAGACCGCCCTCAACAAACTGGGCATTTTCCGCTCGGTCAATCTGGGCGTCACGCCGCTCGACTCGCTGCGGGGCGCCGACACGCTGGACGTGGTCATCGACGCCCAGTTCGACTATCCGCTGGAAGCGGCGCTGGAGACCGACGTAACCTCCAAGTCGAACAGCTTCATCGGTCCGGGCATCACCTTCAAGGTCAGCAACAACAACCTCTTCCGGGGCGGCGAGGTGCTCGCCGTGAAGCTGAACGGCTCGTACGAATGGCAGACGGGCAACAAGAACTCCGGGGGCCGTTCGTCGCGGCTCAACTCCTACGAACTGGGGCTGAACGCCAACCTCAACATTCCGCGGCTGCTGCTGCCGTCGTTCGCAACGCGCAGGCTGAGATACCCCGGCAGCACGACGTTCCAGCTGGGCGTGGACCTGATGAACCGCCCCAGCTTCTTCCGGCTGATCGCCTTCAGCGGCTCGGCGGGCTACAATTTCCAGACTTCGCCCTACAGCCGCCATTCGCTGACCGTATTCAAGCTGACCTACAACAAACTGCTGCACACGACCGAAGCTTTCGACAAGACGATGGACGAGAATCCGGCGATCGCCATGAGTTTCCGCAACCAGTTCGTTCCGTCGATCAACTACACCTACACCTTCGACAAAACCTACGGCCGCACCGGCAACCGCCGTTTCTACTGGCAGAACAGCGTCACCTCGGCCGGAAACATCCTTTCGGGCGTCCTGAGCCTGTTCGGCAGCAAACAGCCGCAGCATTTGTTCGGCAACCGCTTCTCGCAGTTCGTCAAGGAGGTGAGCGAAGTGAAGTTCTACCACCGCATCGGACGCCGCAACAACTGGCTGGCCACCCGTTTTCTCGTCGGAGTGGGATACGCCTACGGCAACTCCGAAGTGATGCCCTACAGCGAACAGTTCTATATCGGCGGAGCCAACAGCATCCGGGCCTTCACGATCCGGTCGCTGGGTCCGGGCAGCTACCGCCCGCCCGCAGACGACCGCAACGGCTATCTGGACCAGACCGGCGACTTCAAGCTGGAGGCCAACGTCGAATACCGTTTCGGCATCATGGGACGGCTGAACGGGGCTGTTTTCCTCGACGCGGGCAACATCTGGCTGTTGAAAAAGGACCCCAAGCGTCCCGGCGCCGAACTCAAATGGAAAGGGCTGCTCAACGAAATCGCTCTGGGAACGGGCTTCGGACTGCGTTACGACATCAGCTATCTGGTCATCCGCGCCGATCTCGGAATCGGCCTGCACACGCCCTATCCGAATCCGGACAAAACGGGCTATTACAACATCTCCAGCTTCAAGGACGGACTCGGTTTCCATTTGGCCATCGGCTATCCGTTCTAAATCGGCGACGGGGAGGATTCCCCTCCGAAAACGGCTGCGGATCGGCGCCCGGCAAAACGGCCGGGCCGCCGGAGGGGCCGAATTTATCTTTTCGGCAGCGGAAAATCGCCGATCATTGGTAAATTCTGAAAATAATTATTACCTTTGCGAACCGCAAGGAGAGGTGCAGGAGTGGTTGAACTGGCCCGCCTGGAAAGCGAGTAAACCCCTAAAGGGTTTCAGGGGTTCGAATCCCCTCCTCTCCGCCAGAGGCGTGAAACACGCAAGCCCCGCAAAACCGAAGTCCGCAGATTATTTCTGCGGACTTTTTCATTTCCGGCGCCAACACCTCCCGTTCACTCCATTTCGGTCAGATGCTTCCAGTAACGGCGGGGCATCATGCGCCGCTGCTGACGCTCGTTGATCCGCTGGGGAATCGCCAGCGCCCGGAAATAATTCTTCCAGAGCAGCTGAAACTGCCGTTCGTCCTCGGCCAGCCAACGGTCGGCGAGCTTGTCGGCGATCATGCCGCGGTCGTCTTCGAGCGTCACCCGGCGCGCCGTCCGCCCGTCGTAATAATATCCGTAATCGCGCCGCCGGTCGTAGATAAGCCACCGCTGGTCGGCGAAACGGTCCGTAAAGTAATCCAGCGACAGCGGCAGGGCGTCGTGTTCGGGAGTGGCGGCTGCAAAATAGGTGCCGTCGGCGGCCTTCTGAAGCCGGACGAACTGCCTGAGCCGCTCGCACTCGTGCGAAACTTTGAGCGCCAGCCGGTGCAGCGCCTTCATGTCGGGATCGGCCTGATCGGCCAGCACGCCTCCGCCCTCGTCGAAAACCCGGCGCATGCAGCGCAGCATCAGCAGATCGCTCCGCTCCTGCTCCCCGTGCCATGCGTAGACGAGCATCGAACGCGCCCGGACGACAAGCCTGCGTTCCAGTCCGCGCCAGACACGGGCGGCGTGCGCCGGATCGGTCGCGACCTCGTGCACGCGCTCCGTAAAAAGCGGTTCCGGCTCTCCGGGACCGATCAGCTGCTCCGGGAACGCCCGCATCGCATAGGCGTCGAACAGCGCCGAGAGCAGCCCGTCGAAAGATTTATCATAACGAAAAACCAACATCGCATTCAGAAAAGGGTCAGCTGCCCCTCGTTTTTATCCGGTTTCTGCCGCTTAGGCGCAGTCAGCAGACGGCGCACCTGCTCCGGCCGCAGTTCGTTCACCCCCTGCCCCGTGGTCAGCTCGCGGCAGCGGACGAAATACTGCGCCTTCTTCATCACCACGCCGATCTGCCGCAGCGACTGCATGGTCAGCGTGCGGTAACGCCGCGAGCTGACGATCAGCCGCGCCGACTTGACCCCGACGCCCGGCACGCGCAGCAGCGCCTCGTAGTCCGCGCGGTTCACATCGACCGGGAAAAATTCGGGATGCCGCAGCGCCCACGCCAGTTTGGGGTCGATCTCCAGATCAAGCCGGGGCGTCTGCTCGTCGGCGATCTCCTCGGCCCGGAATCCGTAGAACCGCATCAGCCAATCGGCCTGATAAAGCCGGTTTTCGCGCACGAGCGGAGCTTTGTCCAGCGCAGGCAGCCGCTTGTCGTAGGGATTCACCGGAATAAACCCCGAATAGTAGACGCGCTTCATCGTGGGACGGTCGTAGAGCGACGACGAAAGCAGCAGAATGTCGCAGTCGCTCTCGTCGGTGGCCCCGACGATCATCTGCGTGCTCTGCCCCGCAGGGGCGAAACGGGGCGCATGGCGGAAACGGCCGCGCTCCTCGGCGCTCTGCAGCACCCCCTGCTGGATGTAACTCATCGGGCGGTAGATGCTTTCATAGTTCTTGTCGGGAGCCAGCAGCAACAGGTTGCGTTCGGTCGGGATTTCGATATTGACGCTCATGCGGTCGGCGTAACGCCCCGCCTCGGCCACCAGTTCGGGACTGGCGCCGGGAATACTTTTCAGGTGGATGTAGCCGTTGAAACGGTGCACCGTCCGCAGGTCGCGCGCCACGCGGACCATCCTTTCCATGGTATAGTCGGGGTTGCGGACGACGCCCGACGAGAGAAACAGTCCTTCGATGTAGTTGCGCCGGTAGAACTCGATGGTCAGCTCGGTCAGCTCGTCCGGCGTGAAAGCCGCCCGCCGAATGTCGTTGCTGCGCCGGTTGATGCAGTAGGCGCAGTCGTAAATGCAGACGTTGGTGAGCATGATTTTCATCAGCGAGACGCAGCGGCCGTCGGCCGTGAAAGAGTGACATATGCCCCACCCCGCCGTGCTGCCGACACCGCCCGCGCGATGCCGGCGCGTAACGCCGCTCGACGCGCACGAGACGTCGTATTTGGCCGATTCGGCCAGCACCTTGAGTTTTTCGAGCACGGTCTCTTTCATGGCGGCAAGTTATCGTTTTTTTCCATAAAACCGCTTCCTCCGGCCGATATTTTTTCGGGCTTTTCCGCACCCCGCTGTATGCGTGGACAATAGAGCGGAAGCACCCCGGACGAAGTCCGTGCGACAAAAAAAGGAGCCAAGCTCCCTTCGTACATATCCGCGCCGCACTCAATCCGGCGCACCGCGTCCGGCCGCGCTCCGCTACCGGATAAAATGCGTCCACTGCCGCTCCTCGGCTTCGGGCGCCAGCGCCGGACCGACGCCCGCCTTCAGCAGGCGGGCCATGTTGCGGGCCAGCACGCGCATCGTCTGCAGCCCTTCGGCGTCCTCGCGGGCTTCGCCCGGCAGACGTCCGTGAACGCTGTTCCAATACTGCGACGGAACGACCGGCATGTTCATAATCGTAAAGTATTTGTTCAGCCGGTCGAACGTCGCGCTCGCCCCGCCCCGGCGGCATACGGCGACCGCTGCGCCGGGCTTGTAGGCGAGATATTTCCCGCAGGAATAGAACACACGGTCGAGCAGGGCGCAGAGCGACCCGTTGGGACCGGCATAGTAGACCGGCGAGCCGACGACGATTCCGTCGGCATCGGCGAGTTTCTCCCGCACCGTCGTATAGAGCGCGTCCGAAAAGACGCAATGCCCCAGCTCGGCGCATTTTCCGCAGGCGATACATCCCTGCACGGCCTTGGTCCCGATATGGACGATCTCGGCCTGCACGCCCTCCGACTCCAAGGTCCGTGCGACCTCGGAAAGGGCTATAAAAGTGTTTCCCTCGCGATGGGGGCTTCCGTTTATCAGCAGTACTTTCATCGTAAAAGAGTTTTCGCAAAGATATATTTTTTTAGCGATACGCCGCACATTCCGCGCCGGAGAACTCCGCACCGCCCCCGCGACCGGAAATACGGACACAAAAAAAGGGGATTCTTTCGAATCTCCTTCACTCTCATGCCTGACAAGAACTATTTGTTGCAGCACTCGCCCTCGGCTTTCTCGGCGCAGTCTTTGGTCGAATCGCACTTCTCGGCGCAGCAAGCCTCCGTCGAGTCGCACTTCTCGGTGCACTCCGTGCAGGCAGCGGCTTCGGTCGTAGCGGCAGCGGCGGCAGCTTCGCCTTCGGCAGCCTTTTTGTTCGAATTACCGCAGCAGCTTACCATTGCGACGGCAGCCATAACGACGACAAAAGAGAAAATCTTTTTCATAACGTCAAATGTTTAATTATTAGTTTTTCTGTAACGCCGCAAAGTTAGATATTAGCAGGATAAATGCAAATAAAAAACTAAAAAACTTTCGAAAAGGGAAGTTTTTCAGTTCAAAAGGTCGGCAATGGAGAGGGTTTCGTTCTTGACGAAAGCCTTGGGGAAAGCAGACGACACCCTGCCCTTGAGAATGATGGCCTCTTCCGTGGTGAGGCAGTCCCCGACCGCGACCTTGAAGTAGGGATTCTCATAGACCATGTAAACCTTGATTCCCGGATAGTTCTCTTCGAAAAGCTGCTTGGCGGCGATGGCCCCGGCACGGGCGTCCTGACCGTTGTCGAAGAAGATGCAGACCCGGTAACCGGGGAAACGCAGGCGGGCGCCCGCCCGCGAAGCTTCATTCACGGCCCGCGCCGCATCCCCGCACTCCGTGACGGCGACCTTTGCCGTGCCGAATGCGGCGTCCGACGCCACGGGAGCGGCCAGCCGTTCCTTGAACGCATCCAACGACTGCGCGCGCAGGGGCGTGTAAGCCGCGGCGGCAAAAAGAATCAGCAGGATGGTCAGCGATCTGCGCATTACTCTTCCAGATAGTTTTTCACGTCGTTCAACGACAGCCCAAAGATATTCAAAAATTCCGACAACGGCATCATCTCCCGCGAAATTTTTACGCGCGCGGGACCGCCGCGCCCCTCGACGGCGAACGAGACGCCGATCTTCGAAATATCGTCCTCCCGGATCTTCTTGGTCATCACATGGAGCGCCATCGGGTCGGAAGTCCGGATCCGCCACAGCGTCGTGACGCTCGCCGTCGCACGACGGGGCGCCTCGGCCGGCTCGCGCAGAGCGACCTTCGTCACGACTACTCCCGCATAGTAAACGGTGAGCGACGCCTTCTCCAGTTTCAACTTGTGCCCCGTGCCGTTCTTTACGCGCAATACGATCTCGGCCCCCGACAACCCCTGCCGCCGGGCCTTCTCGACCGCTTCGAGCCGGATGTTTCGCTGCGCCTTCTCGGCCATCCGGCGGCAGGAGCCCAACGGCAATACGACCCCCAGCAGCAGTATGCAGAACAGCATGCGCCCCAAAGTCCGGCCGCAGCCCGAAACGCCACCCGCAGCCCCGGACCGGCGACAAAGCGGACTCCCCGACGCGCCCCCGCCCGCCGCAGCGGAACAGGAACGGGCCTGACCCGCCGAAGCGTCCTCTTCCGAAGAGCGAATCCGGCGGCAGAAGCGGTTATCCGAGGGCGCACTGCCCGGTCGTATGCGTTTTGCGTTCATCGTCACTTTTGTCCGGTGTAAATCTGCGCGATCCCGAAACTCTGGCTCCGGGCGCGGCACTCCCTGAACCCCGCGCGCTCCATCATCGCCATGAACTCCTTCGGCGCCGGAAACTCCCCGACCGACGCCGGGAGGTATTCGTAAGCCCGCTTGTCCTTCGACACCATGCCGCCGATGCGGGGCAGTATCTTATAGGTATAGAATTCGTACAACGCCCTGAACAGCCGGTTGCGGGGCCGCGAGAACTCCAGTACAACGACCTTGCCGCCCGGCTTTATCGTGCGGGCCATTTCGCGCAGCCCCGCATCCAGATCCCCGAAGTTGCGCACGCCGAAAGCCACCGTCGCCACATCCACCGATGCGTCGGCCACATGCAGGTGTTCGGCGTCCCCCGCGTCGAGCACGACGCGCCCGTCGAGCCCCCGCGCCGTCACCTTGCGGCGCGCCACGTCGAGCATCCCCTCCGAAAGGTCCACGCCCAGCACCTGCACGCCGCGGATGCGGCGCGCCATCTCGATCGCCAGATCGCCCGTGCCGGTCGCTACGTCAAGTATCCGGTGCGGACGGCAGCGGCGCACGATGCGCACCACACGGCGGCGCCAGATGCGGTCAATGCTCATCGAGAGCGTATGGTTCAGCAGGTCGTACTTCGGCGCGATGTTGTCGAACATCTCGCGGACCTCCTCTTTCTTGGTCTGTTCGGTATTGTACGGTTTCATTCGTATCGGATCGATTCGTCGGGTTTTACGGTAGATACTATGCAGGCCGGCACCACGAGCAGCGCGACGATCGCCGCCACGACGCCGGCGTTGAGCGCCAGCCACCAGCCCCACCCCAGCGCGACGGGCACTTCGGAGAGCAGGTAGCCCTCGGAGCTGAGTTTCACGACATGGAAATATTTCTGCACGAGACACACGGCCAGCCCCGCGGCGTTGCCCCACGCCAGTCCGCGCAGCGTGACGAACGCCGCCCGCCAGAGAAACACCTCCCGCAGCGTAGCGTTGCGCATGCCGAACGCCTTCAGCAGTCCGATCATCCGCGTACGTTCCAGCACGAGGATCAGCAGCACCGAAGTCATGTTGAAAAACGCCACCACGAGCATGATGCCGATAATCACCGCGGCATTGACGTCATGGGCCTTCAGCCAGTCGAAAATATTGGGATAAAGCTCCGTCACGCTGCTCACGGCGAGGTTCGCCGTGTCGTCGGCATCGTCGTAGAGCAGGGCCCGTCCGAGCCTGCGGGCGAAATCGTCGGCTCCGGCCAAGTCCGAGGTGAAAATCTCGTAGCCCGATATCTCGCCGTCCGCCCAGTCCGCCAGCCGCTGCACGTTGCGCAGGTCGGTCATGATCACCGCGTCGTCCATTTCGTCCATTCCCGACGAGTAGATTCCCGCCACCTTGAAACGGTCGCGCCGGGGCCTGTCTCCGGTCTCGACGAAGAGCATTTCGACCTTGTCGCCCACGCCGAGCATCAGTTTCTCGGCCATGCCGCGCGACAGCAGTATATCTTTCGTACGCACCGAATCGCCCACACGGGGCAGCTCGCCCTCCACCAGCCACTGGCCGAACGACGACCAGTCGTAATCCCCGTCCACGCCCTTGAGCATCACCCCCTGCACGGCATCCGCCGTACGGACGATACCGCCCTTGACGGCATAGGGGGCCAGCGACACGAATCCTTCGGTGGTGCGGATCAGCTCCTCGACGCGGGCACTGTGGCGCACGGGGGCCGAATCGAGCGTCCCCACGCCCCGCACGCCGTTCACCACGGCATGTCCCGAAAAGGCGGCCACCTTGCGGGACACCTCCTGCTTGAAGCCCATGATCACGGCCATCGCCAGCAGCATCACCGCGACGCTCAACGCCACGGAAATCACGGCGATACGCTCCATCACACCGGGTTTGTTCTCCGGGGTGCGCTGCGCCGTCCGGCGGGCGATGAAAAAGGCGAGATTCACGGCTGCTTAATTTGCTGGAAAATTTATGCAAAGTAACATAATAATTTCGTATTTTTGCCCATCATAAACCCACTTTATGAAAAAACAGGCACTGATCACGGGAGCCACATCGGGCATCGGACGCGCCACGGCGCTCCGGCTCGCGGCCGAAGGATACGACATAACGGCGACGGGACGCCGCGCCGAACGGCTCGAAACGCTCCGCCGCGAAATCGAAGCGGCGGGCGGCCGCTGCACCGCGCTCGTCTTCGACGTGCGCAGCGAAGCGGAGGTCCGAAAATTCCTGAGCCCCCTCGAACGGGTGGACCTGCTCATCAACAACGCCGGACTGGCTGCCGGGCTGGAACACATCGACCAAGGCGACACGGCCGACTGGGACGCCATGATCGACACCAACGTCAAGGGACTGCTCTACGTCACGCGGGTCGTCACGCCCAAAATGGTCGCCGCGGGCGGCGGCCACGTGTTCAACATCGGCTCGATCGCCGGCACCGAAGCCTACGAAAACGGCGCGGTCTACTGCGCCTCAAAACACGCCGTGCACGCCATTTCGCAGTCCATGCGCGCCGACCTGCTGTCAAGCGGAATCAAGGTGACGGAGATCCGCCCCGGCATGGTCGAGACCGAATTTTCCGAGGTGCGCTTCCACGGCGACAAGGAGCGCGCCGACCGGGTTTACGACGGCGTCACCCCGCTTACGGGCGACGACATCGCCGAAGCGATCGCATGGGCCGCACAATTACCGGCCCATATGAACGTTAATGAAATGGTACTGATGCCCTCCCAGCAGGCGGGCGCTTACTACACATACAGAAAAAACCGTTAGACTATGACACACATGCTTTTGACCCTGCTTCAGTCGGGATATTACGCGGATTCGGGTTCTCAGGGAATCCACTACTCCGCAGCCATGATCGGAATGTACATACTGATCATCGTGATCGGCATCGCCGGTTACGCCGTGCAGGCGCGCCTGCAGTCGGTGTTCCGCAAATACTCCAAAGTCCAGTTCCCCGGCGGGCTGACGGGCGCCGAGGTGGCCGAAAAGATGCTGCGCGACAACCACATCCACAACGTCAAGGTGACGCATGTCAGCGGACACCTGACCGACCACTTCAACCCGCAGACGATGACCGTCAACCTGAGCGACAGCGTCTACTCTTCGACCAGCGTCGCCGCGGCCGCCGTCGCCGCCCACGAGTGCGGGCACGCCGTGCAGCACGCACAAGGCTACGCGCCGCTGACGCTCCGCTCGCAGCTGGTGCCCGTCGTGCAGTTCTCCTCGACGGCCGCCACATGGGTCATCATCCTCGGACTGGTGCTCATGACCACCACACAGAACGCCCTGCTGTGCTGGATCGGCGTAGGCATGATCGCCATGTCGGCGATCTTCTCGCTGGTCACGCTTCCCGTGGAGTACAACGCCTCGGCCCGCGCGCTGGAGTGGCTGCAGGTCAGCCGCACGATGCAGGGAGCGCAGCTCGCTCAGGCGAAAGAGGCGCTGGGCTGGGCCGCACGCACCTATCTCGTAGCCGCACTGAGCGCCGTCGCGTCGGTTCTCTACTGGGTCTTCGTAATCCTCGGACGGCGCGACTGATTCCCGGATGAACACCCCCGAAAAAGACTGCATCCACCGGGGATGGATCGCGGCGCTGGCGCTGATCGCAGTGCTGACGGCCGTCAGTTTCATCCCCCCTCAGAGTCTGGGCGGCGTAAAACTCCGCCGGGCCAATATTCTCTCGGACCTCGTGGCGTTCGATGACGCGGTCGCCGCGGCCGAGGAGCCTGCGCTCTTCGACGAGGAGGATTTCCACGTCGATATGGAGCAGGTCGCCGAACGGATCGAAGCGGAGCGGATCGAAGCCGATTCCGCACCGCGCCCCGTACAGATCACCTTCGAATGGACGCTCGCCCCGGACAGCGTCCGGCGCATGCCGGTCGTTCCCGACAGCGCCCGGCTGAACCCGACGCTGGTGGAGATCGAGGATTTCGGCACGCCCGATTCGAGCCGTCTGCGGGCTTTCTACGACACGCTGCTCTGCGCCCGGCGTCCGGTGCGCATCGCCGTGCTGGGCGACTCGTTCATCGAAGGCGACATCCTCACGGCCGACCTGCGTGAAAGGCTCCAGCAGGCTTACGGCGGCGGAGGCGCGGGCTTCGCGCCGATGGCCTCGCCCCTGACGGCGTTCCGCCGCACGATCAAAACCCAGTCGAAAGGCTGGACCTCCTACAACATCATGCAGCGCAAGGCCGCGCCGCAGAACCTGCGCGAGAACTTCTACGTTTCGGGCTGGGTCTGCCAGCCTGCGGCCGGAGCTTCGACCCGCTGGGAAAACAGCGACTACCGCAAGCGGCTCGACAGCTGCACCGCGGCGCGGGTCTTCTTCATCAGCCCCGGCGAAAGCCGCGTGGAGCTGACGCTCAACGACTCGCTGCGCCGTGAATTCACGGTCGAAGGCGCCCCGAACATACGCCAGATCGCCGTCACGGCTCCCCACGTCCGCTCGCTCTCGTTCAAGGTGCTCTCCGGCAACGAGGGATTCATCGGCTACGGCGCGGTGTTCGAAGCCGACGGCGTGGTGGTGGACAACTACTCGGTGCGCAGCAACAACGGGCAGGCGATGTTCTGGACCAACCCGTCGGTCAATGCGCAGATGAACGACCTGCTGGGGTACGACCTCGTGATCCTGCAATACGGACTCAACATCATGCAGACGGGCGTGAGCAACTACACCAACTACGCCGGCCAGATCGAGAAGATGGTGGCTTACGTCCGCCAGTGCTTCCCGACCGCCGCCGTGCTGGTGCTGGGCGTCAGCGACCGTTCGGTGAAGACCGACGCCGGTTTCGAACCGATGGACGCCATTCCCCACATGCTCGGCTACCAGCGGGGCGCCGCCGAAAACACCGGAGCGGCCTTCTGGCCCACCTGCGACGCCATGCGTTCGCTGGGCGGCATGGAGCAGTTCGTCGCCAACGGCTGGGCCGGCAAGGACTTCACGCACATCAATTATGCCGGCGGCCGGCGCGTGGCGTGGTCGCTCTTCGACGCCCTCAACGCCGGGGCGAACCGGGCCTATACGGAAGCGGAAGCCGCACGCATCCGCCGGCAGGCCGAGCAGGCCGTGCTCGACAGCCTGCGGCGCCGGCGGATCGAACGCGACCTGATCCCCGGCATTCCGCCGGAAACCCTCAACGCACCGCTGAAATGACACTCCCCGCATTGGACGGCATCCCGGAAAAGCTGCAGGCGCTGCTCACCTACGACGCCTCGTCGCCGCTGATCTTCAGCAGCGGGCTGTTCCTGTTTCTGTTCGCCGGATTCATGCTCGTCTACAGCATGTTCCGCCGTGCCCCGATGGCCCGGATCGTCTACGTCATCCTCTTTTCGCTCTACTTCTACTACAAGTCGAGCGGCATCTACTTCCTGCTGCTGATCTTCGCCGCGACGAGCGACTACTGGATCGCCAAAGGCATCCATGCCGCCCGCTCGACGCGGGCAAAGCGGTGGCTCGTGGTGCTGAGCGTGGCGGTGAACCTCGGCATGCTGGCCTACTTCAAGTACACCAATTTCCTGATCGACATCGCCAACCAGATGTTCGGGCAGGGATTCATGCAGTTCCAGAACATCTTCCTGCCCGTCGGCATCTCGTTCTTCGTCTTCCAGTCGATGAGCTATACCATAGACATTTACCGCGGTCAGCTCAAGCCGCTCGACAACTGGTGCGACTACCTGTTCTACCTCTCGTTCTTCCCGCAGCTGGTGGCCGGGCCGATCGTCCGCGCAAGGGACTTCATCCCGCAAATCCGGCAGAACCCCATCGTCGTGACGCGCGAAATGTTCGGCACGGGCGTCTTCCTGATCCTGACGGGTCTGTTCAAGAAGGCGATCATTTCGGACTACATCTCGCTCAACTTCGTCGACCGCATCTTCGACGAGCCGCTGCTCTATTCGGGCTTCGAATGTCTGGCGGGCATCTACGGCTACGCCCTGCAAATCTACTGCGACTTCTCAGGCTATTCGGACATGGCCATCGGCATCGCCCTGCTGCTGGGATTCCGGTTCCCCAAGAACTTCGACGCCCCCTACAAGTCGGCCACCATCACCGAATTCTGGCGGCGGTGGCATATCTCGCTCTCCACATGGCTGCGCGACTACCTCTACATTTCGCTGGGCGGCAACCGCAAAGGCAAACTGCGCACCTACGGCAACCTGCTCATCACGATGCTGCTGGGCGGACTGTGGCACGGCGCCGCCGTCCGCTTCATCCTCTGGGGCGCGCTGCACGGCGCGGCGCTGGCGCTGCACAAGCTCTGGATGGCGGTCGTGCCGGGCGCCAAGGCCACGGGCGACCGGATGCACTGGTGGAGCCGCGCGGCCGGCATCTTCTTCACGTTCAACCTCGTCTGTCTGGGGTGGCTGATGTTCCGCGCCGAGTCGATGCAGACCGTCGAGCTGATGCTTCACCAGATTTTCTACAACTTCAACGCCGCGATGATCCCGCAGGTCGTCTCCGGCTATGCGGGCGCCTTCGCCCTGATCGCCGCAGGCTTCCTGCTCCACCTGATGCCCGGACGCGCGGACCGCTTCGCGCAGCGGCTGGTGTCGCACGCACCGCTGGTCCTGCAGATCGTCATGGCGGCGGCGATGATCTGGTGCGTGATGCAGGTCAAGTCGAGCGACATACAACCGTTCATCTACTTTCAGTTTTAAACTGCGTATGACGGCCGCCTTGCATCCCGGTATGTTCCTCCCACGGCCGCCGGCCGTGTCTGCAAGTCCGGCCCCGCTCCCCGGAGAGGCTTCCGGCAATGCGCCCAAAACGGCTTGCGACCATTTACGACAAATCCATTGACCCATGTATACCTTCGACCACGACCTTTTCTCTGCCCTCAATTTCGACGGCGGCACCGCTATGGACCGCGTGATGCTCACCGTTTCGGGCACCGCCATGTGGCTCCCGCTCTACGCCCTGATCCTCTGGCTGATATGGCGGCACAGCGGCTGGCGCGGCATGCTGATCTTCACGGCGCTGATGCTGGCGGCGATCGGACTCGCGGACATGGTGTCGGGCATCTTCAAGAGCAACGGAGTGCTGGGCGGCCTGCTCCTTGATTTCGAACCGCGCCCGCGCCCGATGTTCACCCCCTCGCTCGAAGGGCTGGACATCACGCCCGATTCGCTGCGCGTCATGCGCCGCGAGGCAGTCCCCCGCCACTGGGCGGTCCACGTCCCGCCCGAAGCCGTCAGCGGCATGTACGGCACCGTCTCGGCGCACGCCGCGACCATCGTCGCGCTGGCCGTACTCGCCTGCGGCGCGATCCGCCGCCGCTGGTTCACGGGGCTGATGGTCGTCTGCTCGGTGGTGATCTGCTACTCGCGCATCTACCTCGGCAAACACTTCCCGATGGACCTCGTATGGGGCACGCTGGTCGGCGCCGCGCTCGGATACGCCGCACTGCGGGCCTACCGCCGCCTGATCCGCCGGGATTCCGCCGCCGGCTGACGCATCCCGGACGACAACCCTCCGGAAGACAGGTCCCGGACGACGCTTCCCAATGCCCCCGGACAACTCGCCCGGACGACACATCCCGGACAATACGGAGAGCCGCAAAAAATGCGGCTCCTTTTTATTCCATACCGCGCCCGGTTCGTATTTCGGCAGAATTTATTAACTTTGCACGGTTAACAGTCAAAACATTCAAAAACATACGATATGAGCATCGAACTCAGTGAACAGGAACAGCTCCGGAGACAGTCGCTCGCAGCCCTGCGCGAGCTGGGCATCGACCCCTACCCCGCCGCCCGTTACGAAGTGACGGCCACGGCGCGGGAGATCGCCGAAAACTTCGACGAGACCAAGGGCAACTACGGGGACGTCCGCATCGCAGGCCGCATCATGACGCGCCGCATCATGGGCAGCGCTTCGTTCTTCGAATTGCAGGACCATACGGGCCGCATTCAGGTCTACATCCGCCGCGACGACATCTGCCCCGAAGGCGATCCCACGCTGTATAACACGGTGTTCAAGAAACTGCTCGACATCGGCGACTTCATCGGCGTCGAAGGCTTCGCGTTCCATACCAATACGGGCGAGCTGTCGGTGCACTGCCGCAAGTTCACGGTGCTCTCGAAGTCGATCCGCCCGCTGCCCGTGGTCAAGGAGAAGGACGGCCAGACGTTCGACGCCTTCACCGATCCCGAAGTCCGCTACCGCCAGCGTTACGTCGATCTGGCGGTCAATCCGCAGGTACGCGAGGTCTTTGTCAAGCGCGCCAAAATCATCTCGACCATGCGCGAGTTCTTCAACTCGAAAGGCTACGTCGAGGTCGAAACCCCGATTCTCCAGCCTATTCCGGGCGGCGCCGCGGCGCGTCCGTTCATCACGCACCACAATGCGCTCGACATCGACCAGTACCTGCGCATCGCCAGCGAGCTGTACCTCAAGAAACTGATCGTCGGCGGATTCGACGGCGTCTACGAGTTCGGCAAGAACTTCCGCAACGAAGGCATGGACCGCACGCACAACCCCGAATTCACCGTCATGGAGATTTACGTGGCCTACAAGGACTACCTCTGGATGATGGAATTCACCGAGCAGATGCTCGAAAAAGTCGCCGTGGCCGTAAACGGCACGACGGAGCTGACGCTCGACGGCAAGCAGATTTCGTTCAAAGCGCCGTTCCGCCGCTTGTCGATGACCGACGCCATCCGCGAAAAGACCGGCTACGACATCACCGGCCAGAGCGAGGAGCAGCTGCGCGAAGCCTGCAAGCGTCTGAACGTCGAGACCGACGCGACGATGGGCAAGGGCAAGCTGATCGACGCCATCTTCGGCCAGTACTGCGAGGAGGAGCTTGTCCAGCCGACCTTCGTCACGGACTACCCGATCGAAATGTCGCCCCTGTGCAAGCGTCACCGCTCGAACCCCGAACTGACGGAGCGTTTCGAGCTGTTCGTTAACGGCAAGGAGCTTTGCAACGCCTACTCCGAGCTGAACGACCCGATCGACCAGCTGGAGCGCTTCCAAGAGCAACTCCAGCTGAGCGAAAAGGGCGACGACGAAGCGATGTTCATCGACATGGACTTCGTGCGCGCACTGGAATACGGCATGCCGTCGTGTTCGGGCATGGGCATCGGCATCGACCGTCTGACGATGTTCATGACCGATCAGGCTTCGATTCAGGACGTGCTGTTCTTCCCGCAGATGCGCCCCGAAAAGAAAGCCGTGAGCGATCCGGTGGAGAAATACACCGAGATCGGCGTTCCCGAAGAGTGGGTGCCCGTGATCCAGAAAATGGGCTACATCACGGTCGAAGCGCTGAAAAAGCTCGCTCCGGGCAAGTTTTTCAACGACTTGTGCGGCTTCAACAAGAAAAACAAACTCGGCCTGAAGGCTCCCTCGATCGAAGAGGTCAAAAAATGGTGCGAGGAATAATTCCGCTTGGAAAATTTATTTTACTTATAAAAACAAACCGAATATGAGAAAGAAAATTGTTGCCGGCAACTGGAAGATGAACACGCTTCCCGCCGAAGGTGTAGAACTGGCCAAGAACATCGTCGCAGGCCGCGGCGAAGTATGCTCGTGCGTTAATTTCATCGTATGCCCTCCGTTTACGCACCTCTCGACGGTTGCCGAAGCGCTCAAGGGTTCGGACGTCGCACTCGGCGCGCAGAACTGCGCAGCCGAAGCCAAAGGCGCCTACACGGGCGAGATCGCCGCTTCGATGATCGCGGCGCTGGGCTGCAAGTACGTGATCCTCGGCCACTCGGAGCGCCGCCAGTACTACGGCGAGACTTCCGAGACGCTCAACAAGAAGATGGCGCAGGCTTACGCAAACGGCCTGACGCCGATCTACTGCGTGGGCGAGAACCTCGAAGAGCGTGAAGCCGGCAAGCACTTCGACGTGGTGAAGGCGCAGATCGAAGAGGTCGTCTACAACCTCACCGCCGAGCAGTACAAGGAGCTCGTGATCGCATACGAACCCGTTTGGGCCATCGGCACGGGCAAGACCGCAACGGCCGAGCAGGCGCAGGAGATCCACGCCTACATCCGCAAGGTGCTGGCCGAGAAGTTCGGCGCAGCAGCCGAAGAGACGGCGATCCTGTACGGCGGTTCGTGCAAGCCCTCGAACGCGGCGGAAATCTTCGCAAAGGAGGACGTGGACGGCGGTCTGATCGGCGGCGCAGCCCTCAAGGCGGAGGACTTCCTCGGCATCGGCAAAGGCTTTGCGAAATAAGCGGCCCCGACCGCAAACAAAAAGCTCTTCCAGTAATGGAAGAGCTTTTTTCATATCGTCCCGGAGCGTCCCGCCCCGAAACGGCGCAGGCTATTTCGCGGCCGGATCGGGCAGGTTCTCCATCACGTTCCGGTAGAAGTCGCGCACGTCGTTCCAGCGGTAGTAAGGCGCCAGATCGCTTGCGACGGGAATCCGCACCTCGCGTTCGTTGTAGAGGAATTTCACCAGCACGTCGTCCGCAGCTTTCTTACGGTAGAAAACCAGCTGGATATTGGCCGCCATCGGCGTAATCCTGTACAAGGGCCACGCTTGGGCGATCTTTTCGGGATCGCTCTCCACGACGTCGCACCCCTCGAACTGCAGCAGCGACACGAACGTCATCAGGTTGCCGTCGTGGCCGAACCGCAGGTCGGCCGAAACCGCGCCGCCCTCCACGGCCCGGTCGGCGCGCGTGAGGAAATCCTCCAGCAGCGCCTTGGCATAATACTGCGGAAAACGCCTGTTGAGCGGCGAAGGGCCGCGGATCACGTAATACTTATAGTTGTCGTACACGTTCAGCCCGTAAAGCTCGTCGGTGGTAAAGAGGTCGTAAAACGAAATCCCCAGACCGACGTTCTGCATGTCGGCGGCGAAATAGAAAAGGCCCTTCATCAGCTTCTGCGCGTCGATCGTCCGCACGAACTCCCCGTCGGCGAACAGCTCCGACATCAGCCGGCCGGGACGCACGAACCGATCCCCGATCCGCTCGTACTCCTCCTGCCAACCGCCCTTGTCGATGAAGTCGAGGTACTCCCGGCTGAGCGTCGGATTGGTCGGCTTGCTGTAGAAATTGAGGTAGCGCGTCGTCCTGCGGCCCGCCGTGCGCGACACCTCCAGACGGGGATTAAGCTCCTTGAGCCGCTCGCAGAAAGCCGCCATGCTCAGCACGCACCGCACCACGAGGGTCGCCTGCGCATCGACGACCGCGCCGGAGCGGAATACTTCGGGGAAATTGCGGTACATGCGCGCGGCGATCTCCCGGTGCTGCTCGGCGCCGAGGGGCGAAAGATCGCCGCCCCGGTCGATGCCGTCGTCGTAGACGCGCTTCACCCGGCCGTAGACCTCGCGTCCCCGCTCGGTAAACGCATTCGCGGCGTCGGCGGCCCGGAAAACGGCCATCACCTCGTCGTATTCGCTGTCGTGCAGCAGCCAGCGCGAACCGTGCCGGCCGTAGTGACTGATATAAAACGGCTTATAACCCTTCGGCGCAGGCGTCAGCACGGGATTGTCGTAGGTGTAGACATAATATACGCCGCCGGACTTGCCGGGATTTGCAGCTATTTCGTCCCGGAGGTTCTGTCCCGAAGCGGCCAGCGCCGCGAGGGAGCAGAGAACGGCCGCGAATAGTTTTGTAAATCTCATCTGTTTTTCGTTCGGTTACTGAATGATAAAATCGGACATCAGAAAGTAGTGGTCGCTGGGGTACAGACCATCGACCTTGTCGCGGAGAATCTCCGCCGCAACGGGTTGCAGGTTGCCGCGCACGAAGATAAAGTCGATGCGGCGCGCGTTCTTTTTTCGGTAATCCGGGCCTTTGAACCCATGATAGGTGAAGCCCGCTTCGCCGGGACCGTGTACGGCCTCGTACGCCTCCTGCCACCCGGCGTCGCGCAGGCACGCGACGGGTGCATTTTCGATTCCCGAATTGAAATCGCCGCAGATGATCTGCGGGAAGCCGTCGGCATACTGCGCGCACTCCCCGACGATCATCTTCATCTGCTCGCGCCGCGCATCGTCCGACTTGTGGTCGAGGTGGATGTCCAGCACGCGGAACTCCGCACCGCTCTTCCGGTCGCGCAGGCGCACCCAGTTGCAGTGACGGGCGCGCATCGTGTTCCACGAACAGCTGCCCGCGGCAAGCGGAGTTTCCGACAGCCAGTAGCAGCCCGACGAGACGAACTCGTAGCGCTTTTTGCTGAAGAAAATCACGTTCTTGCCGATAAAGTGATAACCCTCGGTATAGGGGTCCATCTCCGGACCTGCGAATCCGTAAGCGACATAATCCGAGAATTTCTCCTTGAAATAGTTATACGAATCGTAAATCACCTCCTGCATGCAGATCACATCGGGTCTGTACATGCGGATCGCCTTCAGGCAGGCGTCGCGGCGGTCCTCCCAGCGGCGTCCTGCGGTATCATCTTCGGGCAGTCCCGTGATGCGGACGTTGCAGGTCATGACGCGTGTGGTCCGCTGCCCGGACGCCGGACGCGCCGCAATTGCGGAGACCGCCGTAACGCAGGCCGCAAGACAGCCTGCCAGACACAGCATAAAGCTCTTCTTCATCGGTTCAAGTCTTAAAAGCAAGCGCTGCAGCGGGCGGAATCCGGCCCGCCGCAGGCTTACCCGGTTTAAACATTATCTAACCAAACCGTATCAACGAAGGTATGCACCGGTCTGGCGCAGTTCTTCCCGCACCTTCTCCACATCGACCGCCGAGGGGCGTACGCCCTCTTCGAGCGCGATGCGCGCCGCACGTCCGGCGGCTTCGCCCAGCGCCATGCAGGTGGACATCACGCGCGTCGAAGCCATCGCTTCGTGGTTCATCGACGAGCAGCGGCCCGCAACCAGCAGGTTCTCGACCGCGGCCGGCACGAGCGAACGGTAGGGAATGTCGTAGCAGTCCTCGCACCAGTGGAGCGTGCAGTCGCCGCCCGTGGCGTGGTGGATATCCACCGGATAGCTGGCCACGGCGACCGCGTCGTCGAAGCGGCGGCAGGCGAGGATATCTTCGGCCGTCAGGATGTATTTTCCGACGATCACGCGGCTTTCGCGGATGCCCATAAAGGGAGCCACCTTCTCGCGCCATGCGTTCTCGAAGCCGGGAACGAAGTTCTTCAGGTAGCGTTCCAGTTCATAAATCTGCTTGCGGCCCTCCACCTCGCCGTGCGTATAGCTTTCCGGCTTGGTCGAATCGACGCCGCTCACGCGCGACATGTTCACCCAGATTTCGTCGTCCTTGATGCCGGTAATGAGGATCGTACGCGCCACGGGAATCTTATACCCCGCCTCTTCGGCCTTGCGGATCTGGTTGCGCAGGCCGACGGTGATGAATTTTCCGGTCCGGAACTGCTCGGCGGGCATGGTGTCCATGTCGAAGACATCGGGCTGGCTGACCAGCGCATCGCGCAGCTTCTGCACATCGACGCCCTTCATGCAGAACATCAGCGTCGGGGGCTGCATGCCGCCGTCGGCATCGCCCTTGCGGCACTCGACGCCCGCACGGCAGGCCACGTCGCCGTCGCCCGTACAGTCGATGACCGTCTTGGCGAGGATCGCCTCGCGTCCCGCCTTGCTCTCGATGACGACGCCTTCGACGGCATCGCCGTTTTTAACGACGTCGGCGCAGAATACGTACAACAGCACTTCGACGCCGACCTCCTGCAGCATCTCCAGCGCCACGGTCTTCGCCTCTTCGGGGTCGATGATCGTCAGGCTCACATGGAGCTTGCAGGGACGGTGTTCGCCGGCGGCGCCCCGCGCACGCAGGCGGTCGATGAAGAGCTGGGGCAGTCCTTTGATAATCTGGTTGCCTTTGCGTCCAAGGTAGCCCAGAATCGGCAGACCGATGGTCAGGTTGCCGCCCAGATAGCCGCGGCTTTCGATCAGCATGACGCGCAGGCCCTTGCCTGCCGCCGCACGTGCGGCCATGATGCCCGCAGGGCCGCCGCCCACGACGAGCACGTCCACCTCGGCGCGAACCGGAATCTCCCGCTGGGGTTCCGTAATCGTTGTTTTCTGATTTGCCATATTTGCAATGTTTTAGGTTTATTTTACGGTTTTCGGAGTTTCGTGGCGTACCATGCGCCACAGGATAACGGCCGTTACGAGGTGCATCACGCCCATGACGGCGAACAGCACGTTGCCCATCGTCACCAGCAGCGAACCGATGAAAATGTTGAACACCGCGCCGCCCACGGCTCCCGCGCCGGCCGTGATGCCGACCACGCTGGCGACGTTCTTCACGGGGAATGCCTCGGCGATGACCACGCAGATCGTGTAGAGCCAGCTCAGGCACATGATCGCGATCAGGCTGAAGATCGCCACCACAAGTCCGATGCGCGCATCGAACGACACGGCCTGCCACTCGCTCACATAGGGCGTGAGGATGCACAGCGGCGCCACGAAGGCCATGAGGATCATCATCGTCTTGCGGGCCTTCAGCGCCGGCATGCCGCGGCGCACGAGCCAGTCGGACCAGACCGAGGTGAGGATGCCGCCGACGGCGCCGAACAGGAACGGCAGTCCGCCGATATACTGAATCATGTCGAGCGTAGCCTGCTGCGAGAGCCCCTGCGCTTCGCCCATGCTGCGCAGGTATCCCGGCAGCCAGAAGCAGCAGAAATACCAGACGGGGTCGCTGATCAGACGGATCAGCAGCACGCCCCAGAGCGAGCGCGTCGTCCACAGCTCGCCCCACGTGAAGGCCCGCTGCTGTTCGCCGTTGTTCCGCGCGACTTCGTCCTTGTCGGGGGCCATCGTGACGGCCAGCACCTCCTGCGGCGGATTCTTATAGATCAACGCCCATGCCACGGCGATCACCAGACCTACCAGACCGGCCACGATGAAGACGTCGTGCCACGGCAGGAACCGGGCCATCCACGCGATGACCAGCGGCGCGATGACCGTTCCCAGCGAACCGCCCGCCGTACAGAGACTGTTGGCCGTGGCGCGGTGGCGTTTCTCGAACCAGAGCGTGACGGCCACGATCTGTCCGGCGAAGATCGTCGGCTCGGCCAGTCCGAGGATGCCGCGGCAGATGGTGAATTCGACGACGTTGGTCGAAAGGCCGCCGCCGATGCAGGCCAACGACCATGCGACGATACCACCCAGCATCACCTTCTTCGACCCGAAGCGGTCCACCAGAATGCCCGATATGGGATACATGATGGCGTAACAGATCAGGAATACGTTGACGATCCACGCGTACTGGAGGTCTTCGATGCCGAAATGGGTCAGGATTTCGGGTTTGAGGATCGACAGCAGCTGGCGGTCGAGGTAGTTGCAGATGATTGCGACGAAAATCGTCGCCACAATATACCAACGACGCTTGTTCGGGTTTTGAAGTAAATTCATTCGGGTTTCTTTTGTCTTATCGGTTTATAAAAAGGTTCTCGGTGAAAGCGCCCAAGGCGCGGTAACGCTCATAGCGGAGCGCCAATATGCCGGACTTCGCGGCGTCGGGCGTGTAAACACGGGCGACGGACGGACAGAGCGCCCGCTGCGCCGCACCGACCGACGGATAGAGTCCCGCGGCGGCGGCCGCATGGACCACGGCGCCGAGCGCGCAGGAGTGCGCGCTGCCGGAGACTTCGATCGCCATGCCCGTCACATCGGCGAGCAGCTGCATGACAAAGGGGGATTTCTGCGAAATGCCGCCGATGCCCACCAGCCGTCCGATCTCCACGCCGTTCTCCGCCAGATGGTCGAGTATGGCCTTCGTCGCGAAAACCGTCGCCTCGGCAAAGGCGTAATAAAGCTCCGGTGCGGTCGCCGAGAGGTTCAGCCCCACGACCGAACCGGTCAGCCGGTTGCAGGGATAGGGCGAACGGCGGCCGTTCAGATAATCGGTCGCCAGCGGCGCATCGGCCCGCAGGGGCAGCTGCGCGGCGGCTTCGGCCAGTTTGGCCAGCAACCGCTCTTCGGTCTGCGCGGCCAGTGCGCGGAGCGTCTCGTTCTCAGGATCGGCCGGCAGCAGCACTTCGCGCAACGGCCAGCAGAGCAGGCGCTTGAACCACGCGTACACGTCGCCGAAGGCCGACATGCCCGCTTCGAATCCGACCATGCCGGGAAGTATCGAGCCGTCCACCTGACCGAAAATGCCTTCGACCATCCGGTCGCCCATCTTTTCGGGCGGCATGACGGCCATGTAGCAGGCCGACGTGCCCAGATTCAGCACCACGGTCCCGTGACAGATGCCCGCGCCGACGGCGCCCGAATGGCAATCGACATTCCCCACTCCGATGACCACCTGCTCCGACAGCCCCAGTTTCGCCGCCCATTCGGGGCTGAGCGTACCTGCAGGAGTGTCGCAGCCGTACGTCCTGACGGGCAGGCGCCGCAGGATAGGCAGCAGGACGGGGTCGAGTCCGGCGAAGAACTCTTCGGGCGGATAGCCGCCCCACTCTTCGGCCCACATCACCTTCGACCCGGCGGCGCAAAGCCCCGACCGCAAATCCTCCATAGCGCGGCAGCCGGTCAGCACGGCCGGAATCCAGTCGCACAGCTCGACGACGGCCCACGCATCGCGGCGCAGCCGTTCGGAACCCCGCAGCAGGTGCAGGACCTTCGACCAGAAACACTCCGACGAATAGTGGTTGCCCGAACGGCGGGCGTAATTGATTTCGCCGCGGGCGCAGAGGGCGGTGATCTCCTCCGACTCCCGCTGCGCCGTGTGGTCCTTCCACAAAACGAACATCGCATCGGGATTCTCCTCATAACCCGCCGTCAGCGACAGCGGCGTGCAGGTGCGATCGACCAGACACGGCGTGCTGGCGGTCGTATCCACGGCGATGGCGCGTATCGCCTCCGGCGCAGGACACTGCGCAATGACCTGCCGCAGCACCTGCTCCAGCCCCTCCAGATAATCCAGCGGGTGCTGACGGAACTGCGATTTCGCGGTGTCGCAGTACAATCCCCGGCCCCAGCGGGAGTAATTACAAACGGCGACGGCGATCCCTTCGCCGGACTCTGCATCGGCCAGCAGCGCCCGCACCGAGTCGGTGCCGTAGTCTATTCCAATAACGTACAGGTGTTCCATTATAGCTTATTTTCAGTGCAAATCGTCGCTAAACGAAAGGTAAAAGAGAGCAAAATCCCTTACTTGACTTTGCGAATATATTAAAATATTGCTACAAAAAGAAAATTTTCAACAAGAAATTTTGCAAATACAAAAAAATAAATATAAATTCACCCCTGAAAAAGATAAGAAAAACAAACAAAAGCAAATAATGACTAACTTTACAGCGCAGACCTTCTC
>QRFC01000548.1_pt1 | contig 36536 bp, 43 predicted proteins | sample 1861061 | NCBI WGS metagenome assembly QRFC01 (sample SAMN09711282, study PRJNA482702) | Human gut metagenome, whole genome shotgun sequencing project.
GGATCGTTTGTCTCATGGACGCTCTCAAAAATAAACTCAAGTGATATGTGCGGAATAAGTATAACAAGAAGGGCTAACGCCATTGACAAGATACAGCATAGGGGCATCGAATCCACCCAGATTGCCGAAGGGGGATGGTTCCTCAGTCATGTCCGTTTGCCCATTCAGACTGAACAAGGCGATGGCCTGGCTCAGCCTATAGAGTTAGCCGGAAACAATGGGTGGCTTCTTTACGTGGGGGAGATCTACAACTATCCTACGAGGTATTCCAGCGACGTTGAGTACCTTCGGGATTTGTTTGGGGCCAACTGCTTGGAGGACATTCTCCTCGAAGCCAACCGCTGGGATGGCATGTGGGCGATATGCTGGTATCGTAAGGGTCAAATAATTGCCTTCACTGACCCCCTCGGTAAGAAACAGCTATACTACAACCAGTTCGGTGAGATCTGCTCGGAGATAACCCCGCTGGTGTCGAACTTCAAGGACTTCGACCGGTATTACCAGTCGGAAGTGTTCAAATGGGGTTATAACTGGGACGACCGGACTCCGTGGAATACCGTTAAGCGCATCATGCCGAACACGGTCTACTCCTTTGACAGCATGAGAGTGACCCCGACTGTCATCCGGAGGGACTACTTCAACTGGGGACTCCAGAATAAGACGTACCGTTTGGGTAGGATGCGGCTGGCTCAGGAACTCCGGGAACGAGTTTCCGAGTCCATACGCCGTAGAGCTATGTATTCCAAAATCCCGGTCGGAGCTTTGGTTTCTGGAGGACTGGATTCATCCATAGTTGCCTCTATTCTTTATCGAATGGGCCTGGGGGTTAAACTCTATATGGTGGAGAATAATGAATCAAAATTTGGCATGCTATTGTCCGAATTTTTAGGGGCTTTTATCACCTCTCTTGGCCCTATCCCCGATGATGATTGCCTGGAGAGGTGTCTCCGCTACAACGAAACCCCCATCGACTTGGGCTCCATGATCCCCCAGTTCCGACTCATGGAGAAGGTCAAGGAGAAGGTCATCCTGACCGGGGATGGAGCTGACGAACTATTCGGAGGCTATCGCCGAGTAGATGACTACGACTCCCAGCTCTCAGACGTGTTCCAGGAGCTCCCGTTCTACCACATGCCTCGGCTTGACCGGGCTTCCATGAGGAGCACAGTTGAACTCCGGTCACCATTCCTGGGACATGACGTTGTCAGGTTCGCTCTCTGTTTGCCCCGGGAGTACAGAACTCACAAGCGCATTCTCAAAGATGCTTTCAGCGACGTCCTGCCTCAGGAGATTATCGACCGACCCAAAGAGCCTCTCAAGTGCCAAAGTATACGGCAGGATCCGATGGCGTACCGCAAGAAGTGTCACGAAATATTCTACAACTTATGGCAATAGCTATTGGATATTACCGGGTATGGTTTAAAGAAGATGACTCCAATACGGAGGCTCAATGGTTCAAAATGACGCTCCGTAAGGGGTCTGTTAGACCTTCCATACGTTCCATAAATCGGGAAGAGGCTTTGTGGTGGATCAAGTCCCGAAACATGAAGGACGTTACAGCGGGAAATCCCGCTGGCAAGATATTCGAATCGGATGGTCAACCGTTCAAGAAGGCATTCCAGGAGCTGCCTCTTCACACTCGGTATAATTTCATAGAAGGAGCATCACTCTCATCAGGCACAACACACCGAGCTCGTCTCGAAAAATATTTTAAAAAATGAAAATCGTAAAAGTAAGAAACGTCAAGACCCCAACCAGAGGAACGGGTCTGTCCGCCGGACTGGACTTCTACATTCCGGAAGACTTTGAAGCCAAACAGATCTGGCCGGGCGAAAGCATCAACATTCCGTCCGGGATCAAAGCTCAAATTCCATGGGGGTGTGCCCTCATCATGTTCAACAAGAGCGGTATTGCCACCAAGTACCAGCTCCAGGTTGGAGCTTGCGTGGTTGACGAAGACTATCAGGGGGAGATCCATCTGCATGTCATGAACGTCGGCAAGGAAGTCGTCATCCTCGAGCCGGGCATGAAACTGGTTCAGGGTTTGGTGATGCCGGTCTTCTACGAAGGGGTGGAAGTTCTCGAGTCGGAGGACGAGCTTTTCCCGCAATTGACAGAAAGAGGACAGGGGGGCTTCGGGTCCACGGGGGAATAGGACCCCCGGCCCCAAAAGTTGATGGTTTTATTGTTTCTTTGTTTACAATTTTTCCATGGCCCCGGCCCAAAAAGTTGGTCAAACCATTGTTTCATTGTTTACAAATCAGTGGGACCCCCGGCCCCAAAAGTTGATAAAACCATTGTTCCATTGTTTATTGGCAAAAATCTCGACAGCCCCTCCCCTAAAATCCGGGGGACCCCTATTGTTTATTGTTTATCATTCCAATGGAAAGAATCCCAAATCATTGATAATCAATCACTTAAATTAAAACAGCAGTAAACAATGAGAAACAATAATAAACAATCATTGTTTCTCGATAATCGATTGAATATCAATGATTTAGGCCCTTGTAAACAATGTAAACAATAATTTAGGAGGAAAACCTGAATAGGGAATATGAGGAAAATTATGACCAATTTAGGAAATGAAAAATCACAAAATAGAGTGCACAGAAACATTGTTTACATTGTTTCTCGGGAGGAGAATTGGGGACCTAATCAATTGAATATCAATCACTTAGGTGAGAAACAATAAGAAATTTTATTGTTTACTACTGGTCAAATATTGTTTATTATGGAAAAAACTGAGAAATTGGGGCTACCCCCAACTGGGAAACTTGGAGTGTTCCGGCGATGGCTGGGGATCTACTCAAAAGAGGAGCGGGAGGTCCTGGACTACGCCCGCAAATTGAAAAAGACCACCATGCAAATAGCACGTGGACAGCAGACTCTGCTGTCCCGTCCGGAATGGATGCGGCACGAGGACTGGGTTGAGGTCCGCAAACTACAAAACAAATTAGAAAGGAGGCGTAGAAAATGATTGCAATTTACCTGTTGGCCATCATCGGCCTGTTCGCGATTTTCGGCGGGATCCGCCAATGGTGGATTAGTCCCAAACGGAAATTGAGCCGATCCATCAAGCAGATGGAGAGAGCGGAGAGACGGATCCAAAAGTTCAAAAAGAAGTCGTAGGCGAGTAGAGTCAGTAGAACTGGTAGAGTCAGTAGAACTGGTGCCAAATTGGGACTTCTCCCGACCCACAAATACTGGACGGCACTCGCGCATACGGAATTAAAACTCAACAAGCATGAAAGCAAAACACTTTAAGCAGCTCGGGAAAAACTGGGCTTTGTACTCGGAAGTCAATACCAAGTACTGTAATTGGACCCCCTCCATCGCCACGGTCCACGAAGGTATGATTTGGCCGAACGGCATTTCGGTCAAGTTCCTGTGGTTCGGCGTGACCCTCATTCGCGTAAGCGAATAAATTAAAGATCCCCGGGGCCAAACGCTCCGGGGATTGTTGTGCAGAAATAAATTTTTAATTTGTATAAGGTTTGTTTATATTTGAGGCATGGCACGAAGTACATATAAAATGAGTCCGCTCGCCTATATGGAGGAGGGACAGAAAAGGCGAGACGCCGGGGAATTTGTAAAGCCCACCGATGCGGAGGAGCTTTATTTTGCATTCATCGAGTACTGCAAATTCATGCAGGATAACTATTTCTCCCAGGCTCACAAGAATAAGAATGGCGAAGACTGTAGCGTATACATTTCCCGCCCGATGACCATCGAATCATTTAGGCTGTTTGCTGGCATCAATCCTGTTGAGTATGAGGAGCTCACGGGAGACCCGGTAGCAGCTGCAATTGGTGGCACCATCGAGGACGCCATCAATTCCCAGCAGATTGAGGGAGCACTGGTTGGTAAGTACGCTGCCAGCCTTATTCAGGTACTTCAAGGACGCAAGACCAATGTCAACCTGACGGGAGGCATTACTCTCGAACAGATAACGGGAATGGAGGTAAAATAAAATGGGACGCCGGCTTCAATTTGACACCAAAGGCAACGAGAAGCAGAAGGAAGTGGCTCGGTTATGGCTTGATGACTCAGTCACTGACATTCTGTATGCTGGCACGAAAGGTGCTGGCAAATCCTACCTCGGGTGTTCTTTGATAGCCGGCGATGCCCTCACCTACCCGGAGACATTTTATTTTATTGCGCGTAAGACGGCTGCCGACCTGGTCCGGTACACAATCCCCTCCATCTACGAGGTATTTGCCCACTGGGGCATCACGGAGAACTACTACCACTTCAATGGTCAATACAACTTCTTTGAACTGTACAACAAAAGCCGCATCTACCTAATCGACGCCAAGTACAACCCCAGTGACCCCATGTACGAGAGGTTCGGCTCCATGCAGATGACTCGGGGATGGATCGAAGAGGGTGGCGAGTTTATCCGCGAGGCGAAGACCAACCTCCAGGCTTCTATCGGTCGATGGAAGAATGACGTTTACAAGCTGGCTCCCAAACTCCTCATCACCTGCAACCCGTCAAACAATTTTCTCTACACGGACTACTACAAGCCATGGAAGGAGAACAAGCTGCCTCCTTGGCGTCGGTTCGTCAAAGCTCTGCCCCAGGACAACAAGACTCTCCCAGACACGTACATTGAGGGGCTTCTCCAGAACCTAACCCAGTCGCAGATCGAGCGACTGGTATTTGGCAACTGGGAGTATGACGATGACCCGAATTGGCTGGTCGACTATGACGCAGTGTGCGACATGTTCAGCAATGAGTTCGTACTCCCGACGGGCGACAGGTTCATCAGCACTGACCTTGCCGGAAAAGGACGAGACAGTTGGGTGGTTGGAACCTGGGACGGCATGGTCTGTCGGATCCCCATTGCCAAAGGCTTCTCGGAAGGCAAGGAGATGGAGGAGAAGATCGCTAAATTGGCCACCGGTCTGAAAGTCCCCCGGTCCAGCATCGTCTCTGACGCTGATGGACTTGGGTTCTACTTGGAGAGCTACCTGAAAGGCATCCGGGAGTTTCATGGAGGTCAATCAGCCATTGACTCCAAGACGTACAACAACATCAAGTCGGAGTGCGCATTCAAGCTGGCTGAGCTCATCAACAAGCGCCAGATCCACATCATCTGCTCTCCCGAAGTTCAGGAGAAGATCAAGCAGGAGATGACTGTCCTCAAATCCAAGAACACGAACTCCGCTGAGCAGAAGCGAGAGCTCATCTCCAAGGACACCATGAAGCAGCTCCTCGGAAGGTCACCGGACTTTCTGGACATGCTCATCATGCGAATGATATTTGAGATCAAGCCGAAGGCGACTGGCATGAAGTCCGCCAAAATAATAATCCCCACAAAACGATGATACTGGACATTATAACCCTCATCCACAACATGGTCAAGATGGTCAACCCTCTGGCCGTCTTTGAGTGTGACCAGGCTCGGATGCTGAACGTCAAAGTGGACACGATGGAAAGATTCGTAACAGACTCGGACGGCAATCGGGTATCGTCTGACTTTGTATATGTTGAGGAGCCCACCACTGGCTACTATGATATTCCTTACAGAGGTCACCAGAAGCAAAGGACCATCATGCAGATATACTTCTGCAAGTTCGAGCCGATGGCCAACGATGCCTACAAAGGCGACACGAAGTTCAGCCAGAACTCGCCCACCATCGGACGACTGGAGTTGAAGAATCAAATTGAGGAACAGATGGTTCGGCCATTCTTGTATCTCTTGAAGACTTCGGAATTGGGACTCAGACATCCGGAAATATTCAACACCATTAGGATTCTGTATCCGTCTCCTCGGTTCGATGCCAACGAGGTCAGCGTAGGACTGGAGCTAACTGTAACGCAAGAATGGTGTCTCGATGCGTATAAGCCCATTCCTCCTGCTCCACCCGAGCCTAAACCTGTCAGGCTGGTAGACATCATCCACGAAGGATTTAATATGCGGGGAATTACGATAACCTTTGAAAATACTGAATCAAAACCCGTTGACAAGTCTGTAGGCTCCGAATCTATAAGCACTAACACTGTTCCGGCTAACCTGGTCACGGCATTGTGCCCGTATGGAAGCATATTATGCGGAAGACCCCTAACCCCAGCATATTCAGGGGGAAAATGGAAGCTCAAAGAGTATACATTCCCGGACACAGAAGACTTAATTGTAACTAGAATCAATGTAAAACCTGAGGGAGAGTTCCCAGACGTCTGGACCTTCCGTGATATTTATACAATGGTATGATACAGCGAACCGACATAAAAGGCGGTCAGATGACGTTCGGCCAACGCATAGAGCTTGGCCGGATCATCACTGACAAGGAACTGACCGACATTGACAAGATGAAGGAAGGCATGCAATGTCTCGGCGTCAAATGGAGTCTCAGGAACACCTCGGAAATTGTCGAGTACTGGTATGAGGTTCTCATGGGCATTAAGTACTGGATCGAGCGAGAACAGACTGAGCTCAAGTATGAGCCCAGTGCCGAGGAAAAGGCAGCCGGGATTGCTCAGTTTTCTCTGTTGGTTGGCGAGATGGCTACCATCACTGCACTGGCCAAGGACTACTCGAAGGATCCGGACGAGATCCTGGAATGGAAATACGGCAAGGTGTACAACCTCCTTTTCACCAACTTGCAGAGCCACCTCTTTCGGGAGCGGCTGAACAAGGAACTGGAGCGTAAGGCTCAGCAGAAAGCCAATGCTCGCAAACCCAGAAACAAATGGCGGTAGGACTGGAACAGATATTGGCTGAGGGACTCACTCAGATGCGGGACGGGATCATCCGGGCATCACAGGACGCCGGGCAGGAAGCTTCGGGCAGAACCTATGCTCAGATAATAGTTCAGACGGGTCGAGAAGGTGAAACAGTTTGGGGGACAATCGAAGCCCCGAACTACTTCTACACTCTCATCCGGGGACGAGGTCCTGGCAAGATCCCCGCCAACTTGGGACAGATCATCATGGAGTGGGCAAAGCTCAAAGGCATCACATTCTCGGACCCAAAGGACCTGGTCCGATTCGGAAATGCCACTGCATGGAAGATAAAACGAGAAGGCTCAGAGCTTTACCGCAATCACATTTACGTTGACTTGGTCGACACTCCCGCTGATAACTTCGAGGAGTATCTGGCTCAGCATTTGGACAAGGCAATGGAGGTCCTCATTGAAGAGGCATTCACTCCTAACAACAATATGGACCACGGATATATAATATGACGCGATATGGCAATTACCAATCAACCGGCTGAAGACTCTTTATTCTCAGCATATTCGCAAATACCAGTCGAGACCGACAGCTCAACTCTTGGACTCGAGGTAGAGACCCAGAACTTTGATGAGGCCAACATGATCTCGTTGAACATTATAGACAATGAGAGGGTCGAAGTAATTGATAACAGTGCCGGCACGGGGCAAAACTTTTTCAGAGAATTCGTAATTCCCCGAAGAATGGTAGCTGGGGAGTGGTATGCTTTTCGTGTTAGTTCTAGTAAAGTGAATGTATCAACAGTACTGACAGTTGCATTGTACCAAGGCAACGCCGAAGGACACGGGGTGGTTAAAGTTGCTACAACCAATTTCGCTATTGGTTTTCTTATGGAATGGAAATTCCAAGTCCCGACTACCGAAAGCGTTACATACGATAACACGGTCCTGAGAATATATGCTGGGCAGGCAGGAGCAACATCTGGTGTGAAGGTAATACTGAACAACATGTCTTTGGCCTACGGGAAGAACTTTATCAACTATAGTCCCAGTCCAGTTAAAGCAGCGAACTCACTAACTGAAAGCATCGACATCTACAGAGACTCGGGATTCGGGACTACGAAGAAATACGACCTCAGTTTCTTGGCTAAAGCTGGATTCCGGGATCTTAACAGGACATACCCGTATGTTAACTCGCGCATAGGTTTTGGCATTGACTACAACCTCATATCAGCATACGCATACAGAGGCATCGGCAAACAAAACTTCAATGTCCGGTATGCCTCCCGGGGAGTTGGTCCCCGAGGCTACAGCGTTGACTTCTCCGAAAGGCCCGTAGGATTTGTGTTGACGGACCGGGTTCCTGACGGGGACGGACAACTATATGTTAAGAAGTATTTTGGATACCCTAACTTCCTAACCCTGTTTGCTAAGGGGTCGATATCAGTAAACATGCAATCAGCCATGGAAGTGAATGTTATGTATACGGGGAATACATACTTCGAGAAAGCGGAGATCCCCCCCAGGATTAACATCCCGTTTGTCCTTGAGTTCGATGAAGAATTGACAGATGGTGCTGACTACGTTATTGTCAGAAATCGCAATTTGCCCTTGAACTCCGACAAATGGCATATACGTTACGTCGATACAGAGGTACCTTGCAACCCATTCTACATTCGCTGGATAAACCAGAAAGGCGGATGGGACACTTACATGTTTGAGCAACACAAGAAGTATACGCAGGAGGTTGACCGGGGAGACCAATACGTATTAGCGAATTCCAGAGACCCCTATGCCTCACAGACGAGAGGCGAGTTAGCTCCGGAGTTTAAGAACATAGTTCAAGCCGGAGCAGAACAGCTTGATGAGAACGACTTCAACTTGCTCAAAGGAATTGCTCTCTCGCCTTTGGTCCAGGTTTACAACTATCAAATTGGAGTATGGCAACGAGTCCTCGTAGATGATACTGATCTGACTTGGGACACTAAGGCCCCACGGAACACTGTTAGCTACGAGTTCCAGCTTATTGACGAACAAACTCAGTGGTAATATGAACTACGAACTACTCATGAAAGGCATTGACGGCGAGGTCTGGTCACTGGACCTCCCGCTGGATGCTCCTGCGATGAATTACCAGATCAACAATCTGGCGGAGCTGAAGGACAGGAATGCCTCGTACTCCCAGCGTATCAGTCTGCCCAGGACGACCCATAACGAGCAAGCATTCCAATTCAGTTTTGTAGTTGGCTCAGGTTCGTATGTGCCATACATGAAGTTTCCTTGCCAACTATTCTATGAGGGAGCACTCATATCCCCGGCTGGAGCAGTATTGAACATCGTAGACGTGTCTGACACGTCAATAGGAATCCAGATTCTCGGAGCGACCGCTGACTTGTTCGACACCCTCAACAACACTGACGCGAAGGATCCCGGAACTGGCATGTTCCTCCTCAAGTGGTACACGGACACAATGGGACAGACCGAGCGATACCTCTCCGGCCCCGAAGAGGCTCAAGTCCTGTACTTTTGGCTGTATGCAACTCTACAGAAGAATCCGAACGTGCCCCCGGTCTCGATGGAGGCAATCCGGCAAGTCCGAGAGTTGGACAAGTTCTACCCCCACCTCAACTGGTATGACCTCGTAACGTGGATCTTCGCCCGAGAAGGTTACAGTCTTGAGACCGACGTGGACCCCGTCGACCGAGCCGAAATGTTTTTGCCTTGCACTTACCCCGTTTTGGCAGACAACCCCAATGCTCCGAAAGCATCCGGGACTGGCTGGATTAAGGATCTCCCTCCTGGGGGTTTAGCCGGTGTGATATGGCAAGGCTCCCCCGGGGTAACTCTCAGTGACCCGGTCGCCGGACGTTTGATTATAGACACCATACCTGGGGAGTTCAGCTGGATGACTCTATGGGACACGACCATCACGTTTAGTTTCGCATGGTCCAACACTTCTGCCATCTCAAAGGGTTCGGTGGCAGTCCGGGTTACCCACTACAAGAACGACGGGACTGATGCTATAGTGTTGTCCAGATCTTGGACGTCCGGATCTTACGGCAGCGTTTCGGTCGACATCCCGATGGAGGCAGGAGAGCACATACTGGTGTATGGATCTCTCCTCGCAGGCAATCCCTCTGTCAATCAGTATGACATGAGGTTCCCGGTCAGCATTACTGCTCCTATCCCTCCGGAAACTTCCCCAGGGGATAGGCCTTATCCCGGACTAACCTATGACCTCCTGGCTTCGACTGGGTTTAAGAGCTTGGGGGACATAGTCAAAGCTTTCTTCCAGCTGTTCGGGCTAACCATCGACGTGAATCCCGCTACCAAAGTAGTAAGAGCATACTCGGTTCAGGAGATCTACAACAGACGAAACTCATCCGGGAAAAATTGGTCTGACAAGCTGATAAAAGGGAAGGACACCAAACTTACATTCCAGTTGTCCAGCTATGCCCAGTCCAACGAGATAAAGCTGGAGGATAACAAGGACAACAATGTTACTGACTCGTACAAGTTCAGCATCCAGGACGTCAATCTCCAGCCCACTAAACTCCTTTTCCAAATTGGGTTCTTGGCAGGGCTCAACCAAGCCCTCTATGATGAGTACACGCAAAGGTTACACACACTTGCTAACTATCCTATATGGACTATCAATAGAGGCCGGATGGAGAACGGGGAAATGACCGAGACAACTTGGGAGTACAATGCTCTCAATAAGCCTATGGTCGTCCACATCAATAAGTATGACTATATGGAGCCCAAGGTGAGTGTAGGCTACACCCTTACCCAAGTACGGCTATACACGGCACGTTTCAAAAGTTTGAATTACTACGTTCCCAAGTACTACGGCAAGCTCATCGACAATATACTCAAAAGACCGAAGATCCTACAGACCCAGATTCTTTTGGATTCGCTCGACATCCAAAGTCTGGATCTGTTCAACCCTATATGGCTGGAAGAGCATGGGTTCTGGTTCTACGTCTCGAAGATAAACAACTTCCAAGCTGGAAAGATAACCAAAGTGGACCTAATACGCATGTAATATGGCCGAAGAACAGAAAAGCACAATTTACAATGTCAAGGTAACAGCTGAGGATGCCCTCAAGACGTTAGCCGAATTGAAACTCCGGTCCCAGGAGCTGAGGGATCAACAGAAGGCTCTGGGCAAAGTGACCGAGGAGAATGCTCAAGAATACTATGCGCTTGACAACCAGATCAAGGCAATCAACAGCGAGGCGAACAAGTACCAGAAGCAAATCCAGAACAATATTAAGCTCCAGAACCAACAGGAGGCAAGTTTAGCAAAACTTAGAACCCAGCTGGCTTTGGACAATGCCGAGTTTGCAGAGCTGGGCAACTCAATGAAGGACGCGGCTCGTAAAGCCGAGCTCGGCAAGCGCATTGCAGAAACCACCGAGGAGCTCAAAGCTCAGGAGGAGGCACTCGGGGACTATCGCCGGTCAGTTGGTAACTACGAGAAGGCAACGGATAACCTGAAACAGGAGCTCAACGACTTGACCGACACTCTGATCCGGATGGCTCAAGCCGGGGATACGAGTTCAGCATCCTTCAAGGAGATGGTCAAGCGAGCTGGGGAGCTCAAGGCGGCAGAGGACACGGTCAATACAGCCATCGATCAGACTGGACGAGGAATCGACACACTGGTCGCTGTCACGGATGCAACTTCGGCAATCACTTCCGTCTACGGTTTATGGACCACAGCCACTCAGGTACTGGGGAGCGAGAACGAGGAGCTCAATGCTACCATGACGAAGATGATAACCATCATCACGGCTCTTTCCTCTTTGTCTTCTCTCCAAGCAGCTCTCTCCAAGACCGAAGCCACTTATCGAGCTGCATCTAACTTGGTTCAGCTGGTTGGCATCAACCAGACTCTCGCCGAGACGAAAGCGATAGCTGCTAAAAATGCCGTACAAGGAGCTGGCAACATCCTCACCAAAGCAGCAGCAGCTGCCACATGGCTTTGGAACGCGGCTTTGGCTGCCAATCCTGTTGTGTTAGTGGCAGCGGCAGTGGTCGGATTGGTGGCTGGAGTGGTTGCTCTTACGAACGCATTTAACAATAACACGGAAACTCAAGAGAGAGCAACCCGGGCAATGGAGGCATACAATCGAGCTGCCGAAGCCTCCACGTATGTACTGGATCAGATCGAGACCAAGCGGAACACTCTGTCCAAAGCCGAGGAGATCCGGGGCAAACGGGAGATCGAGAACCTCAAAGCCAATCATGCCACGTCGGAACAGATCGCCGAAGCTCAGCTCAAAACAGCCAACAAGCTCCGCGAGATTGAGATGAGTGCAGCTCGTCAAAGACAGATGGCTGCAATGGATGAGTTCGACTCCTTGAAGAAGGTGATTGCAGCCAAGGAGGAGGAGCTCAACACGTGGTCAGGAAGCTTGAACAAATACAAGGAGGCCAAAAAGGAACTCGACGACTTGAAAGGTCGATACCAAGAACTGTTCCGGACAATCGAGAATGAAGGAGCTGCAGTTGCCAATTTGGCTCTCGAGACTGCAATAGCCAATCGGGAGGCTCAGCAGTCCATTGCCGATAAGGCTCTGGAGGTTGCTTTGAAGAATTCGGAAGCCATGCAGAAAATCCGGGAAGACGATCTCAGGTTTCAAACAACATTCCAGTCTACGAGCATCGCCATCCGGATGGAGTATGAAAGGAAACTCTACAAGGCAGCTCAGGATGGAGCCCGGGAGCGTCTCGCTCTCCAAAAAGCTCACGGCAAAATCACTAACAAGGAGTATCAGACGGCTCTGAATGCCATGGCTCGGTCCGACAAGCAGTTCTACGAGAACCAAGCCAAACAGCTTAATGACTACCTTGCTGGGGTGAGAGCCAATATATTGGCTGTAGCCTCCGGAGGCACAGTCGACATGCAGATTGCCCAGGTTACTCAGAAGTACCAGGACGCCATGAAGGAGCTGGCCAACATTCAGCCTCCCCAGTTCGTGAGAGGTATGAGCGAGGAGGAATACCAGAAAGAGTATGCCGCTTATGAGCAGTTCCTGGTCAACAGAGCCGAACTCGAGAAACAGATTCAGCAGAACCTCCAGGATGAAATCAAAAAGATCCGCGAGGACGCTACCAAACAGCAACTTGACCGGTTCAACCAAGTTCTCGACGAACAGTATGCCGAAGATCTCTCAAAGGCAGCGGACAACGAGAGAAAGAAGCTGGAGCTCGAGAATGAGATGCTCCAGAAACAAATCGAAGCCAGGAAAGCTGCCGGGGAGAAAACCTATGAGCAGGAGGCCCAGCTCCGAGCCAACAATCTTCGTCTCCAGCAAATGGACCTCGACAAGGAGCTCACTCAAGCCGAGTTAAATCACAAGTCCAAGTATGAGATCCGGAAAAGGTATCTGGAAGCCGAGTTGGCAGCAGCTCAAGGAAACGAGGACGCCATTGCTCAGATCCAACTCGAGATGGCCGAGAACGAGGAGTCTTTATGGGAGGAGCGAATCGAGAAGCTCCAGGAGTATGCCGGAATAGCATCTAGCTTCGCCACTGCTTTCAACGATTTGGCCAGTGCTCTCGGGGAGCGCCGGGCTCAGGAGGTAGAAGAACAATACAGCCGGGAGGAGCAGGCATTGGCAAACATGTACGCTAATGGTCAAATCACGGAGGCCCAGTACAACGAGAAGAAAATCAAGATGGAGAAACAGAAGGAGAAGGAGTTGGCCAAAATCAAACGGGAACAAGCTATCCGGGAGAGGGCAATGGGATCCTTCGAGATTGGCATCAATACTGCCATCTCCATCATGGCATCAGCTAAAATGGGATTCCCTTTGGCTACCCCGTTCATTGCAGCAGCTGCGGCTTTGGGAGCAGTCCAGATGGCAGCTCTTTGGGCAGCTCCTCTGCCGAAAGCCGCAAGAGGTAAATACATTGAGGGACCCAGTCATGCCGCTGGAGGAGTGCACATTGAAGCCGAAGGAGGCGAGACCATCATTAACAAGAAGTCGAGCCGTATGTTCCTTCCTCTCCTGTCTGCCATAAACGAACTCGGTGGCGGAGTACCGTTCACTAAAGTTGGGTCGGACGGGGGATATGCTATCCGATCATTCGCTGAGGCGTCGGAGCCCATGAATCGGCTTGACATGGAGAGGGCAATTCAAAAAGCATTTGGCCAGGTGAGAGTGATTGCTACAATCGAAGATATTCGGAGGGAAGATGCTAACTACGTGCAGATTCAGGACCGGGCTAATTTTTAAATAATCCAGCACAAATAGTATTTCAATATCTATTAGGAATAATTATATTTGTATCGAAATAATTTGGCACATGATATTCATCAACCTAAAAGGCGCAATTGACTCCGAAGAGAATCGGGTCATGATGGAGCTTTGGGGTGGGACCTCAGAGATCTGCTCCGTGGAGACCTTCCGCCGGGTACTTGATGAACACCCCGACGAACAGGAGGTGTGCATCAACATTGACTGTGACGGGGGCTCTGTTGAGGAGGGCTTCAAGATTTACGATTTTCTTCGCATGAGCGGGAGGACGATATATACAAATATTGTCGGGGGATGCCACTCGATGGCAGTGTGCATCCTGTTGGCAGCTCCGGCAGAGAACCGGTCGGCAAACAGGAATTGCCGGGCACTCATCCATCGGGTATACATGCCGGTCGGGGATTGGCTCACTTCCGACGATGCTCGTAGCATTGCCGAGGAGCTTGCTCTGGAGGAGGAGGCTATTCTCGACGTGTACGTCGAGAGGACAGGTCAGGACCGGGAACGGCTCCGCAATGTCATGCATGAGGAACGCATCCATGATGCCAAATCACTTCTTGACTTGGGATTCATTTCCAAAATCAATTCATACAACACAAACCAAATTTTTAATGCTATGGCAAAAAACGAAAAAAGCGCTTATGAAAAATTCATGAGCAAAGTCAAGGCATTCCGGAATGGCAAGAAAGGCGCTCCCGCCAACTTCGACTATCTGGATGCTGAGGGTCAGGTCGTTCTCCAGACCGTAGGGGAAGAGGACAATCTGGCAGAAGGTGTAGAGGCAACTCTCGCCAACGGCGAGACGTCGGGCACTGTCGTTCTGGAAGACGGCCGGGTGGTTACTGTCGAGGACAACATCGTCACCAGCATCGAGATGGAGGACACCGAGTCTCTTGAGGACCGCGTTGCAGAACTGGAGGCGATGCTCGACGAGGCAACGAACCTCATCGAGGAGCAGGAGAACGAACTCCGCAACCTCCGTGGTAGCAACTACCGCCCGAAGAACCGCAAGACGGTTCTGCCCGGAGGTAAGAAGCCCGAACCCTCGGCAGCTGACCTCAAGAACGAAGCTCGCGAAAAGCTCCAGAAGGTCAACGCTGCCAAAAAGATTCTCAAGTAGTCAAACTCAAAAACTTTAAGAACTATGGCAGCTAAAAATGGCGGATTTCTTGACATGGACAAGTTCACTTTTTGTGGACGTGTCATTCAGGCAATCTCGGAGATGATTATGGAGGACACCATTCAGGGTCCTGACATCAACTCCATTCACACAGTCTTCCCCGACATCGTCACTAACACTGAGGTGGGTTATATCGGCGAGGGCGGCATGGTCGGCGTGGTCAACACCGGGTGTAACCCGACTCCTCAGCCGTGGAACATCAACACCCGCAAGCTGAAATGGGAGCCCGGCATCTGGGAGATCCTCCTGTCCCAGTGTTACACTGACCTTCAGCAGTCGGCAACTATCTACTCTCTCCGCACCGGCGTCGACATTCCGGACTTCACGGATACGGACTACATGAACATCGTCATTGAGGTTCTGGAGCGCTCCATTATGGACTTCTGGTACCGCCTGTTCTGGTTCAACGACAAAGACGCCAAGAACGTTACCAACAGCGGTATCATTACGGATGGGCTCGACCTGAAATTCTTCACCATCATCAACGGTTTCTGGAAACAGATTACCACACAGGCTACAGCCAATCCGTCCCAGCGCGGAGCAACAATTACGGAAAATGCCGGGACATCTTACGCAGCTCAGAAGCTTACTCCGGACAAGGCCAAGGAATACATTCAGTCGGTCGTGTTCAGTGCCCCGCTTCTGCTCCGTCAGCAGTCTGACAAATTTATCCTCGTTACCCAGTCTGTCTACGATGCCTATCAGCAGTCTCTTATGGACGCTTGCTGCCTCGAGTCGGCTCGCTTGGCTCTGCTGAATGGCATGGAGGCTCTCAGCTTCAATGGCATCCCTGTCATCGCAATGCCCATCTGGGACAAGATCATCGCTACGTCGGAAGACACTGGCACGAAGCTCAACAATCCCCATCGAATCCTCTTCACCTCGAAGAGCGTGCTCGGCATAGGTGTTGACGCAATCGACAGCTTCGAGAAGATGCGGATCTGGTACGAGTACAAAGACCGCGTAGTCTACGTAGAACTCATGGGTCGGGCGGATGCCAAGCTCACTAACCCGGATCTGTTCTCGGTAGGTATCTAATCCTCAAAAATCTAAGAAAATGGCAGGACTTGATTGTTCTAAAATCAAAACAGGATTCATCAACCAGGTGTGTGGTAAGCCGGCAATCGCCGGCACCACCGCCAGGGTGATTCTCCTCAGCTACTCGGACGTCGACAAATCGAAGTCTGTTGTAACTGACAACGTTATCTCTTCGCTCATCCTCAAGGCCGGTGCCACTGGTTACGAAGTCGACTCGCTGCCCAACGCAACAGTTGGCTCGGACACCATCAATGCTGGCACGTATCTCAAGACCCACCAGCACAACGTGGTCGTCCGAATCTTCAAGAAGTCGGAAGCAGCCAAGAAGTTCGTAAACGGCCTGACCAATGCCCGCGTCATCGCTATCGTCGAGAACAACGACACCGGAGACAACGGGGACACCAAGTACGAGGTGTATGGCTGGGACTCGGGTCTGGAGCTCACCGAAATCACTGTCACTACCGAAATGACCGACGGCGTCGCATACCAGGTAACTCTGGCCAACGGCACCATCGCTCAGGAAGGTTCGCTCCCGATGAGCCTCTTCAACACGGACGAAGCCACCACTGACCTCATGGTTGACGGTCTCCTGGCTGGCGGAACGGAGTGTACTGTACCGGCTATCCTGCGGTTTTACCCGTCGGAAGGCCAGGCTAAAATTGGTAACGACGTGCCACTCACTCTGCAGAGGTCCTCGTGTACCAGCGTCTCCGGAACGGTTACCATGCCCCCTGCGCCAACTTCCACCAAGCCGGCAGAGGCATTCCCGGGGTCTGGTCTTCCGGCAAATTACGTGTTCCTGAGCGACACTGGCAAAACAGCTGCAAATCCCCCCGTTCTTCAGTACACTAAGGGCTCGGTTGGAACTGCAACAACTTGGGGAGCAAGTATCGCTGACACAGACATCCGTAAGGACTATGTCAACGGGGAATACGTAATCATTCTCACCACATACGCCGGAGCACCTAAATAGTAACGGCTATGGCTGACATGCTCGAAAGACTGAGAGCTTACCAATCCAAGTATGGGTCCCTGAGAGGCGAAGCCTATCGGGCCCATACATTGGAATTGGAAAAGAACCCCGCTCTCCATCGAGAAGTAGATGAACTTTCTCGATACTTTTTGAATAAGTCAGTTTCCCGATGCGGCTTCTGCCTGATCGAAGCCGACTTAGCATTAAGACGAATAACAGAACAACAAATGAAAAACGTAGCACACCCCGATTACGAACTCCGAGCAGGTACTCTGCTCCACGACCCGATCAACAAAGAGTTCAGCAAGATCCTCACCCCGAGGAACATCACGGAGGATCTCTGCCTGTACCACATCGCATTCAACAAGGATGCGCTCTCGTACTTCACCCGAGTTCCCGAAGACCTGAACGACCGACTGGAGAAATTCATGTCTCGTTATGGCAAGGAGATGCCGGACAAGGACGTGGAAATCAAGAAGCGTCAGGCTCAGGTTCTGAGCAAGCAGATCGATTCTGTCAAAGCCGAACTCGAAGAGCTGAACAAGAAACAGATCGAGCTGAACGCCAAGCTCGATGAGTACTCCAAAGCCATGGAGGCAATCCATGCCATTCTCGACTCGGCATCCGCCGAGGAGAAGCCCGAGGAGAAGCCCGAGGAGAAACCCGAGGAGAAACCCGAGGAGAAACCCGAGGAGAAACCCGAGGAGAAGACAGCCGACATCGACACGGAAGTGAAGGAGTTCATCGACGCCGGAATGGATCTGGAAGCCGTCCGAGAAGTGTATGCCGATACGACCGTAACGGCACAGGAGGTGGAAGAGGCTTACAATCGTGTAGTCAATCCCGTTTCAGAAACTCCCAAGAAGGGAGCCAAAAAAGGAGGGTCCAAATAGGACTGGTAATAGGACGGGGTCGCTTCCCGTCCCTCCTACTATTAAAATTACGCCAGTATGAAAGTTGCACAGATCAAATCAGCTCCTCAGTTCGAATCCCGGGACTGGAGACAATATGGCATCCAAACATACGGAGATACCAACGACTTTCCCCAGACAGTCAGCGAGATTGTTCAGGCTTCAAAGACCGGCAATGCCTGCTTGAGCATATACAATGATTTCGTATACGGTCACGGATTCAAAGATCCGGGTATCTACAAATTGCGGGTCAACAAAGAAGGGGAGAAGCTCGACAAGATCCTCCGCATGGTATGCAAAGACTTCACGTTATGGCATGGGTTCGCCATCCATGTTAACTACAATATGAACTTCCGCGTCAGTTCGATCCACCACATTCCGTTCGAGTCTCTCCGACTTGCGAAGGCAGACGATGGTGGATTCATTGGCCGGACGGCATATCATCCTGACTGGGGTCACCGAGACAAGACGAGGTCCCGGTGGTCCCCGTCCGACATTGAGTGGTTTCACCTCTTCAACCCGGATCCGGAGGTTATCCTGAACCAGGTAGAAGAAGCTGGCGGGTGGGACAATTACAATGGCCAGATCCTCTACTTCTCCGGAGACTCTGAAGGCAGTCCCTCTTACCCGGTCCCCATCTTCATCGCTGAGATGACAGACATGAGAACTGAGGAAGCACTTGCCAATGTAGCCGGTAGAAACGCATGCTCCAACTTCTTGTCAGCTGGGATCTTGGTAGACATCAAGGACGAGACTCAAGACCAGTCCCAAGTCAATGAGACGCAGAAAGAGCTCAACAAATTTCAGGGAGACGAGAACACCTCTCAACTGTGGTACATTCAGTGTAAGTCCAAAGACGAGGTGCCCCAGTTCATAAGATTCTCGGGGGAGAACTACGACAAAGCATTCGAAGTAACGCAGAGAGTCATCCCGGAGAACATTGGTCAAGCCTTCAAGCAGCCTCCCATTCTTCGAGCTGTTGACGTGGGGGCTAACTTTGGGGCTGATCTCATGACCAATGCCTACAAGTACTACAACTCTGTTACAGTACGGGAGCGTCAGCAGCTGGAGGAGACTTTCGTATCGATCTTTGAGTACTGGTGGGCTCCTTTGGAAAATCCCGACTTCGCTATTCAGTCTCTCACTTACAATGCCGGCGAGTCTATAGCAGACAGAATTGGCAAGGACAACATGACTCAGGTACTGGAGATTATCCGGGACCAGATGCTCTCCACTGTTCAGAAGAGAAACATGCTCAAGCTCATCTATGGGCTTTATGACGAGGAGATTATAAAACTCATGCCCGATGATACTCAACTCTAACGACCTTCGGAATGTTCGGCCGATAGCCGAGAACATCAACGATCCGGCCAGACTGGAGCCATATATCCGGGAGGCTGAGACTCTCAGACTGGTGGATGCCATAGGAGCCAATCTCTACAGATGGCTCGACGAGACAGACTTTTCCGGCCCCGGGCCTTTCCAATACGGGGACGTAACCATTACAAAAGATCAGTACACTGCCGCCATGGAAGGCGGGTATTATGATGGTGGCTGTTCCGGGGATGGTCGAAGCGAAGGACTCAAGATCGCCATTGCATACATTGCGTATTCCCGATTCATCGTCAACAATCCAATCAATCCCACTGCCTTCGGGGTGAGGTACAAAGATGGCGAATTCAGCACTCGAGTAGAAGACAACATCATCATCCGTAGCTCGAACGAAGCACGGAACATCGGGGAAGCCTACCTCGAGAAGGCTATAAATCACCTTAAAGCTCTGCGGTTACTGACTCCATGTACTGAATACAAGGAGTCCCCGTCTCGTAAAATGATTATAGGACGTAATAAATTATAAGTTTAACAGATATGGGGGAGGAAGTCATGAGAGCGGGAAAATGGATATGCGGGAGCATTGTAGGGTTTTGGGGGTTTTTAGCTCCGGTCCAGGTCCTTATCCTCTGTGTCTGTATTGCCATTATCGTCGACTTCATAACTGGAAATATTGCTGACTACAAGCGCCACAAACGAGCCCATCAAAAATATGTGTTCAAAAGCGAGAAAATGTGGGACACGTGTTGGAAGTTGGGGCTCAGCATTATCGGTATTGGCATGGCCTACATGCTTGACGTGCATGTCCTCCCGAACTTGGGGGGTCTCAACCTTGCCAACTTCTTCGCTGCTTTTGTGGTCGGGACTGAGTTTTGGAGCTTTCTTGAAAACTCAGCTATAATTTCCAATCACCCCATATTCAGAGCTCTGCGGTCATACATGGAGAGATCGGTCAGCAAGAAAACTCAAATAGACTTTGAATGCCATGAAGACAAGTAAGTATTTTAAGCCCGAAGAATTCGAGCGATGCAATCCGTCTTGCTCCATCGAAGACATGGACCAGGACTTCCTCGATCTCCTGGATGACCTCCGTGAAAAGGCAGGCATCCCCCTCGTCCTCAATTGTGCTTATCGTTCCAAAGAACACGATAAGGCAAAAGGTCGGTCCGGCAACAGTGCTCACACCGAAGGTTTGGCAGTGGACATCCGGTGTGCCTCGGGCCCCAATCGGATGAAGATCCTCCAGGCAGCCATTGCATTGCGGATCCGGAGGATAGGCATCGACGGGAATTTTATCCACGTAGATGCTTCTAAAACCCTCCCGCAGGACACGATATGGACTTACTAAAGAGAGTACTCTGCACAATAGTTCTTGTAGGTATAGGCTTTATAATCGGGCGTAAAACAATTGAGGAAAAGACCGTTATAAAGTACGTCGATTTACCCCCAATTCAGGGGGAGGTCAAAGTCCCGGATTTGGTTCCAAAATGGGAGGGTTTTAGGAATCCAATCAAATTGATATATATCTATAAGGGCCAGGAGGAAAAGGTTCCCCAAACACCCCCAGAAATCACAAATGGAGGGGGTTTTGGGGAGGACCAAAAGGAGGTGGATACTCTGGAGAGCGTAAAAAGGACAATATTGGACTGGAATACGACCAGGAAATACGCTGGAACATTCTTCAAAGATCCCAAAATTGGCCAATTTGACTGGGAAGCTACAGTCCAATACAACACTCTCCAGCATCTTACGTACAAGTATATCCCCGTTCGAGAACAAATCAAAGAAACGAGGTCCCCGAAATGGTCCCCCTTTCTGAGAGCTTCAGCTAACTCATTCGGGCAGGTTGGGGCTGGGGGAGGCATATATTACAGGAATTTCGGAGTAGATATATCCTATGTGCGGGACTTCGAGCTGACCCGATCGGGGTATGAGGTTGGTTTTAGCTGGAAATTTTAGGAAACTACTCCGTCCCGGGCTTAGGGGAGCCCGGGTTTTTTGTGTCCCCCAAGCCGGGGATATTGGCCCCCGTGGCAGGGACCAGCAGTAAACAATGAGAAACAATAATAAACAATCATTGTTTCTCGATAACCGATTGAATATCAATGATTTAGGCCCTTGTAAACAATGTAAACAATAATTTAGGAGGAAAACCTGAATAGGGAATATGTGTTCTAATATTGGATAATAGTGTTCTTAAAGAGGATAAGACCCCCTATAAAAAGGTTATATAGGAATTATTGTTTACATTGTTTCTCCGGGGGTGATTTTAGGGTCTAATCCATTGGGTATCAATCACTTAGGTGAGAAACAATGAAAAATTTATTGTTTCTCTGCTATTTTTCCAGCATTTTATCGTAGTATTTGCAGCAGAAGTATTATATTTGTGATACAAACAAAAACAAACTACAATATGAAAACCATCACCTACACCAACAATCAAGGACTCGAACTCAAGATCAACAAATTCTCCTCCGGGCAGTTCAAATGGGCATTCAGCCTTACCTTCAACAACGGAGTCCACACCTTCTGCTACACCATGACGGAACTCAGGACCATCCTACTGAAAAACGGGATGACCCGGAAATGGGCAGCCAATGTAAAAGACCGATTTGACCCCCTCACAGAGGAGCACGTACTTATTAATAGGTACAGGATCCCCGGGGGATCCGAGATGGAGGTCTTCATCACCAGCCGAATCCCGTTCGTAAATATGATAGGAACCGGGTTGGACATGGGCTACATGAAACCCCAGCTCCTGGAGCATAAACTCAACCACTACGGGTTCAAACAGTTTTAATTCCCGGGACCCCAAAATAGGGGTCCCAACTTTTTTCTCATTTTTCAATCAAAAAATTTTTTATTTCAAAAAACTTTTCTTATATTTGTGATACAAACAAAAGGATAAGACAATGGCAATTACAAGTTACATTGACAGCAATGGTTTAAGACTTATGGTTACTCAGCTTCCTTCGGGTGCTTTCGACCTCTATTTCAGTAACGGGATCATCTCCACCTGCTACACACAAGAGGAGCTCCAGGACTTCCTCCAGAAAAATAACTTTCAGAAATGTTGACCACATACATGAATCCTCAGCTAACCAGATTGGACGTAGTAACTACGGAGGACGGGGATCTGTTAGTCCTCAATCAGGTAATGGAATTAAAAAAGCAGAAAATAGAACACGTAGAAGCATTCATTAGGGAACATAAATTCAAGCCAATTATTATGGAAAAAATCGAATGGAGCACTCTGGCACGGCCGGCAATCAGAGAAGACTATTTCTCAAGTCTCATAGGTCCCGAGGTTGAACCGGACAAAGTGGTGGAGCTTATAAACAAAATGCAGGAGCGAGTTAACAGTCTTGACGATGAAACAGTCAGTCACATTTCTTTTGTCCTGTTGGAGATGGTCAAGGTAGTAAACGAAGCCACAGGAATGAGACAACTACTTACCAAACGCGAGGCTCTTCTCGTCTGCATGGGCTTCAAGACTGGCGAAGCATACGTCTGCGGTAAGTATGGAATTAACAAATAGTAAAACATGGAAGAAAAATTCAACTGGGACCTCCCGGCAGATCCGGACCCCAAATCGGACAACTATTACAACGGGATCGTATCCAAGGAGCTGAAAGACCCCAGCAATGTGGGAGAGGTTCTCCTCGGAGTTATTCACAGAGAATCAGTTACCAATCAGTCGGATTTTGTCAATGAAGGGATTCAGTCTATTCTTGACCAGTTTGGCATTAAAACTGACAAACCTCTCACAAGAAAGGAGAAGCTCCTGGCATTCATCGGATTTAAAGCTGGCTCACTATGGGAGAGATTGGTGGAAATCCAGAGCCAGTCAGAACCAGCTTCACCCAACCCTCTCGAAATTGTCATGATGGGACTTCTCAAAACAAACGGAAAAAAATGCTGATTTTATCGTAGTATTTACCGCAGAAGTATTATATTTGTAGTGTAAATAATAAGCATAACCCAACCCATTCTATTCAGGGTATTGGTCTACCTTCTGCAGATGAGTTCGGGTTATGCTTCTTAAAAACCTACAAAATTATGAGAACAATTAAATCAGTACTTATCGTCACTCGAATGGGATGCGTGGAGGGAGTCTTCACTTCGTTTCGGGCTTTGTCACAGTCAAATGGGGTAAGCCACATAAATATAGAAGGGGTATACGAGACCTACACGGAAACGGAGCTCAAAGACATTTTTGCAATGGGCAAACACTTCCAATACTTTGGAATGAAATGCAAAATAATGGTAATGCCAGTAAATCAGTAAACTATGGAAAAGATTGAGAAATACGTAGTATTCAAGTACGAAGACGAGTTCGGATTCCACTACATGAAAATGGACAAGCTTCCCGGGGAGGGACCTACATACATGGAGCCCATCTCGTTCGAGAAGAAGATAAACCCCAACTGTACCCCGGGAGCCATCACTCAACAGCCGTTTTCAGAGGACGGAAAATCTGCCTATGTGCTCAGCTCAAAATTTGTCCCCGTGTCTGGTTGGTGGAACGACAAAGCCGAAGTTCGGGAATGGCAGGAAAGGACCCGGGTCTATAAGGCTCTCAAGGAGTTGAAGAGGAAAGGAGAGGACCTCAAGCTTGAGAAAGCCATTGAGCCTCTACGAGAAGTATATGCCCGGGTTAACCCCAGCAGGAGGAGCATGTTTATTGCTCAGGTGGTCTATCTCCTCACCAAGTAAACATTTTTCATTAAAAAGATTGAAAAAATTTCAATATCGGGGGAAAATTGATTATATTTGGGATAAACAACATGGACAACACAATGACTATCAATCTCAGAGAATTAATTGAACAGAGGGGGCTCAGGCTTCAAGAAGTGGCAGAAATTCTGTTCCCAGATAACCGGTTCCCCCGAGCAGCTCTCAACCGGGTTCTCAACGGAAAAACCTTGTTGAATTCGGAGCAAGTCTCCCGTTTAGCAGCTTGGCTCCGTGTATCTGTCGACGATCTCTACAGAGGAGCATGGAACTCCGAGTTTAGGGGAGAGACATGTATTCTGACAAACGGGAACTACAGAGCCGAGTTATCGGTCAAAACGGGAGAGACGAAGGTGTTCCACCTCGGGTCCCTGTTTCATGAAACTGTTCTCCATGACCCGGCTATACCTCTCAGCAAGTACATTGAACTTCTGAACACCATAATCAAAAATCATCAAGCCAATGAAAGTAGAAATTAAGTTCGAGGCAAACCTCGAAGAAACTCAGGATCTCGAAATGGTCCGCAAGATCTGTCAGGTTATCGGAGCAAATCCCGTGACAGTTAAGACGACTGACGTCAAGAAATCAGTCCCTGCACAGGACGTTAAGAAGCCAGCTCCGGCCCCCAAAAAGACTGAGGAGCCCGAACCCATGCCGATGGATGCGAACTCCTCTTTGGGTTCTGACCCCGCTGTCTCAATTCAGGACATCCGGACTCTCCTGGCAAGTAAGGTGGACAACCACCGCGAAACCATCCGGGCAAAGCTCACTGAACTGGGAGCGAAGAATGTGACGGGACTGGATGCCCGAAACTACGACGCGTTCTACGAATTCCTCAAAGACCTTGCGTAATGGGAGCCCCGAATCACTCATCTCGTAAGCACGCCATGCTTTCGGCATCAAAGGCAGACCGGTGGATCAACTGCACCCCCAGTGCCAGACTGGAGGAAAAAGTTGAGGAAACCGGTAAGCCTTCCAAGTATGCCGAAGAGGGTACTCTGGCTCACGAGATGGCAGAATGTTACCTCCGAGCGAGGTTCCGCATAACGCCTGTTGACGTTACGTCTGCTGAACTCAGGAAGCTGAAGAAGAGTGACCTCTACACTGAGGCCATGGATGAGCCCGTAATGGCTTATTGCCAGTACGTAACGGACCAATATACGGAAGCTCTACGGAAAACCAAAGACGCACTCGTTCTTCTGGAGGAGCGACTGGACTTCTCGGCTTGGGTCGAACAAGGATTCGGCACTGGAGACGCTTGCATTATCGCTGACGGGGTCATGGAGATCATAGACCTCAAGTTTGGCACTGGCGTGCCGGTTTTCGCTGAGAACAATGCTCAGCTGATGCTGTATGCTCTTGGGGCATTGTCCAAATTTGAGATGGTCTACGACATCAACATGGTAAAGTTGACTATCGTCCAGCCCCGGCAGGATCGAATCTCGTCATGGGAGATTACCCCCGAAGACCTCTACAAATGGGGTGAGGAGGTAGTGAAACCCAAAGCAGCTCTCGCTTACTCCGGGGAGGGGGAACTCCAAGTCGGGCACTGGTGCAGGTGGTGTAAAGTCAAAGCTTTGTGTCGCAAGATGGCAGACCACAATCTGGACTTGGCCAAACACGAGTTCAAAGAGCCCGAACTCCTAACCACTGAGGAGCTCGCTCAGATTTTCGAGCAAGCCCCCATGCTCCAAGAATGGGTAAATGCTGTATCTGAGCACCTGCTCTCCAAAGCCATCTCGGGCGAGAAGATCCCCGGGTATAAGGTAGTCGAAGGAAGGTCAATACGGAAATGGACTGATGAGAATGCAGTTCAGGAAGTTCTTACCGCATGCGACTACACCCCGGATCAGTTCCAAGTTGTCAAACTGGCCGGAATCCCGGCAATCGAGAAGCTCCTCAAAAAAGACTTCGATTCACTGGTCGGGGACCTCGTCATCAAAGCTCCTGGCAAACCCACTCTGGTCCCCGAGTCTGACAAGCGTCCGGCAATGGGAATTGAACAAGCAAAACTCGATTTTTCTAATAACTAAACTTCACAACTATGAGTGCAACAACCAAAGTAGTAACCGGCAAAGTCCGGTTCAGTTACGCCAACGTATGGGAACCCCGGGCAATGGAGGGTTCCGACCGAGCAAAATACTCGGTGTCCATTCTCATCCCGAAGACTGACTCGGCAACTCTGGCTCGGGTCAAGGAGGCCATCGGCACGGCTCTCAAAGAAGGCATCGCCAAATTGGGTGGCAAGATTCCCCCCATGTGGAAGAACCCCCTCCGTGACGGGGACACCGAAAGACCGGACAACCCGGAGTATGCTGGGCACATGTTCGTCAATGCCAACTCGGACAACCGTCCTGGCATCGTGGACGTCAACCTCAACCCCATCATCGAAAAAGAGGATTTCTACTCCGGATGCTATGGCCGGGCGTCGATCAACTTCTACGTTTTCAACACGAATGGCAACAAAGGCGTTGCTTGCGGGCTGAACAACCTCCAGAAGTTGGCTGACGGAGAACGTCTCTCCGGGGGATCTTCTGCAGAAGAGGACTTCGGCCAGAACCCGTGGGACGACGACCTTATGTAGGTTGGTATGCTGGGTCTTATTCGGGATTAGGGGTTCGAATCCCCACCCAGCAACAAATTTAACAATAATTAACATGCCGAGACGCTTATATTTCGATACGGAAACATATAGCCCGGAGGACATTAAGTCCACGGGCGCCTATAAATACATAGAATCGGGGGGCTTTCAGCTCCTTATAGTGTCTTTCGCCTTTGACACCTCTCCCGTTCAGGTGATTGATCTGGCCAAAGGAGAGGAGCTCCCCGACTATTTCGTCTCCGCTTTAACTGATCCGGGGATTGAGAAATGGGCTCATAACGCTGTATTTGAGAGACTCGTATTTAAGCGTATAGGACTACCTATCCCGATCGATCAATTGTATTGCTCAATGACCAAAGCAGCCTATTGCGGACTGCCTTTGGCTCTGGATGAACTCTCCAAGGCGTTGGTCCTCGGGGAGCACGGGAAGAAATCAACAGGTAAAGCTTTAATCCGGTTTTTCTGTTCCCCGTGCAAGCCAACTAAGTCCAACGGGATGAGGACTCGGAACATGCCGGACGACGACCCGGACAAGTGGAACGAGTTCAAGACGTATGCCGAATATGACGTGATTGCCGAACGCGACATCGTGGAACAGCTGGACCAATTCCCATTCCCGGAGTTCGAACGTCGGAACTACCTCGTAGACCAAAGCATCAATGACCGGGGAATTCTGATAGATCTCGATATGGCCGGGAACGCCATCTCTTTCGATGAGGTATACACGGAGGAGATGACCGACCGGATGAAGGAACTGACGGGCTTGGATAACCCGAACAGCTTGGCCCAGTTGAAGACGTGGCTCAGCACTAATTTCGGACTTAACTTCCCTGCACTGGGAAAGCCCGAAATCCTCGAATATCTGAAAAACAATCCGGAGGCTCCCGATCTGGTCAAGGAGGTTCTCGCTGGTCGGCTTGCACTGTCCAAGACCTCAACTAAGAAGTACATTGCTATGCTCAATTGTGCTGCCAAAGACCAGAGAGCTCACGGGTTATTCCAGTTTTACGGGGCCAACAGAACAGGACGTTGGTCGAGCCGTATGATCCAGCTCCAGAATCTCCCCCAAAACCACATGAAGGACTTGAGTCTTGCTCGGAGCATGGTGGAGAAGGGAGACTACGACCTCATTGAAATGTGTTACGACAGCATTCCGAATGTCCTTTCGGAGCTCATTCGAACAGCATTCATAGCCCCGGAGGGTAAAATGTTTGCAGTAGCCGACTTTAGTGCTATTGAGGCCCGAGTCCTGTCCTGGTTAGCCCAGGAGAAATGGCGACTCGACGTCTTCAACACTCATGGCAAGATCTATGAGGCATCAGCATCACTCATGTTCGGGGTCCCAATTGAGCAGGTTACGAAAGGATCGGACCTCAGACAGCGGGGCAAGACGGCAGAATTGGCACTCGGATATGAGGGGTCGGTCAACGCAATGGAGAAGATGGACAAAGAGAAGAAGCTGTCCAAAAAGGAAATGTACTCCATCGTAGCTCTTTGGCGCCGAGCCAATCCTAAAATTGTTGAGTTTTGGGCGGAGGTGAACGAGAAGGCCATCGAGTGCGTCCAGACCAGGAAAACCAAGAAAGTAAGTTGTCTCGTCTTTGAACATGATGGGACCAATTTGACGATAGCTCTCCCGGCTGGGAGAAAATTATACTACAGAAATCCCCGGGTGAGACCCAACAGGTTCGGGCAGATTGGCATTGTCTACGACGGCATGGTCCAGTCAGTAGGATGGACCGAGGTAGAGACATACGGGGGCAAATTGGTGGAGAACATAGTCCAGGCAATCTCCCGGGATCTTCTCGCCGAAGCAATGTACAGACTAAGCATTATGAAAGACTTCGAAATAGTAATGCACGTCCATGATGAAGCCATTGCAGAGGTAGACGAAGACCGAGCCGGGGATTGTCTGGAAACTATGTGTAGAGTTATGGGAGAGGATCTTCCTTGGCTGAACTGCTTGCCAATGGGATTACCTCTCAAAGCAGACGGATACGTTACTAAATTTTATAAGAAAGACTAATGACATACGACGGGGAACTTGATATTGCAATCGGACTGAGCGCAAGATCAAAAGTATGGAGCAACAAGAAACTGAAATGGTCTGAATTGGTCAGTCGACTCGGGGAGGAGAACAAGACCACTGAAACATTTAAGGAGTTTGTTTCTGCAAGCAAGGAGGACCAGCTCAAAATAAAAGACGTAGGCGGATACGTTGGAGGCTACCTGAGAGGGGGCAAAAGAAGCCCGGCCAATGTGGTCCACAGACAGTTGATGACACTCGACTTGGACTTTGCCCACAAAGACCTCTGGGATGACTTTACTCTCCAGTTTGACAATGCAGCTGTTCTGCATGGGACTCACAAACACTCAGATGCGTCTCCCCGGTACCGACTAATAATGCCACTGAGCAGAGAAGTCACGGCTGATGAGTATGTGGCCATAAGCCGAAAAATTGCCGGGATAATCGGCATAGACCTTTTCGACAATTCAACTTTCGAGACCAACCGACTCATGTTCTGGCCTTCTACGCCGAAGGACATGGACTACTACTTTAAGGTTCAGGACGGTCCATGGATTGATGCTGACGAGATCCTCAACTCCTATGCCGATTGGAAGGACTCATCACTTTGGCCCACAGCTTCGTCCCGTTTCGAAGCTGTCGACAGAGCCGTTAAGAAGCAGGAGGACCCAACCATAAAGAGGGGGCTCATAGGAGCGTTCTGTAGGACGTACTCCATACCCGAAGCAATAGAGACTTTTCTCTCTGACACCTATGTCCCATCAGCATTGGAGGGCCGATACACTTACACAAAAGGAAGTGCTTCGGCTGGTCTTATCGTGTATGAGGACAAGTTCGCTTATTCCCATCATGGAACTGACCCGTGTGGGGGTAAACTTTGCAATGCGTTTGACTTGGTCCGCATACACAAATTCGGCCACCTTGACGACAAGGTCAAGGATCCCTCGTCGAAGTTGCCAAGTGTGTCAGCAATGGAGGAGTTCGTACGCAATGACCCAGACACTAAGACAACCATTGCCAACGACCACATCAACAGTGCCAAGTACGAGTTTGCCGATCCCGAGCATGATCGGACTCAGGAAGAAGTCGTCGAAAAGGAGGTTGACCCGGAGGCTGAGAGCGTCGAGTGGATGAAGGAGCTGGAGGTTGATACTCGGGGAGCGTACCTCTCGTCGGATGCCAACCTCAACCTCATATTTGCAAACGATCCCCGGTTCAAAAGACTGTTCAGACAAAACGACTTTGACGGGAAGAGGTACGTTTTCGGGAATCTCCCGTGGCGTCGGGTTGTTAAGCCGGAGCCGGTCAAGAACGTAGACTACTCCGGGGTCCGGAACTATTTGGGTTGCGTATATGGAATAACGTCCTCGCTAAAGATCGACGATGCCATGGCTCTGGAATTTGAACGCAACCACTTCCACCCGATTCTGGACTACCTCAATGACCTCAAATGGGACGGGATCCAACGGGTAGACAAACTCCTGATTGACTACATGGGGGCTGACGACAATATCTACTCTCGCGAAGCCATCCGCAAGATGCTGGTTGGAGCAGTTGCCCGAGTTATGAACCCCGGGGTCAAATTCGACCTTGTGCTTATGCTCGTAGGACCTCAAGGATCCGGCAAAAGTACGTTCATCAAAAAATTGGGAAAATCCTGGTTTAGCGATACATTCCTGACAGTCCAAGGAAAGGAGGCTCTCGAGCAGATCCAGGGGGCATGGCTTATTGAAATAGCTGAGCTCTCCGGTCTCCGCAAAGCGGAGGTTGAGTCAGTGAAGCATTTCATATCTAAGTCCGAAGACTCATTCCGACCAGCGTATGCCAGAACTTCTGAGATATATCCCCGGCAATGCGTCTTTTTCGGCACCACCAACGACAGCGAATTCTTGAGAGACCCCACTGGCAACAGACGCTTCATGCCAGTGGACGTGGTCCCCAACAATGCCAAAAAAGACGTGTTCATGGAACTGGACGACGAGATAGACCAGATATGGGCTGAGGCAGTTGTCCTGTACAAATCCAAGGAAAAACTCTATTTGAGTCATGAAGCAGAAAAAATAGCCAAAAGTGAGCAAAGCTCGCACAGCGAGTCGGATGAACGGAAAGGCATCATTGAGGCGTACTTGGAACGTCAACTCCCGGACAACTGGGACTCAATGGACCTCTACCAGAGAAGAGACTTCCTGGTCGATGAGTTAAACCCCAAAGGGACCACCCCCCGAGACTACGTGTGTGTTGCTGAGATATGGTGTGAATGTCTTGGGAGGAACAGAGAGGACATGGACCGGTATAAGACTCGAGAAATCAATGACTTGTTGAAGAGTATGCCCGAATGGGAGCCATGCAAGTCTACTAAAAATTTCCCCATTTATGGAAAGCAAAAATACTACGTGCGAAAACTCGATTGAGAAACGACTCGTCACTGAGGTGGAGAGAGTTGGTGGCTGGTGTTTGAAACTCCCCGCAATTCACAATGCTGGTCTCCCTGACCGGCTCTGTCTGTTCCCCGGTGGCGAAGTCGTTTTCGTTGAGCTGAAAGCATTCGGTAAAAAGCCCCGAAAAATACAGACATTAATGCACCAGAAACTGAAAGCAATGGGCTTTAGGGTCGAGGTGATAGACACGACCATGGGTTGTAAAATGTTAGCATTGGAATATGACCGAAAATGATCTCCATCAATACCAGCTACAAGCTGTTGACCACATAATAAGCCACACGCACTGTGCTCTGTTCCTGGACATGGGATTGGGTAAAACAGTGTCTACTTTGACAGCCATCAACGAGCTCATGTTTAAAGAGGTCGAGGTCCGACGGGTATTAGTCATAGCTCCCAAAAGAGTAGCCGAATCAGTCTGGACACAGGAGGTCGAGAAATGGGACCACTTGAAGCACATTAAAGTGTCTCGCATCATCGGAACAGAACGTCAACGTCGTGAGGCTCTTGCCAAGAAGGCAGACATATACACCATCGGGAGAGACAACGTGGCTTGGCTATGCGGGCTCTACGGGGGATCTTGCCTACCATTCGACATGGTGATCATCGACGAGCTCAGCAGTTTCAAGAATCCCAAGTCAATCCGATTCAAAGCTCTTAAGCACGTTCAGGCTTCACTCTCCCGAGTAGTAGGTTTGACTGGTACCCCGGCACCCAACGGTCTTATGGACCTTTGGGCCCAAATGTACCTCCTGGACCGGGGAGAGCGCTTGGGCAAATACATATCCCACTATCGTGACAACTACTTTAAGCCAGGACGTAGAAACGGGCATATTGTATATTCGTACGACATATCCAAAGAGAATCAGGAGCGGATATACTCAAAGATCGGGGACATCTGCATGAGCATGAAAGCTAAGGACTACCTCGATCTCCCCGAGCGCATCGACAACATAGTGGAGATCCCGATGCCCCCAGAAATCCAAAAAGCTTATGACTCCTTCGAGGAGGAACAAGTTCTCAGCATGATTGATCAGCTCGGGGACGCCGTAGAGATACCAGCTGTCAATGCAGCAGCTTTGTCCACGAAGCTCCTCCAGTTTGCCAATGGAGCAGTGTACGATGAACAGAGAGTGGCCCATGAGGTGCACACGTTGAAGATCGAAGCCACGAAGGAACTCATTGAGGACGCCGGGGGACAGTCAGTCCTCATAGGTTGGACCTTCCAGCATGACAGAGACCGGCTCATGAAGGCTCTCGCCAAGTATAAGCCCCGGGAACTTAAAACGGAGAAGGACATCGTTGACTGGAATGCTGGCAGAATCCAGGTTCTTCTGATGCACCCGGCTTCCGGGGGCCATGGGCTCAACCTTCAAGCCGGAGGACACCGCATCATCTGGTTTGGGCAGACCTATTCTCTCGAGCTGGAGCAACAATTCAATGCTCGGCTTGACCGACAAGGACAGAAGGAGGTCGTGATAGTCAATAAACTGGTATGCTCGAAGACAGTGGACCAGGACGTCATAAGAGCCCAGAAAGCGAAGACCCGGGGGCAGGATGCTCTCATGGAAGCTGTAAAAGCGAGGGTCGAAAAATATCTGAAAAAATATCGTAAAACATCGTAGTATTTGTCTCAGAAGTATTATATTTGTGATACAAACAAAACGATAACACTATGAACTACGAAAACAAACACCGAATCGAAAGTCTGGCAAAAGCCGCTTGTCCCAACAACAAAAAAGTCTCGGTCATATTCCGAAGCAAAGAGAACAAGTTATCCGACCGACCCAACGCTTTCATAGTAACTGTCGGGAAGAAGGGCTACACCTCAGTTAGACGTCGAACTATTGGGCAGTAGACACAGTCAACTCCTGCAAAGACTACTCCGACCAGGAGCTCGCCCAGATATTGAACACGATAACCAAAGACCTCGGGTCTCTCCGATTCTTCGGCTATCAGGATGCTAAATTCGTAAATTACAAAGGTGAAGAAGTAGAGGTTTAACCTCTACTTTTTCCCCGTTTTATCGTAGGAATAAAAATATTTTTCGTATATTTGTAGTACAAACAAAAGGACAGTGAAACGATATTACTACGAATTAATGGACGAGGATTACAACAGCTACGAAGCAGCTATCCCCGACGGAAGAATCAAAGCCAGAGCCATTGCTCAAGCAAAGCGAGCAATGAGGGACTTGGGGATCCGAAGGGCTCTACTGGCAGTCAATAGCATGATGACCTCCAACATATTGGACATAATCACAGTCGAATTGGATTGAAATAATTTCAATTTTTCTGGTGAAAAATTTTTTTAATTGAACATTTTTTCTTACTTTTACACTACACTTAACAACTAAACACTATGGAAAAGTTTATCGAAAAGTACAAGAGCTACAGCTCGAAAGTTCTTCAAAAGTTGGCCAAGGTCAAGACCGGTGACGAGCTTGACGCCATCGAATCCATCCTCGCATCGAGAGGAGCATCTCAGGAACATCTGGCAGAGGAGGGCGCTGTCTACAACGCCACTGAGACCGAAGAGTACAAAGCCGAGAACGGCATCAAGGAGAACGACGAGGTCGCCGAGGAGAAGCCGAAGAAGGCTCGCAAGGCAAAGACTCCGAAGGAGCCCGGGGAACCCCGCCCGTTGAAGAAGGAGATCTCTGCAGAGGAGGCCCAAGCCAATCTCAAGAAGGCCAAAGCCAACATCGGCCGCTTCTGCAAGTTCATCTGCACGAAGACCAAGGAGCAGACCGTCGGCATCATCATCGGAGTTCGTCTCGACCCCCGCAACAACTTCATCCAGTACCGCATCAAGGCCAACGACGGTCACGTCTGGGGAAAGGGCGTCGACTCGAAGGACCTGGAGCTCGGCGAGATGGCTCCGGTTCCTGAAGAGACCGAGAAGCCGAAGCGCGGCCGGAAGAAGGCTGACGAAGCAGCTCCCGAAGCAGAACAGAACGAGCCGGAGAACGCACCGGCTGAGGAGTAAGTCAGAACTCCTCGCCAAGTGGAGCCGTCACTCCACTTGGCACCCCGGAGTGGTACAGGAGGGTTCGAGTCCCTCCCCGGGGTCTAACCTATATACTAAAAATCATGAGTAACATACTTAAACACGCTGACCAAATCATCAATGAGCGGTCGGAGGAAAAGGAGAGACAATACGGACCGTTCATGGAATGCAACCAGAAGGCCGCAGAGATCGCCTCGGTCATTACCGGTAAGCCTCTGACCGCTCTTGACGTGTCTTGGGTCCAAGTGGCAGTGAAAATGGCACGTGAATCCAATGCACACAAGGAGGACAATCTCCTTGACATGGTAGCTACAATCGGGGCCATCAACAACGAACTCGAGGACCCCAAGCCGTTAAAAGCTCCGGGGGTGGTACCTACGTACTTCTCAACCATTTCGGAGGCTGTAGACTTCATCCGGATCAGTCCCATCGAGGTGCATGAGATCAAACATGTTCTCACCGAAGAAGGACGCCGAATAGCTGTATACTACTCGCCCAAAGAAGACCCGGGGCAATACAACCCGTTCTCAAAGATCAAGCCATGAACACACAAGATTTTAAGCCATTCATTAAAAGCTGGGAGGAGATTTATGCCCTCCAGGGGGAGCTCCAGCTCATGTACAGACCATATTTCAAGGAGCGCATCGCGAACTTTGACATCAACACTTTGGAGGATCAGGAGCTTTTCAAGAAACTCTGTTGGCAGATTGTCGAGGAACTCGCTGAGGCAAAGGAGGCTATCGAGGAGGAACTCGATAGCGAGCACTTTGAGGAGGAGCTGATTGACGCATTCAACTTCATGTTGGAGCTTTACCAGCTTTATGGCATGACTCCCACTTTCGACTGGACGATGCCTAAATGGGCACAGGTTCTGGAAGACGAAGATTTTGCGGGAGATCTGCTTACCTTAATCGGAAACATCGGCATGACAGCAAACTGTCTCAAGAACAGAGAGTGGAGACAATCTCAGTACATGGTTGACTTGGTAGTTTTCGAGGACCGGCTCAAGTGGATATGGACTTACTTCGTCATAATGTTCGAGCATTTGGGTCTCTCAGAGACTCGAGTCAAAGAGCTCTGGTCGTTGAAGTATCAAGTAAATGTGTTTCGCATTAAATCCAAATATTGACATGGGTAGAATATTCAAAGACTGTTTCGAAATGATCCGGGAGATGGATCGGGAGCTCAAGGTTTCCGGCATCACGGTTCCGGTCAACCATTACCAAAACCAGGAGCTCAGAGGGGACGACCGGCTCACCAAGGAACTCATCGGAGTGAGCTTCGTCATCTCAAAGCCGTATCTCGGCAAACGCGAGATGCTCGACTTTATGTTCAAAGACGAGGCCGAGCTCATCGAGAAGTACTGCCGAGCAGAGCTCTCCGACCGGCTTGACCGAAACGGAGTCAACCCCGGTAAAAGCTGGGAAATCCGCCGGGACTTGTGGCAGAAGCTGGTGAGCAAGACCCGACAGGAGGGTCGCTTCGACTACACCTATTCGGAGCGTCTGCACATCTTCCACAAGGGGCCCGAGATCCACCAGTTGGACAATGTCATCATGACTCTCCGGGACGACCCGCACTCCAGACGAGCAATGGTCATGATCTTCGAGCCGGAGGACACACGGGCAACAGCCGGGGCTCTTACCCGAGTACCTTGCTCCGTCAGCTACCAGTTTCTCGTCCGGAACAACCGGCTCCACGTGATATACTACATCCGGAGCAATGACTTCTTCAAGCACTTCGCAATCGACATCTGGTTGACAGAGGCTATGATGGACTACGTGTTCAATATCCTCGCAGCCACCTATCCCCCTCTCAAGAAGGGTTCTCTGCACTACTTCGCTGGGTCCCTCCATGCATACAACGAAGACCTCTCCAAATGGGTAATCTATTAAGCTATGACTATCGACGAAGCAAGAGCTAAAGCTCATCAGCAATATGACGATTGCATGTTCTGCCCGGGATGCTCGAGGCTCCTGACTGGGCTCCACATGGGGAGCCAGTGCTACACTAACTGGATCGAGAAGAAGGCACAGCAGATCCTCAAAAATTCGAAGAAAGATGGGCGTAGAAGTTAGAGTGTTGACCGAGGTAGTCTTGACCTCTTTGGCTGGAGCAGCTATATTTTATATAGCATTCTTGGTTGCGGTCGATGAAGTCAGAAAGGACATAAAGCGCAAAAGGCATGGCAGGAGGAAATGAGGAGCCCATCATCATTGGGCTGGCAATAGCAGTAATAATCGGAATAGGGATCGTTTGTCTCATGGACGCTCTCAAAAATAAACTCAAGTGATATGTGCGGAATAAGTATAACAAGAAGGGCTAACGCCATTGACAAGATACAGCAT
>QRFC01000553.1_pt1 | contig 36281 bp, 46 predicted proteins | sample 1861061 | NCBI WGS metagenome assembly QRFC01 (sample SAMN09711282, study PRJNA482702) | Human gut metagenome, whole genome shotgun sequencing project.
GCCACAAGCCAGATTCTTCGGCGACGCTGGGGTACTCCCCAAAATCTTGCGTCCAACACCCGCCATGCGACGGAATACCCGTCTCCCACGATGAGACCTGCGGTATTCCACTTCCAGTTCTTAGGTCGAGGTATTGCGGCGTTACCGTCTTTGATCTTACACATCTCTTCGAGCACGACTCTGAAGTCTTCTCCTTTGTTCGAACTGAATGCCCCGGGAACATTTTCCCATACGGCAAATCGAGGTCGAACAGACTCATCTGTCCCGGTACTTGTTTCATCACGCATCTCCTTTATGATCCTTACGGCTTCCATGAATAAGCCGCTCCTTTCTCCGTCCAGTCCCGCACGCTTTCCCGCTATCGACAGATCCTGGCACGGACTGCCGAATGTTATGACGTCTACAGGCTCTATTTTCCTTCCGTCTATCTTCGTGATATCCCCCAACTGCTTTACGCGCGGAAAACGCTTTGCCGTCACTTTCAACGGAAACGACTCGATCTCGCTGCTCCACACGGGTTCTATACCGCTCAGCTTTGCCGCATACGGCATCGTTCCCGCTCCGTCGAATAAACTTCCCAACTTCGCCATCCTTCCTCCTAAAACGGGATACTCCCTACCCGTTCCAATCTATGGCTCTTGCCTTTCAGTTCAAACTTCCTCGTAGACATCTCAGTGATGCGCTCGACCGTTTTCAGCATGATGCCGCGTTCGTCTACCAGTTCCTGTAAACTGTAATTGCTCGTAAAGATCGTCGGCTTTTGACGGATGTACCTGCCGTCGATGATCTGAAAGAATTTGTCTTGCGCAAAACTCACCGCCTCGCTCGCCTTCGTGTACTTTTCTGTACCGATATCATCGAATATCACGAGGTCTGACGTCACGTATCTCTCGATGATCGGGCGTTCGCTTCCACGCTGCGAATACGCGTAACGTATCTCCGTGAGGATCGTGTTCACATTCACGAATACTACCTGTTTCCCTGCGTTCAGCAACATATTCCCGATACACGCCGTCAAATACGTTTTTCCTGCCCCGCTTTTCCCGTATAGATACATTCCCATTCCTTTCGGCTGGATCTTTTCGTAATTCACCGCATACATCAGGCAAGATTGAAAGACTTCTTCATTCTCTTTCGTGACGTTGAATTTATCGAAATCTGCGGTTCTGTACCTGCCTTCGATTCCCGACATCCGTTTTAGTTCTGCAATGTCCTCAAACTTATTCCCGTCGTCCTTTTTGCACTTACAGGTGCACGGCAGCCAACGTTTGGCTTCTCTCTGGAAAAACATGACAGGCTCCTTGCACGTCCTGCACCGCACGATACCCTCGCCGTCCAAATATGTATTCGGGCGTTTCAACATCTTCTGCGCGTATTCGCCTTTATCGTTCGGTTTCCAGAAACCCTTTACGGCGCTGTCTAAGATTTCTCCTATGGGCACTAAATCCGATACTCTTTTCATTTCATCCTCCGTCAATCGTACTGTATATCGGCCAGCGACGAACCGTCAAACTCGTCGTAGCCGCTTTTCTTCACCCGCTTAGGCGGTTCTTCCTTCTCCCAATCGTCATATGCCCCGTCCAAGATATCGGCATAATGCTCGATAAAGAAACTCAATGCTTTCTGCTTTTGAAGAAATCTTTTAGATTGCTCAACTTTTTTAGATAATTTTTCCCAGTTGATAGCGCTGAGTTTTCCTCCGCTGTAATTTCCTATGGCGTTGGAATTAATTTCCCAACGTTGTAAAAACCTTTCCAAAGGTGTGGGTAATTCACCCGTCTTACCTTTCGCTTTGTTTTCCCCCCATACCCCCTTTTCATTTACATTCACATTTACATTAACATTTTCATTTACATTTACATTATCATTTACATTAGGTTCTGCTTTGGTTAATGTTTGGTTCGGATTTGGTTTGTCTTTGGTTAGGTTTTGGTTCGCGTTTGGTTCCGTTTCGGTTTCGTTTCGGTTTATATTTGATTTGGTTCTTCCGCCTTTTTTTCCGTTCTCGTAACGCTTATTGTTCGCCTGTAATTGAGGACGAATCAATGCAAAAATCGCTTTCTCTATACCTTTCAATTTTGGCTCTTTTCCGTCCAAGGCGTATAACATGATTGCATCATATAGGATGAGTCTTTGTTCATCGGGCAACTCCCTTAAAGCCTCAGCATATGACCTGTAGAATATAAAACTTTCTCGCACCTCACACCTCCTCTATCTCGACCTCTATGAAGTCAATGTCGCTGTCCTCAAAATCGTCTGTAAAGCCTTTTACGTACCTTCTGCTGTCCTTGGGTATCACTCCCTGTTTCTGTAATGCGTCGAAGATGAATTTCTTTGCGGAACAGATATTGTCGGGATCCCTGCGATACGTTCTCTCGTGCCAGACGAACCTGTATCGGCAAGGCTTATCCGTAGGCTTTAACAAACCTTTCTGCATCGCGCTGCGGATAAACCAACCGATCGTTTCATCGACGTCTGCCTTCATCTTCGCGCCGCGGAACTTGTTCGCCCGGCACGCGTCCTGATATTCGTTCAGGCTCGGCAGTTTCGCTTTAATCACCAGTTTCATCATCTTTGAACGGTAGTTCTCCATCATCATTTTCCTGCATTTGCTTTTGGAAACGATACTTTAAAACCAATGCCGCTGCCTCTTGGTATTTCTCGACTTTTGCATTGTTCTTAACAAACAGCAACTGCTCCTGCGACATGGTGCCGATTTTATATTTTACATTCTTGATCGTGATTTCCATCTCCATCGCCGCTTTGAGCCTCTCCTCGGTGCTTTGTGCCGACGATTGTCCCGTGCTCGTCTGTTTCCCCGAGGCTTGCCCTTTCGCCTCTCTGTCGCCCGTTTTCGAAGGCTTTTCACCGTCCTCAGGCAAATCCTCTCCTGCATAGATATACAATCCTAATCCAAACATTGCGAGGTTCTTCGTCAAACAACGCATGATCGTTTTATTGATATCGAACATGGTCGCATTCATTAAGGCTTTGTTTCTTGCGTCCATCACTGGCAACCACATTTCATATGTCTGCCCTTCCGCTGTGACCGACGTATAAACTAAGTATCCCGTATCCGTATCGTGCACGTAAGGAAACCCGTCGAATTTCTTTACTTCATAACTTGCATCCGGATATACCTTCTTGAACTCTGCCCAAGCCCATGCCCAAGACAGATATGTAAGATTTCCCTTCTTTTCCGTTTTACCGCTTACGTCTATTTTTAATACTTCTTCGAACTTTGTCATATCTCGATGTCCTCCGTATCCCATGTATCTGTATTTTTGATATGCAATCCGCCGCAATAGGCGTTGCCGTATATGAGTTTGCCGATCTCTTTCATCAGTTCATCTTGACGGAGATAATCTCCGTGGATGCCAGCCTGACGTGCTTTTTCCATTAACTCTTTTAACTTCTTTAAATCATGCTCTCCCATAACTTGCCTCACTTGATCTGTATACTCTTGGTCGGCTCTAAATGCGCTCCCATGCTTATCCCCGCTTTTAACGCTTGCTTGATCGCGGTTTTGTCCGGTTCCTTTGTTACCCGCCAATATTCTTCCGGGATTTCCGCTTCGTTGTCTATCTCTACCTTTTCACTTTTTCGATAGGATATATTTACGAATTCTCCCTCTATCCGCTCTATTTGAGCCGCTGTTAAATTTCTGTCAATATATTCTTTCAGTCTGTCCCTGCGGTTCTGTAACCGTTCCCTGCGGGTTTTAATCTTTCCCTCGAACTTCTTCATCCGTTCTACTTCGCTGTCGATTTCAAGGTACATTGCCGCGCAATTCTCAGCCTTTACTTCCAAAGCGTCCTGCGCCTGCGTCAATTCATACATTACCTGTTCGTCTACTTCACCGTCTTCGCTCGCTGTATCCAACATCTTTTCCAGCATTTCTCGGTATTGCAACGTTATGTCGTATAACGTATTCATTCTTCGTCCTCCTCGCTCCTATCTGCTCCGTAGAGCCGATACCACTCGTCGTAATCCATTCTATCGTCACGACCGTAATCAGGATCTCCGATCCACGGCGCCTCTATTCCGTTCATGCGTACCTCCTCGGCATTTCCTTCCAGAATCTTCCGACGAACTCGTCATACCCCATGAGCCTCACTACGGGGCTTTCATTGCCTAATAATATCATCTCTTCACGCACTGCCTCGATTGGCTCTGTGTCCGCTATGTGCGCTATGTATTCTGATGCAGTCATGCTATCTCCTTTAATTCAAAAATCTATCAATAGAATTCATTGCCTCAAAAGACTCCCTCTCTCGGCGGTAGTACGCGATTTCTTCTTCATATGCCTTTTGAAGAACTCGCAACTCTTCCATTCGCTTTGCCGTTTTCTTATGACCGCTAATGATCTGAGCAATGTTTATTATGGAAAGCGTAAGTAATACCAAACTCGATATTATTGAGATAATATTTAAAGCCAGCATCTCTCCTCCTAACGAAGTAAAGCATTGTCGACATTATCATAAGAGCCTGTACATAACGATTTGTATATTTCTAAAATCATCATCCTTTCCATGGTCTGCACGGATATACATTTTTTCCCTTTATTCGTTATATTACAAAGCGACAAATAGTGTCTTTCGAGGGCTCTTGTATCGATATACTTTTTAAAACTAAACTTTTTGTATTCCATTCAATTCTTCCTCCGCCCTCCCCCGAGGGCTTTTATTTTGCCTTAAATTATGTCTTTGACTTCGCATTCAAGCGCTTCGGCTATCTTTTGCAAATTATCAATGCTGGCACGATGTTTACCTGATTCATAATCACTTAACGTATTGTAATGAAGCCCAACTGATTTTGATAATTCAGTAAGTGTCTTACCCTTTGATATACGTAAAAGTTTTAACTTCATCATCGGTTCGTATCTGTACTTCTGCATTATAATTCACCTCCTTCAATTTTGCACTTTTTGCACTATTTAAATATATTATAACGCCATCTTTAGCACTTGTCAAGTATTTTCACAAAATCTCTTGCATTTTTGGCACTTTATTTTTACAATATAAATTAGGAGGCACATAATGAATATTGAAGAATGGAAAATAAGAAAAAAAGAATTACATTGGACTCATGACGACTTGGCGCGAGAGTCTGGAGTTTCGCGAAGAACTATTGCTCGTCTATTCTCTGGTAAAGAAAACCAACCAAGCCCCACTCTAAATACTATAATGGCGATTGAAAAAGCCCTTGGTATTGAAAATGAAAAAAAGTCGGTCATGGAAAGACCGACTTCTGAGTTAGTTGAAAACTTTATTAGAGAATACTCTGAGTTATTTTCTGAACGTAGATTTATCGAAATGGCTAAGTTATATAAAGCCGTTGATGAAGAAGTTCGTGAAGCTATGCTTATATATCTCGTTGCTTTTATGAACAGACAAGGAATAAATACTGAAACCATCTTGGGGTATTGATAAATTTAAAATAATATTTTTTTTGCAATATATTGAATTTTATTGTAAATAATAGTATAATCTTTCCTACTTATTTAAGGGGGATATTGCTTATACTATGGACAAAAATATCAAAGAATGTTTATCAATGCTCATGGCTTCGGCTCAAATGGTTCACAAATCCGCAATCGCATTGGCTGCCTATTTAGAAGGACAAGCCGACGCAGACGAATACATGAAACGCAAATCTCAAAATGTTCAAAACAAATCATCATTGAGTACGGAGCAACGATTTTTTCAACCGACAGACTCAATTCAGGAGATTGAAAAAATGCTCATCGAATTAAATGTACCTGGTTCTGTACGACAAAGAAGTAATGGACTTTTAGAATTTCGTAGTTCAAAATTCGGATCGGTATACGGCAGAACACCTGAGGAACTTCAAGAAAAACTCAAACAAAAAATCAGATATGAAAAGGCACATATCGCAAAACCTGCTAAAAAGAAAAAATCCCCCCTATTGTCAGAATTCTACGAGAATAATTATCTGCCCTACAAACAGACAAAGAATCTCGCAGAAAGCACAATAAGAGGGATAAAATATAATTTCAAATTTATCAGAGAACAAGAAGGCTTTAATAAACCGTTAACCGAGTATTCATCCAAAGATATCGAAGAGTTTCTTTTATCAATACCGCAAACCCGTAAAAGGCAAATCATTCAGGGCTTATTGAATAATATGTTTACAAGAGCACTTGCCGATTCATTGATTTCCGCCAACCCTTGTGCTCCTTTGGAAAAGATGGAACACGATACCGATGAAGGAAAGGCGCTCTCTTTCGAAGAACAAAAAATATTTTTTGAAAAACTGTTTACAGACAAGACCATCAAACTTGAAGAAAAATGTTATTTTACGTTTGTATACCTCGTTGGAACTCGGCGGGACGAAGCAAGAAATTTACGCATCTGCGATATTGATTTCAAAAAATCTATCATACATATCCGCGGAACAAAGACTGATGGTTCCGACCGATATATGCCTTTGTTTCCTCTGGCAGAAAAAGTTTTGCGCTGCGCAAATCCCGAAGGAAAACCATTCCGAATATACTGCTCTCGTATTTATAAAATATTTAACAAGATATTGGATAAATATAAACTTCACGACCTGCGCCATACATTCGGAACCATACAGATCTGCGTAGAAAAAATAGAGACCAAAACGGTCTCCTTATGGATGGGACACACTAATACTCAAACAACATTAGATAGATATACTCATCCTGAACAACTTGACAGATCTGTCTTTTTAAGAGGCGATTTAACAGAAGATCAGAAATTAGAAATTTTAAGGAAAAATTACGCTGACGTACTGCATAAAATTGAAGCCTTTTTGGACGAGCGTACCCAAATCGTACCCAAAATTTAAGTAATTTTTGACAAAAATTTTCAATTCGGAAACCTCAAAAGTTATTATTTTTAGCAAAATGTGTAAATTTGCTTGCTTTATTTTGCGAAATCTATTATAATTATTGAGGTTTTCATGCAGAGATGGCTGAGCGGCCTAAGGCGCACGACTGGAAATCGCAAACCATCTACATATAGTACTTTTTAAATTTAAAAATACACAATATATTGCGTTTTTCGATACTTGAAAAAATTGTACCCATACCGTACCCAATGATGAAATTTGTTTTAAACTGCTCTTTTAAAGGGCAGTTTTTTTATAATATTTTTGGAAAACTATTGACAAATTTTACCAAGTCGGTTACGATATAAGTAAGGAGGGAACTGCCAATGCAAACGATAGCAAATCCTTGAAATATCTAAATATTTATCAAGGAGCGTTACCCCCTATGAATATGCAGTTTTCATTTTCAAATAAATTCCAATATGAAAATAATCTAAACGGCTATACATCAACTGTCTCTATAACTGAACCCCAGTTGCAAAACATATTTCATATTTTAGACGTGCTGTTATGTGCCCGCCGAATTACCATTGCAGACTTCGTAACGATAAGGATGATGAAATATATTTGTGTTTTACAATCTTGAATGATATCTAAATAAGCAAATGGATTATTTCAAGGATTTGTTTAGAGGGGAGACAAACGTCTCCCCTCGATTTCTATCCTTATAAAATATATTTAGACACAAACTATTGACAATTACAATAAAATGATATAAAATAAAGATACAGAAAGGGTAACACCGTTTAACGGTTAGCCAAGATCCGTTATAAAAATAACCGCAATCCTTGGTCGGGGGCGGTTATTTTTTTATGTCCTTGTCTTTGAGTATTTTATACACAACGAGCAAGCAGAGCAACAAAATTATGTACTCCATTGACATCACCTCCTTTGCGCTAAACGCAGGAAGTGCTAACCGCCTCAGGTTACCCCTCTGTACCTACCACCTTTCGGTGGTAGGTTTATTTTAACATATGTCTTCCGATTATGCAAGCAATAAGATTAAATTTAGACACAAACCATTGACTTTTTGAGTAAAATGTATTACAATAAAGGTAAGAGATAAGGCTTAACGCGTGAGCCTATATGTAGTGTAATCGCCCTCTGTTGCAACCAGGGGGCGGTTAGTCTTTTTTATTGAGTTCTTTGATAATCTTATAAACAAGTACCAAAATTACAATTGTGATAACGTGTTCCATGATACCACCTCCTTATAAGAAGTGCTCACGGAAACCTTATCCCTTCCTTAATTGGCATTAAATTACCCGCCCCCTATTCAGAGGCGGGTGTTTTCTTTTTATCAGGCGTTGTTTCGCACCATTTCATGAAGCGTTCCTGCTCGTCGGCTTTGGCGCCGAGTTCGGCTACCTCGCGTACTGCGGACATGTTATAGCCGCCTACCATACCCCAAGTACCTGAGCATAGAAGAATAACAATTTTAACAAGGCATGTGACCACCGTTGCAAACGACGGATCCGCTATGATGTCCAGCGCCATGGATACAGAAAACAGCGAAGTTATTGCAGTCGTGATAAGCGTCTGTAGTGTTTGCAAGTGAATTATCGTCTTTGTCTTTATCCCTCCCGAAGGAGAAATACGGCGACCGTTCCTGTCGTACACTGATAAATAACTTTCGTCATATTTTAAACGCTTGATCTTTTTTGCCCGAATGATAGTCTTTATCTGGAATTCAGAAAGTTCGGTACATTTTGATAACAATTCCCTCTTCCCATATTTACAGTACCGTTCGTTAAACTCGTTCAGTTTTATTCCTGATTCGGAGAGTATACGCTCCCGCGTAATGTCCAACTCCCGGTCTTCCCATTCATGGCAATACTCCGCCGTACGTCTGGCATATCCTTCCGAAACGATCCGCGAATTGTTCTTTTCGATACGTTCAACAGCCAAATTATATTTATCCGTCCGTTTTCCTTTCCTGCGGCTGAACGAACGCAGCAAAAGAAAGACTGCTACCGTACAGGCATACATCAGAACGCCCTCAAAGCCGACGTCTTTCCAACTGATATCCGAATTAAACGATACCTGCGTCATGTACACCATGAAGATGACGACGAGCAGTACCGCCACGACGGTCAGCGTAATGCCGTCGATAAAATCGGAGAATGCGCGGTTCTTTCTTAAAGGGACCTTTTCATTGTCGATCTCGATCATTCCTTACCCTCCTTCATGACGAACGCTCCGCTCCTGACGTTGGCTTTGATACTCTCGCTCCATCTCGCATACTTTCTGTGCTGCGCCCACAGGATACAACTCACGATGCTTCCGAGCGCCGCCGCGCCCTCGATCCAACAGAACATATACGCATAACTTTGGAACACGTCGAACGTGAAAAAAGCGGCAAGCGCCACGAACACCACGGCGAGGATATTGAACATGGGGAAATGCGCGAAGAAGGCGCGGAATATCCCCATTAAAAAGGGAATCGCGTTGATGAACACGATCCCCAGCCCTATCGCTATTTTAAACCCTTTCGCCGCTTCTATCATCGGAAAGAATACCGACGTCACTATGATGAACGGGAGGAAATACGCGAGCACGCAAAACACGAAATACAGCCATTTTTCTTTGCGATAACTCTTATACCCGCTCATTGTTCCAACCTCTTTTCTGCCTCTTCCAATTCTTTGACGTTCTCCGAAAACTTTTCGTTCGTGCCCATCAGCGCCTTCTGAGCACGGATGACCGCGATCAACGCCGCGGACTGCTGATTGTTCCCCTGAAACAGTTTTTTAAACAGTTCCGCAATTCTGCGTACGAGTTTTTTACCGAACAAAGCCGCGACGATCACGAGCACGACAGCAAGAGCGGGCGCCCATACGGAAGCATACTCGCCCAGCCATGCGACGAATTTCTCCCAACCGTTTTTATATTCTTCGGGCAGGTTCTCCCCGAGCGAAAGAAGATACGCTTCCACGCTGCCCCACTCCTCGATTATCCTATTATAATATAGTTCGTAATCCTCGCCGTATTTGTCTTTGAGATATGCGACGAAACTGTCAACGAGTTTCTGAATATCATTCCCCTCTTCGGCTTCATTATCGGGGTTTTGAGGCGTGTTCTCTTCTCCTTCGGTAACTTGTTCGGGCGGCAAGGTTTCCTCGGCGTAAGCCCCGCACACGCCTCCGAAACAGAGCGCGGAAAGCAGAATCGCAAGCATCAATATGATCAGTTTTTTCATGTTTATTCTCCTTTGATAAATTTGATCTCTTCGTCAGATAACGCGGTTTTATCGAAACCGAACTCCTCCAGAAAATCTTCGAAAGAACCGCTTTCGAGATAGACGTTTTCACGGTAATCCTTGTAAGCGAATTTCATAAGCGCGAGCGTGAGTTTGCGCTCTTTCACAGCGTGTTCCCGTACGAGCGCGGTCATGCGTTCTTCCGAGTTTCTTACATATGCGATGCGGTTCTCACGCTCTTCGTTAAGCCCGCGCTCCAAAGCAGAAATCCTCTGTTCCATCTGCGCAAGTTCTGGGAAAGCCTGAAAGCCCGTTTCCAATTGAGTAACGAGCAAATCTTCTACGGGAAAACGCTTGACCTCTATACCCTTGCTGTAATGGATTACAACGCAGGTAAACCGTCCCGCGACGAGTTTCTCACGGGGAATGCTTACGCGGTTATTTGCCGCCGTTACCGTGTTTTCAGAGCACTTCACGTTGTTGCAATACGCAAGGAAACGGAACTCGCCGCTGTACGTGGGAATACCCTGCAATTCGATCTCCAAATCCCCCATAGGAAAGGGCGATACGTCTCCGTACCGCCCCATGCCGTTCTGTTTTAAAATTATCGTTTTCATGTTTTACTCTCCAATTCATTGATTTCATCACGCCAAGCCTGACGCTGCGCTCTAATAGGTGCATATTCTTCTTCAGTCATTACTCCATCACTGAACTTTAACGCTTTGTAATCACTATCAAAGAGTAATCGTTTCAGTTCCAGAATACGAGCCACGCTTGCTGCTTTCTTAAAATCTTGTGATTTATCACGTTCTGTCAAAACGCCGTTTTTAATCACATAGTTGTAAAAACCGTTCTCATCAACGACAGGATATCGTTGCGCTCCGTGACGGTCGACGTTCGTTTCGTCAATGCAGATATCTCCGTTTTGCGGGTTGTCAAACGCCTCCGAAAATATATAGATAACTTCACCTTCCGCATTTGCTCTGGCATAAACCTTGTTATAAATGATTTCATCCATAATATCTTCTCCTTAAATCTCTGAATCAAATTCGATATATCCGTCGCTGGCTCGTATCTGCAACATTATCGGTTCATTGACCGTAAATCCGGATCCTTGGACTTCAAATTTTACGCTGTTCATATTAAAATTCAAATTACCATAGAAGGTTACAGGCTTTGAACTACCCGCCAAATGATTTGCGGATATTGAATAGACTCCGCTCAACTTGCAAGTAGGCGTTTCCCGCATTACAGCAGGTAATACTATTAAAATAAATCCAATAGTATCTTTTGACGAAAAACCATTGCCGAAAGTATTTCCGTTATTATAATATCTTACATAGTATCTTTGGCATTTCAATAGCTCTGTAGCCATATCCGGAGGTACAAAAGTTGTTGCCGTATTTCCTTTTTCCAATTTTGCATAATATAATTCGCGTGCTGCCCCATCACCCTTTATATATACATAATAACAACCTTTTGTGGAATTATATCCTGCAGCAAGCCTAATAAATGCTGTCGTGGAATTAGGAATCGATATATCAGCATAATTAATCGTAGTATTTGTAGTTGGTTTACTTGTCGGGGTTTTAAAGTTTAATACACCTAATTTCATCGTAGCCAAAGTCACACCATCGCTAAAAAGAACTGAAAACGTGTAATCTGTATCTAATTCAAAGTCATTTTCGAAATATTGGTATAGATAGGCATTATTCTGTGTGGATATATACTCTCCGTTGCTTGATGTACGAACAGACCCGCCTCCACTAACATACCAACGGTCGAAAGAATATTCTGAACCACCCCCGTAAGTACTTTTAGCTCTCTGATTGATTTTAAAATTAGGATTAATTAAAAGATTTGGATTAATCGTTAAAATCTCTATCGTTTGCGCCGCCGAACCATTATATGTCGTAGAATTTTCGTTAACTTGCAACGTTAAAGCGTTTGCGACTTTATCGGCAGTAGTTGCCCTATCCGCCGTAGCAGCCTTTTTAACGGTCGTTCCATCACTCTCGAATATACCGGTAATCGCTTTCCCGTTAATATTTGTCGTCACATTCGCAGCATTATCTGCCAAGGTTGCATTTTTAACCTTTAAGCCGTCGCTTTCGAATATATTTGTTATTGCTTTACCATTGATTTGCTGTGAGACATTCGCGGCAGTATCCGCAGACAAGGCTTTCTGCGGAACCGTTGTTCCGTCTATAATATTTTGCACCATTTTTGTTGTTGCCGGTGTTTGTATTGCCATTTTATCCTCCTTAATTTAATATCAATAAATTTGCCGTGATTGCCGCTGTCGGCGTGCTTGCACAAGAGATCGTTATACTTCCCGCCGCTTGCGCCGTCAGACGGATATTGTTCGTTATAAACGCCGCCGCGCTTGCGTCGCTTGAAAACAGTTCCACATGGCTGCTTGCAGTTACGTTTCCTATCGCGGCATAATCCGAAGCCGTCAAAGTTACCGCATTGCTTGACCATTTCGTCGCCGCAATCGAGATAGCCGTATCGCTACCTCCGCCACCCGATGTAATATCGATTGTCTTTGCCGCTGAACCGTCAAAAACCGTTGCCGTCCCATTTACATTGAGCGTTAAGGCGTTATTGACTTTACTTGCTATATTAGCAGACACGGCATACGTCGCAGACGTGGGCGCCGCTGTTCCATAAAATGAGACGCCAAGTTCAATTACATTGATTGTATTGTCTGTTAATAAGGTGTACGAAACAATTCTATATGTAGACGACAAGTTATGATATAAAATTAAATCCCCTGCACTATCGAGTGCAACGCAGATATTGCTAAGCGTCAAATTACCTGCAAGAGTACAAACGTAGGCTTGAATTAAATTTCCATCATTATTCCTCACGTCAACTTCCACAATTCCGCTCGGCTCATTGTACGATTGTCCTTGATTCCCATAAACTCCGTTTACAAGAAATATTGCGGAATAATTATTGGATACGGCAATTTTGCTTTTTTGAATCTTTCCGATTTTCCACCAGCCGATATTTGCAGTTCCTGCGTTCGCGCGTACCGAATAGTTCAGCCTATCTGCATTATTTGCATTCTTCGCTTGTTCAACAGGCGTAGTTCCGTCAATCACGCCGTCTATACGTTTCCCTAACGCAGTATCTGAGGCAGTCCTTTCACTCTTTTCTGTATCTATCCTCGTACCAAGCGCCTCGTCCGCAGTTGTCCTGTCGGTAACTTCCTGATCTATACGTTTACCGAGCACGGTATCCGCATTGGTTCGGTTAGTGATTTCAGAGTTCAACGCAGTCTGACTTGCCCTCGAGGTATCGACCGGATGCACGTGCGCTCCGTCTGCATAGGTGTTTGTATTTCCTATCGTAGCCGTACCGTTCATCAAAGGAACTGTTGTCGATTTCGGCGTTAGTTGATCAGGAACAAGGTCGTCCGACTTATTCCATTGATTTGCCGTAGGCGACCCCCATATCCAAACATAAGACTTTTGATCAACATCCGCCACATAGGCATAATCGTTCGGGGTTGCAATTGGATATTCCGCCTTTAAATCAGCCTCGCTCGCAAAATATCCGCGAAAATGTGCCTCATTCGTGATTTGTTCCCGTATCCCGTCAATGGCTGTCTTATTCTCGTTTATCGCCCCCGTAACGGTCTTTGCGGTCGTTGTAAGGGAATTATCGTTGATGTTCTGTTTCAGGTCAAGAGCCGCCTGTTGGGCGGTAGAAACGGGCTTGTTCGCGTCCGAAGTGTTATCCACGTTCCCGAGACCGATATCGCTTTTCGTAATCGTTTGCGCCGCAGAGCCGTCATAGGTTTTACTGCCGAATGATAATTTATTGGCGACCTTGTTTGCTGTCGTTGCATTATCCGCGTTGGTTGCATTGTTCGCGTTATCCGCATTGGTTGCATGGATTGCATTATCCGCATTTGCCGCCGTATCCGCACTTAATGCTTTATTCGCATTTGTGGCGTTACCCACCGTCATTTCAGGGTAAGTTCCGTTTGTTTCCGCTATATTTACAGGTTTTATGCTTACGAAACAGGTATAGTTTTCCGAAGAAGAACTCGTACCTACAACAATACTGATTCGAGCATAAGTCTCCGTTTCATTTCCGTATTTACCTATCTCATCTAAAAATACGGCGGTTGAATTTCCCATGCTGTCGTTTACGTTCAATACAACACGCGGAATCTCAAGTTTTTCTTCACTACCGAATAAGCCGATTCGAAACATGCAATCTGTTTTTTCAGATATAGCCGCCGCACCTTGTTCGCTTGTTAAGTCTATACGTACTGACTCGCCATTTGCTAACTGTTCTGTCTGCTCCTCGCTCAAGTTTATCCCGACAAAATATACCTGTTTTTCTGCGGAAATGGTATTGTCTGAACTTATGGAAATCCCTTCTCCCATGCGTAGTTTAGGTTGATAGTAGGTATCGATCTGATTCCCTAAGCCGTCGTTTTTTGCGTTTGTCGCATTGCCGACCGTCATATCGGGATAGGTTCCGGAGGTGTCGTTTTCGTCGAGCAGTTTAACATACACGTTAGTGTACATACCGTCGATATTTCCATCAAACGGGTTATTTATATTCGCCGTACTATAATCTGCGGTGACACCGTTCCCAGAACTTTCTTTGTATAAATTGTATGGATAACGAAACTCAGTCGTGACATTACTTTTTACAACCGGGTTAGAGGTACTACCACTGCTGGTGTCGTCGTAATACCTAAGATACGTCACAGCGGTATATTCGGTCGAGTTATTTTTAATCGCGTATTCAGCATCGTCAATAGTATCGTACATACTAACAGAGCAATATTTAATATTGCGTATTTCTGCACGATAATGCGAATTTATACTGACAACGCCACCTGCGTTTGCCGTTAACTTGTCATCAGTCATCCATACAATTTTGAATTTATTTCTAAAATCAACACCATAGTCGCCTTTAATTATAGCATAATACAAACATCCCGCTTCAGGCGGATAAAGGGTATTTTCAGCCGTCTGATAAACTTTCCGAACATACGCCGACTTATCTGTATCATTAAAAATCACATACGGAGATGTTTCCGTCGGGGGGCTGAGCGGATCGGACTTTGGCTGTATAACACCCAAATCCGTTGTTCCTACGGCATCAATATTTTCCCGCGTCTGTTGTTGCTGTTCAGCCGTTAAAGTTTGTGCGGTAATCTTGACTGTATTGGAAGAAAGTTCGTCTATACGCCCGCTCAGCGCACCGTCTGCCTGTTCCCTCGTTGCGGTTTCGTCGTTTATCTTCGTCTGTAAAGCCGTATCCGCCTGTTGTCTCGCCGTGATTTCCGCATCCAACGCCGTTTGGCTTGCAAGCCCATCTATTAAGTCCGCTACGGGTATGCTTATCGTTTGCCCGTTGTTCAACGTCAGGATGATGGACTTTGTTTCCGCATCATACGAACCGCCGACTACCACCGATTCCAACGGTAAATCTATTGAGCCTGTCGACAACACCGTTCCGTCTTTGCTTATCAGTTTTAACGTTACGATATAGGTACTCGGGTCTATCGTCAGTTCCAAGGAATGCCCCGTTTCCCTGTCTATCTCTACTTTGGTATAATAGCCGCTCAGTGTGGGTAATTCATTGCGAAACGTGACCTGAATAAATATCCCGAGCGATGCAGTCGGCACCGTTGTGCACGAGAACTCGATTGCTGTTTCGGGGGCGGTAATGATTTGGGCGGTAATGCCGCAGTTGATGTAATCCGCCGCGCTTACGTCCATGGGATAGATACTCACGTCCTGTTCTGCCGTCAGGTCTTGTATCTTCACGATTTGCTTATTGTTTGCCCACCCGTCTGCGGGTAACGTGCGGAAATAGAGTTTATCTACGTCCGTGATGAGGTTCGCGCTTCCGAGGTATGTCTTTACCCCGTCTATCCACGCCCAAAGTTCGAACAGATTGCTGTCCTGATTCGATACGATGGCGTAGATATAATCGGGTTCCCCGACCTCGGGAAGTTCGGGCACGAATTTGATGATTCGGTTTGCTAAACTTGCCAGATCGCTTGCGGACTTCGCCGCTTCCTCCGCACTCTTTGCAGCCTCTTCCGCAGAGTCTGCCGCCGCGTCCGCCAAGTCTTTCAGTTTCTGAAAGTAAGCCTCGGAGATCTCGTCAAAACTGACGACTTCCTCCCAGTATTCGGAATTGAGTTTCCCGTCGATATAAGGTTCTTCCGTATTGTTCGTTCGGATGGACTTGACAAACGCTCCGAACTCCCCGACAGGATAAAAAGTGATTTCATTCGCGCCGTATGTGTAGGCTGAGTTCCAAGCGTAGATTGCACGGGCGGCAAAAGCCCCGTTATTCAACTGCTTCTGCAACGACGCGATAACACTCAATATTTGCTCGTACACGTCTGCGCTTGGTTCATCTGGGAGTACGGCAGGCACTCCTTTGGCGACCTGAAACGACGTCGCGCTCGTGGCTGTGATCATGCCGTCTGTTTCCGTATAGAAATAGAATTGTGCCGTGACCGTGCCGTAGTACTCCGTGATCTCCGACGGAATGGCATACGTCCAACCCGAATACTCTTCGCCCGTTTCTTTGTTTATGATGCCCTGCAAGGAATTCTGCTGCGTCATGGGTTCAGCGGGAACCACGATACCGTTGGGCAACTGAAACGCCACGGAAGCCGTAAGTCCGCTCGCAAACGGCGCGATAAGATAAATCGTGTTCGTATTCGCCGCGCCTTGGTACACGGGCGACGGCAGATTCTTGATGATCGTGCCGTCGTTGTCCACAAAAAATATCATGCTTTAATCCTCCTTGGGTTGTATGCCCGTTAATTCCGTGTATTCCTCAAACAGCGAATGACCGTGGTTCAGTTCGTCCTGCGTCTTTTCTTCCGTCTCCGCTTCCAGTTTCTCCAACAGTTCCATAAACTCGGGCAAGTCCGAACATATCTCTTTCGCCTTTCGGATCAGGTTCAACTGTTCCGTGTAACCTTTCACCGCGTCCGCTTCCATTTTGTTGTTGTACATGAGCATTGAGCCGAGTTCGAGCAATACGTTCTCCTGCTCGCCCGTCATCTGATCTCCGTCCATACGTCCTCCTTAAATATCTTTCTTTTTTTGGTAAAATAAATCGGCGTGAACTGCTGTCCCGCCGATATTTCCATGTTTTGCGCGATCAATACGTCGCCGCCTTTGACCTCGCTCTGCGTGAATACGTTTCCCTCTTCGTCCTCAACTTTTTCTTCTTTTCCCAAAGACTGCTGCGTCACGATCGCCCATGCCTTTCCGTTTGCGGGGAAATTCCCTGCAGTTACGCTGAACTTTCCCGAGCCTGTATTGATCGCAATATCCATGCTCGGCAACGTTGAAAGGTCGACGTCAAGGCTTCCCTGTACGTGGTTGATAAACTTATTTAAAGGCTCGTCAAACACGTAAAGTTTTGCCGCGAGGGATTTATCTACCCCGCGCACTAACGGGCAGTACGCCGCCAATGCCGAGCCGATAATGAGGTTCTGCACGTTCGTTACGAAGTCTATCTGGATATTCCCCTGCAACGCCTCCCTGTTGTCTTTGCGGAGAATATAAGGAGATTGCCCGTTAGTGGAAAAATATCCCGCACCGGTTGGCGCCTCGCTCGCAGGTAAGCTTGTTCCGATTTCCTCTTGCTGTTCTGCTGAATTAATCGGCGTTCCCGCTTCTTGCAAATCCAAATTGTAATAATAGGCCCGTCCATAATAATCGGTATATTGATAATTATTTTGGAAATAGCCTGTTACCTTGTTGTTATCTATCCCTCCCTCTGCATATTGCGAGATTGCACCCGCGGAATAGTTATCTTCATATCTCCATGCAAAAGACAGCGAATTGCCGAATGCGGACGAAATCACGGGTAAATTCACGGCAGGTAACGGCGTATTCTCACGCGTCGCCCGTATCAGCGTCGCTTCCGTGCCAAAACTGGGAACTATGTACAGATAATCATCCCCTCGAGGTTTCGTGGTCACATCGACATTTTCCGTTCCGTTATATATGACTGCCGTAACTCTGTATCCGTTTAAATTACGGTAATTGATTCTGGCTTCGTTTTGGCTTCCGAGCGTTACCGTTACAAGATTGGTAACGTCCTCTATCGCTTCCGTCGGATTTTTATATGTCCCTCCCCACGCTTGAACATTTGTCAGCGGCTTATATTCGCCTTGTTGTTCAAACGTATCCGCTAATGCAAACATAAAATTATATCCTATACGGCTGTCATTGTCAGGCGTTTCCTCTTTGCCTATTACGATATATTCACGATATAAAAGGTTTCTTTCCACCGCTTGGGTTTGAGATATCTCCGAAAACCGTTTGACTGAAGATATTCCGATATACTGGGAAAGCCTGTTGAAATCCTTGGAAAGACCGATTGTGCACTTGATATAGGTCGGCAGATACTCCACGGATACCGCCGAGATATAATAATCATCGTCGTACATTTGCCCTGCTTTGGGAATATCTGAAAGCCTTGCAAGATTATACGTTATGGACTTTTCCACATTCCCGATGCGTGCGATAACGCCCTTTAAATTCTCTCCGTAATAACGGCTTTCGATCACGTTCGATTGCTGGTTATAAATAAGTGCAGCACCATACGGATAGTCGGGATAATAGGTTTTCGTCTGTCCCACACGCGTATTATAAAACGGCATATAGGTCACTCGGAAAGCAAGCAAAGGGTAATCGTTGTTATTCTCTTTCCCCACTCCGATGTCGATATCGTCATTATTTGTCGCTTCCCGCAAAACATTGACGATCGCATATCGGTTGAAAACATCTGAAATCGGGTGTTCCGACTTAAAGTTCAAAGCCGTGATATTCTTCTGGCCTTGCGTATAGGAAAGACCGAACGCCTTTGAATAAGGGTATTGGGATTCGAACGAGGATAACTGCGTGTTATAAACCGAACTCTCAAAAACCCAAGGCGTAATGTTGATATCTTTACCCAAGTTTTCATATCCGGGAATATATCCGCACTCCAATTTCTCAATGCTGTATATCGGATACTGCGTCGGAATAATCATGTTCTCGTCCGTTATACGCACGTACATGGTTTCCGTCCTGACCGTCTTAAAACCGTCTCGATACGGTTCCACGATCACGCCCGCAAGTTTATCCAACTGGTTGACGAGGTTCTCCGCATTGCTGTCAAGGTGCGAAGCATAACTGTCTATGACCTGCGATACGGTGTTTCTTATGTACTTCCTGTGGAAGATATTGCTCTTCTCCGTTTGTCCGTAAAGGTCGAATAACACCTCGTAATAAAACTTCCCGTTGCTATCCTTTTTGATATCGAGACGCGGCTCTCCGTGTATTACCTTGCCGCACTCTTGCAAACACTCCCGCAAAGTCTGTTTTGTAAAAGAGAACTGCGGGGCAAGGACGTTATCGAACATTGCCGCTTGTTCCTCGTTCAGTTTAAAGCGCGGCGTTTCTCCCAATCTGATAGGTTCTGCAAGATCGAGCGTGCGATTGATAACATCCGTGATTGTCCATTTTTTGAGGGGGAGTTTGTTGTCTACAACACGAAATTTATAGGTTGCGGAAATGTTATAATTTTTATAATCAGCAGGAGCCGGTGCAGAGTCAGGATATCTAAAATTATATTTTACTGTATAAGTTTGACCTGATTGAAGACTTATAGTTCCTCCAATATCATTACCAATAGGCTCTTCCCTATCATGAAACACTTGAACTCTATATTCATGATTGAATAACTCTTTACCGTTTTGGTCGGTAATAATCTGAGTATATATATTGGTGACAGTTGCTCCCGCACTTCCATAATGAGAAACATATGGAAAAACAGTATGAGCAGAAGAAAAATAGAAATTTCCCACAGGTAAAGGGCTAACGAATTCTTCGGGTGTAACAGGTTGATATTTGGATGCCATTATTTCTCCTTTTTTTCGTAAAAATGTTGAAACTTTTATCTTCTTATGATATTATTAAATAAAAAGAGGTGCAAAATGAATCCTACTTCTATCATTATTTTGGTCTTTTTTATATTATTTTGGATAATCAGCGGAATTTTATCTATGGATTTGCATGATAAGAAAGGTTATAGCGGCGGCTTTTTAGTTGGTTTTCTTCTTGGGTATATTGGTTTAATTTACAGTGTGGGTCTCCCTGATGCGAGGAACAAAAAATTAATTACCGATGAAAATAAAGAAACCATTATTGTGTCAGAAGATGAGGACGAAAAAATCGAAGAAGTTAATATGCCCCAATCTAATGAGTGCCCTAATTGCTTTTCCAAAATCGAAAAAGATGATACAGTTTGTTCAAATTGCGGATTTAGATTAAAGTAGCATTTAAAGGTGTTTTATGAAAAAAACAATAATTATTAACATTTTACTCAGTATAATTTTTTTGTTTGCTCTTGCCAGTTTTATAATCTATGTTAGAGTGATTGCTAATTCATGGGAACTATATCATTACGCATTAGAATTAGAGCAAAGTGGTTCGAGCATTCCTCAAAAAGAAATTCAAGGTTATTTGAATACTGCAATAATAGAAACTTTTGTGTTAATTTTCAACATTTTAACCATGATAGCAAGCATTGTCATTTTCTTATTAACCAATCCACAAATTTTTCATAAGCATAAAAAGGACGAGTAATCGCCCTTTAATCTTGTTCATCATCAATATCTGGTGAAACCAATGTTGCGTTAGCAGTATAGTTTCTACCGAGATCATTCGTAAATGTAATAGTGTCTACCACGATACACTCAGTCATTTTGGTTAGTTCAATGATATATAGGTCATGATTATATAAACCTGAACCAACTGGAATTTCAACACAATTGGCATCATTAGCTACTAAATACTTCACGATTTCAGTCTGAGTATCTACTGTCGTGCTTCCAAAGTACAGCCGATTCGAGTAGTGAATTTCTATCGGCGTTAATGGTTTAAAATTTTCAAACGGACAATGACGTAAATAAATGTACATTTCGTCTAATTGTTCGTCTAAAAGATTCCCGAATTTTGGAGCCACTACTGCGTAATGAGTCATATTGATTCCATTTATGTAGATTGCAAACTTATTTTCAATCATAATACTCCTAAATGATTTATCCGAGAAAGTAGTTGTCATGTACGATTGCTTTTTCTAAGAACATAAAATATAATGAAAATATAATTAATTTTATAGAATTTCAATATATATTTATAAATAAATATATATTGGAAATTTTTCAAAAACTATGTTATAATAAAATTATAAATTTAAAGGAGGAAGTGCTATGTACACTGCACGTGAGATTGCCGATTGGTTTATACAAAGAGCAATTCAAGATGTTAACACAAGCGGCGGAGAATATATTACGCACTTAAAGTTGCAAAAACTCCTCTACTTCGCGCAAGGTTCCTATTCTGCTATGGAAGGCAAACCTCTTTTCAACGAAAAAATTTATGCGTGGTCACATGGACCTGTTGTAAAAGATTTATATCCTGTTTATAAAGGCTATGGAGACCATGGAATAGAGAATTTTAATTGTGTGCAAATTGATAGGCATACCGAGGCAATCCTTGAAGAAGTTTATAGCGTATTTGGCCAATACTCGGCTTGGGCATTGAGAAATATTACCCATGAACAAGCTCCTTGGAAAAATACTCCGATAAATACTGAAATTCCTTTGCCCCTCATAACAAAATACTTCAAGGAAAACATTATTACCGATTAGCAGTTATGGGTATTAAGAATCGCAAAGGAAAAGACACAATATCAAAACAGGCTATTGAAAGGAGAGAATCCTGCACCGCAAGCGCGATGACAGTTGTTTTCTCCTTTCATCATTTGTCAGAGAAAGACGATTACAATTTCCGTTATTTTGATAAAAGAAAAAAGAACTCTGAAACATCAAATGCGATTGTTCAATTTATTGATAAAATTTCTGAAATATCTCAGATGACATGGGATGAGTTATATCGTAAACCTAAAAATTCTGGCTTTGAATATTTAGATGTAGACCTTTTTGATAAAACATTTATTAATAGCTTAAATATCTCAATAGCCAAAGATGATAAATTAATGTCTGTACGTTTTAATAGCCAAAAAAGCCGTTTTATTATGAAAAGGGGAACAAAATGTTCAAGAGTTGCGCATATTTTGGGCATTGATTATAATTTAAGTTTATATAACCATTGAAAAGGACGGTTCCCCGTCCTTTTTTTATTGGTTCGGGCTTCTCCTCCCAGCCGTTCCAGCGCGAACATTCGCCATACCAATGGAAACATTTTCAAGATTTTCTTCCATCTGCAGCGTATTTATTCTTTGTGAAATATTAAGTGCCTTTGAAATCCCCATGGCAATAACCCCACCAATTACCATAGGATTGCCAGTCGCCAACCCTACGAGCGCCGCCGCGCCCATACCTATGCCCTTCTTGGCTGCTGAGTATCCGAACTGTAAGCGTTGTTCATATTCGTTATTGCCTGTTCTTAAACTAACGGTATTTATTTGATAATTTATCAAACTGTCGGCAACTACCGCGCCCATAGGATACGCAACCATCGCGGTTTGTGCCATGGCTGCACCCTGTGAACTTTGTTGCATATCCTGAAAGGAAGTGTAGTCAGAAGTAATCAAAGAGTTTTCCGTTTTTGCTACAGGAGACGCTTTAGGTAAATTCCCCAAGCGTACTATAATTTCCATATCAGCCATCTAATACAGCCTCCTTTACGATTTCAAAAGAAGCATTCCCCGGCAATATATTTACAGCCCTATCTGTTATTGCATAGATATAATATTTATCTTTTTGAGCATCATAAACATAATCGCGCGGTGTTACTGTAATCGTATTGCTACCCGCGATTTCTCGTGCCTTCCCTGCCATAAATAAAGTACATTCATCAATCGTAAATAGAACAGAAGAAGTTTGAGAATTGTCAAAAATAAATCGTCCTACTTGAAACTGATCGGGTACATCAATCAACTCAACGTTATCTATCACTTCTACTAAAGCGAATGAAACACCTGCGAATGATATCCCCTGCACAGATGTACTAAGTCGGTCAAATGTCATGAAAAATATAATTTCAGAAGTTTTTCCCCATTTTATTTTGATAAAATGAGCGACATTTGGTTTTGCATTCAATAAATAATCCAACACAGCCTTTGTTGTATAATCAGAATTCGAGGGAAATGAAATTTCTAATGAAAAGGCTGTCGCCGTAGTAATATTTTTTTTGACCATTTCACCCGCGTATACATCGGTAGACAATTCATTTGAACGAGCCACGTTTACACTTTGAAATGGAACAATATGACCGTCAATGCTAATCTGTACGTCTCTTGAATTTATACCTCCTGCTACAAAAAAACATTCGATATAAACTGAAAGAATTACACACTCGTCAAGTTCCGACACAATATCAACGATACCCGACAGAGCCGTGTTACCTTTAATTCCTACTGAATAGACAACAGGTTTCCCGCTTTCATCGGTTTCTTCTTCATCGATAATCTCTATCGCCTGAGAAGACTTAAAATAATTATCAACTGCATTTGTAATTAATTCAAGAAAAGGATACTGACCATTTTTGATCCTTTCAAGTTCTTCAGCCTTTTGTTGAGCATTTGTCCTGGGTCTTTTAACCGGCACATACATCATCAATTTTAATTGGTTAACGCCCATAACGAGCAAATTGGCTTCATTCGCCGAAGAATTAACCTGTAAATCCCCATCAAGATAATATGTAATTGAATTACCAGAGCGAATACTCGGCGTTTGTTGCCCTGCCGTAGCCCAAATCTTAAACTGTATTTCGGGATCATTTAATCGTGCATTTAAGCCTGTTTCAAATATCGTTGCAAGTTGTGTTAATTTTATCATTGAATTATCTCTCCTCTTAATTTTGCGGCAAGTCGGTTTAAAAACAAGTTACCCCACTCTTCCCACCATCCTTCATTTGGATTTTGTTTTCCGTTCCATTTTGGAGACAGCCAAGGTTCGTTCGTATACGGTGTATAAGGCGCCTCGCTAAAATCCATATATACACGAAAATTATCTCCCTGGACTTCATATTTTAAGGCGTGAGTCGCCATATTCCCTGTATCCCACGGAATAAAAATCGCCTGTCGTAATTCTTCGACGGTTTCAATACAAATGTTAATCGCTTCTTCTTGCGTCATTTAATACCCCAAGGATTTTTTATAGTTACCAACCTTAATAAATAGGTTACCGAAACAGGCGTACCGAAAAGCCGTAGGACTTGTTTAGGCGCATCTTGAAAATCTTTTGAAATTTGTTTAATTTTAAACATTTGCCCATCTTGTGTAACCACTACACCTCCGTCCTTATAATCCAACTGATCGTTGGTGCGGATAGCCGTCTCTCCTGCCTCGAAAGACTGAATGTTGCCGAACAGACGGCGATAGGAACGGGACAAGGGGTCTACATATTCGTAATTGAATTTCTGCGCGCCTTCCTCGGGGGAATCGAACGTTTCTTTGTAATAACTGCCTATGGCAGTATACTTCGCCCTTGGATTCATCAAATCGAGAGAATCGAAAATCATATTAAAGCCTCCCTGTATACAAGATAGACGCGCCGAGGCACGGTATCACGGTATTTAATACGCTCTTGCACAATTCATTGATGGCGTTCTGCCTATCCTCTTTCACGGGCGAAAAGTAGCCGTTGCCGTTAAAACAGATATGTTCGGCTTGATAGAGCATCGCCTTCATGATGATCGGTCTAAGTTCAGGAATTTTGGCGATCAAATAATCCTGACGCAGATTATCCACATTGAATTCATGGATATACTGGTAGACCATGTCGCTCGTTGTTTTCCTCAGTTTTTCCACTACTGTTTCGGGATTCACGGTAGACGTGGCAAGAATACGCGCACGCACGTCCAATCCCGCTTTTTCGATCAATGCTTTTTCCGTAAGGATATAGTGTCCGCTCGGTTCGTCAAACACCATGAAATCGTCGGTATACGGATAAGTAAATTCAGGCATCTCAAATCTCCTTTTAATTATTTTTGGAAAGGGGCTCGGTAAAGCCCGAACCCCTCAGAGGGCTTACTTCGACGATTTAGCCGCAGCGACAGTGTATTCAAACGTAGAAACGTTGGAAGGAACACATCCCGCCTTAAGCGCGATGGCCTTTACGGTCGTTGCCGCGGAGATGGTAGGCTGTGCCGTGCTGTCGACGTATTTCGTAGATTTGCTCGTCGGCGTAGTGCCGTCTACCGTGTAGTAGATATCCGCACCCGTAGTACCGGTCGTAAGAACGATTTTCGTACCGGTAGTCACCGCACTGCTGCCGGGCGTTGCATTGACGTCCTCAACCTGGGGAATACCGCTCTGGATATTATCGCCATTGGGTTTCGGTACGGAAGCAACCTGTTTGAATCCAATGACCTCCCCGTTCTCATCGTAGATAGGCAGAGCGATCTTGTCTTCCTGTTTCTCCACTTCCGTAGGCGCGACAGGGCGCAGACGGGTATCGGCATTCATACCGAGCGTGGAAGTAAGATAATCGTTCGTGAGCGTGGATTTACCGATGACATAGGACTTTCTGAAAGCCTCATGCCCCCAGATGTTGAGCGGCTGCGCAAGCGAACCACGGGGATTCGGACAGTCGATGATCTTAACGCCGAGATCGATACCCGTCGCTTTTGCGGTCGCTTCATATGACAGGGCGATGGCATCCACGTTTGCAAACGCGCCCGCCTTAAAGCCGAGGTACTTCTCCGCCAACGTCCAAATATAATCGGGCGCCACGACGAAGTTAAGCCCCATAGCGTTGCCTTTGTAATTCGTGCCTACATATCCACGGTCGGACATACGCGCGTCGAGGTCATAATTTTTCAGCATTTCCTGCGCGAGATCGCCGCCGAGCATAATAACGCCCGATTTACGGTTGAAAATACCGTTGATGAACGAAGGACGTCCGATAACGGTTCTGCCCTGCGTGGAGTACGTGAACGCCCCGCGGACTTGGTCGCCGTTGTCCATAAGAGCATTGACGCTGTTGAACAGGGTTGCATATGCGTTGTCCTCCGTCAAATCCCCTTCGTTCACGAGGTTGTTTCCGTCGTTGAGGGAACGGAAGAAGGCGTATGCAATGACTTCCGCAAGCGTAGAACCCGATCTGTCCATCGCCACACGCTTGGAATAAGACGCGATCTTCGACGCCATGATATCCATCGGAACGTACTCTTTCGAGATATCGGGGAAGATCATCATCTGGTCGTTCACCTGGTTGGTGTAAACCATGAACTCATCGTTTGCGGGAAGCAAAGGCGCATTCGCATTGATCACGCCCGCATTGCCGTCTGTACCGGGTCTGCCGCCGTAAGACAAGGTACGGGAACCGAAAGGCAGCGGCGTATCGAGCATAACTCTTACCGCCCCTCCGCGTTCGGGATTCGCCGTATATTTCCCCGTGACGGACTGTCCCTCACGGAAAATCTCTTCGATATAGATGCTCTCCGCGATCACACGGGAGAGTTCTACGTTTACCATCGAGCCGTCCAAATAGAACCGCCCGTTTTTGTCCGTCTGGGTCGCGCCCAGACCAAGTAATGCATCCGTAGTAAATTTGGACGCTACGCCATATGTACTGATAACTTTCGACATTCTTTTAAATCTCCTTATTTGTTAGTTGTAAATGTTTTCAAGCCGAGCCAACTCCGCGGCTTCTTCGCTCGTTGCTTGCTCCGCCGTGCGTTCACGGCGTTCTTCTTTCATTTCGGCATGCTGCTCAAACGCAGAAACAAGCCGTTCGACAGCCCCGACGAGTTTATCCACACGTTCCGCCAAACCGTCGCCCGATTCCTTTTTGCCTTCATCCTCCGCACGCTCTTCGTCGGCTTTCTTCGTGCCCTCCGATTCGTCCACGCGGTCTTTTGCGTCCTGCGAATTTTCATCGCCGTCACGCTTTTCCTGTTCTCCTACACTCTCGTCGATACGGTCTTTTTCCGTCTGACTGTCTTTGCCCTTTTCGGAAATGTCCTCTTCGGCTTTCCTTTCCTGCTTTTCGTCTTCCGTCATGTTTTCGGAATCCTCCTTTTTATTTTTGTTGCGCCAGCTAAATAATCCCATAGCCCGCTTCCTCCTTTATGGCATGAAAAAAGCACCCTCGCAAAGGCGCTTACAATAACTTTGTCCGCGACGGATAATACGCGCGGTTATTCAGTTTTGAAAACTCGATATAGGCTTGGTTCCATTCGATGGCTTTCTTCCGTGCCTCCGCATATCCTTTGGCATCCAGCCCTTTCAACTCGACAGCCTTCGTTCTCCACCGTCGGACATTGGCTTCCAGCCGCCGCTGCTCTTGCGTGATCTCGTATTCCCTGCGCTCTTCAACAACATTCGGCTTCGGGAAACGATATCCCGATTTATACGGAACAAGATAATGTCGGCAGTTGAATCCGAGCAAGCCGTTCTTATAGGTTTTCCCCGCCTTTGTCGTGTACAAAATATCCGTCGCATTCTCTAACGGTTCATACCTGCGCCCGTCGTCCGTCGTGCCGTAGGTACCGTCCAACGAATACACGCGCCCTTGCCATGGAGCGCAACGTGCGGAACAGTCCGCATGAGTCGAACAGATGACAAGGTTTACTCCCCGTGCTTTGAACCCTGAGATCTCGTCCTGATGCGCTTGATACCGCACCTCCATCTCCGCTCGGTTTCGCAATGTATTGCGCCCGCTCACGTCGTCGGGATCGCGTGCTTGCTGTGCCGCCAATCGGTCAAGCGCGGGCTTTACGTTCCGTTCCATATAGTCCTTTGAGAACTTCTGTAACGGGCTTCCCAGCAGCCGTGAGCGGTCATATCCCGCTTGTTCGAGTGTTTGCCTTGCGCTCTCTTTCTGAGCCTCTGTGGGCTTAATTTCGCGCCCATACGGCGTCTTGCCGTTCAGCAGGAACAATGCCGATAAAATAAAGAACTGCCAACCGAAAGAACGGAGCAGTTCCCTGTATTGTGCATTATAAAATCGTAACAAACTCTTTCGGGCTGCAAGCGCAAGAGCGGGGATTTTTATCTGTTTTTCCGCTTCACGTATGATCGCGGCGATCTTGCGGTCTATGGCGGCCTTGGGCGTTTGTGCAAAGTACTCATCTTTCACTACCATCCTGATTTTTGTTTCCGCTTCTTCCAGCGCTATCGCCTGTAAATTGAGCGGTCGGTTCGCTATCACCATTGCTCAGATCCCTCGCATAATCTTCTTCGGAGTAATCGAATTTCTCCCGGTCTTGCCTTTCTATTTCCGTTGCCATGTTCTCCACCTCTTCTTCTCCAAGATCGGGCCAACGCTTACGCAGGTAATCGCGCAAAGGCAGCGTGCCTGTACGATAATCCTCCAACAGTTCCTGGTTTTCCCTCGCGCTGTTGGCGGACGCTCTGCCCCACTGTATCCCGACTTCTCCCGTAAAGCCATAGAAATAGGCTACGTCGGAAAGCATTGCGTTTATCGCCGTATTGGCAAGTTCGCGTTTGTTCGATACGCTTTTTTCCGTCGTACTGTTTTCGGAAGCGACCTCATCGTCTGTCTTGGTACCGCTCGAATTATAGGAAAGGTGATTTGCCAATGTGGAAGAACTCAGTCCCACCTTCGAGGCAAGCAGTTCAAGGTCAGCGTCGCGGATATATCTGTGCGCTTCGCCCCTGAGGTCGGGTTGGATAAACGTCGGCTTGACCATCTCTCCGTTGAGATTCGTATCAGGTAACTCTGTATAAAAGATATCTTCCAGCGGCACAGTTCTCGTATTCACTGCTTCGCGGAAGGTAAAGCCGTCCGCAAGCGTACCGGGTTGATTAACAAGCGCTATACGTCCATTCATCTGCTTCGGTATGATCGTGCGGGATTTCCCGAGATACTGGTCGACCTGTCCTTGCGTATAGTTGTAGTCGATGGAATATAACACGTCGAGTGCTGTGTGAAGCGTACTGTCGCTGTAACCGGGCAGATCTTGAAGAGCAACTGCGACAGATTTGTTTCGCACGTTGTAACACCCGATATTCCGCATCCGTTCAGGCATTCTGTACCATACCCCGGGGCGGATATCCCCATAGCAATATTCCCATTGCGCACGTACAATGCTTGGCACTTCTCTTTCTCCCGCCGTGCCCCAAGTCGGAGCCGTGACCAACGTGCCTTTCGCCAACTCGACTTTATAATACGGCACACCGTTCAGCATCATACGGATATCCCTTGCATAGTAAACTGAATCTCCCGCCACGAAACGGTTAAGGATCATGATCTGCGATATCTTTCCGCTCCTGCCGATTTGAAACACTACGCGGTTGACCGGGTACACCGATGCATAGATCTGCCCGTCTGCGGGCGTTAAGACAAGTATTGCGTTGCCTACCGAGTTTGAGTAGAAAAACATTCGGTTCAGCACATTGTTCAACTCGTCTGCATTCCATTGTTCCATGAACGCATTCGTACTTTCGTCATCCGAGTGTATCCGGAAACCTCCGCTCATACATTCTTTGGTGAATATGTCGCAGACGGTATATCCCATTCCTGTGGAAAAGAAATCATGGGAATGTAGATTTAACACGAATCCGCTCGACCATTGCTGCCACTCCCGAATATAAGCGATATAATATGTCTTATATCCTGTCGGTATCATATCGATAAACGCGCTGTCGTTTATTATATTTTGCATATTTTGCCAACGCGCTTTGAACATGGGCTCAAAGATCTCACGCGACGGCGCGTTCTTTAATGCCCTTTCTCTGTTTGATAATTCCATCTATCCCTCCTAAGCCGAAAACAACGGCGTATTGTAATAAAGTTTTGTTGCGTATTCCAAACTATCGATCGTATCGTCCCGCTGCTGTTTCTTGACGTCTCCCGTCTTTTCATCAAACACATAATTTTCGATATCTTCGATGAGTTGAATCGTATTTACGTTTTCGGCCACATGAAAATACAAGATCTTTTCGGATAGCATCGACCTTACACGCTTGATATCGCCGATTATACTCTTTTCCCTAACGAGGCACGTATCCTCGCCGCTGTCTTCCGCAAACTGCAATCGAAGCATCTGCCCGCCCTCTGCGCACTCAAATATCCAGCGCCGCGGAACATACTGTAAAAACGGAAACTTTTTTAAAAGCGTCTGCAAAAACTGTATCAACATTCTTGAAGCCTGTGCCGGGGATTGCTGCCCTATCTTTTGCGGATCTATTTCCAAGCAGTCCAGCACAACGGCAACGCCGCTGCGAAAAATCGCCAAAGGCGTTACACAGGTACTGTCGTTCACCGTTCCTTCGTCCAATCCGAGTACCAGTTCAGCAACGGCGTCGTTCCTGCGCTCTCCCATAAAACGAAATACATTTACCACATGCGTTTCGCGCTTAAACTGTGGATAAACCATGCCGCGGAAATTGACGGGTTCCCCAAGATACCAGTACCGATAATACTCGGGGTCGTCGCGCTTGAATTTCTCAATGTCTGCGATCGCTCGCGAAGATAACAGTTCCCGTATATCCTCCCACGTCGAATAGATGCGCGTCGCTCCGTTCTTGATCTTATCCCCGAAAAACTTATATACCCAATGGCTTCGGCTGAGCGGCGGGTTAAACGCAAAGATCGTCTTTGCATGGAGCAATAAAAAACGAGCCGCCGTAGAGGTCCAGCCCGTGATATGATTGTAATGTTTGACTTGATCGGCTTCATCCAGAATACAAAGAGCCAAGGTTTTATATTGGGGCGTAAAGCCTTTCGTCGCGGTCACGTCGTCGTCCGTCTTTCCGTTGATGCCGCTGAAATAACAAATAGCACCTGTCGCCAGGCACGTGACCTTCAACGGGCTTAACGACCATTCAAACAGTTTTTCTACACCCATAAGTTGTATCGTGCTTATGAGCGAACTGTATATCGTACTTCGGATATCTCCCGATTCTGCACGGCAGTACCATACGTTATTATACTTGCTTTGAAGCATGAGCGATATTGCAAGAACCTCATTATTGGTACTCTTCCCCGAATTTCGTCCGCTTTGCTCCACGATCTCCGATACGTTCGGGTCAAACAACGGCGCATATTGTATCGGTACGTTAATCATGCTTTTCTTCTCCGCTGCAATCTTTTACATTGATTTGAACAGTAACCCCGTTTCCGTTCAAAGGCGTATCGTTTTTCACGGCAAACACCTCTGACAATATTTTGAGCGCGCCCATTTTATCCCGAAGGTTTGCCTTTGCTATATCTTCCGCTGAAAGCGCCAGGATCTTCTCCATGAGTTCTTGCGCAGTTTGCTTTCTGCTATCGAGATACTCAAGCATGGAAAGCATATTCTCTTCTTTTTTATATGTACACTTTTGTTCTACTTTTTCATCACTCAATATCTTCGATATTGTGGATAAACTTACGCCGTATTTTTTTGCCAGTTGCCGTTGCGAGATCTTTCCGTCTCCCTCCACATATTCAGCGATGATCTGTTTCCGCTGACGGTCGGTCAACTTCGCCACATTACCGCCTCCTTATTTTTTACATGAAAAAAGCGCTCCGCCTTTCGGTTTTGCGCTTCGTTTTATCTTGTCTGTTTACAATCTTTGACGTTACCATTATAGCATAGGTAAATGTGTCATTTACTGTCATCTTTCATTTTTGCGGAAAGTTTTTTAATTGCTGAACCTTCGATTCGGTAAGGCTGACGTTCCGCATAATTGTAATCTTGTTGAATTCGTTTCCAAGGTTTACCGAGCATATAACGGTCTATTATGATTGACCTTTCTTTTTCTGTAAGATCTTTGGTATGCTCCGATATGAAATCCTCAATTTCAAACACTTCGCTCAAAAGTTCCTCATAGCCCGTCTGCAGCCGTTCCATATGCTCGACGAATACTTCTGCGATAAACTCTTTATTCCCGCCCTGAACCGCTATCTTGCTGTAATCCGTGGCTTTCAGGCAATCTATCTGGCTTCTCGCCTGCCGGATCTGTTCTTCTTGCTTTTTTAACAAACGCTTTTTCTCTCTCAAACTATTAAGAGCCTTCTTGGTTTCTTCGTACGTCATGCTTCTCCTTTCATACCCGGCACCCGCGCGGAGATGCCGAGCCTCTACCGATTATTGGGAGTTACCTCCGTTTTTTATTTCACAACCGCCGCGCCGTGTTGCGTCACTTTAAAAGTTCGGGATTGTCGTGGATGTTGCCGATGACCTCATAATCACCGCACTTAGTAAGATATGTAGTTCGCTCTCCATTATCAAATCGACGTATTAATCTGTAAGAAAAATTGAATTCACACCACTCTACGGCATATATATTTTTCTCGATTTTCATTGTTCTAAAATGCATTGAAACCTCTTTTACAATATCCCCCTCGAATATTTTCTTGCCGTTCTTGTCCGTCAGTCCTGTGTATTGGCTTGCGGTTTCGGGGGTTATTTCAGATGAATATGGCAAAAAATCAAAATCATATATGTACCATTTATCAAACTTTTTTACAAGAAAACCTTCAATCCACTCGCCATTATCAGCCCGCTTTCCTCTAAACAAACTTTCTCTCATCTCAAAATCCTCCAATCGTTCGCCTTCTTCCAATCCACGAACTCCGCGTCTATGTAATGCGTTCTCTTGCACTTCGGACATACAAGCATATCCTTGCTGTCCAATGTTATCTTCCTGCCCGTCAACTTATGACCGCAGGGACATTCAAACGATTCTGCTTTCATATCTGTACCTCCATATCAAACAGTGATTCACCCTTCGGTAACTCTTCATATAGCCAGTAATTAAAATACTCTGTTCCGTTTTTAAATCCGTATTTGTTGGATAGGTTTTCTCGTTTCCTCAGCTCCATGATATCATCGCAAAGTTTTATAAATCTTGCCTTGTATTTCGGGTATCTCTCAAATTCGAAAACACGATGTAATCCTGCCATAGGACAGCCGATACAACCTACTCTGTCAAAACCTTGCGAGTATAAAGGATTTATTTCTAACCGTTCACTATGGATATAATTCCAAAGATAATTGTCGTTCCAGTATGCCAGAGGATTTACAATAAAGTAATTCTTTGTATAGCAGGTATCTGTCTGCCGTACTTCTTCGCTCTTGTCAAAATGGAATAACTGAATATCCTTATAATTTTCCTTATCCCGCATCTCAATACTGTCACGGTTCAAGGAACGTCTTACACTTTCCGATTTTCTTACACCGAATGAATGCGTTGCAAATTTCAGTTCGGGTATATCCCGCTCTTTCAATTCACTGCAACAAAATCGGGCAATCCTTGACGGCAGCATTTTCTTTTTCAGGCATAACGACCAAAACGACATCTCAGGGTAATAGATTTTACAAGGAATTCCCTGCGCTTTCCATTCTGCAAACTTCCTACGCACGTAATATACCGTCTCGGGAGCATCCAGCGTTGTATGGTTATGCATGACCATAAATTTAACGCCGGACTTACGGAACAGGTCAACAAGTACATCGCTATCCTTTCCACCGCTGTATCCTACGACATACCCGACAGGGTTCCTTTGCAGCGCTACTTCCTCAAAGGTCTTGATGAGTTCGATAGACTGGTTGTACATCGACTGTTCTGTACCGTCGAATATAGATTGTTGGTAATGGTCTTTCATTCCTCCTCTCCTTTCAGTTCCGCAAGCCGCGATTCGGCTTCTTCTCGCGCTTTAAAGAACATATTACTGTTCCATTGTTTTATTTTAAAACTCTCGATCGTTCCGTATTGGTTTTTCGTATCGATTTCATCGACTTCGATGCTATACTCGTATTTAGTCACCTGTACAGCAATCACTTTTTCCTCTAATACGCAGGACTTGTCAGAAGATATCAAATATTTAACATCTCCGATATTCACAGGCAACTCCACCGACTTTTCCAACCTCTCACGCAGGGCGGCGTTTTCGGTTTCCGCCTCTTTCACGTCGCCTATCCCCGCCTCGATCAGAGCGTCGGCTTTCAACATAGCCTTGCAATAGATATCTGCATCTGAACACTTTGAATAATCACATTCGCAACACGCGCCTGTGCAACCTGTATGATAAATGATGTCAGCAATCTTCTTTTTCAGTTCGTCGTTGTTCATTCTTCCACCTCCACTCCGTATTCAGCATACAATTCATACAATTTTCCTAACGTAAATTCACTCATGAATTCGCTTTCGTCTATTAGCCACTTCCCGTTTTCATCTTGAAATTCACTTTCAAGACGTGCCTTTTCTATTTCATTGTAAACCTTATTTAAAATCTCCCTCGCCGTTTCCTTACGCACTTTTTCATTATGTTTTATGAAAAACTCTAATTCTAATTCATCTAAGCCCTCCGTATTTTCTGCGTGCATGAGTTTTTTGATATTACGGTAGCCTGCGTTGTAAAGAGCTGTAGATCTTAAGCAATTATTACAGTCAGCCAAGCCATTTTTAATAATGCATTTTCTTCCCTCTTTACAATAATCACGGGTAGGAAAATACTCTTGTATATTTTCAAGCATTTCCTCTATCTTCTTCTGCTTATCAATCTTTCCTGTCCTCATTTTTCTTTCTCCGTATTCGTGGAACTAATCGACCTTGATTGATATTTCAGAAAATCGTCTCCCGCCGTCGTAATACCAGGCACAACAGTCACAGGGGTAGAAGTAATATGGTTAATCTTTGGTTCACAGAACGGACAGAACGGTGTCTCCGGCGACAATACTGCTCCGCACTTCGGGCATATCCATCCCTGTCTTCCCCATTGGGGCATCGGCATTTCACAACATTTGCAATCTTTCATAACTCCTCCTTAAAACGGAATATCCCCGTCATCATCGAACGCTTCCATCGCCGCTTTCTTTTTCGGCTCGTCATTCGCCTTCTGTGACAAGAACTCCACTTCCTCGACAACCAATTCGGTAGCCGTCTTCTTCGCCCCGTCATTGCCCTCGTACTGCCTCATTTCGATATGTCCCGATATTGCGACCTTTTTCCCTTTCGAACAGTACTGCGCTATGGTATCCGCCAACCCTCTCCATGCCTTGCAGTTGAAAAAGTCGGTTTCCTGTTCCCCGTCCTTCGCATATCTCCGTTTCACCGCGATGCTGAAATTACACACAGATATCCCGCTCTGCGTTTCCTTCAATTCGGGGTCTTTTGTTAAATTGCCGATTAAAAATACTTTATTCATGTTTTCTCCTTTTCGAATATTTCCGCTATGCCTTCCATCACGTACATCGCGCAAGGCAGCGCCATTCCGTTTCCCCACATCTTGTATTCGGGCGCATCCGAGTGCGGGATGTCCGCGCACCACCAATCAGGCATTCCCTGCAGTCGGCAACATTCCAACGGCGTCAGCCGCCGAACTATGTATTGCGGCGATAAATACTGAAACAAGGTCTGATCGTTATTACAGGATAATGTTCCGCTGACATCCTCCTGTATCAATGCCCCTTTCCCTCCGCCTTCTTTGCCTTCCCGTATCCTCATTAGATAATTGGAGCGGTCACAACAGACTGCGTGACGGTCTACCGTATTCAAGGTATAACTCTCATTTTCTTTTACGCCCTTCCCGTTACAGCCTGCCGTTTCCGCACGGTCGATTCCGTTGCCTTGTAAGCAGTATACGACTCCCATATCTTTCGCTGTTTGCAAAGTCGGACTTTCATTTGCGTTAAAACTTATCCCTGCGGTTTTTCCTGCTTGCGGTGAAAATCCCGCGCAGACCAAACATTCGCTTCCGCCTCCGTAAATCCCTCCCGATGCCTTGATCGTTGCGCTTTGATGCGTTTCCGTATACTTGTCATATGCATCCTGGCTATAAAACACCACGCAACTTGTCGGACTTCCCGCTCTCAAAGTCGGACTTCCGTTCTCCGTATAAGCTATACTCCCCGCCTTGCTTCCGTTCAAATGATTGAATCCGTTCGCTTCGCATATCACCGCAGTATAATCCGTTATCCGTCCGTTATGGTCTCCCGTGATTGTCGGCGATATACTTCCGTCACCGTTGCCTCTCGCATCGTATATCTTTCTATCTGATGCCTGAGCGCCGTTTCCAAAATCTCGGGCAGCTTCTTCCCGCGACGCTCGGCTCGCCGCAAAACTCCTTCGCAGGCTCGCGCGCTTAAATAGTATTTCTCCGGCGCGTTCTCCTCCAAAATCTGCCACAAGCCAGATTCTTCGGCGACGCTGGGGTACTCCCCAAAATCTTGCGTCCAACACCCGCCATGCGACGGAATACCCGTCTCCCACGATGAGACCT
>QRFC01000558.1_pt1 | contig 35927 bp, 52 predicted proteins | sample 1861061 | NCBI WGS metagenome assembly QRFC01 (sample SAMN09711282, study PRJNA482702) | Human gut metagenome, whole genome shotgun sequencing project.
GCAAACGAAACGATAGCTAATAAGTTGGGGATGGTGAGTAAAGAGTCCGTGATGAAAAATGTGAATAAATTATACAATAAAGGGTTGATCAATATCAAACCGACAAACAGAACAAATATATTATATGTAACCGATAAATTATTAGATTATGAACACTTTACAAGATGATGAAAAATTAAAATTGCAAGAAAAGTTAGGCAAGAAAATCAAACAGTACGATCGTTTAATGGAAACAGTGCGTGAAATAGGGATGGAATACATCGCGCTAAACGAAGATCCTAAAACAATTCAATTAAGGGCAGCGTACAATGAAGTGAGAAAAGAATTAGCAGAATTATGTAATCAAACAAAGGAAATAGCTCTCCAAGCCAAAAAGATCAAGAAAGAGATAGACGAGATCCAGGACATACTATGCCCTAAAAGAAAAAGAAGGAGAAAAGAAGAGTGATAGATTTTATCTATCAAACTTTTCTCCAAAAATATTTGGATGATAAATAAACAACGTGTATTTTTACAGTGTTGAAAATGATGTATAACTAAAAACAATAAGAGATATGAAAACACAAATTAAAGACAAAAGGGTTAATTTCGATAAATCTTTAAAGATGCATCTAGCCTGTGGTGATCATGATTTCACGGAATACATTTATTTTAAAAATGGGTTCGCTTACGCCACCAACGAGATAATTCTCGTTAAGAATGACTTATCAATTTGCTCTTCCATACACCCTGATCAAATCGGGCTTCTAAACGGTAAATTGCTTCACAAAGATGACTATAAGAAAATTCTAAATCAAGATGTTGTAAATATATCGGAAGAAAATATCACGTGCCAGAAAGGGCTGGATTTTCTGGCGAGAGTGTTTGACGTGGTTGATCAAGATAACAATTATAAACAATAAAAATAAAAGAGATGAAATTTAATTTAGAATTAGCGAAACAAGGTAAACCTGTGTGTAACGGATACGGGATGGATGTTCGAATCCTTTGTTACGACTTGAAAGATGATAAATACCCGATTGCCGGGGCGATTACTGATCCCGAAACTAACAGGGAAACTTTACAGAAATACACCCTCGATGGTTACGTTATCGGTGATGGAGCTAACAATAACGGCGATCTATTCATGAAGCCGGAGAAAAGAAGAATGTGGGTAAACGTATACAGTGAATATCCTGACAGCCGCGTTAGATGTTTTGGTGATCTAAAACCATACAAAACGGAAGAAGAAGCGAAAACGAATATTGGTGATCCGAAGAATTACATTGCCACGGTTCCGGTTGAATGGAAAGAGTGAAGGGGTGAGTTGAAACACCCCTTTATTAAATTATTGATTATCACGCCCTCAATCACGCTGAGGTTTAAAGGATAAAACATAAAGGATTGATTATTAAGTTTTCCTCAAAAATTGGAAAAACCTAAGCTACAAATTTTAGTTTGATTGATTATCAATAAGTTACAAATTTAGTTTGAAAATAGTGATGATAAATTTTGTTTATTCAAAAATTGTTCCTACCTTTACATCGCTAACAGATAACATGGAATAGGGTTTTTAGATAGTGGTTCGAATATTTCAATATTAAAAAATACAAGCGACTACCTATTGCGAGGATCTCTATTCTTGGATCTGTTAGCAAACGCAATATGGAAGTCGCTTTTCCTATGCCTGAAAATTTAAAATAAGAAAATATGACAACAAAATTAATTTTATCAAAAGAAAGTGGAGAGAATGAGATAAGAGATTATTTCAATTCAATTTTAAGGTTATCAAAAATGAACGAAGAGTTCCCGGTAAATCTCAATGATGTTTGGCCGTTAGTGTATAGACAAAAGACTGACGCTGTATTTGCTTTAAAAAATGATTTTATGGAAGGTGTTGATTACCAAGTTTTAAGGAGAAATCCTGAAAACCCTCTCGGAGGAAGACCATCAAATGAATACCGTTTATCCGTTTCTTGTCTTGAATTTTTCATCGCTAGAAAAGTGAGAGCGGTGTTCGAGGTGTACAGACAGGTATTTCATAAATCTGTTAATAACACCCTGTCAAGAAAGGAACTCGCTATGATGGTGATAGAGGCTGAAGAGGAGAAGGAAAGGTTACAGGCGGAGAACGAGAAACAACAGAAATTGCTGGAGGAGAAAACGAGGGAGAACCATAACATGATGGGTAAGCTGATCGAACAGGCACCGGACGTAAAATACGTGAAATCAACCCTGAACGCTCCAACCACTTACACCACCACCCAGATCGCCAAGGAGCTAGGGATGAGATCGGCCGTCACGCTGCATCAAAAATTGAAAGATATGAAGGTGATGTTCTCGCAGTCCGGTTCGTGGATGCTGACCGCTCCTTATTGCGATAAAGGGTACACCAAAACCCGTACATCTACCGGGGAGAACAATAGCGGTGGTACATGGAGCAAGACCATAACCGTGTGGACCGAGAAGGGAAGGAAGTTCCTACATGAACTATTGAACGTTGAACTGAAAGATGAACCCGAACAAGTTTGCTAGATATGAACGATAAAGAATTTCAAGAAAAGATGAGTGAGATAGCACGTCAATGCCGTTTCACCAGGAGAGGAACGATTTACAGGCCTTCAGAAGAGGTGAAAGAGGCGTTAAAGACTTGTTTAAACGCGAGAATAAGAGAAATCGAACAGGTTTATCCATCCTTCCACGTAACCTCGAGTAATCGAGCTCTAAAACGCGTCAAATTCGTCGAGATTGAAACCGTTTCCTTCACCGGTTCTCTCTTCATCATGGTGATGAACGAAAGGGGAGAAACGGTGAGAACCTCTACCTTCAACATCTGGATCGATGATAACGACCTTCTATCCTGGCACCTGAAGATGAAAAACCGGGAGATGAACCCGTCAAATCCCGGTAAAACAAACAACTAAAACAATGAAACGAAAAAGCAACCGTTTCACTTCATCTTACCCCACCAACCGAGGAACTTGTACCTGTTTCCCTCCCCTTCCGGCTTGTTCCAAGTTGACGCCACCCATCTAGCCTGCCTCTCGAAACCTATGTTACGGTAAGCACCGTGAGGTCCCATAATGAATAGAAGGACGAGCCATTCAAGGAGGTAAATGATGTAATAGAGAAGGGGTCCTATCAGGGTGTACAGTAGCATCCACCAAGCGATATCGATGTACGATACGGTAACGAAAAAGAGGATGACGGATAAGGGTACACCAACTTTCGTCACATCGCGGTACTGGAGGGCGTGACACCCCTCGTGAACTATCGTTTTCTTGCTCAACCATTTACTTTCCGTTATCACGTACCCGAAGAACATCGTGGTGGAGAAATTCGGAAGGAAGGTCAGTATCCTCGCCAATCTTGAATTGTAATAGATCTTCATGTCTTTTTATTTTAGGGCTGAACGTTCATCATCGCTTTCACCTTCGCCTTACACTCCTCCGCGTACTCGTTGTAAGCGGCGAACTCTTCCGATTTAGTATCCCTTTGCCGTAGAATCGCGAGTTCTTCCGATAGCGAGTACCTTTGCCGGATCATACTATTCACTTCCTCGTTGTAATTGATGGATTGATCGGGAATGGCGTCTACCTCCTCGAATTTCTCTACCGTGTCACCCGGTAGCAATGTTGATCTCTTGAAATAAGATTCCGTTCCAAGTCTATGCACGTACTTGTCAGAATCGCTGTAAACTTCTTTACCTGTAACCTGTATCATGATTTCTATTATTAAGCGGTTGCGAATGTTATTTGTTTTTCTTGTGCTGAGGCTATCAACGCGTGCCACTCGGTTTGCGTTTCATCTTGAATCTTTGCGTAAACGTCGGCGTGAACGGTTACCGTGATAGCCAAAGCGTTATCCGCGTTAGTGATCAAATATTGCAAGGATTCAAGGCTGAGAAGGGGTGAGTTGGAGAATGAGATGCTTTGTCTTATCTTTTGTATTCTGACATACTCAAGCAAAATGCAGTCTTGGAACATCGTAGTGATTGGTTTGCCAAGGCTGTAACTATTTAAATTAATTACAGTTAATATCTTTCTAAGTTTCTCACATTGTGCGAACGCATAATCTATACGATTAGAATAAACAGTTGATCCAATATTAATAACTTCGACAGTGTGATTTTTAACGAACATAGCACCGATGATTGCATCTCCAAAATAGCTGCCTGAATTAGCTTTGAAAGGAAGATTTGTTCTTATCGGGAGATTGGAGAACTTGCCGATTAAATCATTTTGATTGATAGCACCGCTCGTGTAAACGTAAATATTTCTCATCTGCTCTTCGGTAATATCCGTTAGCCCGTTCAGCTCGTAAAACCCCGTTTGCTCGTTGTAGACAGCCCCGGCCGCCACGTACAAGGCACGGTTTCCTTGCTGGGTGTTGAGAACGGTGTTCATGCTGGATATAACATCGTTGACATCCTCTATCTCGTAAGTTTCGTTGACAATGGGTGGGTAAGGCTTAGAAATAGGGCCTAAACTATAGGTCACACCATATTTTTTAACTGCCGAAGTGAAAACAAGGTATTTATTGAGAAAACCACCTTCAGCCCACGGAACTGCCGTTAGAACTTTATTATTCTCGTCGAACAAAACCAGAACAGCCGCGTCAGCATCGATGTTCGTGTATTCATAATATCCAATATCGAAATGATAAACCTTGTTTTCATCAACGATAACGGTTATCACGGCGGGATAAGACCCAAGCTCGGTGAAACTTCCATCAACGTGATAGTAACCCGGACCGTAAGGTTGCGTCGTTTTGGGAGTTCCTTTCGTTCCCCTCACAGCCATCTTTCCCATCAATTGTGACATGTCGTACATGTAATCATTCAACTTGGTGGCATTCCCGCTTTGAAGAAGGAAAGAGAGAACGGAATAGTTCTGACCGTCCCTCGCCACCGGGATCATCTCCTGACCCGTTATCTCAGTTAGAGCCTGTAGCTCTGATATTTTCTTTCCTGCCATTTTCTTTATTCGTTTTGAATTTCAAGTAATATAACTTCATCGTCTTCAAGTAGGAAATCCGAAGAATCCTCCAGCAGGAGAACCTGTTGATCCGGTTCCTTCCCGCCAACCGCCCCTCTACCTTGAAGACCTATACCGAATCCAACACCTATCGATGTCATAACCCTATGATTATATCGTTAGCTGACGTCACCTCTTTCACCTGGATGGGTAGGAACCCTCCAACGTTGTTCTTCATGAAATCGGAAGGTAGCGTCACTTTCTCGTTGTTGTTTAGAGGCGTGATCGTCACCTCACCTTCCTGTAGCGGTGAGATGTAGAAGAAAGGTAAACCGAGATCGCTCGCCCTGACCGTTCCGCTCTTCTTCACCACGAATGAAACGGCGAATGAATGAATACCACCGATTCCTGAAACGTTCCCCGAACGCGGTGTTGATATATCGTATCTAGCCATGATGTTCAAGATTTTAGATTAGTTTTTGAAACAAGGATAAAGCGTACCCACACCCGAACCCTATAGCGTTGTAGAGGGAGAAACGAGCGGTGTACCCCATGTTACAGATCCACATGATAAGGGTGGCGACCAAACCGGTCCACGCGCCTAGAAAAGCGCAAACGAGGAAGGTGATCAAAAGACAGAGAAAACCTTCACTTTTCAGAAAATCGATTAAATATTTCATATCACTAGTTTTTTATAATTAGACATGTATTCCTGTTCCGTACCCGCACCAAGCGGTGTGTTGTAGTATTTCTTCCAATAACGGGCCTGACCTTCCAAGCTGGCGGGGATACCTTCCTTCACCCTTAAATAGTGAACCCGTGCCATGCAGGTCGCCAGGCGATCGTTGTTAACAAGATCTTTCGAGTTAAATTCCTCCACCCCGCTCACCTCCATTATCTTCTCCTTCAAAATAGGCTTGGAAGAGAGGTAATTCTTCACTATGTCACCGAAAGTGGCCGGTTCCATCTGGTAAATACCGAGAGCCGGGCCGCCCCCTATCTGTTTTCGATACTTTCCGAGGTGACTCTCCTGCGCGCACGTACCCATCAACAACTCCACCGCCTCTTTCCGGTTTATGGTTGGGTAAGAGGGGAGGGTTGCCAGCTCGCCAAGTACTTCCTCGATCAAGTTTCTTAATTCGTTAGATTCCATGGTGTTTCTTTTTACATTTTCGATGGAAAGGTAATGAAAAATGATCAATTATCAAAATGAAGGTGAAAAAGAATGGCGTGACGGGTGAAGAATTAAAAAATGCGCGGAGATGTGTTATTAGCGTGAAAAATAAAGGACCAGAACCCGCCACGCCTGGACTGAGTTAATTGTTCTTTACACGATGTAAATATACGGATATATTGTTTATCATCAAAATAAAAGGGAGGATTTCTCCTCCCTTTCTCGCTAGCCATCATCTCGACGGGTCACAAGCATCTACACATTTTATGAATACCAAACATTGTCGATGTAAATATACACTTTATTTATCATTTTACAAAGATAAAAGAATAAAAATAGAGGGCGGGATCGCCCCAACCCTCTACCAAACGTAATTATGAATCAAAAAAAGAATAGTGGTTTCTCTTTACTCGTGGTTCACCACCTCCACGATAGGTGATTCCTTGATCTGGGTTACCTTCCATTCAATGGTTGAACCCGTCCAATCCTGATCGATAAAGGGAACTGTTTCTTCCGGCACCCCGGCTCTCACCAAGTAATAGAGATGGTAATTCTTCTTCTTGCCCTCATCCGTTTTCTCCACGTAAGTGACGGTGACGTTGAAGAACTTCTTGTCATCGCCCTCCACCTCGTTTATCACCTTGTTGATCCGGGAATAAGTGATGGCTTTGATGGTGAGATCCTTGAAATCCCTCTCCCTGGCCAGTTCCACCATCCTCGTTTCCGCTTCCGTGAAGCTCATCGCGTCGATGAGGAAGGAGCGGTTAACCTCCTTCACCTCGCCCACCTCGTTCGCTTCCGGGAACTTGATCTTAACCTCGTAATACATGATTTACCTCCTTTTCCTTACTTCGATGTACCCTCTTTAACATCCTTATCCGGTTTGATAGACGGACTTTCTTTCACCTCTTCCTCTAGCGGGTTGCGTTTCAGCTCCTGTTGCAACACGCTGTTAACGATCACGTCCTTGAAACGGGAGAAATCGTACTGGTTCTGCATCTGGTTTCTCTTCTCCTCCAGCACCTGATCTATGATCATGTTCTTGGCGAACTCGTACCCGAGGTTAATGAAGTTAGCGTTACTCTCGATGTGCGCCTTTAACTGTTCTAGTTCGTTTCTTTTCATGTTTTAAAAATTTAAATTGGTTTATGTTCATCTATCGAGCCTCTTTCTCGATCATTTTCTTCAACTCGTACATCCCTTTCATGATGCTGTCAATCTTATCCAGCACCATTACTAGGTTCTTCTTGTTAGAGGCTGGTTGGAAGGTACGTTGAAAGTCTTCGAATGATATCACCATCGATCCCTTCTCCAAGCAATAAGAAGGATAAATGTACCCGTTCTGGAGGTTAAAGTAGGGCATGGCACCTGTATAGCACTGTCTGGGTGACGATAACCCTGTCACTTTAGAGAAATAGTCGGAACAGGCTTTCATCTCCTCCTCGTTACCGCATTTAACGTATACCGTCTCCCCTTTATTCTCTTTCACCTCCTGAAGGACCATCTCCACGTTAGAGGAGAACTCCCCGGTTGATATGATCAGCCCGTTATCCTTCACCCCTTCCTTCGTCAGTACCACTCCATCCTGTACCCGGAAAAAGAACGGGTAATTACCGTTACAGGTATACTGTTTGGCGACTGGGTAACCAACCTTCTCCGCGTACCGCACCACCTCCTGTAATTCTCCCGCGCTGTTGAGGGTTACGACCCCTCCCTTATCCACGAACTCTTTCAATTTCATCGTTCCTAATTTTTATCTGTTTAACACCAAAACGTTATCTAACTCTTCCAATATCTTCAACCCCTCGTCCTCGTTCCTAACCTTCACCGTGAAAGAGGACCGTGAAGTTACCACTTTTATGGCGAACCTCAAAGAAGGATTTTCCATGTGTTTATATTCTTCCATCTGGTAGGAGAGGATCGAGGACACTCTAACTCTCAACCCTCCCACCTGGATGAACATCACGTTGTTTCTCTTTTCCATAACACTACCTCCTATAACTTCGTTTTCCGGTTCACCCATAATCCAACTCCTAGCAGGAAGAACACCACGGCCAACCACCACGTATCGTAATTGGGTTCCTCGTAGAACATGGGACGTACACATTGAGCGGAGGTGAAAAATGACGCTATCGCCATGAATATTTTCGTTTTCATAATCTCTTGTTTTTAATTAATTCTTTATTTTTAACACGATAAAGATACATATTGTTTATCAATTATCCACGTCTTTCATCTTAAAATTTCGTACCCGTAACCTTCCAGAAGGTTTATACCTCTGATTTCCTCACCCGTTTCCGGGATTCTGATCCTCCCTTCCTCCTCTATCGCGAGAAATATCTTTCCGTCAAATTCTCTTTTCAAGGTGTGATAGAGTTGTTTACGCTCGTTTTCTCCCCCATCGCCGTGTAAATCGTTATAACTTACTTCTTCCTGCGTTAAAAACGATATTTGACGCGTCATTTCTCTTACCCTCTCTTCCAACATGGAATTGTCCGCTTCCAACTCTCTGACCCTTTCCCTCAGGTAGAGGAGCTCAGTCCTTTCCGATAATGATACGCTCTCCGTCATTCCTCTATCAATTTAAAGATGATTCCTTTTCCATCCTTTCTCACGCTGGGTTCACACGGACCTATATGTTTCATCGCTTTACAGCAATCAGTGTACGATCCATCTTTTAGGAAGCATTCCTTGCACCCTTCCTTTTCCAGGACCACCAGATGCAATCTTTTCCTGCCGTACAGGAATCTCTCACCTATCTTTTTCTCGTTATCCATAACCTTCTCTTTTTAGGTGAAAGCTATTATATATTATAATATATAATAGCTTTCAAAGTTTGTTTAATACATGGAAAAATTTTAAAATTCAACGAGGATCAATCTCTTATCGGATATCTCTCCGTTCACGATTTCTTTCACCCACATATGGTTCCTACCGAACCCGGCAACGAAGAAATTAATGTACAAGGCAACGTTCTCGTTCTTATCAGAGAATTTCTCTCTTAGCTCTTTCTCGTTCTTGCAATCCTGAATATCATTTAACAAGCTAACAAAAGCTTCCATCCCTTCTAATGTCGCGTTCTCGATTCTGTTTTCAATTTGTGCTTTCATATCTTCTTATTTTTAGTTTGTTATCTCATTATTTTCAACACTGTAAAGATACACAATGTTTATCTATTTGCCAAATGTTTTCACGGAAAAGTTTATGTAACATGAGAAAATTATTTCACGTAATCCTCCGGTTTGTATTCCTTGCCATTATACACCATCTTCCATCCACTTTGTTTTATACTACATCCGATAAGGTAGGGTTGAACGCCATGAGTGTCGACACCCATTTCCCTGGCGAAGGAAACAGTGAAAGGAAAAGCCTTTAAATTATTCTCAGCCAATATCTTAAATCCATGCTCAAGAATAGCACGAACCTCATCCCTGGTTTTCTCCTCACCCATAACCATGTACAATCTACCGGAATGAATGAAATTATGACAATAATGGCATAAAGGGACGATGTCGATGACGGTTCCCACCCCGTTCTCATAATCGAATTCCCACATCTCATGGGCTTCCAACCTACCCGTTTCCGTCATGAAAGCGGGTCTTCCACATGCGATACAGCAATTTCCACTCGATTGATACGCCGCCTGCCGTTTCATGTTCCACCATGATTCACCGAAAACAACCCGGGGTGCCATTCCATGTAAGGGAGTTGGAACGTTAGGCTGGCATAATATTTCAGGTTTCAGTTTCATAATTTACCAAGTTTATCATAGAATTTGTCAATAAAATCATACGGAGCCACATTGTTCTTATCGCCCAGAATGATGTAGCTGAATGCGGGTATGATAAGGCTAAGTACAAGCACAACGGGTGATAGAATAACTCCCAGGAATCTAAGAAAAATAACAAAACATCTCATCATCTAAAATTAAAAAGGTAAATCTTCATTATCGGGAACGATCTCTTTCCTCATTTTATAGTTTTCAAACGTTTTAACGAGGAGTTTATGATCCCGGCTAAGAATGTTAAACAACTCAAACTCGGTGCGTTCAACACAATCACCGACAGGTAAAATATCGGGATTATCGTTACCGAAATCCTTCCCCCTCTCATCCACGAAATAAGTCTTCGAGGGTCGGTGAAGATAATAGCACATGTTTTTGGTTGAGGGACGGGTACCTATATAGCGGAATGTATTACCGAAATCGAGGTACCTCTCACCTTCCTGCCATAACTCACATACCTCGTCAACAGAATCCTTCCTGCATTCACCCACCGAGACGTGATGCGTTTCCCTTTTCACCCAGTCTGCGTACACCTCGTCATTATCCATGTCATAGAAATAATACAATTTCAATTTCTTCTCCTCCTTGAGGGGAATATCCAACTCATACCCGTTCTGATTCTTGTAGGACGCGAGGTAATCGGCCACGTTGTTACCGAAAACAATTTCGTTATCCAAGTTATCCTGATGTCCTTTCACGTGAACGTACGTTTTCAGCACTTTTTCCGTTCTGTTCAGTTCCGCGAGGACCTTTTCCCAGAGATCCCGGTTTTTCACCGGCCCGGCGTAACCCATCCAATTGTTCTCCAACCATGAGGGCATGTATTCCAAGACACTTTTCATGACGTATTCCGAATCCATGTAAAAGGTAGCGGAAGTCGGTTCGTTTCCCAAGTGTTGGAGAGCTATCAGGAACGCGTGAATCTCCGCCCTCCCCGTTTTCGTGTTCTCCCACCCTTTCGATAACATCAATTCCCGGCCATCATCCCACACCATGTACACACCGCTGCCACCCAGTTTATTATCCTTGAGGGTGGCAGAGCCATCCGTCCATATTTTAACGCTTTTCATCTCTTTCAAAATTTAGATTGCAATCCTCGCAATGAAACATTTCCATCCACTTTATCCGGTACTTTCCCCTGCTCTTGCATCTAGGGCAAACGGGGTGATTCTTCTTGAAGCATTCCACGACCCAGGCGTAAATCGTTACCATCACCACCCATAGAAGTACGAGTATTATTATCACTATGTTAACTATCGCTTTCATATCTAAAATTAATCCTCGAAATTTTTGGGTTCAACAAAATAAAGGCCCTTATCGTACATACAATCAGAAAGAAACTTCGCCTCATTACCTTTAATCTGTTCAATGATTATATTCGTGCAATAACCACCCACACCCTTATCACCCTCCACTTCTTCATGAATAACAGCGAGAACCCTGTAAAATTCAACGTCATTCACCTTTATTTTTCCACTTTCGTTTCTTTCATAATCACCTTTAACATATAAGTCGTAATCAAGATCATCAAAGGATATCACCTCGCCCGCTCTCGGTACGTAGCACACATCTCTTTCATCCCATATCTCGCGATTAATAACATTACCCTTGCTATCACGTTCTATCACGATCGGGTAAATCTTCTTGAAAACATTCTCCTTCATAATTCCTTATTTTTAAGTTTATCGTTTATTTTCAACACCATAAAGATACACTATATTTATGAATTATCCAACTAAATCGATCATTTTCTTGAAATAAAAACGGAGGAGAGCGATCACTCCCCTCCAACGATTGTTTAACTAAAAATAAATGAGTAATGAAAACTGAAAGGCGCGTCCCGTCACGGGTATGCCGGCACCTTGAATTAATTCAAACAATAATCAACATTTAAAAAGCAAACATTATATCTTTATCTGTCAACGAATTATATCTGACATTATTTCGTTTATATCGGCCATCGCCGGGTAAGCGTTATCGTTCAACCAGGTCTTCACTTCCTCGTAAAAGCCTCGCCTTCCTCATCGTTTGAGAATGAATAGGAAACGGGTTCATCCAAGCCGGTAATATAGAGGAGAACCCCGCAAGGTTCATTTTTCTGCCACCATTTTCTCGCCTGGGTGGATGGTATTAATTCTACCCCGAATATCGCCGATTTTCTTATCAATATCTTCTTTTTCATGATCTTTTTCGTTTCAATATGTAAATATACGAATTATTTTTGTTTAAACTTGTTATAACCGATTCTTTTTCTTTATCTGATAATTTATGTTGATTAGAAGGATGAATCGGTTATAACAGATCTATGACTCGTCGTCCTTCTTCCCTTCACCCTCCTTTTTCTTCTTCTGCAAGTGGTAACGCTGGCGACGGTACTCCCTCCACTTTTCTTTCTTCTCCTCTTCCGTCATATCTCCTCGCTTGGCGTACCTTCGCTTGGTGATCTCGTTCACCTCGATTATCTTCTTCTCCTGTGCCAGATCAGTCGATGACATGCCCCGACGTAGCATCTCCAATAACTTACCGCGACCTTCCTCGACTTTAGGTAATTCCTTCTCTTCCACCACGATAGCGTCCGTTATGGGTTCAATTTCGTTCACCTTCAACCTCGATTTCTCCCCCAGCTCCTCCCAGGACATGTTCCTGATTATGTCACCCGGTAACTGGATGTTCTGACCGTCCAGGAAGTTCTTGTTGTATCCGTTATGATCCTTGTAGTAAGAGGAGGCGAGCTGGCCCATGATGGAAGCCGGATTTATCCCCGCCTTGGCTGCCACCAACCCTATAACTATCATGTTTATAGGAAGTTTCTGAAGGGCTTCGGCGATGTTATCCTGTCCGTGTATCATGGCGTTGATATCTATCTTACCATCCACGGTAAGGAAGAGCTGTTCACCCTTACATTCTTTTCTCGCCTGTTCCAGAACCTTTCTTATCTCGGCCGAGTACGCCAGCTTCCCCTCGCGATCGAACCGCATCCTCCAATTCAGAAGTAACTCGTTGAGAACCTGCAATCTACCGGTCTCCGTCGCTATGAAGAAATCCTTCTTGGAATCGATGAACTTCAACCTCCTCCTCTCTATCGTTTCGCGGTTATCTTGATAGAAGATCTTCAGCAAGCTAGTGGATACCGTGTACCCTTTCTTCACTTTCAGAACCGAGATTATATCCTGCGTGGTGTAGAACTGGGCGAAGAGGTCGATGATCTCATCCGCGTTCTCCATTATCGCCACGCTGTACTTCGACCCGAAAAGTCCCTTTATCCGGTTTTTGTGAATGGATAGCTTCCGAATGATCGGCATCGCGTAGGTGTTTCTGTGTTCGACCGCTTCATCCGCCTGTTCGTCCGTCCCACCCTGCTTCTTGACAGCCATTCTCACATTCACGCCGGTGGTATCCACCGTGCACTCCTTTCCCTGCTTGTTGGTGAAGTGAAAATACCTTTCGGGAAGCGTTTCCCAGTACCTTTTTATGAGCTCGTACTCGATGTAGTGTTCTTGGATCTCATCTTTCTGCCCTTTTATGTAATCAGGTAGATTATCACGTATTTTTTCTCTTAATTCATCGATTTCCATATAATTGTTTTAGCGTTCTGAGTGTGAAGATACGTTTTTGTACTCATTTTAACAAAAATCGATTCATTTTATTTATCTCAGTCCTGTAACCGGTCGTTCAAAATGTCAAGATAACATTGCATGTGATGGAGCTGTTCACGTAAAAGGTGCTTCTGTTTATCGCTGACATGATTGAAAGTTTTTGAGTTAACGAAATTTCTTAATTTATCAACCTTCATTTCGAGTTCGTCTCTCTCGTTCATCAAACGATCTTTCCACGTGTCAACGCAATCAAACATCATCTCGAACTCATCCTCGAGGAACCAATTCGTCTCGCCTCCCGCCCATTCAACTCGGTAAACAGGGTTACCCGAAACAACCTCATCCGGTTCCTCACCTTTCGAATGTAACTTGCAATACTCGCCATAAGTCATTTCAGTGACCTCGAACTCTCCTATATATTTATACTTTTTCATAACTTTTAAATTTAATAACAACTAGGATCAATCTTCCTTATCATTTAACCAGGATTCGAACTCCTCCACGTTTTCGAACATGTTATAGAGGTCGCACCTGATATCCGCAACGGTTTTGGTGCTACAATCCACGATACCTCGGAAAATACCGATATCACAGATTTCCCTGTCACTTAACCCGTCGATAATTTTTCTCAATTCCTCTTTCATGCCTCCTCTATTTAATGAAATGAATTATAGCGGCGGCCAGTATCGCCACGAGCAACACCACGCCAACCCAGATCGCCACTTTCTGTCCTTTTCCGATATTACCGTTACTCGTTGTCCGAGTCACGCAAAACGCTATCAAGGCGATGATCGCGATAATAAAAATAATTTGTTTAATCATATTTATTCCTCCCATTCTATTTTAGTAGTAGTAATATAACCATCAACATTTCTATTTTTATAAGCATCTTCAAATGTTTTGTGAATGATGTTGGATGTGCAGTTGTTATCACCATAACGATAGATATTTACCCAACCCTCTCTCTTTTCACCTTTCATAAATAAATCAAATTTGGAAACAAAACAACCCTCTCTATACTTCCCATTAATCCTATGCGAGAATAAATCTTCTGCACCATCGTTTGTATGCAAGGCAACGATTGGGGTATTAAAATCGCTTTTTCTATCAAAACAGACAATTCTTACATCTTCTCCTGCTCTATTACATACAGGTTTACCCTGTTTCGCTTCTTCTAAATTAAAAGGTTTCATAGTTTTATTTATTAAAATCCCATTTCCAATTCCATTCTTCTTGACATATCCCTAACTCACAATAAGCATTACCTATATGATTTTCCAGTTCTTGATATAATGATTTAACAAGCTCTTTCTCTCTGTTATCTAACTTTGATAATAACTTATCCATGTCTTTTTGGGTGAATGTGTAATAGGAGGATAATGCCTCACTAATAATTTCTTTCGCTTCATCTAATGATGTGGTAGAAAAATCTTTTCCTCTCACATTAAAAAAGAATCTGCCTTCAATATTTATACTTATTCTAATATTTTTATGTACCCATTCCATAGCTGTAATTTTATATTTCATCTCTTTTTAAATTCAATAATAGTATCTGTTCTTACAAGCATTGAATCAACATAAACTTTCTCGTATTTAACTTCTAGATTACCTCTTAGGTATTCTAAATGAGATTTTTCTCTTGGCTGTGTTATAACAATTAATCCCCAAATACTTGTATATAAAGTAATCCTGTGGCTGTTAATAGAAATAAAAGCAAAGGGCCTTCTTCTTTATAAACTATTCTATATAAAATAACAATAAATAGCACTCCAACAATAACAAAAAGACTTCCTATATATATCATATCTAAATAGAATTTTTAAGGTTAATAGATAAATCATCTGCTTCAAAATCAAACTTGGATACTGGAACTATATATTTCCAATTTACCCCATTTGAATTTATTTTTGATACATGACATTGTCTACATTTTTTATAATATCTTAGACACCAATAATTGTCTCCTTCAGATACCATAACTGGTGTATTGAAAGGAAGCAATTGATCCTTTTTGTCTTTTAATAGCCTTTCCCAATCTCTGTTTTCTTTGGAAGGAAATACCAAACATTCTCCTTCTTTACAAAACCTGCCATTTTCATCTAGAATTGTCCAAGTACAGTCCTTGTTACAAATCCAAATATTTCCAGTGTTAAGTTCAATTTCACTATCTCCATATAAAGGACTCCAACCTTTAGTTATTCGTAATTCTTTTATAATATCGTATATAGTCATAGTTTTAGTTTTAATAAATAAAGTGTGAGCCTAACAGCACTCCTATGGAATTACCCAATGGTCTGTCTCCTAGTATACACTTTAAGGATCAAGGGCTCTGGTTTGCTCACATTAATATAGCCCTTTGTTAGTATCATTCAATCATTAAATAGTCCTTAACTAATTGTTCGTTGTTCTTCAAGAATGCATCTCTTTGTTCTTTTGTGTGAAAAGCTAGAAAGTAATATGCATTTGTATGAAAAGTAATATTGATCATATTACCATATCTGTCAGTAATATATTTAGGAGAAGAATTTTCCCACTCTTCACCAGTTACCTCACCACCATAATAGGGCATAAGTTGTGAAATTTGTGCCATTGCCAAAGCTGATTTGGCGTGCTTTTCTGTTAAAAATACATTCTTATTTTCTCCATTAGCTATAACATTGGAAGCTGGTCTAATAATACAGTTACCTGCTATATAACAACCACTTAATCTTTCCAAATCTTCCCACTTTGGATATTTGAATTTCTTCTTTTTAAGAACAATGATTTCTTTACCTTTTTGTTCTGAAATCTCGTATTCTTCTAAATTAATGTCCTTTATTTCCATGATTATTTTCTTTTTAATATTGCTGATCTTCTTGATTTATTTGAACTGCCAAAATAGCTTTGCTCGTATTCTTGAATCTTTCTCCACCTGTCTTGCCTCTCTTTCTTTCTTCTTTCTCTTCTCTTTTCTTGGCCACTTCTAAGATCAGCAGGAAATGATCCCATAACCCTCCCGCTATAAATATCATGTATATTCATGGTTCTTTTTATTTTGGTCCTTATTCTTCAATAAGGACCGGTGAATTTTCGTATGTAACTTCAGGATAAAGGCTTGAATCGATTTCTTCCCCTTTCTTAGGTTGATAATCAGTTCCCGTGATATAAAAATTACCGTTGAAAGGCCACGCGTTAATGTGTTTACAAGGAGCTTCCCACGGCTTCATTGTATTCTTATATTCGAATTTAAATAATCTACCGTCATTATCTCTTGCAACGTAAAATTTCTCGGTGTTTTCAATTTGTGTTTTCATATCTCTTATTGTTTTAGTTATACATCATTTTCAACACTGTAAAGATACACAAAGTTTATCAATGTACAACAGGAAACCGGAAAAAGTTTGGGTAAAAAATCTTAAAATAAAAAGAGGGCGGAAAGATCCACCCTACCTTGTTGAAAATAACAAATGAATATATGAAAACAAAAGAATCATCATTTTAGCTCGCACATACCTCCCGAGCACGCCTGAGCCACGGTTGACCCGGCATCAACCCATTCTTCGTTCCATGAAACAGATTCCCAGTCAACGTGTTTCATTCCTTTCAATTTCTGCCAGCGATGAAACAAGGATACGTGTTTCAAGCAAAATTCAGTTCTCGACAAATCACCGTCCAGGTACTTGGTCGCGAAATTTTTGAACCTTCTCACCCAGTCCACTTTCTTGTCCACGATGGATTGAAGATGGGAGGATATCGCGTTAACGTCACTGATCATGACCCCGTTCACCTCCACCAAAAGTTTTCCATCTTTTAAATGGGAGAGAATGAAGTCGGATATATCCTTGTCAGTTAAAATTAGATGGTGATTGTTCCTTCCCATCGCCACGTCACACGCCAGCCACAGATCATCGTTGAACACGGCCAGCCCGTCAACTATCAAACCCCCGGCAAGGATGGCACCGGCACCGTATCTTTCCGCCAGTTCTTTTTCATCCAAAACGCTCGTGTAGGGAGCTTGAGGGTAGATTAAATCACCTCCTTTAGGAAGAAAACTGATCCCGGAGAAAATATCCCGGTTATTCCACACATACTCTCTCACTTCTTCCCATTCACTATCCTTTACCGTGCAGGTGTTTGAAACGTTCATCCGAAGATCTTTCATTTCGGGGTACTCTTTATAAAAAGGATGATCGAGGTTCGTCCCCACCTCTATCCAATGCTCTTTCGTCAGTTTAACCAGTTTCAAGAAATCGAGAGCCGATGAATCCTCGCTCGTCAACACGTTATTATCCAGCTCGACAGGGAACGATATAACGCTCTCCCCTTCCTTGTTATAAACAGAAGGTCTAACCATGACAGGATTAACCTCTTTCACATGCTGAAGTGCCTGTTCGGTGTTAGCGGCTTGTATGTTTCTTATAAATCTCTTGAAGTGAAATTTATGAATACCAGAGCTGGTACATCCAAGTAGCTGGGAAGAGTTACCGGATGGTTTGATAACCGTGGTTCTGGCCGCGTGATTTATACCGATCAGGTCAGCCACCCTTCGATTCGTTTCCTTCACCACCCTCGCCCCCTCTTCCTGCAATTGAGGGTCGAACAGTATTTCCGGGTTCTCACACATACCCGTTATTCCGACGCCGATCAGGGCGTCCCTTTCCGCTATCTTTCTAGAAACGGGAGATAGAACCTTGAAATTAGTGTATGACGCTTGAATCGTTCCTAGAATAGCCGCTCCCTTACATGCATCAAGGAATTGCTCCCTCGTTTTTATCCTCGATCCGTTTATCTCGGTGAGATTACAAAAAGAAAAGCCGGATTCATGAACCCCATCCTTGTTCCTGAATTTCGGGAACATCCCCACCTCACAATTATGAGCTATCAGCCCGTTCACGACACCCCAATGCCCTTCATCCAGTATCTCGAAATCGTACACTTCCTCGATATTCCCGCTATCCATTATTTCGATGCACTTAGAATCAGTGCCGTCAAAACCTTTGACCATTTTCCCTATCAAGTTGGAAGCGAAGTACACTGATCCATCTTGAAGCATGAATCTGTGATCCGGGGTACATTCAACTTTTCTACCGTTATCAAAGGTAAGCCTGATAACATGCTTGTAACCGACTGACCACACCCTCCCTCTCTTTCTCTCGCCATCCTTGTTTATTAACGTGACGTAGTAGTCGTCCTTTTTATGAGTGAGCGAAACCAGATCGCTAAATTTCATATAACCAGATCCCGTTAACAATCGCATATCTCCCGTAAAACAGCAAGGGTTGTACACTACATCCTTGTGAGATAGAAAGACGAGGCCGGGTTCACCGAACTCCTTTATCGATTCGAATATCTTGTCGTATGTTTCCTTCGGCGTGTTAGGGAGAATCACGGCGCTATTGTTCGCCCTGGCCAGCTCCGGGTACTCGCTAAACCAGTTCCCCGTCTTGCAATTCAGCATCTCCTCGTCATCAGCATCGAACTGGCATAAAAGTGCGGATCTGCGTATACCACCCGAGATAACCGCGTCGGCTATGATACACGCCATCCGGTGTAACTCGAACGGCGTCGCCTTCCTACCTTTTATCTTTCTCAACACCTTGTTCAATTTCTCGATACATTTTTTTAGAGGTTCGGGTCCCGGTGCCTTGAACCCGCCGCTTATGAACGATCCTTTCGGTCTTATAAGAGAGTAATCGAAATTGATGGACGGTAAATTGAGGTAGTGCACTTTCACAACCTCTCCAACCGCGAACGCCCATCCCTCTATCGAATCATCGATAACGATGTTGACCGGATCAGACTTTTCGTCCACTCCCTTCAATTTAGGTAATTTCTCCGTGTGAACTCTCTGAACTGAGTAACCAGCTCCCGCCCCGCACAGAAGAAGGTGCATCAATTCTTGGAAGAATTCGATTCGATCTATGTACGATCCCGTGCAATTAAAGTTCCGTGAATGATTCTTCAAAAGTGAATCTCCACCGTATTGAAGGGCTCGTTGAGCGCCGAGAATTACTTGATCGCGATACAGTCTCTCGGCGAACTTCAAGTAAGAATCAATCTCTTTCTCATTTCCTTTTTTAATCGCCATGTCATCAGCCAAGTGCCGGTAGTGCATGTCCATGACCCGGTCCACGCTTTGATCCCACGTTTCCTTCTTTCCGTTAACGGTTCTCGCGTACTTGCTGACGAAGATGTAATCGCCGATCTCTTTTCTACTATCAATCATTTCATTCATATAACATGATTTAAAAATTATACCTCCTCTTCTTCACGAGATATCAGGCGACAGAGAGGGAGGTTTCCCGATTGAACCACTAAATCAATGTGATCCAACACGTTAAAATGACTTCCTTTCCGTGATATCTCTCGCGAAACAGATTTAAAGATACCATTTTCCAGGACGATAACCAAGGGTTTGGGTCTTCTATTTTTATCCAGCTCGCAAGCCCTTCTCTCGTAAATAAGGTGATTCTGAATCTTCTTCAGATCGGGTAAATAAGGTTCAAGGCACGGTATCTTGTTGGCGCAAACCATCGTGATCGCGTGTTTCGTTCCCGTTTCAACATACAATTTCGGTTTCTTCATGTTTATTTTTTTTATACGGTATGAATATTAACGATCTTTTCGCTCTCGTTACCGCCACGAATTGAAGGCATTTCTCCCCGTACAACGCTAGCTCGGTTGTCGCGTATTTACTGGGTATCAGTTCATGGAATCCTAGGATGAACACTCTCTCAGCCTCTAACCCTTTACTTTTATGAATAGTGGAAAGAATAATCTTATCATCCGATTTATCCCCGAATATTTCGTTCACTTGGTTCTTAACTGCTTCAACGCTACCGAAAGATTGAACGAGTATCATGATAATTTGAACCTTCTCGGCTAGAGCGATATACCCCTCGTTAACTTGAAAATTCCTGACACCCCTTTCTTCGAGCTCTTTTCTTTTCTCTTCCAGCATCTTTTTCAGGTCAACGAGCGAGTTGATACCTGATAGAATGGATTGCAAACCTTCCCCGTAATCTTTTCCGAGAATGACGGATTTCTTTCCCGCCTTCAATAACTTTATGAACGTTTCAACCAGGGGGAGATTATTTCGGCATATAACGTAATCACCATTTTTAATCTCATCTAGCGTTCCAAAGCTTACCTCACCATCAGGCGCGTCAGGTAACGCCTCCATATCGGGAGAATATTTTCTCGCTTCCTCTACGATATTCTTCGCGCATCGATAGGTTAAATTTAGAGGGAGAGATATGGTGTTCGGTCTGTTTTTGAATAAGTGAAACGAATCGAATGACGATCCTTGAAAAGAATAAATACATTGCTTTTCGTCACCCACTACCACTAACCGGCCGTTCTCCTTTAGCATTCGAAGTATCAACTCCCTTTGCAGGGGATTCAAGTCCTGTGCCTCGTCGCAGAATATCACGTCGTATTTCGGGTACGATTCCGGTCGAACATATTTATAAGTTAGGTAAAGTTGATCGGTAAAATCTATATCAAGTTGATTCACCCTCAAACCGTTCGTTTTCCTATCAATCGCGCCCACGAACTTCTTTAAATCTTCCCAGTAGGAAGTATCGAAATCAACACCCCATCTATCACAAATCTCTTCCAATTGCTCCCTGTTATTCACATCAACAAGATTCATTCGAGCGAATTGATATAGACGAGATATGTTCATTATCCTACCATTTATCTTTTTATCCTCTATCATTTTCCACGATGGAACGAGGTATTCCTTACAGATAGCGTAATCCCTCCACTTCGATAATTTAAAACGACATCTCTTATTGCTTAAAAGGGTGGAAAATGCCTTGCTATGAATCGTCTTCACTTCCGCCCTTCCCATGCACCTTGATTCCAATTCCTCGACTATGCTTTTATTGAAAGCGAGGAATAAACAATCCTTGTAGGATGGTGTAACTTCCAGTAAATGAAGTAATAACGAAGTCTTACCTGTACCCGCACTCGCGTTAACGAATATGTTGCTGTTCGAATTCATGTACGCGTCCGAAATAGCTTGTTTGTATTTATCCAGTTTCATGGCGTTCTAATCTTTATCTTTAACGTAAATTTTCTTTATGATGTATTCTCCCGTTTCCCAGCCTCTCGTTGAAAGTAGTTCTTCCACCCTGTACTCAGCCGCCTCCACCGATTCGAAATCTCCGTCAACCCGCTTTCTCTTCCCACCGACGGTTAAATAATAAATCCTATAAATCATTCTCATATTATCCGTTATTTTTCAACGACATAAAAATACACAAAGTTTATCGTTTTACAAACGAAAATCACTTATTATTTTTCGCCGACCTTAACTTTTTCATCAACATGAAATTAATATCCATGCCGCTAACATCCACGTCAACTCCTTTATTGATAGCGTCGGTAACCTTTTTCTTCTCTTCAACCAGTTCCGCCATATAAACATCGATCGTATCCGGGCACAGAAGGTAAAACACGTTAATTGTATTTTTCTGACCCATTCTTTCCAATCTCGAATTTGTTTGATCGAGCGTCGTGAACTTATCAGGCAGCTCTATGTACATCAAGTTACTACAGCACTCCTGTAACCCATCCACCCCCGTTCCAACCGCGTCTATGTTGGCGAAGAGAAACTGTTTCGAACTTGTTTTAAATCTTTGAACTGTCCCGAACTTATCCTTCGATGACATGCCGCCTTGAATGATAGGGCTGTCATATTTATCCGCCAATTTTTTTAGAGGTTCCCTTCTAACACCGAACACAAGAAGTTTCTCTTCCGATATTTCCTTCCATTCATTGAGAAAGACTTCGATATCCTTCATTTTGCCTTTCAAGGATAAATCTTTCAAAGTACTCAGTTTAACCAAATGGGGTGCGTTCTCCGCTTTCTCCGCTTTCTCGATATCAATCTTCTCCAAGTACTCTATCAAACTATCTTCCGCTTTCTTATATTCTTTCATGTTGCTGATATGAACGGGAACCGTGTTCTCAATCATAGGTGGTAACTCCGTTAAAACCTCTCTTTTCTCCTTCCTGAAATAGCAAGCGTTCGATATAATCTTGTTCAGTTCAAGCGTGTTGCTCGCGCATGACACATCCCATCCGAAAAATTGACCACGCAAACATCTTCTCTTGGCGTTACAATACCTGTAAACGAACGATTGCCAATCATGGAACAATTCTTTGAACCATCCCGTTATTTCCAATATGTTTATCAACTCAGATGGTCTGTTCATAACCAGCGTACCCGTTAACGGGTAAACGAATTGCGATTTCTTCGCCACTTTTGCAACCCATTCACTTCGCAAACTTTTTCTGTTCTTGCACATGTGCGCTTCGTCAAGAAACATGGATTCCCACCCCGTTTCCAGTAGCTCGGGGAATCTGATTTGAACACCGCTCTCTTTATCCTTCTTGTATAGAATGTCATAGTTTATTATATAAACATCTTGGTTGGGTTTCCACTTATCCTTGCTTTCGATAACCTGAACTTTTCTTCTACGTAGGTCAACCCACTTTTGCCACTCAGCCCTCCAACCGTACTTCACGGAAGCGGGTGTTACCACCAAACAGGGAAACATTTGAAGCATCTCGGCTAGAACGACGGAGATCCCAGTCTTTCCCAGACCCGGAGAGCAACCGTTGATTGAGTTGACATGATTCGCGAGATAGTGGACGCATTCCATTTGGTAATCCCTTAACTTTCTCTTTAAATGGAGTTCATCTATCAACGACTTCACATCTTCTATCGAAATCACATCTTTGTATATGGGCAGTTCAAGATCATCGACTTTCGGCTCAGGTCTTTTGTTTTCAAACCCGTTCTCGCGAAGAAATTTTTCAATCAAACTACCTTTATCGAGAGAGATCTCCCTGTACCATTCCTTTGTTTGAGGGTTGAAAAGGAACCCACCTATCTCTTTCAAAAGAGATATAATAGACGGGTCGTATTTAAATCCGACGTAAATGTATGTTTTCTCTATGTAAAAATATTTCATTCCAACTCGCTAATTTTTGACCAAATCACTTCCCTGTCATTTATCGAAATAATAGGGATTCCGAGTTCTCTCGCTTTAGCTATCTTCGATGAATTTCCATTCACATCTTTCACAATTATGAGGTCGGTGTTCTTGCTAACCCCTGACACGACTTTATGACATCTTTCCGCTAATTCGGCTTCTAGCTCTTTATCTCGAACTCCCGAAAAACATATTGATAATTGTTTCGTTCCCGATTTCTTCATTTCCTTCTTAAAATAAGTGACGAATAAATCAAACGGAATCGTGCTCCGATCCATCCCAACCAGGCTATCAATGAAAATTCCCGCAGTTATTTCACCGATATATTTGATCGAACTCAATTTACGCATCATCTTATCGCGATCAAACGAATGAAATAATATCATTGACCTGTATTCATCTATCGTTATGTTATCAAAAATTATCTGACAAGTCTTCTCTCCGAAAGCACCGTGAAAAACATTACAAGCTGTCAATAATCTTGCTACAGGAATTTCATCGTGGCTGATCTTTTCGATTTGCGAGAATATGCTATCATAACTTCCCTCACCGAACCCATCGATGGAGCACCAATCATCTTTCTTTATCGTCAATATATCGATAATTGATTTATAACCTCTATCATACAATTTCTTAATCGTGGGTTCACCCACCTCTTCAATACCCATCGTGGTGAAGAAGAATAAATTTCTCGCGATAATTTTCTGCTCGCAATCATCGTTCATACAAACCAGTTCAATCATGTTTTTATCCCAAACCAGCGGTTTCCCGCAACTCGAACATACCATCATATCATCACACGTTCTCTCAAAATCACCCACCACGAACGATTCCGTGTCGTCATGCTTCGGTATCACGTCGCCTGACCTTCTAACTCGTATCATGGCGTTCTCACAGATATGATTATCCACGATATAACCTGCGTTATGACCTGTAACGTTGATAACCGTCGCCCCGCTTAATTCCACCGGTTCTATATTGATAACAGGTTTTGATAGACCGTCCTTGCTGATCTTCCACGTTATACCGGTAACTTTCGTTAACTTGCTATCATTCCATTCCGGGAACTTGACCGCTATCGCGTATCGCGGGTTACCGTTCGGCAACCTTCCGAGTTTCTCTCTCAACGAGTAATCATCAATATCCATCACGATACCGTCTATATTGTAGCGATTACTCCAAGTATCATATAACTCGTGAAAGATGTTTTTATCTGATAATATCTCTTTCACCGTTTTCGTATCCCATCTAACACCGCCGATAGTTGATAGTAATTTAACTTGCCGGGACTTGTTACACGGAAGATCGCATCCGTAAACAACGTAATCAATTTTGGTAACAATGCCGGGTTTCCATTCATCCGCGTTGAATTGACCTGCCACCATGTTCCTAGCCGTTTTATACTCTCTCGATTGAAGGTAAAGTTCGAACGCGTCTTTTCTCATTATCGCCTCACCCCAGCAATAGCGGGCACCTTCATCTTTCAACCCCTCTAACCCAGATCTATTAAACAACATCAATCTAAATCGATTCGAACTTTCCTGCCCTTCATTCCCATCACCTCTCGTCCACGCCTTACCACCCAAATTAGTCTCGGTTAATAAAGATATCCCGTCATATTTAGGGGTTAGAACCATAACGGTGTCATCACTGAATTGTTTCAACCAACTTTCGATCATATCCCAGTTCTTTGCTTTTTCAAGACTGAACATGGGGAGTGGCAACGGTTCCACCCTATCCTTACCTTTCACGTCCTCCATAACCGATTTTTTAAACAGAGGGTTTTCGGGATCGATTTCTTTCAATTCATCAACAAGCTTATCATAATCTTCATCGTCTATGAAAGAATTACCACTTCGATAATCCTTGTTAGCTGCCAGTATGGTTGATACCAAGTAATCCATTCTAGTTGTCATAATCTGTGCTTCTATATCGTTTTAATCTTTCCTTAAATTCTTCCGTTTTATCGTACCCGCAACCGTTCATTTCCGGGCAGAACCCCCTGTAAACACAAGAAGGAACACATTTATCCGCCATGACGGGATCTATCTCCCTCACCGCGTCTATAACTTGACGCCACGCTCTTCTCGTTTCCTTCGATGCCTTCATACAGAGACGAACCTTCGATATGTTTATCAACGCTTGCGCGTTAGCCGTCATATCCATGTCATTCAGTGAACCTTGTTCGAGCTTGTCGCGAGATACATTCAGATCTCTTCTATCCTCTCTCTGGGAATGAACGAATTTCTCGCATCCCTCGTGATGCCGGACTAGATGAACCGTGATCCATTGCTTTATATCCTGCCACGTCCACTCGAACTCTACCAACCGGATGGGGCTATGCTCGGCCAGTAACATTTTCGCCTTCCATGAATCAGAAGGCTCTTTATCCAACGGTTCTTTTCCAACGGTCCTCCTGGCGGCGTTTAAAGCTCTTTTCCAGGAGGTAACCATTTCCATTCTCACTATCTTGCTCATCACTAAACAATTTTAACAAATCTCGATCGATTGTTCCTTGTAATTAATAATCACCGTTAGTTTCTTTTCCGATTTTTCTCTTGGGTAAGAAACGCATCTACATTCGGTATCACTCATCATATATTCACCGCTTGATTTTCTTCCAATTTCACCAAGATATTCATCCATTAATTCTATATATTCCCCAAATGATAACAAATCATTAATTCTTGAATCTGTTGTTTTCATATCTCTTATTGTTTTTAGTTATACATCATTTTCAACACTGTAAAGATACACAAAGTTTATCAATCCACAACAGGAATCCCGAAAAAGTTTGGGTAAAAAATCTTAAAATAAAAAGAGGGCTCTCGCCCTCTCCCGGATCACTCAACATTCAGAACCCAGATATAATCGTCGTGCCCGAACTTCATAGTTACCGTTCGCGTTCCCTGTGACTGTTCAAGTAACGATTTACCTGATGGCGAGTAAAACGCTTGGTTGGATAAATACTTGGTCACATCCCTGCCCGTTATCTCATTATAACTCTGACCTATCCCCTTGGAGGAGAATGAATCAACCAACCAGAAACTCAATTCCCCGAAATTTCGAAGAACCATGATCTGCACCTTTTGATGTTTCACGATGCCAAGGCAGATCTCCCATACATCGCTCTTCAATAACTCTCCCATATCAATCCAAGTTAGTTCCTATAATCTTTTTCTCGTAGAAGCGTTTCATCTCGACATCTTGTTTCCGAACCTTCTCGTTGCGCTTCATAATCCACCTCTTTTTCTCGTCGTTAGAGAGGGAATCGAACCTGCCAAGATTAAATCCAACACCACCTTCATTTTTCACGTTCACCATCTCTAATTCCTTCCCGCATTTATCACAAACCAACCTCTCTCTCGGAACCAGATGCCCGTCTCGCATGACGTAAATTATCGATTTGAAGTGAAACTCCTCGTTGAATTTTTCGCATTTCTCGTTCCTGCAATAAAATTTCGTCGACATATCTAAAAATTTTTTCGTTTCAGATAGGATGCTATGAGCAAGCTATCACATTTATTATCATCCAACTTGGTTGACCTGACGGTTCTTCTCAGATCCACGCTTGGAAATAACTTCTGACAAGCCTTGATGGAAGTCGCTTTCGTGTCCGTTACCTCCGTTTTACCGGATGACGATTTCTTCTTCACGATACCCACGCCTTCCCACATCACTTTCTGCCATTCTTTCGGCTTGGGGTTAACGAGCGTCACGCCTTTCGCCGCCACCAACCCGTTTAAAACACCGGTTATGTAACCGAAATTGAACGTTGAACCGGCAGAAGCCCCGAACAGGGCGTGAACATCCTCTATCCCAACCACGACGTTATTTCCCTGAAACCTAGTGAACACGCCTTCCATAACTCCTCTAACGTGCCAGATATTGAAATCTTTTTTCGGGTCATCCTGTAACGCGATGAACTCCGGCTCCTCGTTATGGGCAAGGATGCACAAGAACCCTAACTTTCCGGGATCTATCCCTATATAAATTTTCTCTTCCATGCTTATTCTATTCTACTGATATTATTTTCCTTGATCACTTTTAAAACCTTCGTTCCAACCGATTGATTCACCACGTGCGTTGTTACGAGTATCGGGTAATTGAACCTATTCAACGATTTAACGAGAGATCTCAAGCCTAACGCGTCAATCCCCTCCGCTATCTCGTCCGTGAAAAGGAAATTCAAACCCCCATGCTCGTTAGATTGATTTATCATCCTTTGCTGAGCGAGTATCATCGCGTACTCCAACCTCCCCCTCTCACCACCTGAAAACGAATTAAAAGGTAGGGGTTCATCCCTCAAGATAGTGGGCGTTATTTCCTCCTTCACGGTCCCGTCTGCTTTTCTCTTGAACCCGTCTATGCTAACTGACAGGTCAGATCCCATATCCCGGAGCGTCTCGTTGCAGTTCCTCTGGATTTCCTTCACGCTAACGTTAGCGAGATACATCCTGAATTCCTTGTACTGCACCAACCACTCTCTCGCGTTTTGAAGTTCACCGTCAACCGTTTCAATTTTTTGATCGAGTTCTTTTAGCTTCTCGTTTTCTTTCTCCAAGCCGGATTCAATCGCCTTTCTCTCCTCCATGAAAGCACTTCCAACATCCTCCTTGCTCACCTCGTCTATTTTCACGCCCAGCTCTTTCACTTCCTCTTTCGACCTTTCGATATCACCTTCGAACGATTTGACCTGTTTTTTATAAGTTTCTAGCTTCAATTTATCTCTCTCGATATCTTCTTCAACTTTAGCCAGATTCTTCCTTAAAACCGATAATTCACTAGTAAAACGAGATTCTTCCCCCCTCTTTGATCTTAAATCACCCCTTAAACGCTCGGATTGTTCCTCAATCCTGCATAAATCATCGTTTAAAAGAACGATTGAACTGTTTATTTCCTCGTTTAGCTTGATTAAATCAACCTTCTTTTCCTCCTCCACTTTTATGTCAGCATCCTCGTTAAAAAGAAATCGGTGACCGCATTTAGGACAAGTTATGATACCAGCCAGCACGGCATCAATATCAGCTAACGCCTCCTCTATCTCTGATTTAGTACTAATAGATTCCTTGATATTATCCCTCACCTGTTTCTCGCCACACCCAGCCTCTTTCAACGCGTTATTAATGGAATCAATCTCTTTCGATATTCTATCCCCGTCCTTGATCTTGCTTGATAGGAGAGCGGATTGTTCTTTCAACTTATCGTTAACCATGACGAGACCTCGCTCGATACCACCCATTTCCAGGATCAAGGTGGCGATCTTCTCCTCGTTCGTCGCTATCTCAGATTCCCTCTCCATTATTCGCTTCCTGTATGATGAAATCTCCTCTTCTTTCATTCGCTCGTACTTATCTATCGAACAACCTTCCAAACTCTCTTTCAACGTTTCGATTCTACCTTGAACGAAAGCTTTCTCACGAACTAACGATTCCCGGGCCGTTTCCTTGCTTGATACTTCCATTTTTATATCCGAATCGACGTTATCAAGAAAGGTGGCATTACTAAACCTCGCTATCAATTGCAATTTCTGTGAATTAGAGGAAGTGAAAAATGAAGTGAATCGCTCCTTGTTCACCACGTAATAATTACTCAAATCTTCCTTGCTTATACCGAACCAATCGATGATATAATTATTACCGTCATTCACGGTGGCGAACGAAACCGGTTCATCGTTAACGTACAATTCAAGTTTATTTCCTTTCCTGGTTAATGTTCTCTTTATATGAAACATCTCATCCCTTACCGAACAATAAACCCACGATTCGATAACCGCCTCATCTTGCCCCCTTCTTATCAAATCAACATCACGAACTCCCTTTCTAGAAGTGTAATCTAACCAACATTTCTCGATAGCTGATTGAATCGCCGTTTTCCCACTTCCGTTACTTTCCTGACTTTCATCCGACCTATTCTCTCCCATCAGCAAAACGGGACCATTCTCGAAATCATATTCAAGTTCCTTGAACGATAAAAAATTCACCAATCTTAATCTTACAGATACCATGTTATCCAATCTTTATTTTACCACGTATTTCTTCCAATAACTCGGGGTTATCAGCGAGAATCGTTTTGATATTCGCCTCTCCTTGACCGAGATTCACGCCTTCGTACGAGAACCAGCTACCCGCCTTCTTGACAATGCCTTGTCCAACAGCGAAATCAAGTATTTCCTGTATGGTATCAATGCCTTTTCCGAAAGCGATAGATATTTCCGCTTGCTTGAACGGTGGCGCGATCTTGTTCTTTTTAACCGTTACCTTGCTTCGAATAGCGGTCACGTCATCACCTTCCTTTTTGTTACCAACCCTGCAAACCTCCACTCTCTGCGAGGCGTAAAATTTCATGGCGTTACCACCTGGCGTTGTGTTGGCCGACCCCATGAACCCGATATTACTTCTATATTGATTGATGAACATCACCAGCGTTTTATTCTTCTTCGCTTTTTGCGCGATTAGAGGTAACTCGGCACTCATCAACCGTGCCACCAACGCTATCACCGCGTCACCTACGTCTCCATCTATCCTCGCCTTCGGAACGAGAGCCGCTATCGAATCAAGAACTATTATCCCTATATCAGGACAATCCAACATCCTTCTCATGATGGTTAGAGCCATCTCGGCGGAATCCGCCTGGCTCAACACGAACTTTTCAGGACTTAAATCGACCCCTAACGCTCTCATGTAATCCGGGTCCATCGCTTGTTCAGTATCTATGTAACCGGCAGAACGACCCGTATCTTGTATAGATTTACAAGCGTGGATGGCGAGCGTGCTTTTCCCACTCGCTTCATAACCGAACAACTCAACCAGCCTACCAAGGCCGTAACCACCACCCAACGCTTCATCCAAAACGAGAGATCCTGAAGGAACCCTCTCCACGTCTATGTAATTACCGCATATAGCTTCTTTACCGAACTCTTTCTCGATTCCGGCGATCATACTTTTCAAATCCATTATCCCACGTATTTTTTCAAGAATTTATACCCCCTTTCAACGTCATACCCCTTTTCCTCGCAGAATTTCTCGAACATCGTTTTCATATCACTTCCTGTCAAGGTGGATGGAATATCTTCAATCTCGGGGTCGATAATATCAAGATCTTTTCTCTTCTTTTTCACAATAACCCCTTTTTCAGAGAATATATCATCGTTCAACGACCTTAGCTTGGATTCTGAACCGGAAAATTCGATTTTCACCTTCGCGTTAGACGTATCAATCTCACCCGCTAACTTAACAAGATCTGATTTCGATGTTTTATCGAGATCAACTTTCACCACCTTGTATTCCGTGAATTTTGATTTTCTGAACTCAATTTCCCCGTCGTTGTACAGAACCCAAAAGCCCTTCACGTTATCCTCCCCGAAATTATTTTGCCGGATAGAAGATAAATGAACGATTCCCGGTGCCACTTCTTGCGTGTTATGATAATGACCCAGATAAACATGCGTGAACGTTTCTGATAGCATGCTAGGAGTTATCGAGCTCACCACTTTCGACCCATCATTGTTAACGCTACCGTTCAGCGCGATATGACTCATCAAAACGATAGGAGTTCCTTCCTTGAAATTCCTATCAAGAACATCGTTCTTGATCAATTCATATCTCTCCAACCAGATATCGGTGTCATAGAAAGGTATGAACGCTACAGGAAGACCTTGAATACTTACCAATCCTTCTATTCTATGCAGTACTAACGCCGGATGGTAGTAGAAGGGGTCGAGAAAGCTCCGGTCACTTTTATAATCTGTTTTATCATGATTTCCGGGAATGCATCCAAGTAACATCCGGTTAGCATGCACGTCGTCAAGTATATCCGTGAACGCGTTCAATACTTCTTCTCTTTGAGATACCCTGCTATCGAACACATCGCCCAAACATAGAAGAGTTGTACAACCCTCTTCTCTTGCCAAATCGATCTGTTGTTTTACAAGATCCTTGATGATGGAAGTGTTCGATTGCTGAAGATGCCAATCGGTTGATATTATCGCTATAACTTTTCTTTCTTCCATAACCAATAACATTTAAAAAGAAAGGGTTTTTACCCCTTTCTTATTTTTTACGGTTAAGGATGTTTCTCAAAGACGCTTTCACTGAAGCTGGGTCGTGGGCTTTCACACCATCACTGACCGGTTTCTCCTCCTCTCGCGACGGTTCAGTTTCTCCCCCGCTTTCTCCCTCCAATTCGTCAAAAGGAAGTTCTTCTCCCTCCATCGCTAACTTGTACCATCTTGACAGATCATCCTTCGATAAATCAGGTAACGTATACCCCTCTTCAGAGTAATTCTCAGCAATATACTCCCTCAAAAACTTCTTCATTTTCAAAGGTGTGATCTCGTTTGATTCTTCTCTTTTGAACGCTTGTTCGGCAGCATCCTCCGCCACTTCTTTCGGTTCAGGTACAACCTCGTACAATTTCTTAACCAATTCTTCGAAATCAGGATCACTCAAAATATCATATTCCGGGTGTTGTGATTCCAAGTTCTTCAACCCCTCCAACGCCAGATTAAGGTCGCGAGTCGTGTAACTATCCACGTACAACTCCTTCAAGGAAGGTTGGTTCATCAATCTTTCCAATTCGGCGTCCGTGATTTTACATTTACCGAAAAAATCATCCCACGATTGACCGATGGTGGGCTTACCTGCCTCAATATCGTAACACACTCTTTCTTTCCCGTTCTGAGTCTTCACTCCTTTCACAATAATTAGAGGGAATCCGTCATCCGGTGATGAGAACATGTCAAGCGATACCTTGTTGGATTCTTCCGCCAGCTCGACTGATTTTTTGTGAAGTTGATTGAACCAGTTCGTTCTCAATTCCAACCGATACAGATCTCTTTTCTGATCTTGAACGTAGCAAACCCAGGTAGATTGAGGTATGCAACCCGGTCTCCAATTCTTCCCGGAACCACCACCTTGAATCGGGAACAAGAATTTCTTTTTATCATTCTCATCCTGAAACTCTTCAGCTTTCTCGAACGCCTTCTGAATGTAAAATTCAATGGGATCCTGTAACCCGGCTTCTTTCACCGCCTTGCAATGAGTTGTCGCGATGAAAATTTTCTTATTCTTCAGCACTTTCCGACCCGTTTTTTCCCCGTTCTCCCACTCATCATCCATGACCTGAAGTTGAGCGGTACGCATCGCCACGTAAGCGGCCGTATCCTCGCTTGTTGACGGTAACACTCTTAACCAATTCCGGCCATCGCTAATCACGTAAAAGGGTGCGCGTCGACCTTCGGTTTGATAAAATGTTTTGTTTGTTTCTTTCTGTTTCTGTTCTTCTTTCTGAATTGACTCAAAACTTGATGCTTTAAATTTACTTCTATCAAATGCCATAATTCTAAAAATTTAAACCGTTAACTGATTACTTGATTTTCGATAATTTATTTAACAACTCATCTTTCAAAAAAGAATATTTCTCTAAAAATTCCGTTAAGTCTCTCGCTTCTTCAAACCCGATATTTTCAACCATTAATGTTACAGCTCTCTCCAATGTTACCCCGTACGCGATATCCTTCGAATAGATCTTCCCACTTTCCGCTTCCCTGCTTTCGAAAACATCATACCTACCCGGAGAATAAGCGCACGGTTTGATCTCCATGTTCTTAAATACAAACGATTCCATGTTATTTGATTCCTTTCTTAATTAAAAACGTATTCACCTTAGCTTCAACCAATTCATTTAAAAATTCTTCCGGCGATACCGGTTTCACTATCGAACTTAACTTCTTACTCTTATCATTAATCGCCCAGAACCACGAATCCAATATGTTTAGCATTCTTTGATTTTCAATCATATCATTCTTCAATCTCTGAAATTCTTCATCGCAATAAATAGCCTCATCAACCGATTTCTCCGTTAACTTGATCAGATCATCTCCTATCTTAAACTTACCTAAATTCTTGTTGGCTTCAATTCTTATCTCTTTCCTGAAATTAGCCTCGTATATATCACATCTTAACTTGCTCTTGTTATATAACGCTTCCGCTTCCGATTTCCAAATACCGACTTTATTTAGAAGGGCTGATACCGTGACTATCTCCCCGTAAAGGTTTGAATGATCAATCCTGCATAAAGTATCAATATCAATCTCTTCTTCCGAATCTTCCGATATGAGAACAACCGGTTTATCTCCTATATGAACTACCGTATTCATTCGTTCAAATTTTACGTTTTACACTCTAAAAATACATAAAGTTTATCTTAAAACCAAAGATTTTCGACTAAGTTAACACCAAAACTTCCGTACTTTCGTTGGCGTAAATGGCTGTTTGTTGGTTCCTTCCATCCCAGTTCGTTCTTCCGTTCATGAACAGTATCGAGTTTTTGCAAGTTTTCAGAATATTCTCAAACGCCACGTACTCATTCGCCCAGAAAACGACGGTTCTGAACTGATAATTTTGTTCCAACGTGATGATCGCGTACTCCCCTTTCTTCCCGCTCTTCACCTCTATATCGTAAACGTAACCACCAACCGTTAAATTCAAGCTCTTGTTATCAACCGGATCATCAACTATCTCTGAGAAATCCTTGAACGAGTAATCAGATCTATCGAGCATTTCCTTGAAATAATCCGTGTATAACCTGGAATAATCAAAGAACGCCAGCCCGCACAACCTTTTCTGCCTTAAACCGTGCCACCACGCGTATTTCCGCTTATCCGGGTTCGATTCAAACGGATCTTTCTCCTTGTCAATTTTCACCTTGTTCAATTCCCTGTATCGATCGATCAAACGTAACCTATCAACAAGAATCGATATGGATTCAAGTTTATCAAACGCTCCACATGAAACCAGGTTCTCGATAACGCTCTTGTTAACGGCACTTCCTTTCTGTGAATGACGATCCAGGAACTCCTCGAAACTGAAATAGGGGCCGTTCTTCGATCTCTCCTCCATGATCTCAACTTGTGCTTTCTCGCCTACCTGTTTCACGGAAGATATCGACCAAACTAAGCTATTGTCATTGAAATCAGTTTTGATCTTATCAGTTGATTCGTTAATATCAGGAGGCAGAACCTTGATATTACCTATCTCATTTATCTCATGAAGGTAAACAGGATAATCATCATCATCAGCGTAGGAGAAAGCGACAGACCAGTATTCAAGAGGATAATTCACCTTCAACCACTCGCAAGCGTAACCGGTATTCGCGTAAGCCACGGCGTGAGAGTTGCAAACAACTATACCGTTATTCATCGTTACCGTGTGATACGGATCAGCCATTTCGACGTCGTAAACATTTTCTTCACGATCAAATTCAATACTAATTATCTTTTCAGATCTAACCGGGTATTTCTCGTCGTTACCGATAGGTTTCTCATCACGAATAAAGATCTCATCACCAACAACAATATCCTTTAGTTGAAATTCACCTCGTTTAGTAGGGATTTTATGGTTATCCGTTACTGATACAGCTAACCCGCTCTCTGTTTCAACTTTATAAGTTTTCCTGAACCCCGCCCATCTAATATCAACGATATTATTGAGAATTACTTCGTCATTTTCATTCAACGACCATGCTGTTCCGTACCCATTTTTGACATACCAATCATGCAAGCATAAACAACCATGCTTAATCGCATACGCTCTATCATTCTTGATAGCATACATTTCAGCGATAGTGGGATTGAATATTTTTTTATTACGGGTACTCTTCATGATTCGTTCACGACCACTAATACAGTGATTAAACTGGTACTTTGCCATGTTCTCGATCTCTTTCCATGTATCTTCCGCGTATTTCTGGTCAACACCAAAATTATCCATGTAATTTTTTAAAAATCGCTCTTTGAAAGGAAGTAATTTGGTCATATCTTTTTTTCCGATACAATTATGAACAAGATACCCGCCAGCAAATGCCCAAGGAAAACACTTATATCCCATGGAAAAATCATAAACATGTCTTTTTCCAACGGAAACAATATCATTTACTTTCACAAAAGCAAAATCACCTTTTATTAATTGCTCAATCTCTCTACAACGACCAATCTTTGAAAGCATTCGCTTTAAAGCATCACGCGTTATATCACGATTCCATTTTATATCATTTGACAGTAGCTCCCATTTATAATACCCAGTCCCCTTAATCAATCTTTCAACAAATGGTTGCCAAATCTCCTTTGGGATTAATTTACTCCTTGAATATTCACATCCGTTATTGTTAAAAACAGCACGAGCTACTTTCTTACTATATATAAGAACTTTTTGTAAATTCATGCAATCTTCGTAACTACAAATAAGAACCTCGTAGTAGAATGAATTATATTCACTCAAAAATCGCTTTTTCAAAATAGCCTGAATACCAAAACTTTCAATCAATAATTTTACCTGATTGATAAGTTTCTCGGATTTGGATGAATACCCTATAAAACATTTATCACCATCAATAACATATCCATCAAAATCAATAACTGTTATATCTTTTTCC
>QRFC01000577.1_pt1 | contig 35339 bp, 62 predicted proteins | sample 1861061 | NCBI WGS metagenome assembly QRFC01 (sample SAMN09711282, study PRJNA482702) | Human gut metagenome, whole genome shotgun sequencing project.
ATAAAAATATCATTTTGGAGGTTTTACTTATGCCAAGGTACAAATTAAGTCCCGAGGAGAGGGCAGCGGAAAAAGAACGCAAGGATAATTTGCGCAACATTATGAAAGGACTGGACGTAAAAAATTTTGATGACCTGAAAGATGTGTTTAAAATTCCGACCCCTTACGGCGAGATTGTTCTGAATCTCAAAGAGGGTAAAGAGCCCGAAATCTCCGTTCCGAACGGGATAGAGCTTTTAAATAATAATATATGTCAAAAAATCTAAGATTAAATATAAAACTCCTCTGTTTTATTAATGAAAAACGGAAAAATTGTGTTATAATTATAAATAAAAAGAAATATGAGAGGATAACACTATGTTTGATGAAAATAATATAATTTTAAAAGCGGCGGTTATATCTGATGTGCATATTTCGTACACTGAATATGCAGTTGATGAAATAGTTGATAAACTCAACGGTTATGCATCAGCAATTGCCGATTTGTATGATATTTCCGGCGGAGATTTAGATGCGATAATGATGTGCGGCGATTACAGCAGTATCGGCAATGCCGAACAGGCGAGAACATTTGCGCAGGGAACAAGGGTTATATTTGATGAAATATTTAAAGAAAAACAGCCTAAGCTCTTAATAGGTATGGGAAATCACGATACCTGTTGGAATCAAAAGCATTATCACAGTATGCGTGCAAAGGAATGGTACGAAATATTTGCGGAATACGGCTTGACTGCTGAATTTTCCGATAAAAGTGATATTGAAAACGGAAATATCAGAATTGATATAGATAAAAACGGGCGGCAATATACATTTTTATATGTTGAAACGGATTGGTATGCCGAAAACAGCTTTAAATCCGAAACGCTGAAATGGCTCGATGAAATGCTTTATGAAATAACAACCGAAAATCCGTACAGATTTGTTTTTGTGGGGATGCATGCGCCCGTGTCGGAAAGCGGAATATACGGAACAGACAAAAAGTTGGAAAGCGGTGTGGATTGGGCAACGTCTAAAAATAATATTGATAAAATCCTTTCGAAATATCATCAAGCGGTGGTGTTCAGCGGCCACACGCATTTTTCCGCCGAGCTTGAAACCACGATGATGCAAAAAAATTATACGGCGATAAACGTACCGCCTGTTATGAGTTTGGGTTATTATACTTCATTTACACAGCCGCTGATTGACGGAAAATACGAAACGTATATTGACGGAATATCATCGGGAGAAGAACACGGAATGGGTATGTACATAGAGGTGGACAGCTCGGATAATATGCGGATAAAAAGAGTGAATTTTACACGCAATCGTGCAAAGTGTGAAGTTTTAAAAAGCATAACAATTGATAACCCTGCGGTTGGAACGTGGCCGGGCGAACCGGATAAGTTTTCGTGGCTTGAATTAAAGTCATGTGCTGTTATAAAAAATGAACAACCGTCATTTTATAAACCTGACTGGATAATAGATACCCCCGATGACAAAGGGAAATTCTTAGAGAAGTATTCCAAAATCAGAGGGGATATAGAACCGCCGAAGTTTTTGAAAGATGCAACGATGGTGTTAAAAGAATCCAAAGACAATGGCATTAAAATAAGCTTTCCTGCCGCATATTCCGAAGCTAAAGTTCTGTTTTATAAGATAAAAATAACGGATATAAAAGAGGGCGCTGAAAAGGAGTTTCGAGTTTTGGGCAACTGGGTTGATATAAACAAAGGTGTTGTAGTGGGCAGCACGCATAAGGATGCAAAAGCTTTTGAATATGAACTTCCGCCCGTGGTGTCTGATAATGAGAGTTGTGTTATATCAGTATCGGCCGTGGATGAGTACGGAAACGAAAGTAAACCGCTGATTGCAAAACTGAGTTAATTGCGGTGAAACGTGAGTTTGTGGCAAAATTAAAATAATTACAGGAGAATTACTATGAACGCACCTAAATATAAGTTTTTATGACAAATGAAATAAAACCGAGAGAATGGCCGAACAAACAGCTTGAAATTCAGGCCGGGGAATTGTGCGGAAACCTCGATAAAGTATGGCCCGATATTTGTGACAGTGCGTGGATAGGCGGAAACAGAGAGGGGTGGTAGAGAGTTCCTTATTGACTTGACGGATTTATTCCGCTTGCATATCTGCTCGGCGATAATGATATGATTTCGAGAGCCAAAAGATAAAAATGATTCCGTATGGATGAACGAACCTGAGAATGACGGAAATTCTGTCACCAGGCGGAAAGCTCTTGGCAAAGTCCGGTGTTTTCAGCGGAGATAGTACCAAAGCGAAATTAAACTTTAACGGCTTTGATATCAGCAGTCTTGACGGCGAAGTGTTCAAATAAAGTTTAACGTTGACGGAAAACTCTATTCATTCGGATTTTCTGATGAAAACGGAGATTTTGGAGGAGCTCGCGCAGCAGGCGTTTGTGATTAAAGATATTGAACAGATAGGAGAAAATATTATGGCATTGAGTGAAGAATATATCAGAAAAATTGAATTTTTACAGGGCAGCCTTACAAAGAGAATGTATGAAAAATTGCAGAGCGTACAGTTTCGAGCGTTTTTTACTTATGACAGGCTTACTCTTAAAGATGCAAAAACGCATACGGCAGAGCTTATGCAAAACGGAACGGAATGGGGCAAGAAGTGGCAGTACGGTTGGTTTTTTGCTGAAGTTGATGTGCCGAAAAACAATAAAAAGGTGTTGTTTAGGGCAGACTTGGGAGAGTGCCTTGTTTTCGTAAATGACAAGGTAATGGGCGCGCTTGACAAAGAGCATACAGCTATTGATTTGAGTGAATTTTCCGGACAGACTGTTAAAATCGCTATGGAGGTTTATGCAGGTCACGATGGCGGTGCTGAACAGCCGCTCAACAGAGCGGTTTTGCCGGGCGCTGAGCTTGATTTCCCCGATGATGTCTACCAAAAGCAAGTGAAAGACGGGAGCATAGTGATATTTAACGAAGATGTTTTTATGCTTTGGATGGATATAAACACGCTCTATGACTTGCGGAACAACTTGGATAAAAACTCGCTGCGCCTTGCAAAGATAGACAAGGCTCTTGAAAGGGCGTGCAACACTGTTGATATAGAACTTCCCGATAATGAATTTTTTGAAAGTGTTTTATCTGCAAGAGAAGTGTTAAAGCCTGTTCTTGCCTGCAAAAACAGTGAAACCACACCGACAATTTATGCAATAGGACATTCACATCTTGATTTGCAATGGCTCTGGACACTTGAAGAAACACGCAGAAAAATTGCGAGAACTGTCGGCAATCAAATGCAGATTATCAGGAAGTATGATGATTATAAATACATTCAAACTCAGCCGTGGCTTTTGGATATTCTCAAAAACGAATATCCCGACTTGTATTCCGATGTAAACGCAGCCGTAAAGGACGGCAAAATCATTGTTGAGGGCGGAATGTGGGTTGAGGCTGATGTGAATATTCCGTCGGGCGAGAGCTTAATCAGACAGTTTATTTACGGAAAGAAGTTCATTAAAGACGAATTTGGCGTTGATAGTAAAATGCTGTGGCTGCCGGATGTGTTCGGACTGACAGCGGCGTTGCCGCAGATAATGAAGGGCTGTGGTATAAAATATTTTATGAATGCCAAAATCACATGGCAGTATAACGGAGGAGATCCGTTCCCTCATACCAACTTTATTTGGCGCGGAATAGACGGTAGCGGAATACTGTCCCATGTCACACAGGAATATGCAACTGAAATGACTCCTTCAAAGGTGTTTGAAAAGTGGAATATGAATAAAGAAAAAGCTGATGTTCCTGCACATATGCTGCCGTTCGGACACGGAGACGGAGGCGGCGGAGCAACCGAAATTCACCTTGAATATTTGGAACGCGAAAAAGACCTTGAGGGTATGCCGAAAGTAATATGCGAGGCACCGAACAAATTTTTTGAACTTGTGGAAAACGAGTGCGAAGTGAATAAAGAATACACAGGCGAGCTTTACTATGCGGCACACAGAGGTTCATATACTTCACAGGCGAACACAAAGAAAAATAACCGCAAATGTGAGATGGCACTTCGCGAGGCTGAGTTATGGTCGGCTCTCTGCGGCAATGATGCTAACAAGACAGAGCTTGACGGTTTATGGAAAAAGGTTCTGTTTAATCAGTTCCACGATATTATTCCCGGTACGGCGATAACGAAGGTGTATGAAATTGCGGATAAAGATTATGAATTTGTTTTGTCCGGTGCAGAAAAATTGCTGACAGACGCAATAGGTGAAAAGCCCGGTGCCGATGCGGAATACATAACGGTATATAACTCTCTGTCGTGGGAGAGAAAAGCGCTTGTTGAACTGCCGGACGGCTGCGGTAAAATATTTGATCTTGACGGAAAAGAGATGAAAACGCAAAAACATAATGGCGGTGTATATGCAATCGTGCCGCTCCCACCCGTAGGATTCGGAACATTTAAACTCGAAAAAGCCGAAGTAAAAGATGACCCGATTCGGATAAACAAAGAGTTGTGTCTTGAAAACAACTTGGTTAAAGCAGTATTTAACGAAAATGGCGAGGTTATAAGTTTTAAGGATAAAAAGACAGGCGGTGAATATTTGAGTGGTGCTTCAAACGTGTTTAGAATGTATAGAGATGCGCCGACATTCTTTGACGCTTGGGATATAGACAGCTTTTATGAAAAAGAGGAAGTGCCAATCGGCAGTGATGTTGAAATTTGTGTTGAAAACACAGGCGAGCTTATTTCAACACTCAAAATAACGAGAAATATCGGAAAATCAAAGCTGACGCAAAGAGTTAGTTTGAGAGCCGACAGCCGGCAGATTGACTTTGAAACGAAAATAGACTGGCAGGAAACGCACAAACTTTTGAAAGTAGATATGAATACGAATATTCATACCGATGGGCTTATATCCGAGATACAGTTCGGACACATTAAGCGCCCCAACCACAAAAATCGTAATTATGATGCGGACAGATTTGAGGTGTGTCAACATAAATGGTCGGCTCTGTCGGAGAGCGGCAGATGTGCGGCAATCCTGAACGATTGTAAGTACGGAATCAGCGCAGATGGGGGAAGAATGTCGCTTACGCTATTAAAGTCGGCGGCTGCACCCGACCCGCACGCGGACAAGGGTGTGCATAAGTTTACTTATTCCCTTTTGATTTCGGATAAGGGATTATGCCAAAGCGAGGTTGTGCGCCGTGCGTATGAGCTTAACTGTCCGACATTTACGGCGAGCGACAACAAAGGCGAAAAATCGTTTGTGCGCATTGCAAGCCCAGCGGTTATTCTCGAAACAATAAAACTTGCCGAGGACGAGAGCGGAGATATAATCGTTAGGTTATATGAGTCAACGGGCGGACTTAAACAGACTAAAATTCAATTTGGCTTTGACATAAAAGAGGCGTATATCACAAATATGATTGAAGAAAATCTTGAAAATGTTAACGCAGAAAACAATGAAATAGCGGTTGCTTTGAATGCGTTTGAAGTAAAAACAATAAAAATTAAGGTAAGGTGACAAAAAAATGAATTTTAAAGAAAAGGTAAAAAACTGTAATAATCTAATAGGAACTCATGTGAATTTAATTGACGCAAACATAACCGAGATTTTCGGAAAGTTCGGGTATGACTTTATATGGGTTGATTTGGAACATACAAGAATATCTATGGATAATCTCTATGAGCATATTCTTGCTGCAAGAACAACCGGAACACCCGTAATTGTAAGAGTGCCTGTAAATGATTTAACTGTTACCAAACGCACTCTTGAAATGGGCGTTGACGGAATAGTTTTCCCTATGATTCGTGACGCAAAACATGCGGAGGAATTGCTTTCGTGGACACTGTATCCACCTTATGGCACAAGGGGTTGCGGGCCGAAAGGTGCGGTAAGTTATGGCATTGACAGCGAAAAGGAATATTATGGCGAGGGACATCTTAAAATGTGCAGATTTGTGCATAACCCCCCTTATTTTGAGAAAAAGGTGATAAAATGGATAAAATCAAACCAATTAGTTTTAAGAATTTGAAAAAAATCTTTAATGAAATGAGTAGTGAAAAAGGAATGCTTGGGCTTACATTAATTAAAGAATTGGAATTCATGAAAAAAACTTTAACTAAATTAAAAAAGGAACTTCAAGAAAAAGGTGTGGTAACGGAGATGTCACAAGGTAAGTATAGTATAGAGAGGGCTAACCCAGCACTGAATCAATATAATGCTATGATTAAAAATTATCAATCAACAGTTAAGCAAATAAATGAACTCTTACCAAAGGAAGATATAGATGGTTTTGACGATTTTGATAATGATGAATTATGACATATATAGAAGAGTATTATAACTGGATTAAGAATAATCCAAATAAAGTATGCAAAAAAGTAAAGACTATATATAAAAAATTAGTTGATGATATTAAGACACCTAATAAAGTGTCTTTTATTAATCAAGAAACCGGAGAAACTGAAAACCATACATATATTTTTGATGAGAAAAAAAGTTTGAGATGTATTCATTTTATTGAGAAATATTGTAGGCAATCTAAAGGTCAGTGGAATGGTCAAAGATTGAAATTAGAATTATTTCAAAAGGCTTTCTTGCAAGCGTTATTTGGATTTGTAGATAAAGATACAGGCTTTAGAAGATATAAAAAGGCAATACTATTTGTAGCAAGAAAAAATGGTAAGTCAGTTTTAGATTCTGCAATAGCTAATTTTATGCTTACAAAAGATGGCGAGGGTGGAGCAGAAATATATTCAGTCGCAACAAAACGTGATCAATCTAAAATTGTTTGGGAAGAATCAAAAAAAATGATAAAAAAGTCGCCTGCATTAGAAAAAAGAATTAGATGTTTGATTGGCGGAATATATTATGATGCAACCGATTCTACATTTAGAGCACTTGCAAGTGACTCTAATTCATTAGATGGACTGAATAGTCATTTAGTAATTGCTGATGAAGTTCATGCTTGGAAAGATAAAAATCTACTTGATGTAATGTATGATTCAATGAGTGCAAGACAGCAACCATTATTGCTAGAAACAAGCACAATGGGAACTATAAGACAGAATGTATTTGATATTGAATATGATTATGCTAGTCAAGTTATAAATGGAACAATATCTGATGAAGTATTATTACCAGTTATTTATGAATTAGATGATGAAAAAGAGTGGGTTAATGAAGAATCATGGTATAAAGCAAATCCTGCACTGGGTACAATTAAATCAATAAGAGCATTAAGAGAAAAAGTTCAAAGAGCTAGAGCTAATCCTATTGAATTAGTTAATTTATTATGCAAGGATTTCAATGTTAGACAAAATTCTAGAAACGCTTGGTTGACATTTGAAGATTTAAATAATGAAGAAATATATTCTGATTGGAAAGATTGCTATTGCATTGGTGGATGTGATTTATCCAGTACTACAGATTTAACTTGTGCAACAATTCTGGGTGTTGTAAAAGGAAAAATAAGAATAAAACAGATGTATTGGATTCCAACCAATTTTTTAGAAAAAAAGGTGACTGAAGATAAGATACCATATGATAAATGGTTAAATGCAGGCTATCTTAGATTAAGTGGTGATTCAAAAATAGATTATCATGATATTACTAATTGGTTTAAAGAACAAGTCAATGAATATGATTTAAGACCATTATGGATAGGCTATGATAGTTGGAATGCCAATTTTTGGTGTGATGAAATGAAAACAGAAGGCTTTGATATGGTGGAAGTAAGACAAGGATATAAAACAGAGTCAGCTCCTTTAAAGCAAATGAAGGCAGATTTAATGGATAAAAAAATAAATTACAATAATAATCCAATTTTAAAATGGAATCTATCAAATGTAGTTGTTAAAATGGATGATAACGAAAATATAATGTTATCAAAAGAAAAAGCAACACAAAGAATTGATGGTGCATCAAGCATGATGGATGCATATGTCATTTATATAAATAAAAAACAAGAATATTTGGATTATATTGGTGAGGAGGTAAAGTGATGGCAAAAAGAAGTTTATTTAGTAAGATATTTGGAAATAATCAAAGTAGCCCAATTCCACAAAAAGCAAGTGAATTTACAATTTTGGATGGAACAAAAGCTATATTTACTAAGTATAATGGAGACTTTAAAAATGATATTGATGTAAGGGCGTGTGTAGATGCCATTGCAAGAAATGGTGCAAAAATGCATCCAAAACATATTAGAAACTTTGCCAATAAATTTGAAAGTCTCAATGATAACTTATATAAATTATTATCAAAGCAACCAAACGAATTGCAAAACGCATTTCGTTTTTATTATGCAATTATTTATAATTTATATTTATACAATGATAGTTTTGTTTATATTCAACGAGATGAGAATTTAAAAGTTACTGGATTATATCCATTGGATTTTAGTGATGGAAGGTTGTATGAATATGATAATAAAATATGGATAAAATTCAGATTTGGATATTCCAAGGAACGCTTTGTGCCATATGATAGTTGCATTCATTTAACTCGATTTATAACTGAGAGTGGAATAACTGGAGGATCAACTATACCAATAACTAAAACGTTATCAATAAAACATATTTTAGATGAAGGCATAGTTAATGCTATAAAAACTACTCAATCTATAAAAGGAATTGTTAAATCAACTAAATCTATGTTGAAGCCAGAAGATGTAAAGAAAATGCGTGATCAATTTGTAAAAGACTTTATTGATAATGCAGATGAAAGCGGAATTGGTGGATTAGATGCGACTACTGATTTTACACCAGTAAAAATAGAACCGAAAACTGCAGATGATAGTCAAATCAAAAGTATTGATAATAAAATTCTTTCTTATTATGGACTTAATGAAAATATTATTCAATCTAAATATTCAGAGGATGAATGGGATGCATTTTACGAATCTGTATTAGAACCAATAAGTTTACAAATGAGTTTAGAATTTACTAATAAAATATTCACTCCAACTGAAAAATTTTTTGGAAATGAAATAGTGTTTGAAAGTAATAGACTTCAATATGTATCTAATAATACTAAAATTAATTTATTAAGATATGCAAACAATATAATGACAATCAATGAATTAAGAGAAGTATTTAATTTATCACCTCGTACGGATGGTGACAAGATAATGCAAGATTTAAATCATATTGATAGCGATATTGCTAATGATTATCAAAATGGTGATGATGATTCTAAAAATGATAATGATACTAAGAATGAAAACACTTGAAAGAGTGTTTTTATTTTGAAGGAAGGATGTGTTAAAAATGAAAGAAAAAGAAATTAGAAAATTAGATATCCAATTCAGAGCAGAAACTACTGAAGACGAAAAGATGGAAATAAAAGGATATGCAGTAGTTTTCAATAGTCCTGAAACTTATGGATATACTGAAGTTATATCAAAAGATGCATTAGATAATGCAAAGATGGATGATGTAGTATTAAGATACAATCATAATGATTCATTTATGGTTCTTGCAAGAACAAGAAATGGTTCATTAAGATTAAACAGGGATGAAAAAGGTTTATTTATGGATGCTATTTTGCAAGATGATATAACAGAGCATAAAAATATATTTAATGCGATAAAAAGTGGTTTAATAGATAAACAATCATTTGCATTTACTGTGGAAGAAGAAGAGTATGATTATGAAACAGATACTAGAACAATAACTAAAATTGGTAAGTTATTTGATGTGTCAGTTGTAGATCAACCATTTTACAATGCAACTGATGTAAGTATTGCAAGCAAGAATGATGACTTTTTAGCAAGAAGAGCAGAATTAAGAAGGCAATATGAAACACAAAAAAAATTGAAAGATGCAAAAGAAAAATTAATTGCTAAATTAGGTTAATATGATTATGAAAAAGGAACTGGAGAGTTCTTTTTTTGTTGGTGGATACTAACTAAGTCATTTTAATAAAGGCTGGAGAGCCATAGTGGGAAAGATACAGCCCTAAAGAGTTCAAAAAGAATAGGAGGTCAATAATGACAAGAAAAGAGGAAATTGAAACTCGTAAAGTTGAAATTCGTAAAGAAGTAGAATCTGCAGAGAATGTTGAACAAGTTGAAAAACTTGAAGCAGAATTAGATGCTCTAAATGAGGAAAGAAAACAAATTGAGAGTCACGAAAAAGATGAAATAACTTCAAAAAAAATAACTGAAGAAAAATCAAAAGTAATTGAAAGAGAGGAAAGAAAAATGAAAAACGAAAAAGAATTAAGAAATTCAAAAGAATACATTGATGCTTATGCTGAATATGTAAAAACAGGTAAAGATGAAGAATTAAGATCATTGTTATCTGAAAATGTAACTAGTGGAACTATTGCAGTGCCAGATTTCGTTTTAGATGAAGTAAAAACTGCTTGGGATAAGTCAGATATTATGTCATTAGTAAAAAAGACTTATATTAAAGGTAATTTAAAAGTTCAATTTGAAATAAGTGGAGGAGATGCTGTTGTTCACACAGAAGGTAGTGCCGCAGTTGCTGAAGAAACATTAAGTGAAGGTATTGCAACAATTACTCCAGCATCAATCAAAAAATGGATATCTATTTCTGATGAAGTAATGGATTTAAGAGGAGAAGCATTCTTAAAATATATTTATAATGAATTAACATATAAAATTGTTAAAAAAGCATCAGACTTATTAGTTGCAAAAATTGCTGCACTTCCACAAACTGCAACTGCAACTAGTCCAAGTGCAGTAAAAATAGCAATTGAACCAAGTGCATCAACAGTTGCTAAAGCATATGCTAATTTAAGTGATGAAGCTACTAATCCAGTAGTTACTATGAATAAGTTAACTTATGCTAAATTTAAAGAAGTACAATATGCCAACAATTATGGTGTAGATATTTTTGAAGGATTTGATGTTAAATTTAATAACACATTACCAGCATATGACAGTGCAGATGCAGGAGCTGTTTATATGATTGTTGGTGATTATGATCAAGGAACAATTGCTAATTTTCCTAACGGTGAAGAAATCAATATCAAGTTTGATGAGTTAACACGTAAAAAAGAAGATTTAGTTGAAATTCTAGGACGTGAATATGTTGGATTAGGTGTTGTTGCTGATAAGGCATTTACATTAGTAAGTAAACCTACTGCACAAACTGTAAAAGACGTTTAATTAAAGAGAGGTTAAGACTATGCTAGAGACTATGCTAGAACAAATAAAAAAAATACAAGGTATAAATCATAGTGAATTTGATTCAACTATCGCAAAATGGATTGAATCAGCTAAATTAGACCTTAAAAGTATCGGCATAGTCGATACTTTTATTAATAAACCTGATAGTTTAATAGAGACTGCAATAATTACTTATGTTTTAAGTTTGCTAGATATTTCTAATGCTGAATTGTATTCAAATTCATATGTTCTTCAAAAGGATACCTTAAGACATTTAACTGAATACATTGAGGAATCAAATGGATTATAGTGAAATAATTTATTTAATAAAACAAGTCAAAGATATGGACGATATAGGAAACTATCTACCATCATCCGAGACTAAGCAAAAATGTTATGCCAAAAAGCAAAGTGTAAAGACTGGAGAATATTATAGTGCTATTGAGGCTGGTCTTACTCCAAATTGTGAATTTGTCATTAAAAGATTAAATTACAATGGAGAAAGTGAATTAGAGTGGAATAATGAACGATATCAAGTTCTCAGGACAATAGATCCTAAAAACAAGTTTGATATCGTTTTAGTATGCTCTAAAAAAATAGGTGTAAATGGCTAATTCTTCTATTCTAGATATAAATGATATTCTACGTGGTTATGGTGATGATATTCAAACAATAATTCAAGATGAAGCAGTAAAAATTGCAAAAGAAGGTGTTAAGACTTTAAAAGCAACTTCACCCAAAAATAAGAAATCGACTGCAAATCGTGGAAAATATGCTAAAGGTTGGAGAGTTAAGAAAGAAAATAAAAGAGGAGAAGTTCATTGTATTATTCATAATGCAACTGATTATCAATTAACTCATTTGTTAGAAAAGCCTCATTTAAAAAGAAATGGTGGGTATACTGCTCCAATAGTTCATATAAAACCAGTTGAAGAACAATGTGTATCAGAATATATAAAAAATGTTGAGAATGGCATTAGAAAGGTTGGATAATAAATGGAACATAAAAATATTTATGATTTATTAAAAACTTTGAATATACCGGTGGCATATAACCACTTTGAAGTGTCACAAAATGTAACACCACCATTTATAGCATATCGCGAGTCTAGTCCTGAAACATTTAAAGCAGACGGCAAGACATATTATAGACCTTACAACTTTGAAATAGAACTTATTACAGAGAAGAAAAATATTGCATTAGAAAAAACTATTGAAGAATTATTAGAAAAAAATAACATTCCATATGATAAATCTGACGAAGTATGGGATGAGGATGAAAAAATTTATCATAATTTTTATGAAATATAGGAGGTAAAAAATATGAAAAATAAAGTTAAGTTTGGGTTAAGTAATGTTTGCATCGCTAAAATAACTGCAAATTCAAGTGCCGGTGTGACTTATGATACACCATTTAAATTGCCTGGTGCAGTAAATCTAACACTAGATCCCGAAGGGGAAAGTGCGGATTTTTATGGTGATAACACTAAATATTTTAGTGAATTTGCTAATCAAGGATATAGCGGTTCATTAGAAATAGCAATGATAAATGATGAGTTTAGAACACAAATTCTTGGTGAAAAAACAGATTCAAATGGTGCATTAATAGAAAGCACTGACGATACTATATCTGATTTTGCTTTAGGTTTCCAAATCAATGGAGATAAATCAAATCGTAAGTTTTGGTTTTATAATGTATCTGCTCAAAGACCATCAACTGCAGGTCAAACAATTGAGACATCTAAAGAACCAACAACTGACACTTTAAATATTACCGCTACTGCAAGAATTAGTGATAATAAAATTAAAGTGTTCATGGAAGAAACTGCCGATAATAAAGCTGTTTATGCCAGTTTCTTTGAATCCGTATATGAACAATCAGTTTAATTAAATACTACTCTTATGAGTAGTAAAAAGACTACTCATTACTACTCTAGAGTAGTTTTTTTAGTATTTATAAGGAGGTGAAACTATGGCAAATATAAAAGGTATCACTATTGATATTGGTGGTAATACATCAAAACTAGAAGATGCTTTAAAAAATGTAAATAAGGTTGTTTATTCTACTAATAGCGAATTAAAACAATTGAATCAGGCATTAAGACTTGATCCCAAAAACACCGAATTACTGTCACAAAAGCAAGATGTATTAAAAAATAATATTAAAGCCACTACTGATAGACTAAATGCTTTAAAAGAGGCTCAAAGACAAATGGGTAGTTATTCATCATTAACCGAAGAACAAAAAGAAAAATATAGGGCTTTGAGTGTAGAAATAACAAAAAGTGAATCTGCACTTAAGAAGATGAATAGTGAATTAAAGCATACATCAAGTATAGATTTTTCTAAAGTAAAAGATGGATTATCTAAAGTTGGCGACGTTGCTTTAAACGTTAGCAAAAAACTTGCAACTGTGACTGCAGGAATAACTGGCGCATTGGCTGGCGTTGTAGGTGCAGGTGTTAAGTCATATGCAGATTTAGAACAAAATCTAGGTGGTGTAGAAACACTATTTAAAGATAGTGCTGATAAAGTAGTTCAGAATGCAAAAAATGCATATAAGACTGCAGGTGTTAGTGCTAATGAATATATGCAAGGTGTCACATCGTTTAGTGCATCATTATTAAAATCGCTAGGTGGAGACACATCAAAGGCAGCTGATGTCGCAGATATGGCATTTAGTGATATGTCAGATAATGCTAATAAGTTTGGCACTGATATGTCATCAATACAATATGCTTATCAAGGTTTTGCTAAACAAAACTACACCATGCTTGATAACTTGAAATTAGGTTATGGTGGTACTAAAACTGAAATGGAAAGACTATTAAAAGATGCCGAGAAATTAACAGGACAAAAATATGATATTTCTAACTTGTCTGATGTGTATAATGCAATTCATGCGATACAAGAAAATCTAGGTGTCACTGGTACTACTGCAGAAGAGGCCAAAAAAACAATAAGTGGTTCAATCAATTCAATGAAAGCATCGTTTGATAATTTCTTAAATGGTAGTGGTAGTGCAGAAGATTTGGCTGAATCAATCACTAATGTATTAAGCAATGTTAGTGATGCAATTGTGAAACTAGCACCTAATATATTGAGTGGAATAGTCGCATTAATTGAAAAATTACTACCACAGGTAGCTAAAATATTAGTTGACTTAGTACCACAACTTTTGGATGCAGTCAGCAATATGATTGATAGCTTATTAACTATGGTGACTCAAGATATGAGTGGACTTCAAGAAACCTTAACATTACTCGTAAATAAAATAGTAGAGTTTTTTACTACTAATCTCCCAAAAGTCATCGAGTTAGGTTTACAACTCATAATTGCTCTTGCCAAAGGTATAGCCGAAAGTCTACCAACTTTAATCCCACAAATAATACAATGTGTATTAAAAATAGTAGAAGTTTTAGTTGATAATCTTGATTTAATTATAGATGCTGGAATCCAACTTGTAATCGGATTAGTTGAAGGCTTAACTGATCCTGATACTATTGAGATGCTAATGGAAAAAATACCTATTATAATTATTAAAATTGTAGATGCAATAATTCAAAGTTTACCTAAGATGTTAGAGGCTGGAGGACAAGTGCTTTTAGCATTCGGACAAGGCATAATGACTTACTACGGTAAAATTGGTGAATGGATGAATCAAATAATTAATGCTATAACAGATAAACTTGGGAATTTAGGCTCTATGGCTTTAGATTGGGGAAAAGATATGATACAAGGATTTATCAACGGTATTAAAGGAACGGTAGGAAAAGTTGGTGATGCAGCAAAAGGTGTTGCTGATAAAATTAAAAAATTCTTACATTTTTCTAGACCTGATATTGGTCCTCTTCATGATTATGAAACATGGATGCCTGATATGATTAAAGGAATGACTAAAGGAATAAATAAGTCCAGTTATCTATTAGAAAATGCTACTGATAGAATGGCTCAAAGTATGGCTGATAAGTTATCATTTAATGATATATTAGGTAATACTACTAAAGCAATGAAATACCTTAACTATGGTGTAAAAAATTCATTGAATCCAATGATTAATCCTAATGCTAATAGTTTACTATTAGAAAAGCAAAATCAAAATAGTGCAAGAAATAACGATAGTGCTGGTGAGTTTACTGCTATCATTAATAACAATTCTAAATATACATCCCCATCAGAAAATGTAAGATTATTAAGACAAGAATATGAATTATATAAATTAAAATATGGAGGAGTTAGATAATGGCTTATTATTCAAAGACTAAAAGAATTATTTGTGAGAATAGTTATGGTTATAAACTAGAATTTGGTTATTCTTTTCCTTTTTATTTAGATTCATATTCAGGATTACATAGTTATGATGGAAATGTAGCCACAATAAAAAGTGCCTTTGGTGTAGGTGTATCTTATATAGGAACATCAGTAAATCAAAGAAATATAAATTTAGTAGTAGCTTTTAAAGATGGTATTGATTTAATTACTAGAAAACAGCAACTATATAATATATTTCCACTCAAAGACCATGGTACCCTTTATTATTATGAAGGTAATATTGAAAGAAAAATAAATTACTATGTTGAAAATGTTAATTTGGTAAGAAAAGCAAATTATGTATATGCAACAATTAATCTATTATGTCCTAGTCCTTACTTTATGGACTCAAAAGAAACTATTGTAACTCTCCAAAACTGGGATAAATTATTCAGCTTTCCACTCGAAATACCTGCTGGTACTGGTATTGAATTTGGTAGTCAAAATAATGCTACAGCAATTGAAATTGAAAATAGTTCGCATATTTCATATGGTTTGACTATCACATTTATAGCAAATGGTGAAGTAGTAAATCCATCATTAAAAAATACCAGAACTAATGAAATTATGAAACTAAATTATACTTTAAAGTTAGGTGAGCAAATAGTTGTTACTACATATAACAATGAAAAAACTATTACTCATATTGATTCTAATGGAAATGAAAGTAATATAACAAACGCATTGGTATTTGGCACAAAGTTCTTACAGGCACCAAATGGTGTAAATAAATATGTAACAAATGCAGATAGCGGTTCATCCAACTTAGATTGTACTATTAGTTATTATAACTATTATGAGGCAGTATAGATGAAACTGATAGAAAAAGATAGTGGTATATTAGGCTGTGGTCAAGGTATTGCATATGTTGATGGGAAATATTATTTATTGTCGGAGAGTCCTGCCAAAGTATGTGTATCAGAAAATTTAGAAAATTGGACTGAATATCAATTAAATGAAGATTATTTAAAGCCAAAAAATATTGCATATGGTAATGGAATTTTTATAATAACAGGTGAAAGTAGTACAAGTACTGATACTTGGTTTTATCGTTCTACTGACGGTGTTAATTGGACACCAATTAAGATAAATACAGGTGAAGCTTATGGGATTGCCAGTAATAGCGTCAAATTTATAAATAATAGATTTGTAGCATTACTCGGCATATATTGGTACAGGACAATAGATGGAAAAAAAATTAAAACTGAAAACTGGTTTTATGAAAGTACAAATGGTATAAATTGGACAAAGCATCAATTAATTGTTGAATCTAGTGAAGATCTTTCCCAAATGGACATCGATTTTTACAATGGAACTTATGTAAGAGTTGGAGAAACCGGTTCAATATTTACATCTACAGATCTTGACAATTGGATAAGAAGAGTATCGGGAACATCAGTAAAATTGGTTGGCATAGCATATGGTAAAGGACAATTTGTGGTTACTGGAGATAAAGGAACAATTTTAACTTCAACAAATGGTATAAACTGGACAAAACAAGAAACAGGAACTGATGCATATTTAATTAGATCTAGATATGCTAATGGTATGTATATTGCTTGTGGATACAATGGTACAATATTGCAATCAATCGATGGGGTGTTATGGAACGACATTGATAATGGTTTGGAGGGCCTTAGATATGGATTGGCTTACAATAATGAGAATAATGTAATGGTAATAACTGCATATCGTTATAAAGGAACTGGAACAATACCTATTTATATATTAAATCTATCTCGTGAACTTACTGCTGATGGTAATGAAGATTCATCATTGTTCTTTTTCAATAAAGAATTAAATCTACTTGGAGTAGTAGATTATTTCACTTCGCTTAGGTGGAGAAGAAAATATTTTGAGGCTGGTGAATTTGAAATAGTTCTGCCAGTAAATGATTATATGATGCGTTTTATAGATACTGACGTTATAGTTATGAGAAATAATTATACTGAGGCAGGAATAATTGAAACAATAGAGTTTAGTGATAATGGTACTAATGAAGAAGTGACTATAAGTGGCCGTTTTTTAACTTCATTACTCGCAAGAAGAATTGTCAAAAGTAAAATTAATTTTAGTGGAAACACTATTGAGGGTATGAATACTATAGTAAATGCTATGACACCACTAACTACACAGTGGGAAACTGAAACAGTCACTATGTCATCACCACACATTGATTTTCAAGTCACTTATAAAAATGTATATGACTATTTGTGTAAACTATCAGAATATTCAAATATAGGGATTAGAATTGTTCCAAATATTGATTCAAAAGTTTATATGTTTGAAGTATGGAAAGGCTTAGATAGAACTTCAGGACAAACTGAAAATGAGGAGTATTCATTTAGTGATGATAATTATAACATTGAGCAAGGTAAACTAGTAAAAAGTGAAAAGACTAAAGCAAATTATATATTAGTTGGCGGTACTGGGGAAGAAGATAATAGAGTTTTAGTTACAGTAGACACTGGTAAAACAGGATTTGATTTATACGAGGTGTTCAGTGATCAAAAATCATTAAGCAACAAAGATTTATCAGATAGTGTGTATCGTGCCAAACTAAAATCAATTGGTGATGGTAAAGTGTCTGATGGAACATTTCAACTAGAAGTAACTGCATTAGTTCAACAAGATTATAAAGTAAAATGGGACTTAGGAGATGTGGTTAATATCAAAAAAGAAAAATGGGGTGTATACACCACTTATAGAATAATAGAAGTAGAGGAAATCATAGAAGATGGTAAAAAAACAATTTATCCTACATTTGGTAATCCACTATCAAGTGCGTGGGATGATGAATAGGAGGTAATAAATAATGGCTCAAAAATATGGCTTTTTTAACTCAGTAAATAACGATAGGACCTATGATGCATCTGATGTTGCTAGATTCTTATCTAAATTCTTCACTAACGGTGTATTTAATAACAGTTTGGCAGTAAGTTCAAATGATAATATGACTGTTAGTGTAGCAAGAGGCAGTGCCAATATAAATGGCTATAGTTATGAAAATACTGAAACACTTACGTTAGATATAGACGAGGCAGATAATGAATTAAGCAGAATAGATTCTGTCATATGTAGATTAGACCTAACTAATAGACAAATAACAGTTCAAATATTACAAGGTCAATATGCTACAACACCAGCACAACCTAACATTACTAGAACTGGCACTATTTATGATTTAAGACTAGCAAATATATCAGTACCAGCAGGTACAACAAGAATTACTACCGAAATGCTTACTGATACTAGATATGATGTTGATTGCGGTAATGTCACACAGGCAGTGTTAGAATTAGACACATCGGATATTTTTGCACAATATACTAAATATTTCAATGATTGGTTTAACGAATTGCAAGATGAGCTAAATTCAAATCAAGCAGGACATTTGCAAAATGAACTAAATAATATTAGAACTGCATTAGGAATAAATTTGGATACATACAGTTCGACAGTTACATACGCCAAAGGGGATTTAGTTGTTTATAATCATGTTATTTATGAATGTAATGAGGATAACGTAACTGGAAATTGGGATGCATCAAAGTGGACAATAGTTCCGATAATTGTTGATGAAGAATAGGAGGAAAAAATGAAAAAAATATTGACTAAAATAGAAAATATATTTACGCTTATACATACATACATACATACATACATACATACATACATACGATTGTTTTGCAAGAAAGGAGGTTCAAGTTTAATACTAGAATCTCCTTTGAGATTAAGAAAAGAGGTGACTGGTACTATTTAGTATCGTCACCTGGTGATGTTTATGCTTAATCAAATTTTAACAAGTGATTTAAGAAAACTCATTAACTCAAATGAGTTCAAAATTAACAACTTAAGTACATATTCGACAAAAGAGCAAATAATAGGCATTTGGTATAATGGTAAAACTTTATACAGAAAAACTTTTTATATTTCTAAATGGAGTACATTTAACCATAATATTAATAATGTTGATGAAATTATGATAAATTTAGGTCATTCTTTTCGTCATCACGCGTCTGGTAATAATGTAGGAATAAACACCGGAACAGATAGCAACGGTATGGCAAATGCAACTCAAGTTATTTTAAATGGTCAAGTTACACCGGATTATGCCATTATTGTTTTAGAATACACAAAAAACAACGAATAGAGCATAAATAGATACTAAATTTACCTTAAAAAATGCAAATAAATTCTATATTAATGAAAAAAATAAATAAAAGAATAGATGGTATTATTGATAGTGGAGATGGTTACATTAAATTTTTTGATGGAACTATGATTTGCTATGGATCAATTACTACACAAAATAATTCCTACGCAAGCTTAACTTTTCCAAAAGCCTTCATAAGTATTCCTAGTTTAACTTTAACTTGTGTAACTAGTGATGATACTTTTGTAAAAGTTGCAGTAGCAAAAAACTTAGAAAAAACAGGAGTGGCGGTAGCTTGCATGTATGCAAGACTAGGTCAATCCTTTGAAGCCTTTGGAGAAGAATTTGTTAAATATATTGCAGTTGGTAAATGGAAATAGAGATAAAGTCTAGTATTGACTATATAATATGAAAATTAATGAAAAATTATTAGAAAATATTAATCAAAGAATCAACAATGTTAAAGCAAAAAAATTATGGGAAAATGCTAATCCGTCAGAGGCTATATCAAGTCCTAAAAGAATTAATTTAAACAATGCTAACTATAAATACTATGAAATTATCTATAGAGGCAGCACAAGCAGTAGCAATCTTGAAAGACTGTCAACTGGAAGAATTCCCAAGGGGAATAGTACGAGAATATCTATGATTTATTCTGTTAGCAACGGAGAGGCTAGAGTAAGGGAAAGAATCATTACATATATTAATGATACAACTCTTGAAATTGGTATTAACAGTGGAGCTGATGGAAATACTGTTTGCATTCCTATGATGATTTTAGGTTACAATGAATAGAAAGGAATAAAGAAATGGAAATAATTACAAATTTGCAGTTTTCACACGAATACTGGGAAATAGTGTTGCCATTATTTCTGATGGTGGCAGATATTATCACAGGTTATTACCAAGCTTGGAAAAATAAGCAAATTAAATCAACCAAGATGAGAGATGGAATAGGAAAAAAACTAGCTGAGATTATCTATATAGTTGTAGGTATAGTAATAGGCTTAGCTTTTAATATAAAATTCATTGGACAATTTATTAGTCTATATATCGTGTATATGGAATTGGTTAGTATAGCTGAAAATTGTAAGAAATTAGGCATAGAAATGCCGGAAAAACTTAAAGAAAAATTAAATAATGAAGATAATGCACAATAAAGTATAAAAAAGTCCGGTTTATATTAGTAAAATGCACAGCAAATCGGACTTTTTTGTGCATTTTTTAGGAGGAAAATAATGGAAAAAGAAATAGTAACACCGACCGAGGCAATAATTGACAAAGAACCAGAGGTTACAATAATGAAACAAGTAGAAGATGAAAAGGAGGATTAGTTATGAATAGTTATGATTTTGAAAAGATATGCAAAAACGCAATTATAAAATATTATGAAGAAAATAGTGAAATAACTGATAATGTTCATTTAACTATAAAAGACATTTATATTGTTTGGCAGTGTAAAACTTTACAAAATAACAAGGCACTCTTAAGTACAACTAATTTTGATGGAATGTATTTTGAATGTACTTATAATGGTGATAAGAAAGAATTATATTTAGACGCTTATAAAAAGTGGAAAAATATAAGAATAGAAGAAAAAGATTTTGATAAAGAAGCTAAGGAGGTATAAATATGAACTTTCAAGATTTTGTTAATAGAGCTTTAGGGAAAGCAATAGATGTTGATGGAAGATACGGATGTCAATGTGTAGATTTATTTAATTACTTCAATAAATTATATAACAACGGCATATATATCAATTGCAAACCTAGTGGTTATGCACGCTCCATAGCTCAGAATAAGGTTAACAATGGCATATTAGATTATTATGTGGAAACAACTGTTGATAATATGATTTTTGGTACAGTAGTTGTTTGGGGTAATTGCAAGGTAGCTCCAAACTCACATGTTGGTTTCTTTTTAGAAGATAACGGAAATGGAACATTCAAATGTCTACAACAAAATGCTCCAAAACCGTATGTTACAATCAGTAATATGCGTTATGATGGTATTATAGGAGCCTTTATTCCCAAGCAACTAATAAGTCATCAAGAAACTAAAAAAGAAACAGATCAAATACTGACTGTTGGTTCTAAAGTTAAGTTTAATGGAATATTCACAGTGAACTGTTTAGATATTCCACATAATTTGTTTGGCAGCAATCAGTTGACAGGTAGAATAATAGCAAACTACCATTGGTTACCTAGCAGACCTTTTGTAGAGGTTGATAAGAATGGAAATCAAACCAATGACCAATTATTAGGTATAGGAAGTTTGGTAAAAAATGATGAAATATATACAGTATTAGATATAGATACTAAATCTAATTCTGCTAAAATAAACATAGATGGTAGAAATGTATGGATATTTAGTAAAAATCTATATGAAGTAAGTAATAATTAAGAGAACTCAGGTTACTAATAATAGTAGCTTGAGTTCTTTTTTTATTTTTCCTAAAATTTGTGAAAAGAAGTTGAATTTTTAAAATTCACTCTAAATTTATACTGAATTTGTCAAATTCAGGGTACCTATTAATGACAAAATTCAAAATTCAATATTTTTATAGTCTGAAAATACAAAATTCGGTTCTTTGACTGTAAAAAGAAGATGTGCTATTATCATTTGCACGAGGGGAGGGAAATGGTATGTATATGAGAATCTTAAAAAGTGCTGATGTAAAAAGATTTAATCAAATTACTGGAATAAAATCAGATAAGGTATTTATATGCAAAGAAAAATCTAAATACTATGCAATAGTAGATATAGATAATAAAATTGAAATCAATAAAGAGATAGCTATTTTATTTTAGCTATCTCTTTATTAATATTTTTACCCCTTATTTACCCCTTGATTTTGAGGAAATTATTATTTTTTAATGATGTTTCTTATACTTTTTTATTGAAAAATAAAGATAAATATAGTATTATCAATGTTGATGTAGAGAAAAATTAGTCCTAACTGGGGCAGCCAATAAGTGATTAACCCTTATTTTATAAGGGTTTTATTATATCAAAATAACTTTACCCCTTATTTACCCCTTAATTTTTAAAATTATTCAATAAATTAACAGTATTCTTTTTCTTTTCTGGAAACATATGATAATAAGTCTTTTCTATCATTTGTATAGTATCACCAACACGATTGGCAACATCACGGCTATCACATCCTATATTAATTAATAAACTTATATGTGAATGTCTAAAGCCATGTGGTGTTATTTTTTTTACTCCAGCTATTTCTATATATTTATATAAATACCTTTTTAAAGAGGTGGGTGATATATGCTTAGCGTTACCAAAAATGTACATGTCTTCTTTAAAATTATATATCTTTTTTTCTTTTTCTTTATGTTTTAGGAGTAATTGTAATAAATTGTCATCAAGATCAACAAATCTTATTGAATTTGCTGTTTTAGGAGTAGTTATTCTGTTACTTCCTTCTAAAACTTTGTCAGTAAATGTTTTATTAACTTTTATAGACTTTTTGTTAAAATCTAAGTCTTCCCAAGTAAGTGCAATCATTTCACCAATTCTTAGACCTGTAAAATATAGGAAATTAAAAATTATGAAGTATAATTCATCGTCAACAATTTTAATGAACTTTTTAAATTCATCATAAGTCCAGAAATTACTTTCTGCATCGGTTTTTTGAATAACATTCTCTATTTTGTATAATTGTAATGTAGTAACAATTTGATTGCTAAAATTATAGTAATCTCTTGCGTATATTAATATTTCTTTTAAAGTTCTTATTAATGTGTTTTTATGACCCATAGTCATATTTAAATTTAGTATTTCATTCTTCCATTGATTAATAGTATTTATTTTTATTGCAAAAAGTTTGTAATCTTTAAAAAATGGAACGATGTGGCATTCAGAGCGTTTAACAACACTATAAAAAGTTGTTGATTTGACTTTAGCCCTCTTATACAGTAGCCACTCATTATAAACTTGCATAAACGTTATATGACTTATATCTACTGTATTATCTTTACCTTTAATTGCTTCTTCTAAGAATTTTCTCTCGGCTTCCTTAGCTTTACTTTTTAATTTATATAATTTACTTTCTTTTTGCTTTCTATTTCCGTATATATCGGTATAGTAACATCTGAAAGCATAACTCTTTCCATCTTTTGTCCATTTTTCCTTTTTTTCTCTGTAAACTGGCATTTTTTATCATCCTTTCTATTGAAACCCAATAGAAGATTTGATATAATGTAATAGAAAAATCATAGGCATTATATCAATCCTATTGGTATTTTGTTTCTTAGTCCTGTCAGACTTTTATGGTTTTTCATTTTGATCTCGTATTAATGGTACGAGGTCTTTTTTGTAATTATTTAAAAGTATTAATGAAATTGATAATAGTTTTTTTCTTTATTGTGTCCATACCTTTCAATAATTTTAAGATAGTTATATCATCATCATCTAAATTAAAATCAATTGCTTTAACATTATTAATGTTATTTTCTTTTACTGCTCCTGATTCGATAAGCAACTCGTTGACTGACATATTCATAGCATTAGCAATTTTTTCTAATGTGTCAATAGTTACTCTGACTGGTTTACCAGAACGATAATCCGTTCCTTTTTCAATACTATCAAGGTGTGTATGACTAATTCCACATTTTGTAGCAAATTCTCTTAACGATTGTTTTCCTCTATACTCATGTATGAAGCTTCCTATTTGTGCTTCTTTCATTTTTTACCTCTCCCTTACTCCAAAAATATCTATATTAGAACACCTATACTAGTGTGTCTTAATTAAATGTATGACATTATTTGTAGTGCTTTTTTAGTCATTATTTGAATATATTTTTAAATCTTCCTTTTTTATTCTTGATAAATCTTTTCCGAAAAAGTAATCATATTTAATGTTAAAATAGTCTGCTATATTCATAGCTGCTTCGAGTGGAGTATCTATTTTTCCTTTTTCCCATCTTGAAATAGATGAACGATTAACTTTAATTTCATCTGCTATTTGTTGTTGAGAAATATTGAGAATACCTCTGATGTGTTTTAAATTATTATTGAAATATTTAATCATTGTATACCTCTTTGTATTTAATTTAGTTTTTACTTCATATTATCAATCATTTTTTTTATTATTTCTTTTTGTTCTTGTGTTAAACAATTTATTTTTTCTAATAATATTTTATCTTCATCATTTCTAATAGTATCTGGTATTCTATCAATGTTAACATCATAGCCCATCAGCCATCCTTCATTTATGTTCAATGTTTTTGATAAAGTATAGATATTATCTTGTTTTGCCTTGTATTTGCCAGCTAAATAGTCACTTATCATAGGAGGCTTAATTCCTGTTTTTTTTGATAGAGTTGCCGCATTCATGTTTCGTAGATCCATTGCTTTTTTTAATCTTGCTTTAAACTCTTCCATATCAAAACTTCCTTTCCAACATTAGTATAGCATATTAAAATAAAAAAATTAAGTTTTATTTAACAAAAATTAAGAAAACTTAAATTTTATTATTGACTTTGTTGTACTTTTACTATATACTGATATTACAAGTTAGGAAAACCTAACTAAATAGATGGGAGGAAAAATGATGGGAAGTAGTTACACTTTTGATTATTCAAAATTGAAGGGTAAAATAGTGGAGAAATATGGCAGTCAAACAAAATTTGTAGAACAAATTTCAATGTCAGAGGTTACTTTTATTAAAAAAATAAAATCTGGCTATTTTACTCAAGATGAAATAAAAGAGATTTTATTTGTTTTGAATATTCCAATAGAAGAAGTATATATTTATTTTTTTACAATAAAAGTTAGGAAAACTTAATAATGAGAAGAAAAAATATGAATGAGAAAGAAATAATTGATTTATTAAACATTATAAAAAAAGGTCTGACAGGACTAAGAAAGGATTTGAAAGAATGAAAAAAAGATTGAGATTAAAAAGTTGGGTTAAAGATTTAATGATTATTATTGTAATGATAATTACATTTATATTTTTAGCTCATTTATTATGTAATAAAGCTGATGATTTTGAAAAATGGGGAAAGAAATGTGATACTGCTAAAGGTGGAACTTGTAGTTATACAGAGGTTAGGAACTATATGGTAAGAGGTAGATAAAAATGGGAGCAAAGAAAAAATTACTTACAGCTTCTGAAATGTTAAAAATACTTAATAAGCAATGGGCAACAGCTAGTGATATGGCTCTGCTCAGTGGCAAGTGTATAGCATACGCTAGAGCTGATTTTAACACTCTTACAGAGTCAATAACATCTGATGGTACAAAACTACCAAGTAGGCTAGTTCCAATGCAAGAAGTGGTTAATTTTTACAAAATTAATATAAGTTATTTAAAAAAAATTTCTAAGTAGGAGGTAATGATGTTTAATTCAAAAAAAAATAAATTTAATGTAAAAATTAGTGAAAAAGCTAAATATATGACGCCAAAGGAAAATTTGATGAAAATAAGAGAAAAGTTAAAACATCAAAGAAAAAAGAAGAATTAATCTTCTTTATCTGATATAATTTCTGGCTTATCTGCAATACTATTTAAACAATCGCAAAACAAACAGTATTGTCTTAAAAACGCACCGGAAATGAGCATATTACTATCATCATCTTCAAAAATATTTGGATTTTTTTCAAAAAATAATTTGGTCATTTCAAGAGCAATTAAGTTCGGATTTTGAAAATCAATATTAACTTTTCCCATAAGTTCACCTCCTTTTCTCTAAGTTTAATGGAGAAGTAAGATAAAATGCAATACCTTATTTTTAGTATCAATGAATTAAAAAATAATCAAACAGAAAGGAATAAATCAAAAATGCAAGAAAGCTTTATATTTTATGACAGTTTCAGGGAAGTCGGTAAGGATATGGAAGAAAAAGGTAGATTAGCCTTTTACGAGGCAATTATAGATTATGCCTTAACTGGTGAATTAGATGAGACTAATTTACCTAAAGAAATTAAATTATTATTTAAATTAATTAAGCCACAAATTGATGCTAATGTTAAAAGGAGAAACGGTGGTAAAAAAGGAGGTAGACCTTCAAAAAAGAGTGAAAATGTAGAAAAGTCAGCTGGAAAAACCAATGATATTGAAGAAGAAAATTATGAAAAAACCACTGGTTTAGAAAATAAAAACCATAGGTTTCAAAGTGAAAACCATAGGTTTCAAAATAAAAAACCTAATGTAAATGTAAATGATAATGTAAATGGTAATGGTAATGTAAATGTATATGAATACACAGAAGAGCAATTTGGTAGAACTTTAGCTCCAGCAGAAATAGAACTAATAAAATCTTGGGATTATTCTGAAGAAATTATTAAGCTGGCAGTTGATGAGACTGTTCTTAATCAAGTAAATAGCATTAAATACACAGATAAAATACTTTACGAGTGGGATAAGCAAGGTTTAAAGACCGTTAATGACATTAAAAACAAACTAAAGCAACGAAGAGAAAAAGAGGAAGACGTTGATACCTCTGATGTGAGTTATTACAGGAGCTTAGAATAATGCTAGGTATTGAAGAAGAAATACTTGGTAGTTTAATCTTAGAACCTGATAACGTTGCAAAACTAGTTATCTCAGATGAACACTTTGAAGATGCTGATAATCAATTTATCTTTAAACTTTTAAAAAGGCAGTATAGTGATGATAAGACGATAAGTTTAACTGGTTTGTTTGAAAAGTACAAGCATTTGTTTAATCAGAGATTTCCACAAGATAGAATCTTATCAAAGGTAGTCAAGATTAGTACTGATGCTATGGGAACTGATTTTGAGTATAATCAAGAAATTTTATTTGAGAAATATGTGAATAGACTAATCCTAGGCTCGATAGATAAGTTCAAAAACAGTAAAATAACCCAAGATGAGTTGCTTGCAGATATTCATAAGTTTGAAGCTTTAACAATTAAATCTTCAGCAAATAAATTAACAAGTAACGAGATATTTAAACTAATAAATTCTAAGAATAAAAACATTAAATTCAGATTTAATAAACTAGCTAAATATTCAAACATACAAGAGCATGATTTAGTTATTATTGCCGGCCGTCCTGGTACAGGTAAGACTGGTTTCTTGTTAAATTTACTAGAAGACTTAGCTAATGATTATAATTGTATTTTGTTTAGCATGGAAATGGCTGATAAACAGATTTATCAAAGACTTGTTGGAATAAATACAAAAATTCCAATTGAGTATCATGATAATCCAGCTACTGATTATCAGAAGGAAATGTTATTAGCAGGTGCTACTGAAATAGCTAGTAAAAATATCAAAGTAATTAGCAGAAGTCAAACAATCGCTAGTATTCGTAAGAGAATTATTGAAGAAAGTAAAAACGGACATACTTTAGCATTTATTGATTATGCTGGGCTGATTGGTTCAAATGAAAAGAGTATATCTCTTTATGAAAAAATGACGGCAATTGTTAAAGAACTAAGGCAAATATCACTAGACTATAACTGCACTATATTCTTAGCTGCACAGATAAATAGAAATTCTGAAAAGGATAAGGATAAAAGACCTAGAATCAGTGATTTAAAAGATACTGGTGAATTAGAACAGTCTGCTACTACAGTATTAATGTTGCATAATGAAAATTACTATAAGGGCATTCACTCGGACATTGAAGAAATAGAAGTAATTATTGGTAAGAACCGTAATGGTCAAACTGGAATATTAACACTTGAATATAATCCTAAAAATCAAAGATTTGATGAGGTTGGTACAAATAGAAATTATCAAAATAAATGGAGGACTAGTTAGTATGGATGATCATGTATATGTTACAGAACATTATTTACAGATACCTTTTGATAAATTTATGGCTAGTGTTATGAAAGATAAGCAAGAGCTAATTAATCAAAACAGAGACTTAACCGCTGAAAATGCAAGGTTAGAGAATGAAAATAAATGGTTGCTTATGGCAATTAGCTCATTAATAAAAATAGAAGATAATGAAGAGAATAAAGAGGAGGAAATAGAAATAATATGAAAATCTTAAGAAATAAAGAATATGAGGATTTACAAAGAGAAAGAAACGAAAGTGAAAGAAGAGAGTTTGATTTAAGAAAAAGACTAATTCATACTTGCAAAAAAATGAAGAATTAAAATTATCTAACGAAGATTTGGTAGTATCAAATAATACTTTGATTTTAAAAAATAAGAACTTAGAAGTACTAATAGAAGATAAAGAAAAATCGGTTAAGCAGTGGTCTGCACGCTTAGGCGGACTTACAAAGTACAATAATAAGTTAAAAGAAGATAATCAAGTATTATCTAGTGAAATATCTAATTTAAATGAGAATATATCAAGGTTAACTTCTGATTTTAATCAAAGAAATGCTGATAATACTATTCTTGCTAAAGAAGTAATTAACTTACGTAAGCAATTGAAAAAAAGCAAAGAAGAAAAAGAAGTGCTTCAAGCTTCGTTAGTAAAATTAAATGAAAAGGTTAAAGTTTTATCAAGTTCAAAAAATGTAAAAAATTACTTAAGAAGGGAAGAAATTAGAAATGAAAGTAACTAATGTAAATTTGAAGAAAATTGATAATCAAGAGAATCTAAAGGCTTTTGCAACGATTATCTTGGATGATAGCTTAGCAATCCATAATTTAAAATTAATTCAAGGCAATAACGGCTTGTTTATAGCTTTTCCAAATTATAAAGGATCTAATGACAAGTATTATGACATAGTACATCCAATAGTTGGAAATCTAAGAAAAGAAATAGAAACAGAGATAATTAATTCTTATAATAAGTAATTTTATTTAAAAAGCAAGTTGTACTTATTGTATTTTAATCTAACTTCATTCTTTCATCGCCTCCTTCGGTAAAAAAATTGAAATGAGTTTGCACTTGCTGAGTTTGATTTCAAAATTTAATGGGAGTTGGTAAAGATGGATTTAGAAGAAAAATTAGAAGAATTTATTGAAAGGATGGAAGATGAAGAAAAATCAGAAGCTACCATCAAGAAATATAAAGCTAATATAAATTCTTTTATAGAATATGCAAAAGATAAAGAATTAAATAAAAAAACTGTTAAAGAATTTAAGAATAAATTAGATACCGTTGATGAGTTCTTAGCTAATACTACTAATGGTTATTTAATAATACTAAATAAATTCTTTAAGTTTGTTGATAGAAAAGACTTGTGTGTGAATGTAATCAAACAGCAAAAGAAATTTTCACTTGAATATTCTTTGAGTAAATCAGACTATCATCGGTTGCTTAGAATAGCTAAGAAATATGGTCAAGAAGATAATTATTTAATTCTACGAATTTTGGGTGAAACAGGCATTCGTATATCAGAATTATCATTCTTTAAAGTTGAGGCAATAGATAAGACTATGTCTATTAGAAACAAAGGCAAAGAAAGAGAAATATCAGTTAAGTTGGATTTATTAAGACTACTAAGAAAATATTGTAGAGATCATAAGATTAAATCTGGTCTAATAATATTTAATCCCGATACTAAAAAATCTTATGCACATTCTACCATTTATCGTAGGCTTAAAAAATTAGCTGGTATGGCACGAGTTAATAAGGAGCATGTACATCCACATGCGTTTAGACATTTTTTTGCTAGGTGTTACTTAGAAACTTATCCTAGTGACATCGCTGGACTTGCTGACATACTTGGACATAGTTCCATTGAAACAGCTAGGATTTATACTAAATTAACAAATAATGAGAAAGAATTGAAATTAAGAAATATAAAGTTTTAGGAGGAAAAAATGATAGAAAAAAATTTTTTAATAGAAAGTTTTAAAAACATGAGAAAAAGTCAAAAAAAGGAGTTTACAGATTTAATATTAAAAGAAATGATGGATAATTATGAATTAACAATTGAAGAAGATAGACACGATAAGAAGAACATTAATAATTTATCAGAAGAAGAAATTGAATTTCTAATTAAAAGAGAGCTAAAACTACAAAGAATAGAGCAAATGTTTAAAGGTGTTGTTGATCTAACAGAATTAGCTGAATTAGTAAGTGAAGATGATACTTATGAATAAGCTAGAGAAAGTTTTTGATAAAAATCGATATATCAAGAATATGGGGATTAAATCATATCAAGAGAATAAAGAGTGGGTTGATTTATGTGATGGTCAAAATGTAGAAGAGCTTAAAAAGAATGGATATCTATTTATACCAGAGTGGGTTATAGAACGTGAAAAAAATAGTAAAAAATGATTAAAACTATTTAATAACATAAATAAGGCTTGTAGCCTTATGAAATATAGGAGAAACGATAAAATATATGATGCAATATAATATCAGGTTCTATTGCATCATATGTATGGATTTTAGGAGGGTATATGGAAAAGGTAATCATTATAGAATTATTAATACTATATTCAGGAATACTTACAATCAAATATATGAATTTAAAAAAACAAAATAAAATAAATTACAGTAATTTTCAAAATGCATAAGAGTAATAACTGATTCAGATCCAAGACTAGCAAAATATTTGGAGGAAAGAAATGAAAAGGATAATAAATAATAAGATTTATGATACAGATAAATGTGAATTATTACTTAAATATAACTGGGATTGGTCTTTTAACGTAACATATCTTTTTAAAACCAATAAAGGAACTTATTTGATGTATCAAGATGTTCCTTTTGAGGCCGATAATAAGAAATTTAACAATTTGGTTATTTTATCGAAAGAAAAAACTAAGGAGTTATTAATAGAATTAAATGAAATTGATTTATATGAAAAAGAATTTGGAAAGTTGGAGGAAGGCTAAAATGTGTAAATGTGAAATAGGAAAATGTGCTCATGCCGAAAGCAAATTATTAGATGGAAAAATCAGATGTTCAGCGAGAGGTGAAACGGTAGCTTTGAAGAGATGCCCTGATTATGTTCCGTTTGTAGTGATTAATGAAAATATTAAAAATAAATTTCCAGAAATTAATCATTTTATAGAGAAACTGAAAGATTATGAACTTTTATATTATCAAGGTGATAAGACTCATAATGAATATCCGCTAGAAGTAGAAGAAGCTAAGGCAATATTTAACTATATAGATTATTTAGAAAGTAAATGTAAAAAGCAAAAAGAAATTATTGATAAAATAAATAATTATATAGACAACTATGATGTATTTAAAATATTTAGTTTTCCATTAATGAAAAAATGGGAAGAAAACCAAGTTAAATCAAGTATAGATTATGAATTTAAAGCATCTTTAATAAAGGATTTAAAAGAAATATTAGAAGATAAAGAGGCGTCAGAATGAATATAGAAATTACTGATTTAGATATGATATTGAATTATCTAGAAACGACCAGTTTAGAACCACATGATGATTATTCAAGTGAATTTACATATAAAGACCAAAAAATATTATACAAATATATTAAACAATTACAACAAGAGAATAAGCACCAAAAAGATAAACTATCTAAAATAGAAACATTAATAATAAACCATAATTGCGATACTGGCGATATTTATTATAGGTATAATAACAAATTTTTAAAAAGCGAATTAAAACAAAGAATATTAGAGATATTATATGGGGAAAGCAGTGATAGTAATGGTAGTAATTAATTTAACTGATATTATTATTATATCTATAATTCTGTTAATTATAGCAATATCTATTATAAAAATAATAATTGAAGAAATAAAAAAAATAGGTAAAAAAAATTGTTATGAATGTAAAAATTATCAATTATATGATGTTTGTAGTTGTGGAGATGGTTGTAGATATCAATGTATAAAAAATAATAGAATTGATAGTGTTGTAAGTATGAATTGCAATGAACATTATGAAAAATGTAAAGGAAGTGATAGTAATGAGTAGATTAGTAAAAATAGTTGATAATAAATATGTCCAAATAGAAGAATATAGAAATCCAAACATCTGTTTTAATACAAGTGAATATGATGATTTTGAAGATTATTGTACTTTAAGAGAGACATTTGATCCATTTGAAATGTTCTATGAAAATCAAGAATTAAAGAAACAACTTGAAGAACAAATAGCAACTAACGAAGTATTATCACATGAATTAACAAAAGATAAAATCTTGAAACAAGATCATTTGACAACTTGTTGTGGAATGTCGATAAAAAATGTTCAAAAGCTAATTAATCAACAAAAAGAGTTTATAAAGTATTTAGAAGATGAAAGCAAAGAAGTATATAGATATGGTGGCTTAAGACAAAATATTTTTAGACAGATTTTACAAAAATACAAAGAGATAATAGGAGATGATAAATAATGAAAATAATAAGCAATAAACTTTATAACGAATATACAAAAACAACAATAGATTATCATACTGATTATTCCAAAATAACCAAAGAACAATTATATGATACTTTTAAGTTCCATTGTCAAGGGCAAAGAATACTTAATGAAGTAGTTGAATACATTTATAAATTAATTCAACAAGATAAAGAAATAATAGAAGATGGGGCTGGTGAGTAAAATAAAAAGGATAAGGCTTGTAGAATTATTGCTTTTGGTAGCAGATAAAAAATTAAAAGATGGGCAAATGGTGTTAATAGATGATGCTTGCTATAAATTTGATAAATGTGCAGAAAAGTTTTATTTGCCAAATGATCAATGTTCATATAGAGCGATACATACATTTGATATGAATTTAACTTGTTATATATTAGAAGATTATGTTAAAGAGGGGAAATAAAGAATATGAAGACTGATAATGTTTTAACTTATGTAATAGTAATAGTAGGTATATTAATGATAGGTATGGGAATTGGGTATGGCTTAGGTACCTACAAAATTAACAGTTGTAAAGTAATGACACCATCAGATGCTTTTAAAAATAAAGAATGTAGAGAATTTTATTTAGGAAGATAGGAATAAATGGAGGTTGGTATGACATTAAGAGAAGTAAATTATGAGGTTGAACGTTTAACTAATCAATTAAATAAATTATTAAATGAAAAGGAATCATTAGAGTCAATAGTGGGATTACATAGTACATCGTATGATAAGATAATTGTTGATGGTGGCAAAGTAGTAGACAAGATGTTAGAATATCAAATTTTAAAAGAAATGAATCAATTAGATTTTCATATTCAGATAATTCAGAAAAAAATAAAAAATAACATGGATTGGATAGATAACGAACTAAAAATATTAAAAAAATATGATAAGATAGAACAATTGATAATTTACTATAAAGAGATAGATACTAAAAATTATACTTGGTACCAAATATCTAACAAAGTTAATTATTCAATGAGTCAGTGTAAGAGGATATATAGCCGCTACAAAAAGAAGAGAAATGTATAATGAACCGATATGAGCCGTTTTTTGTGAGATAGTAATATCGTGAAAGAACTTTATAAGAGTTCTTTTTATTTGAGAAGGTGAATTAATGCATACAGTTATTAAAATAGTGTTAGTAATGATTAATATATTATTTATGTTCTATAGTGCTAAAGAGTATGAGGCAGATGATACCAATAATTCTTTAGCACTTATAACTTGGATTTATTTAGAACTGCTCATTGTAGTTCTAATTTTGTAATTATAGTTTAATTTTTAGGTATAAACTCTTTTTGAGCAAAAGAAAGGAAGGTAATAATGAAAAAAATAATAAATATTGGTGGAAAAGACTACACGATACAATCAAGTGCATTAACGCAGTTTAAATATCGTGATATGACTGGTAGAAAGTTAATGCAAGATATCAATAAAATAAAAGATTTAAGAAAAGATAATGACGACATACTAGCAATAATAGATGACTTTTTAGAAATATTACTACAGATAACGTATGTAATGATCGTAGAAGCTGATAACAATCAAGTAGGTTCATTTGAGGAATTCTTAAAGAGCCTTGAAAGACTGTTTGATGAAACAAAATGGGTTGATGAAGTTATTGATTTAGCAGTTACACCCATATCAGGGGGAAATAAAACAAATCCCCAACAATTCACAAAATAATGAGCCAATAGATGAATATGAAATTATGGCTCTTGCAAAAAGATTAAATATTACAATGAATGACATGAAAGAAATGTCATTTGTAAGTTTATTAAATATACTACTATCTAGTGTAGAAAGTTCGTCAGATGATGGAACTAGAACTGCAACTCAAGAAGATATAGATAGATTATCATTATAGGAGGAGAATAAGATGGAAGCAAAAGTAAGATGTATTGAAACATATAACGACACTGAGTTAAACATTAAAATAACTAATAATTCAGATGATAAGAACTATGAAAGAATAGTATCTAAAGAAAGAGCAGATGTATTAGTTAAAGCGGGAGTATGTGAAATCTTAGAAGTATTTAACGAAAAGAAAATAGAAAATGCTAAATTAAATGATAATAAAGAAGTAGTAATAAAGAAAAATGAAAATTCAAAGAAGGAAACAAAGTGAGTTATGGAATAAGAAAAGATTTTTATAATTCAAAATCGTGGAAGATTGTCAGAAAAAATGTTTGGATAAAACAAAACTTATTATGTAATAGATGTCATAAGCCTGTATACGTTGACGGATTAAGTGAGTGGATTCCAAAAGAAAAAAGGAGAATTGGAATAGTACATCATAAAGAACATTTAAATGATTCTAATATATATAATGACAATGTTACTTTGAATGAAAATAATTTAGAGGGCTTATGTAAGGAGTGCCATGAATCGGAACATCATCAAGACGTATCAGTCAGAAAAGATTACATGTTTGATGAAAATGGAAACCTAGTTGCAAAGACTTAAATCCCCCCTAGTTGGTGTTCTTAATGGCTTATTTGAGAAAC
>QRFC01000614.1_pt1 | contig 33918 bp, 30 predicted proteins | sample 1861061 | NCBI WGS metagenome assembly QRFC01 (sample SAMN09711282, study PRJNA482702) | Human gut metagenome, whole genome shotgun sequencing project.
GGCCATTTACTCTCCCATTCTAACAGCTTCGGCTTTGAGATGGAAAAAGACGCGGCTGGCTGCCGCGCCTTAAACCGTAATTATTATTGTAGGAGGTGCCTCCAACAACTTTGATCACATCGTTGCCCGTCGCATCGGAAACCAAGCTGCCAGCATTGCCCGCAGCATCCTTCATCACCACCTGCGTATCGCCGCTGATGGTCATTTCCGTATGGCCACCGTAATTGTTGCTAATACCCATCAATGCGGTAGAAGCGCCCTTACTCTCCAGCGTACCGCCAGAAATATTGAAAGTCTGCGTACCAAAATAGCCGGCATTGAAGCAGGCCGTGTTCGTCGCAACTACCTTACCGCCAGTCATGGTAACATCAGAGTTTCCGACAGCTGCCACAGCAATACCTGCGCCGGGGCTATCCGGACTCACTTTGATCTCGCCGCCCTCGATCTTGAGTTTCGAGTACATCAGCATAATGCCAAACTTGCCCAAGTCAAGCTTTCCGCCGGTCCCGCTGTCCTTAATGGTAAACGTAGCCCCATTCTGGACTTCAAAAGCGTTCTGACTTCCAACAGTCGTCACAGTCACGGTTTTGCCGTTCAGATCAATAGCCACATCCTTCGTGATCTGAGTGTTGGAATTTATCGCAGCATTCGCCTGCAGCACGATGGTCTCGCCCGCCTGTGCCGCCGTGATAGCCTCTGCCAGGGTCGCATACCCGTTCTCGCCGATTTTTGCGACATTCGCAGTAGTTCCCTCACCGTCCGCCCACGCGGCGGTGGTGAGGCCGATGGCCATGACCAGCGCCAGGATAGTCGCCAACAACTTTTTCATAAATACCCTCCTCTTATTTTTGGCATTTTTTGGATATTCCGTTATATCCTTATATAAATATATACTTCAATGAATAAATTGTCAAGCCCATATACACTTTATAAAATGTATAGCAGAATATCTCAGGAGGTGTATCATGGGCAAGGTCTACCTGACGCTGGACGAGGTACTGACCCGGCGCAGTATCAGCCGCTACGAGCTGGCCAAGCGCACTGGCATCCGCTACCCCATCATCGACAACTACTATAAGAACAAGGTCGTCCGCTACGACAGCTACGTGCTGGAAAAGATATGCTCTGCCCTGGACTGCACCGCCGCCGACCTGATACGCTACGAAAAATAAAGCGAGGAAGCCCTGCCGGACTTCCTCGCTTTATTTTTGCCGTTTTATATCGGCGGAGATCTTTGCTTACTTCACGCAGATGGTTTCGATCTCCACCAGTGCGCCCCGGGGCAGCGCACCGACCTCCACGGCGCTGCGGGCAGGGTACTGCCCCTCAGTGAAGAACTCAGCGTAGACCGCGTTCATGGCGGCGAAGTCGCCCATGCTCTGCAGGAATACGGTGGTCTTGACCACATTGTCCATGGTCAGACCGGCGGCTTCAAGGATGGCCTTGATGTTGGTGAGTACCTGACGGGTCTGCTCGGTAATGCCGCCGGGGACGAACTCGCCGGTAGCCGGGTCAAAGGGCACCTGGCCGGACGTGACCAGGAAGCTGCCGCAGTCGATGGCCTGGGAATAGGGACCGATGGCGGCGGGGGCATTGGTGGTGGCAATGATCTTCTTCATGGTGATGACCTCCTGTAAGCTGCATGTACCCGGTGGACACCGGGCGCACTCTCTGTCTCTCTTATACCACATTCCGGCGGAAATGGCAACCGTTTCCCGCAAATCGCGCCCATCGTTATCTGTTTCATTTATCATGTTCCCCGACAAAAATTTGCCGCCATTTTGCCGCATTTTCGGCACGATGTCTAATTTCCGCTAAAATTTTTTGCGGTTTCCACGCAATACAGCATTCTGCACAAAAATATATTCCGAAATTATCTGTTTTAGCTACAATTCCAATTGATAGCGAGCTGGCGCATTTTGCCGTTACCACCGTCGGGTTCAGATATGTTACCCTTATGGCAAAGGGCCGTATGGTCCTGTACACTTTATTGTTACATTATAGTGCAAGGAGGACGACCCATGCTGAACAAGGATTGCGGCTTCGGTACAAAAGCCATTCACGCCGGAAACGTGAAGGACACCCAGTACGGCGCACTGACCACCCCTATTTTCCAGACCTCCACCTTCGTATTTGACAGCTGTGAGCAGGGCGGGCGCCGCTTCGCCGGTGAAGAAGCGGGCTATATCTACACCCGCCTGTCCAACCCCACCACCTCGGTGCTGGAGGCCAAGGTCGCTGCCCTGGAAAGCGGTGAGGCCTGCGTGGCCGCCGCCTCCGGCATGGGTGCCATCTCCTCCGCGCTGTGGACCGTAGCCGGCGCCGGCAAGCATATCGTGGCCGACGGCACCCTGTACGGCTGCACCTTCGCCCTTCTGAACCACGGCATGACCCGCTACGGCGTGGAGGTCAGCTTTGTGGACACCTCCGACCTGGATGCCGTGCGCAAGGCGCTGAAGCCCAACACCTGCGCGGTGTATCTGGAGACGCCCGCCAACCCCAACCTGAAGATCGCGGACATCTCTGCCGTGGCGGCACTGGCCCACGGCTACAACAAGGACATCAAGGTCATCTGCGACAACACCTTCGCTTCCCCGTACCTCCAGCGGCCGCTGGAGCTGGGCGCAGACGTGGTGGTGCACTCCGCCACCAAGTACCTGAACGGCCACGGCGACGTGATCGCGGGCTTTGTGGTGGGCTCCGCCGCGTTCTGCACCGAGGTGCGCATGTTCGGACTGAAGGATATGACCGGTGCGGTCATGGATCCCTTCACCTCCTTCCTGATTCTCCGCGGCCTGAAGACCCTGGAGATCCGTATGCAGAAGCACTGCGCCAACGCCAAGGCCGTTGCAGAGTTCCTGTATGACCACCCCGCCGTGGAGAAGGTCTACTATCCCGGCCTGATCGACCATCCCGGCCATGACATCGCCCGCCGCCAGATGCGCGACTTCGGCGGTATGCTGTCCTTCGAGGTCAAGGGCGGCCGTGCCGCCGGCGTGAAGCTGGTGAACGCCCTGCACCTGGTGACGGTGGCTGTGTCTCTGGGCGACGCCGAGACGCTGATCGAGCACCCCGCCTCCATGACCCACTCCACCTATACCGAGGAGGAACTGGCCGCCTCCGGCATCGCCGCCGGCCTGATCCGTCTGTCCGTGGGTCTGGAAAACGCCGAGGACCTCATCGCCGACCTGAAGCAGGCACTTGACACCCTGTAAACCTTCTCTCCGCGCGAAGAAGCAATAGGACAAAAAAGGAACGCCCTTGGGCCATTGCCCAAGGGCGTTCCTTTTTGTTTATTTCTCCGCAGGGATAGCGGCCGTCTCGGCGGGCGCTTCCGCCGCAGACACAGCTTCAGCAGGAACCGCCTCGCTGTCGATGACCACCTTACCGTCCCGCAGACGGACATGGGCGGTATCGCCGGACTTCAGCTTACCCTCCAGCATCAACTCCGCTACGGCATCCTCCACCTGGTTCTGGATGGCCCGGCGCAGAGGACGGGCGCCGTACTGGGGATCAAAGCCGTCACGGGCCAGCTCGGCCACGGCGTCATCGTCGGAGATCAGGGTGATCCCCTGCTGCGCCATGCGCTTGCCGGTAACGGTGAGCATACGGCGGGCGATCTCCACGATGTTCTCCTGGGTCAGCTGACGGAACACGATGATCTCATCGATACGGTTCAGGAACTCGGGGCGGAAGGTGTGCTTCAGGTCGGTCATGACCGCCTCGCGGATACGGGCGAAGCGAGCCTCCTCAGTTTCCTTCCCGCCCTTTTCGTCGCCGTCAAAGCCCAGCTTGGCGGCGGCATCGGTGATGTTCCGGGCGCCCACGTTGGATGTCATGACGATAACGGTGTTCTTGAAGTCCACCCGGCGGCCCTGGGAATCGGTGACAACGCCGTCCTCCAGGATCTGCAGCAGGATGTTCCACACATCCTCATGGGCCTTCTCGATCTCATCGAACAGCACCACGGAATAGGGCTTACGGCGCACCTTCTCAGTCAGCTGGCCGCCCTCCTCGTGGCCCACATAGCCGGGAGGCGAGCCGATCAGGCGGGACACCGTGTGCTTCTCCATGTACTCGGACATATCGATACGCACCATGGCGTTCTCGTCGCCGAACATGGACTCCGCCAGGGTCTTGCACAGTTCAGTCTTGCCCACGCCGGTGGGGCCCAGGAACAGGAAGGAGCCGATGGGCCGCTTGGGGTCCTTCAGACCCACACGGCTGCGGCGAATGGCCTTGGCCACGGCGGTCACGGCATCGTCCTGCCCCACCACACGCTGGTGGAGCTTCTCCTCCAGCTTCAGCAGGCGCATGGACTCATCCTCGGTCAGGCGGGTGACGGGAATACCGGTCCAGCCGGCCACCACCTTGGCGATGTCGTCCGCGGTGACGGTGCCCCGGTTCTGGGACAGGCTCTTGCGCCACTTGTCGCGCTCGATGTCCACCTGCTCCTGATAGTCCTTCTCGATATCGCGCAGCTGCGCGGCCTTCTCGAAGTCCTGGGCGGCGATGGCATCGTTCTTTTCCCGGTGCAGGGCGGTGATCTTCTCCTCCAGGGCCTTCAGGTCCGGAGAGGAACTCTCGGCGGTCATGCGGACCTGCGAAGCGGCCTCGTCCATCAGGTCGATGGCCTTGTCCGGCAGGAACCGATCGCCGATGTACCGCTTGGACAGCTGCACTGCGGCATCCAGCGCCTCATCGGTGATGGTCAGCTTGTGGTGCGCCTCATAGCGGTCGCGCAGGCCCTTCAGGATCTCCAGCGTGGCCTCCGGGGTGGGCTCGCCCACGGTGACGGGCTGGAAGCGGCGCTCCAGTGCGGCATCCTTCTCGATGTACTTGCGGTACTCGTTCAGGGTGGTAGCGCCGATAACGCGGATCTCGCCGCGGCTCAGGGCGGGCTTCAGGATGTTGGCAGCGTCCACGGCGCCCTCGGCGGAGCCTGCGCCCACGATGGTGTGCAGCTCGTCGATGAACAGGATGACGTTGCCGTCCTTCTTCACCTCATTCAGGGTGTTCTTGATGCGCTCCTCGAACTCGCCGCGGTACTTGGTTCCGGCCACCATGCCGCTGAGGTCCAGCGACAGGATGCGCTTGTCCAGCAGCTCCTCGGGCACATCGCCGGCGGCAATGCGCTCGGCCAGTCCCTCGGCGATGGCAGTCTTGCCTACGCCGGGCTCGCCGATGAGCACAGGGTTGTTCTTACTGCGGCGGGACAGGATCTGGATGACCCGCTGTATCTCGGTATCGCGGCCGATAACGGGGTCCAGCTTACCGCTGCGGGCGGCCTCGGTCAGATCGCGGGTGTACTCGGCCAGCGTCTTGTTCTTCTTGTCCGCCTCGCGGTTAGGGGCGGAGGCGCCGCCGGCGGCAGCCCGGGGCATATCGTTGAGCTTCTTCAGCACAGCGCTGTACATCTTATTGGGGTCCACGCCCACGGTACGCAGGATACGCAGGCCCATGTTGCCGCCCTCACGGAGCAGGCCCATCAGCAGATGGGCGGTGCCGATGGCGCTGCTTCCCATGCGGGACGCCTCGGACACAGCCAGCTCCACCACGCTCTTAGCGCGGGGCGTCAGGCCCTGGCTGGGCGCGGCGCCGGAAACGCCCTTGCCCACGCTGCGCTGCAGCACGGAGCAGACCATTTCATCGGTGACGCCGAACTCACTGAGCACGCGGTGGGCGATGCCCTCCTCCTCACGGATCAGGCCCAGCAGCAGATGCTCGGAGCCAACATAGCCGTGGCCCAGATCCTCGGCAGCCTCCTGGCTCAAACGCAGAACTTCCTCTGCACGGGGGGTAAATTTATTCTCAGACATAAAGGAACACTTCCTTTCGATTTGCTATTTCAACATAGCGGAACGGCGTCAGGACGCCTTGCCGCCCAGAGCCTTCAGCTCATCCCGCAGGCGGGCGGCGTCCTCATAACGCTCCTCCGCTACCGCGTTGTGCAGCTGCGTCTCCAGCGCATTGCGCTTACGCTCCAGCGCCAGAGACATAGCCTCGTCCTTCGGCAGCAGTTCCTCGGCGGCGCTGCTCTCCGGGCCGGCGCTCTGCGCCTGCTCCAGCACGTCCACCGGCTGAGGGAACTCCGTCAGCATCCGGCTGCCGAAGCCGCCGAAAAACGGCTCCAGCATACGGAAGGGCCGGTCAAACCAATCGTCATCGAACCAGCTGCTCATGCGGCGCTCTACGGATCCGGCATAGCCCATGGCCCGGGCACAGTCGGGGCAGAGGTGCGCCTCGGTCACTCTGCCGTTGATATTGGTCTTATAATGGAACGTCGCTTCGTTCTTTCCACAGCGATCACACTTCATAATCATAACCTCCTTACGCCGTCGTCAGACGGAATGGATCAAAACTTGCTTGTATATGTCAGCCCGCAGGGCATCCCGGCTCTCCGGAGAGGCACTCTGCAGAGCCCGGCTGCCGGTGGCGGACAGCAGCGCCTGTCCCAGCTCCCGGCTGATGGCCTCGGACTGGACCAGGTTCTGGGCGATCGCCCGTGCGCTGGCCGCGTCCAGCCTGTCGCCGATGCTGTTGATAACGTGCATCAGCAGCGTCTGGCGGTCCACCTGCACCCGCGTGATGCGAATGTAGCCGCCGCCGCCCCGCCGGGACTCCACGATGTAGCCATGCTCCGGCGAGAACCGGGTGGACATCACGTAGTTGATCTGGCTGGGCACGCAGTTGAACCGCTGCGCCAGGTCGGCTCGCTGCAGCTCCAGCGCACCGCCCGCCTGGTCTAACTCCTGCTGGATAAATCCAGCGATAATATCGGAAATACCCAAATCCTCGCCGCCTTTCGTTTCCATCTCTCTGTCAAGCTCATCTCGTTTGACTTTGCCTTTCTTTGACTTTCGAGCGTATCATACACCTTGTTTCCTACTTTGTCAATAGGTAATTTTGACTTTCTTTGACTTTTATTGTAAACAATTTGTGAACAGCCAAATACATCTCTCTGCGGCAATTTTGCCGTTTGCAACCTGAAGTTGCTATACAAACGAAGCTGCATCGGTTATAATAGCACCAACAGGCATATCAACAGAGAAAGGAACCGTCTATGAAGAATACAAATTGGAACGACCCCAACTTTCAGGGCTTTGGCCGTCAGCCCCGCCCTAAGAAGGAACGCCATGCCGTGGGTACGCCGGTGGGACGGACGCTGCTGAACATCGCCGTTACGCTGGTGTTCGCCGCCGTGTATTTCTACATCGTCCTGCCGCCCATCAGTCTGAAAAGCGAGGATTTCTACGTCTTTGTACTGCTGGTGTGCGCCGTGTACGGCGGCTGTGCCATACTGACCTCCGGTTTTCAGGGCACCGGTGCCAAGGGCTACTTCACCTTTTTGAAAAAGCAGTGCACCGTGCCACTCATTGCGGCCGCCGCGCTGATCGCCACGGCGCTGGTGGGCGCGGTGATCGGCTGGCAGCTGTTCCGCGCCGGGGATTACCGCGACCTGCTGACCGTCACCGACGGCGACTTTGCCGCCGAAGTGGAGGAGATCAGCTACGACCAGATCCCCATGCTGGATGCCAACTCCGCCACAAAGCTGGGCAACCGCAAGCTGGGCGAGCTGGCGGACATGGTCTCCCAGTTCGAGGTGGCCGATGACTACACCCAGATCAACTACCAGGGCCGCCCTGTCCGCGTCACGCCCCTGCGCTACGGCGATATCATCAAGTGGCTGAACAACCGTGCCGACGGCCTGCCCGCCTATCTGCTTATCGACATGGTGACTCAGAACGTGGAGGTCATCCGTCTGGACGAGGGCATCCACTACACCACCGCCGAGCACTTCAGCCGCAATCTGTACCGCCATCTGCGCTTCCACTACCCCACCTATATGTTCGACGAGCCGGCCTTTGAGATCGACGAGAACGGCGACCCGTGGTGGGTCTGCCCCCGTGTCAGCCACACCATCGGTCTGTTCGGCGGTCGGGACATTATCGGTGCCGTGCTGGTGAACGCCGTCACCGGCGAGAGCGCCTACTACAAGACCGGCGACGTGCCCAACTGGGTGGATCACGTCTACACCGCCGAGCTGATCATGCAGCAGTACGACTACCACGGCGCGTATGTCAACGGCTTCATCAACTCCCTGTTCGGCCAGCGGGACGTGACCGTCACCACCGAGGGCTACAACTACATCGCCATCGGTGACGACGTGTATATGTACACCGGTGTCACCTCCGTGGTGTCCGACGAGTCCAACATCGGCTTCATTCTCTCCAACCAGCGCACCAAGGAGACGCGGTTCTATCTGGTGGCGGGCGCCAAGGAGTACTCCGCCATGGACAGCGCCCAGGGGCAGGTCCAGCAGATGAAGTACACGGCCACCTTCCCCCTGCTGCTGAATATCTCCGACCAGCCCACGTATTTCATGGCGCTGAAGGACGCCGCCGAGCTGGTGAAGATGTACGCCATGGTCAACGTCAGCCAGTACCAGATCGTGGCCACCGGCGACACGGTGGCCCAGTGTGAGGCCAACTACCGCCGTATTCTAGCGGAAAAGGGACTGGTGTCCGCCGATGACGCCGATCTGCCCCTGACGGGCCAGAACGAAGTCAGCGGTGTGCTGGCGGATATCCGCTCCGCCGTGGTGGACGGCAATACCCTCTACTACCTGCACCTGACCGGTGACGAGCACTACTACGTCATCTCCGCCGCCGACCAGCCAGAGGTGGTCATCTACAACACCGGCGACCGTGTCACCATCCGCTTCGCCGACGGCGAGGGTACCATCCTCACCGCCGACAGCGTCACCCGCACCGCCGCGCAGACCGCTCCCGTTGTCGAGGAAACCGAGACTGACGGTGCCGCGTAAAAGCGCATAAAAAAGAGCACCCCCTTGCGGGGGTGCTCTTTTTTGCATCACTTGATCTCCACGACCTCGTAACCGACGTCGGTGACAGCCTTCTTCAGCGCCTCGTCACTGGCGTTGCCGGTGACGACGGCGGTCCCGGACGCCAGATCCACGTCCGCCTGTACGCCCAAGGCGGTCAGCGCCTTCTCCACGTGGGAGACGCAGTGGGCACACATCATGCCCTTGATGGTGATGGTCTTTTTCATAGCGGTATCCTCCTTACTGCTTTCGTTATTATTTATATTTTGCACCAGCTGCGGCTCTTTTGCAGTCGGCGTTCCCTCCCGTCTGCGGCCCCTCCAGCCCCGCAGACGCAGGGCGTTGCTGACCACGCACACGCTGCTCAGGCTCATGGCCGCGGCGGCGATCATGGGGTTCAGGGTGATCCCAAAGGCCGGGTACAGCACACCCGCCGCCACCGGGATGCCCACAGAATTATAGAAGAACGCCCAAAACAGGTTCTGACGGATATTCCGCAGGGTAGCCCGGGACAGGGCCGCCGCGTCGGCGATATCCATAAGGCTGCTCTTCATCAGCACGATGTCCGCCGACTCGATGGCCACATCTGTGCCCGCGCCGATGGCCAGGCCCACATCCGCCGTCACCAGTGCAGGGGCGTCGTTGATGCCGTCGCCCACCATGGCCACCCTCTTGCCCTCGGCCTGCAATTCCTGCACCACGCGGGCCTTGTCCTGGGGCAGCACCTGGGCGATGACCCGGCTGACGCCCACCTGCCGGGCGATGGCGTCCGCCGTACGCTGGTTGTCGCCGGTGAGCAGCACCACGTCGCAGCCCATCTCCCGCAGGGCGGCAATGGCGGCGGCGCTGTCCGCCTTCACCACGTCCGCCACAGCGATGACCCCCAGCAGCGATGTACCCGCGGCGATAAACAGCGGCGTTTTGCCGTTCTCCGCCAGTCTGGCCGCACCGGATTTCATCTCCTCGCCGACGGCCACTGCGGATGCCTCCATAAAGGCCTCGTTGCCCGCCAGCAGTAATGTACCTTCCGCCCGGGCGGCAACACCGCCGCCGGCCACGGCGGCAAAGTCGGACACCGGCCGCAGGACCAAACCGCGCTTTTCCGCCTCGGCCACAATGGCCCCGGCCAGCGGGTGCTCGGAAGGCTTTTCCAGCGACGCGGCGGCGGACAGCAGCGTATCCTCGGTCATGCCGCCGGCGCACAGCAGATCCGTCACCCGGGGCTTACCCTCGGTGACGGTACCGGTCTTGTCCAGCACCACCGTATCCACCCGGCCCATCAGTTCCAGGCTGGCAGCGGACTTTACCAGAATACCCTGCTCCGCCGCCTTGCCCGTGGCCACAGTGATGGCCACCGGCGTGGCCAGGCCCAGAGCGCAGGGGCAGGAGATCACCAACACAGCGATGGCGATGGACAGGCAGAAGCGCACACCCATGCCGCCCACCGCAGCCCACAGGATAGCCGCCAGCAGCGCGATGGAAATGACCACCGGTACGAACACGGCGCTGATCTTATCCACCAGACGGCTGATGGGTGCCTTGCCGCTGGCGGCCTGCTCCATCAGCTGAATGATCTGGGACAGAGTGGTATCCGCACCTACCCGGTCTGCCGTCAGCTCCAGATAGCCGCCGGTGAGGATGGTGGCGGACACCGCCTTGCCGCCCACAGTCTTCTCCACCGGCATACTCTCGCCGGTAAGGGCGGACTCGTCCACGGTGCCGCTGCCCGCCGTCACGGTGCCGTCCACGGGGATACGCCCCCCCTGCCGGACGATGACCGTCTCGCCGGCCTTGATGTCCTCGGTGGGGACGGTGACCTCCTTGCCGTCCCGGCGCACTACAGCGGACTCCGGCGCCAGCGCCAGCAGGGCGGTGATGGCTCCGGTCGTCTTGCCCTTGGAGCGCTCCTCCAGGTACTTACCTACCGTCACCAGTGCCAATATCATGCCCGCCGACTCGAAGTACAGGTCCGGCATACCCGTGACCTTTCCCGCCGCCAGCAGGCCCATCTCGATCAGGCTGTACACCAGCCCCGCCGCCGCGCCCAGCGCCACCAGCGAGTCCATATTGGGCGCACCCTTGAACAGCCGGGAAAATCCCACGGTGAAATAACTGCGGTTCAAAATCAGTATGGGCACCGTCAGCGCCAGCAGCACAAAGGCCGCCAGCAGCGGCTGTGTGTGCATGAACATAGGCACCGGCAGCCCCATCATGTGCCCCATGCTCAGGTAAAACAGCGGCACCAGACACACCACCGACCACAGCAGCCGGCGGCCCATGGCCTTTACCGCGGCGTCCTGCTCCGCGTGCAGGTCCCGCCGGGCCTCACTCTCCGGCGCCGCGCCGTAGCCCGCCGCCGTCACGGCGGCCACAATGGCGGCGGGATCCACATTTTCGTCCCTGTCGCACACCAGGGAGCCCAGCATCAGATTTACCGACGCGCTGTGTACGCCGGGCACCGAAGCCGCGGCCCTTTCCACATGGGCGGCGCAGGCGGCGCAGGTCATGCCGGTGATGACGAATTTCTCTGTCATACTGCCATCTCCTTATTTCATCAGCTTTTGCAGCGTGGTCACCAGCTCGTCGATGACCTCGTCGTCCCCCTGTCGGATACCATCCGCCACGCAGGTGCGGATGTGGGTAGCCAGCAGCTCTTTACTAAAGCTGTTCAGTGCCGCGCCCACGGCGGATACTTGTATCAGAATGTCGGGACAGTAGGCGTCCTTCTGCAGCATCTCCTGCAGGCCCCGCACCTGCCCTTCAATGCGGCACAGGCGGTTCAGGAGTTTTTTCTGCTCCTCTGGTGTGCGGTGCTTGGTCTTTCCCTGGCAGCAGCAACAAGTATTTTCCACAGTCGTATACCTCCTGGGGGTATTTTTGATCACGGTCGCATTATATACCCCCACCGGGTATTTGTCAACGTTTTTCTTTGGGCCGCACCAGCAGTGCCGCCAACAGGGAAAACACTACCGCCGCGGCGATGCCGCCGGAGGTGGCGGTCAATCCGCCGGTGAGCACACCCAGCAAGCCGTCCTCCGCCACCGCTTTGGCCACGCCCTTTGCCAGCGAATAGCCAAAGCCCGTCAGCGGCACGGTGGCCCCGGCGCCGCCCCAGTCCACGATATACTGATACACACCCACAGCCTGCAGCAGCACACCTGCCACCACATAGCCCGTCAGAATACGGGCCGGGGTCAGGCTTGTCTTGTCCAGAATGATCTGGCCCACGGCGCACAGCAGCCCGCCGCAGAGAAAGGCATTGAGATACTCCATCACGCATCCTCCTTCGTCCGGTCCAGCACCACCGCGTGGCAGATGCCCGGTATGCTCTCCCTTTGAAATGAACTGGTGGGGCTCAGCAGCGCCCCGGTGGGGGCGAACAGCACCCGCCGCCACCGGCCCCGGCGCATCTCCGGCAGCAGATAACCGCAGAGCACCGCCGCAGAGCAGCCGCATCCGCTGCCGCCGGCGTGCATATCCTGTCTCTTCCGGTCATAGAGCACCAGTCCGCAGTCGGTGTAATTCTCCAGCGTCACGCCTTCCCGGGCGAACAGCTCCAGCACGATGCGGCTGCCCACATCGCCCAGGTCGCCGGTGAGGATCAGGTCATAGTCCCCGGGTACGGTGCCGGTGTCCCGGAACACCGCCTGCAGGGTGTCGAAGGCCGCCGGTGCCATGGCCGCGCCCATGTTGGTCATGTCCGTCACGCCCAGATCCACGATGCGTCCCCGGGTCACATGGGTGATATACGGTCCCTCCGCCTGGGCCCCCAGAATGCAGCACCCCGCCGCCGTGGCCGTCCACTGGGCAGTAGGAGAACGCTGGCTGCCGTAGGGCAGAGGCATCCGATACTGCCTCTCCGCCGTGCAGAAGTGGGAGGAGGTCTGCGCCGCCGCCATACGGACCGCGCCGGAGGCCACGGCCATAGCGGCCAGCGACAGTGTCTCCCCCATAGTAGAGCAGGCCCCATATACCCCATAGAAGGGAATATTGAAATCCCGCAGGGCAAACGTGGCCCCAATGTTCTGGTTCAGCAGATCCCCGGCGAAGGCGCAGTCCACGTCCTCCGCCGCCAACCCGCCCTTTTGCAGGGCCAGACGCAGGGCATCCGCCTGCATCTGTGCCTCGCCCTGTTCCCAGGTCTTTTTCCCACAGAAGGCGTCCGTCCCCACAGCGTCGAAGCAGCCGCCCAGCGGCCCCTCGCCCTCCAGCTTTCCCGCCACCGCCGCAAAGCTGACCACTCCCGGCGGCTGCAAAAACCGGCAGGTCTGCCGGCTCAAGCGTTTTACGTCCATGATACGCACCTCGCAAACATAGCATTGGCCGTAGTGTGCACCATTTACGGAAAAATATGAAAGCGCCGTCCCGCGGGACGGCGCTTTCACAGATCTTCAAAACACCAGTTGTACCAGCAGCATATAGCAGGCGGTGCCCGCCAGGATGGACAGCAGCGTGTTCCGCCGCCACAGGTGCAGCCCGGCTGTCACCGCCACGGCGATGGCCTCCGGAATACCGTGGCTGCCGCCCAGAAGGTCGGTGCTGCGCAGGCTGTATACCACCAGCAGGCCCATCATGGCCGGCGGCAGCAGCCTGCCCAGGTCCTCCACCACCTTTGGCAGCTTCTTGTCCCCAGAGAACAGCAGGAACGGCGTCCATCGGGTGATCTGGGTGGCCAGCGCCACCATCGCCACGATGATCAGGGAATGTATCGTGTCTAGGCGCATAGCTTCCTCCTTCCCAGCAGCAGGACCGCCAGGGTCAGCACCATGGCCGGGATGACCATGTTGTCCGCGCCGAAAACGGCCAGACCCGCCACAGCGCACACCAGACCGGCAGCGCCGGGGGCACGGTTCTCTTTCTTGATGACCTGCTCGATGAACAGCACCACGAACAGCGCCGTCAGGGCGAAGTCGATGCCGGTGATGTCAAAGGTGATCAGCCCGCCCAGCAGGCCACCCAGCATGGAGAACGCCACCCAGTACAGCCAGGTCAGGAAGCTCATGGCAAAGTAGAACAGCGTGGGGTCCGTGTCCTCCGGCGGCTCCACCGAGGAGGAGAGGGAAAAGTTCTCGTCACTGAGGGTATAGATCATAAAATACCGCAGCCTGCCCAGCCCCCGGTACTTGGGCAGCAGCGCCAGCGAGAAAAACAGGTGCCGTGCGTTGACCATCAGGCTCAGCACAAAGGCCTGTAGGGGATCAAAGGCCGTGGTCAGCAGCGTAATGGCCACATACTGCATACTGCCGCAGAAGGCAAAGGCGCTGACAAAGCCGGCCCATAGGAAGCCGTAACCCTTGGAGGCCATCAGTACGCCGTAGGCCATGCCTACGGCCAGATAGCCGGTCATAATGGGGATGGTATGGGGAAACGCCGCCTTCACCGCCGCGGCAAAGCTCCTGTTCTGCACGGTATCACATCCTTTGAAGCGTGGGATAACGGCGCCATTATAATGTAAAACTCTTTTTCCCGCAATACTGGAAAACAGCGAATAAATGGTATATAATACAGGAACTTGTTGTGACTTTTGGTTGACAAAGGAGCGTATGTCATGGAAGAAATGCGTAGCTTTGGATATATCTGTCCGGCCTGCGGCAAAGCGGTGCTGCACAGCCGCAGCGTTTTCGCCCTGAACGCCGCCGCGGCGCGGATGGAATGCGAATGCGGCAAAGAAGCTCTGACCGCCGAGACGGACGGCCTGCGCTTCCGGCTGAACGTGCCCTGCGGCGTGTGCGGCGGGCACCACCAGGCGGAGTGCGACGCCGGTGCGGTGCTGCACGGCCGGGGCATTGGCCTGGCCTGCCCGGTAAAACAGGAGCTGTGCTGCTACATCGGCGAGGAGGCCCAGGTGCGAAAGGCCATGGAGGGTCTGGCCCTGCGGGTGGCCAAGGAAAAAGCGTCCCCCGATGAGGCCTTCACCGACAACGTCATCATGTATGAGGTACTGTCCGAGCTGAAGGATATCGCCGCCCGGGGCGGCATCGCCTGCGCCTGCGGCAGCCACGAATACACCATGCAGGTGCGCCGCGGCGCGGTGGACCTGACCTGTGCCAAATGCGGGGGACGCCTGCGCCTTCCCGCCGCCACCGACAGCGACCTGGATGATCTGTGCTGCCGCATGACGCTGACCATCCCGGGGAGGTAACATGGGCGCTGTCTTCTGTTTTCTGCTGTTTCTGGCCGCAGTGGGTCTCTGCATCCTTTTGGGCCAGTCCCTGATCCTTGCGATATGGGTGGGCATAGCAGCCTTCGCCGCCCTGGGCCTGCGCCGCGGGATGACCGTGCGGGCCATGTGGGATGCCGCTTGGGCGCAGGGCCGCAAAATGTGCTGCGTGATCGTGATCTACATGCTCATCGGCGCCATCACCGCCCTGTGGCGCAGCGCCGGGACCATCGCCTTCTTCATCTATCACGGGCTGCGCATCATCACGCCGCAGCTGTTCCTGCTGGTGACGTTCCTGCTGACCAGCTTCATCTCCTACGCCCTGGGCACGTCCTTCGGCGTGGTGGGCACCCTGGGCGTGATCCTGATGGCCTTGGCCCGCTCCGGCGGCGTCAGCGTGGCCATCACGGCGGGGACCATCGTGGCCGGCGCCTACTTCGGCGACCGCTGCTCGCCGGCCTCCTCCAGCGCCACGCTGGTGGCCGCCGCCACCGATACCAAGCTCTATGACAACCTGCACATGATGCACCGCACCGGCTGGCTGCCCTATCTGGTCAGCCTTGCGGCCTACGCCGCCCTGTCCGTAACGCACCCGCTGGCCATGGTGGACAGCGGTGTGCTGGACCAGCTGTCCGGCACCTTCAGCCTCAGCTGGTGGACGGCCATCCCGGCACTGCTGATCCTGATCCTGCCGCTGTGCAAGGTCCCCATCCGGCCCACCATGGCCGTCAGTGCGCTGACGGCGCTGCTGGTGACGGTGTTCGCCCAGGGCCGCGCTCTGCTGCCCACCCTGCGGGATGCGGTGCTGGGCTACCTCCCCGCCCCCGGCGCGCTGCACGACGTGCTCTCCGGCGGCGGCATGATGTCCATGGTCTCGGCCACCATCATGGCCGTCAGCGCCGGGCTATACGCCGGGCTGCTGGGCGGCATGGGCGTGCTGAACGGCGCGGCGCATCTGGCCCAGCGCCTGGCCCGGAGAGCCGGGCGGTTCCCCGCCTGCGCGGCGATCTCCGTGGTGTGCGGCATGGTGTTCTGCAACCAGTCCACCTGCGCGGTGGTGTGCAACCAGCTGCTGGAGGACGACTACACCAAGCGCGGCCACGGCAGGGGCGAGATGGCCCTTGACGTCGAGAACTCCGGCATCGTTCTCTCGCCGCTGATCCCCTGGAACATCTCCGTGTCCATCCCGCTGGCCATGCTGGGCGCGGACATGTCCGCCATCCCCTACGAGATACTGCTGTACGCCATCCCCCTGTGCTATTGGCTGACAAAGCGCCGGGTCTATCCGCCGAAAGGAGACGACTGCCATGATACGATTGCTGAGCCGCTGGCTCATTCCTGACCGGGACAACGTGTCCTCCCCCGCCGTCCGCCGCGCCTATGGCACCCTGTGCGGCGCTGTGGGCATCGCACTGAATATTCTGCTGTTCATCGGCAAATTCTTTGCCGGACAGCTGTCCGGTTCCATCGCCGTCACGGCGGACGCCTTCAACAACCTGTCCGACGCCGGCTCCTCGGCGGTGACGCTGCTGGGCTTCCGTCTGGCGGGCAAAAAGCCGGACACCGACCACCCCTTTGGCCACGGCCGCATCGAGTACATATCCGGCCTGATCGTAGCGGGACTGATCCTGCTGATGGGCGTGGAGCTGGCCAAGTCCTCCTTTGACAAGATCCTCCATCCGGAGGCCGTCACCTTTTCCCTGATGGCTATCGCCATCATGGCCGCCTCCGTGTGCGTGAAGGTCTATATGTGGCTGTACAACCGGGCCGTCGGCCGGAAGATCAAGTCCGCCGCCATGGAGGCTACCGCCACGGACAGCCTTTCCGACACCGTCTCCACCCTGGCGGTGCTCCTTGCCATGCTCATCGGCAAATGGACCGGTCTGGCGGTGGACGGCTATGTGGGCCTGGTGGTGGCGCTGTTCATCCTGTTCTCCGCCTACAAGGCCGCAAAAGAGACCCTGTCCCCCCTGCTGGGGCAGGCGCCCGACCCGGCGCTGGTGCAGCAGATACGGGATATCGTCCTCTCCAACGACACAGTGCTGGGCGTACACGATCTGGTGGTCCACGACTACGGCCCCGGCCGTCTGATGATCACCCTCCACGCGGAGGTCCCCGCCCACGGGGACATCATGTCCATGCACGATGTGATCGACAATATTGAAAAGGAACTGATGGAGAAGCTCCACTGCCACGCCGTCATCCACATGGACCCCATCGTCACCGACGGCTCCGTCACCGCACTGAAGGAACAGGTGGCCGCGCTGGTGAAGCAGGTGGACCCCGGTCTGACCATCCACGACTTCCGCGTGGTCCGGGGCACCACACACGATAATCTGATCTTCGACGCGGTGCTGCCCTTCTCCAGCAGCAAGACCCCGGCCCAGGCAGCGCAGGAGATACGCGCTCTGGTCCGCACCATGGACGGCAATTACTACGCCGTGGTCACGGTGGAGCACAGCTACACGGACTAAGGGCAACACCGCACAATGAAAGCCTCGGTGCTGCCCGAAAAAAACCGTGCGCCTGCGGCGCACGGATGAGAGCCCTTATTCCTATTCCCACGTCTGCCATATCTCCGGGCAATAGCCCACGGTGGCCTGCTTCCCGTTGCGGACAATGGGCGCGGCGAACAGCTCCGGGTATTCCAGCAGCTTTTCCTCCGCCGCCTGAGGCGTGATGTAGGCCATGTACAGCGCCTCATACGCCCGGCAGTCCTTGTCCACCAGCGCGTCGAAGCTGCCCACGGCCGCCCGGATGGAACGGTACTCCCCCGGCGATACACCCTTGCTCACAAGGTCGATGTACTGGTACTTGATGCGGCGCTCCTTGAACCAGCGCTCCGCCTTTTTCGTGTCGAAGGACTTGCTTTTTCCGAAGATCTGAATATTCATAGCGTATGCTCCTTACAAAAGAAATGGAGGGACAGTATGGACGACACCATCCGCAGACTGAAAGAACTGACAGACGCCAGTGACAACATCGTGTTTTTCGGCGGCGCCGGCGTATCCACCGAGTCCGGGATACCGGACTTCCGCAGTGTGGACGGCCTGTACCGCCAGAAGTTCAAATACCCGCCGGAGACCATGCTCAGCCACACATTTTACGAGACGCACACCGAGGAATTCTACGACTTCTACCGGGCCAAAATGCTGGCCCTGGACGCCCAGCCCAACGCCGCCCACCGCAAGCTGGCGGAATGGGAGCGGCAGGGGAAGCTGAAGGCCGTCATCACCCAGAACATCGACGGCCTGCACCAGAAGGCCGGCAGCCAGGAGGTCCTGGAGCTCCACGGCAGCGTGCTGCGGAACCACTGTACCCGCTGCGGGAAATTCTACGGTGTGGAGCGCATCGCGGAGAGCCGCGGCATTCCCCGCTGCACCTGCGGCGGCATCATTAAGCCGGACGTGGTGCTGTATGAGGAGTCCCTGGATGAGGACGTGATGGCCCGCGCCATCCACTATATCCGGCAGGCAGACGTGCTCATCATCGGCGGCACGTCGCTGGTGGTCTATCCCGCCGCCGGGCTGATACAGTACTACCGCGGCCATAAGCTGGCGGTCATCAACAAGGGCGGGGCCGGCAGCGGTCTTGGCGCCGCCGTCACCATCGACGGCCCTATCGGCCAGGTCATGGCCCAATTATAACACGCAGCGCCCCGGCACGCAAGCCGGGGCGCCGTGCTATTGCGAACGCCGTGCCGATGTGCTATACTATATACTCAAAAAACACCAAGCGAGGCATAGCATGACCACGAAAGATTATCAGACCCGCAGCCCCCTGCGGATATTCCTCTCCTACTTCAAACCCCACCGGCGGCTCTTCGCCCTGGACCTGTCCTGCGCGTTCCTCATCGCCTGCATCGACCTGGCGTTCCCGCTGGTGTCCCGCGCCGCCATGTATACCTGGCTGCCCCAGCGGCAGTTCCGGGTATTCTTCATCGTCATGGCGGTGGTGGTGGCCGCCTATGTGCTGCGCTCGGCGCTGTACTTCGTGGTGGCCTACTGGGGCCACACCTTCGGCATCCGCGTGGAGGCGGATATCCGCCGCGATCTGTACCGCCACATTCAGGAGCTGGGCTTCGACTTCTACGACCGCAACCGCACCGGCCAGCTGATGAGCCGCCTGACCAGTGACCTGTTTGAACTGACGGAGCTGGCCCACCACGGGCCGGAGGATCTGTTCATCTCCCTGGTGACCATCGTGGGCGCGCTGGTGGTGATGTTCACCCTGCGCTGGGAGCTGGCGCTGGTGCTGCTGGTGCTGCTGCCTGTCCTGCTGACCATGGCTCTGCGCCGCCGCCGGCAGATGAGCGCCGCCTCCCGGGCCGCCAAGGTCAAGACCGGCACCATCAACGCCGCCATCGAGTCCGGCCTGTCCGGCGTGCGGACCACCAAGGCCTTTGCCAACGAAGAAGCCCAGCAGCAGCGGTTCGACGAGGCCAACGAGGTGTTCAAGACCGCCAAGCGTGGCTTTCACAAGGAGATGGGCCGCTTCAACGCGGTGATGGAGTTCTGCACCGGCATATTGCCGGTGGCGGTGATCGCCGTGGGCGGCTGGCTCATCATGGGGGAGAAAATGGACTATGTGGATCTGATCACCTTCTCCCTATACGTCACCGCCTTCGTCAGCCCCATCCGCAAGCTGGCCAACTTCGCCGAGATGTTCTCCAACGGCTTCGCGGGCCTGCACCGCTTCATTGAGCTGATGGCCACCGAGCCGTCCATCCAGGACGCCCCCGACGCGCAGCCCCTCGAACATGTACAGGGCCGTGTGGACGTGAACGACGTCTCCTTCGCCTACGGCGAAAAGGCCGAGGTGCTGCACAACGTGACGCTGCACATCCCCGCCGGCGAGACGGTGGCCCTGGTGGGGCCCTCCGGCGGCGGCAAGACTACCCTGTGCCAGCTGCTGCCCCGGTTCTACGACGTGGACAGCGGCAGCATCACCGTCGACGGCCGCGATGTCCGCGCCGTTACCCAGCGCTCCCTGCGCCGGGCCATCGGCATCGTACAGCAGGATGTGTTCCTGTTTGCCGACACCATCCGCGAGAATATTCGCTACGGCCGCCCTGACGCCACCGATGCCGAGGTAGAGCAGGCGGCGCGGCAGGCGGAGATCTACGACGATATCTGCGCCATGCCCGACGGGTTCGACACCTATGTGGGTGAGCGGGGCGCGCTGCTCTCCGGCGGGCAGAAGCAGCGGGTGGCCATCGCCCGGGTGTTTCTGAAGGCCCCGCCCATTCTGATATTGGATGAGGCCACCTCCGCGCTGGACAGCGTGACGGAAGCCCGCATCCAGGGCGCCTTTGACCGTCTGGCCCGAGGCCGCACGACACTGATCATCGCCCACCGGCTGTCCACCATTCGTTCGGCCGACCGGATACTGGTGATACAGGACGGTGTCATCGCCGAGGAGGGCAGCCACGCGGAGCTGCTGGCAAGGAACGGCGTGTACGCCACACTGTACCACACGCAGAATTTGGGGGCATAACATGGACAGACGAGAACTGCTGGACAGAGCCGCCCACAGCCCGGAGGAACGGCTGCTGCTGAGCCGCGTGTGGGATAAGTGTGAGCAGTGCCGCACGCGGAGCATTCCCACGGCCACAGGCTTTCTCTCGCCCCAGGAACAGGCGGCGGCGCAGCATCTGCTGAACGCGCTGGGGTGCCGGGAGGGCTATGTACTTTGGGGCGGCTATGACGGCGCGGAGCGAAAGCGGCTGCTGTTTCTGCCGGAGTGGATGGCGGAGCCGGACGGCACAGAGATCGCGGCGGTGCGGGCCGCATGCCGCAGCGGCGGCGACCTGACCCACCGGGATTTTTTGGGCAGTTTGATGGCTCTGGGATTGACCCGGGAGAAGATAGGCGATATACTTGTGGAAAAGGGCGGCTGTCAGGTGCTGCTGGACCCGTCCATGACGGATTTCCTGCTGCAGAACTGGGACAGCGCCGGCCGGGAGAAACTCACCGTAACACCGCTGCCGCTTTCGGCGCTGGCGGTCCCCCATGCGGCGGTGAAGGAACTGCGGGACACCGTCTCCTCCCTGCGGCTGGACAACGTGCTGGCGGCGGGATTTTCCCTCAGCCGGGGCCGGGCGGCGGAGGCCGTGGAAAAGGGGTCCGTACAGGTGAACTACGTCACCTGTGTGAAGCCGGACAAGCCCGTGTCGGCGGGGGATACCATCACCTGCCGCGGTCTGGGAAAATGCGTATTGGACAGCGTGGGCGCTCCCACGAAAAAGGGCCGCCTGCCGGTGGACATACGGCGATACATATAAGGGAGAAACAGCTATGGACGAGAAGAAGATAGCACGCATCAACGAGCTGGCCCGCAAGGCCAAGGCCGAGGGGCTGACAGACGCGGAGATCGAGGAGCGCGCTGCACTGCGGCAGGAGTACCTGAACGCGGTAATGGCCAATGCCCGCAGCGTGCTGGAGAATACCTATATCGTGGACGAAAAGGGCAACAAGCGAAAGCTGCGGGGAAAGGGAGAAGGGGAAGCATGAGCTACGAATACGACGAGAACAACGGTCTTCAGCCGAAGCCGCCGAAAAAGAACGATAACGACCTGGGTTCGTGGATATTCATCGCGGTGATGTTTGCCGTGGCCTGGCCTGTGGGCCTGATCCTGCTGCTGAGCAAGCTCAGCGAGGGCGGCGGCAGGAAAATGCGCCAGCAGGCGCGGAATGCATGGCAGCGGACGGCGGCGGGCAGCGCCGAGGCGAAGCCCGCGCAGGCGCGCGCCTCTGCGGCGAAGAACACCGTCCACAAGGTCACAGAGACGCCGAACTACTCCGACAAGGGCGCCAAAACCATGAAGATCATCGGCGCGGCGGTAGCCATTCTGGGCGCGTTTTTCCTGGTGCAGCAGGTGGACTACTTTGAACTGCGCTACGCCATCAAATGGCATGAATGGATGGACCTGCTGCGGCAGGTGTTCTACCCCATGGGCATGATGGCCGGCGGCGTGTCCCTGCTGCTGGGCAGCGGCGCCATGAGGCGCCGCCAGCGGCGCTTTGCCACCTACCTCCGCACCGTCGGGCAGAAGCAGGCCGTGCCCCTGGACTATCTGGCCCGGGCCGCCGACGTGTCCCGCCGCCGGGTGGAGAAGGACGTGAACCTGATGCTGGAAAAGGGCCTCTGGGGTGATGAGGCCTATATCGACATGGGCAGCGGTATGCTCTTCAAGTCCCAGGCCGCCGCCACGGCGTACTTTGATGCCGCCCACCGCGCCAAGGCGGAGCAGGGTCAGCCCGCACAGACCGCGCCCGCGCCGGCGGGCTACGCCGCCATCCTGGCCCAGATCCGTGAGCTGAACGACCGCATCGCCGACGAGGCCATCAGCGCCAAGCTGGACCGCATGGAGCAGGTGTCCGGCCGTATTTTCAAACTCATTGAAGAGGACGAGGCCAAGCGTGACGCCGCCGGCACGTTCCTGAACTACTACCTGCCCACTACCCTGAAGCTGCTGGAAAACTACGCCAGCTTCGAGGAGGCCGGCGTCAGCGGCGAGAACCTGAGCCAGGCCAAGGCCAAGATCGAAAAGACCATGGACAGCATCGTGGCGGGCTTCGAGCACCAGCTGGACGAGCTGTACCGCACCGATGCCATGGATATCGACAGCGATATCCGGGTGATGGAGACCATGCTGCGCCGGGACACCGCCAGCGTGGCGGACGACTTCGGCCTGAACGGCGGCAGCGCCGTACAGCAGCGGGATGAGTAAACGAAAAGGGAAACGCAGCGCGCCTGCGTTTCCCTTTTGTGCTTGCGGTCCTTTTCCGCCCCCCGCCGCGGCACAAAAAGCGCCTTGTTTGTTGACGGGACGGGAAAAATGGGGTACAATGTCGGTAACGTTACCAGCGACCTGTTTCGCGTCCTTTGACGGAACAGGCGTGCTACCATGGAGCAGACGAGCAGAGCAAGAGAAAAGGAGCTGAGCACATGACGCGGCACCCGGCCCACGACATCTACACCTACCTCGGCGCGCACCCGGCGGAGCAGGGCTTCACCTTCCGCGTGTGGGCGCCCCACGCCCGCGCCGTGGCGCTGGCCGGGGACTTCAACGGCTGGCAGCCCCGGCCCATGACCCGGCTGGATACCGGCGTGTGGGAAACGGCGGCGGAAAACGCCAAGGTCTACGACGCCTACAAGTATGTGGTCACCGGCGCGGACGGCCGGGTGGTCTGGAAGGCCGATCCCTGTGCCTTCCACGCGGCCACCCGTCCCGGGACAGACAGCAAGGTCTACGACCTGTCCGGATACCGGTGGCGGGACGATGACTGGCGGCGGCAGCGGCTGGAAAAGCCGCCGGTGAACGGCGAGCTGCTGATCTACGAGGTGCATCTGGGCTCGTGGAAGCGCCACGAGGACGGCTCTCCCCTGAGCTATGTGGAGCTGGCAAAGGAGCTGCCCTCCTATGTAAAGGCCATGGGCTACAACTTCGTAGAGCTGCTGCCGGTGACGGAATACCCCCTGGACGACAGCTGGGGCTACCAGTGCACCGGCTACTTCGCCCCCACCAGCCGCTACGGCACGCCCCACGACTTCATGGCCCTGGTGGATGCCCTGCACCGGGCGGGGCTGGGCGTGATACTGGACTGGGTGCCCGCCCACTTCTGTAAGGACAGCCACGGGCTTATCGAATTTGACGGCACCTGCCTCTACGAGTACGGCGACCCCCTGAAATGGGAGCACGCCGGCTGGGGCACCCGTGTATTCGACTTCGGCAAACCGGAGGTCCGGGAATTCCTGCTGTCCTCCGCCGTCTACTGGTTGAAGGAATACCACATCGACGGGCTGCGGGTGGACGCGGTGGCGTCCATGCTGTATCTGGACTATGACCGGCAGGGCGGCGCGTGGCGTCCCAACAAGGACGGCGGCCGGGAGAACCTGGAGGCCATCGAGTTCCTGCGTGAGCTGAACCGGGCAGCCTTTGCCGCCGACCCGGCGGCGCTGATGGTGGCGGAGGAGTCCACCGCGTGGCCGCTGGTCACCTATCCGCCGGAGCAGGGCGGTCTGGGCTTCAACCTGAAGTGGAACATGGGCTGGATGAACGACCTGTGCCACTATCTGAAGATGGACCCCTACTTCCGCCAGTTCCACCACCGGGACGTGACGTTCTCCATGGTCTACGCCTTCTCGGAAAACTACGTCCTGCCCCTGTCCCACGACGAGGTGGTCCACATGAAGGGCTCTCTCCGGGGCAAGATGCCCGGCGACGACTGGCGGCAGCTGGCCGGTGTAAGGAGTTTCTGGGCCTATATGCTGTGCCACCCCGGCAAAAAGCTGCTGTTCATGGGCAGCGAGCTGCCCCAGTGGCACGAGTGGGACTTCCGCGGCCAGCTGGACTGGTATCTGCTGGACGATCCCGCCTGCCGGGCCAGCCATGAGTGCCTGCGGCAGCTGAACCGGCTGTATAAGCGCAACCGGTGCCTGTGGGAAAACGACCGGGACTGGGACGGCTTTACATGGCTGGTGGCCGATGATAACCACAACAACGTGCTGGTGTTTCTGCGGCGGGACCGCAGGGGCCACGAGCTGATCTGTGCGGTGAATTTCGCGCCGGTGCCCTGGGACAACTACCGCTTCGGTGTGCCGGCAGCGGCGCGGTATGAGGTGCTGTTCAACACGGACGACGCCTGCTGGGGCGGCAGCGGCTGCGCCCTTCCGGCGGGCAGCCGGATCGACGTGGACGAGATCCCCTCCCACGGGCGGGAGACTTCCCTTTCCCTGACCATTCCGCCCTTGGGCGCGGTGCTGCTGCGCCGGGAGGGAAAACGCCCCCAGAAAAAACAGAACACAGGAGGTACGCAAGGATGAAAAAAGAGTGTGTGGCGATGCTGCTGGCCGGCGGCCAGGGCAGCCGCCTGTACGTGCTCACCGGCAGCATGGCCAAGCCCGCCGTGCCCTTCGGCGGCAAATTCCGCATCATTGACTTTCCCCTGTCCAACTGTACCAACTCCGGCATCGACACCGTGGGCGTACTGACCCAGTACCGGCCGCTGGAGCTGAACACCTACATCGGCAGCGGCCAGCCCTGGGAGCTGGACCGTGTCAACGGCGGCGTACATATCCTGCCGCCCTACCAGAGCGCCGGCGGCGCCGTCTGGTACAAGGGCACCGCCAACGCCATCTACCAGAACATCGGCTTCGTGGATCTGTACGACCCGGAGTACGTGCTGGTGCTCTCCGGCGACCACATCTATAAGATGGACTACTCCCTGATGCTGCGCCGCCACAAGACCACCGGCGCCGACTGCACCATCTCCGTCATGGAGGTCCCCTGGGAGGAGGCCAGCCGCTTCGGCATCATGGCCGTGGACGGTGACGACAACATCACCGAGTTCGCCGAGAAGCCCAAGGAGCCGAAAAGCAACCTGGCCTCTATGGGCATCTATATCTTCACCTGGAAAAAGCTGCGCCAGTACCTCATCGATGATGAGACTGACCCCCGCAGCGACAACGACTTCGGAAAAAACATCATCCCCGCTATGCTGCGAAACGGTGAGAAGATGTCCGCCTACCGCTTCGAGGGCTACTGGAAGGACGTGGGCACGCTGGACTCCCTGTGGGACGCCAACATGGATATGCTCTCCCCCGGCTCCGGGCTGAACCTGCTGGACAAGAAGTGGCGCATCTACGGCCGCACGCCCACCTGCCCGCCCACCTACATCGGTAAAACGGGCGATGTGGGCAACAGCGCCGTGGCCAAGGGCTGCACCGTGCTGGGCGAGGTAAAGAACGCCGTCCTCAGCACCGGCACCACCGTGGCCGAGGGCGCGTCCGTCTCCTATTCCGTGGTCATGCCCGGCGCCGTCATCGAGGCAGGCGCGAAGGTGTCCTACGCCATCGTGGGCGAGGGCTGTCGCGTAGGCAGAAACGCCGTGGTGGGCGGCGCCCCGGGCAGCGTCCCCTTTGAGGACTGGGGCATCGCCGTGCTGGGGCCCCGGACCTCCGTGGCGGACGGCGCGGTCATCGAACCGAAAATGATGCTGGGCGAAAACGGCAGGGAGGTGCGGCCATGAACGGAATGCACGGGATCATCTTCTCCTACGACAAGGAAAACGGTCTGCGGGAGCTCATCGAAAATCGCGTCCACGGCTCCATCCCCTTCGGCGGTGACTACCGCATCATCGACTTCATCCTCTCCAGCATGGTGAACGCCGGCGTCACGGACGTGGGCGTCATCATGCACGGCAAGTGCCAGTCGCTGCTGGACCACCTGGGCAGCGGCAAAAGCTGGGACCTGAGCCGCAACTTCGGCGGTCTGACGCTGCTGCCGGCCTTCGCCTATAATGAGCAGCACCGCGGCGACGGCCAGTTCCGCGGCCGCGTGGATGCCCTGGGCAGCGTGATGAACTACCTGAAGAGCATCCGTCAGGACTACGTGGTGCTGTCCGACAGCGACACGGTCATCAACGCGCCCCTGGAGGACGTGCTCCGCCGCCATATCGACACCGGCGCGGACATCACCGCCGTCTGCACCGCCGTCCCCGGCGACGGGCAGGACACCTACTTCCGGCTGGACGCCCGGGGCCGCATCACCGACACGGCCTACGGCCTGCACACGCCGGAGGGCTATCGCTGCCTGAACATCTTTGTCCTGCGGACCGAGCTGCTCATCCAGCTGGTGACGGAGTGCCTGAGCCACAACCGTTACAGCCTGCGGCGGGATATCCTTCAGGGCATGAGCAGCCGCCTCCATCTGCAAAGCTATGTCTACGACGGCTACGCCGCCCACATCAGCACCCTGCAGAACTACTACGACCGCAGCATGGAGCTGCTGGATACCGCCACCCGCAGCGCCCTGTTCTGCCCGGACCGTCCGGTATACGGCAAGGAAAACGACTCCCCCTCCAGCTACATCGACCCGGAGGGCGGCTGCGTCAACTCCCTGGCCGCCGACGGCTGCGACATCCAGGGCAGCGTAAAAAACTGCGTGCTGTTCCGCAACGTGCGTATTGAAAAGGGTGCCAACGTGGAAAACTGTATCCTGTTCAAGGACACGGTGGTCAAGCGCGGTGCCATACTGCGGGGCGTGATCACCGACAAATACGTCACCGTCAGCGAGAATGTGACCCTGATGGGCCACGAGCGCTATCCCATCGTCATCGCCAAGGGCGCGACGGTGTAAGAGAAAGGAGCCTGCCATGAAGCTGCTGTATGTGACCAGCGAGGCCTATCCCTTCTGCAAGACCGGCGGCCTGGCCGATGTGGCTGGCAGCCTCCCCCCCGCCCTGGCGGCGGAGGGTGTCGAGACCGCCGTCATTCTGCCCCTGTACGACAAGATCGGCCCCCAATGGCGGGAGAAAATGACCTTCCGCCGGTATATCTACGTGGACCTGGGCTGGCGGCATGAGTACTGCGGCCTGTTCTCCCTCCATGACCGGGGTGTGACCTGGTACTTCGTGGACAACGAAAAATACTTCCGCCGCGGCCGCCTGTACGGCGAGTTTGACGACGGCGAGCGCTTCGCCTTTTTCAGCAAGGCCGTCGTCGACCTGCTGCCCAGCCTGGACTGGATGCCGGACATCCTCCACTGCAACGACTGGCAGACGGCGCTGGTGCCCATCTATCTCAAGGACGCGGCCACCCGCTGGTGGGAGATACGCCATATCCGCACGGTGTTCACCATTCACAACATTGAGTATCAGGGCCGCTACGGCAGCGACAGCGTAGACCAGCTCTTCGGTCTGGATCGTGGCTGGTACGATGACGGCACCCTCCGCATGGACGGCGACGTGAACCTGATGAAGGGTGCCATGCTCATGGCGGACGCCGTCACCACCGTCAGCCCCACCTACGCCGCCCAACTCCATGACCCGGCCTATGCCGAGGGGCTGGAGAGCGTGGTGGACGCCATCGGCTGGAAAATGCACGGCGTGGTCAACGGCATCGACACCGTCACCTACGACCCGGCGTCCGACCCGGCGCTTCCGGCGCATTACACGGCGGCAGACCCGGCCGGCAAGGCCGTGTGCAAGGCATCCCTGCAGGCTGCCCTCGGACTTGCCCAAGAACCGGACACGCCGCTGATCGCCATGGTGACGCGGCTGGTGGGCCACAAGGGGCTTGATCTCGTGCAGCAGGCCATGGACGGCATCATGGCCGCCGGCTGCCAGTTCGTGGTGCTGGGCACCGGCGACGGGCAGTATGAGGATTTCTTCCGCTGGAAGGCGGGGCAGTACCCCGGCCGCGTGTCGGCCCAGATCCTGTATGCCGAGGACCTGTCCAGGCGCATTTATGCCGCCGCGGACCTGTTCCTGATGCCCTCCCGCAGCGAGCCCTGCGGCCTGAGCCAGATGATCGCCATGCGCTACGGTGCGGTGCCCATCGTGCGGAGCACCGGCGGTTTGGCGGACACCGTGCGCTCCTGCCAGGTGGGGCAGGAGGACGGCACCGGCTACCTGTTCGGCGACTATGACGCCGGGGCCATGCTCTCCGTCATCGGTCAGGCCACCGGCCTGTACCGGGGCGACCGGACAGGCTTCGACACCGTTCGATACCGTGGCATGACCGCGGACTTCAGCTGGGGCCGCAGCGCGGCGGCCTACCGGCACATTTATGAGAACCTTTGACCCAAGGAGGAGTTACCCGATATGACCTACAACAAAGAGACCCTGAAAGAGGCCATCGTACAAAAGCTGCGCCTCAACTACGGCTGCACCGAGCAGCAGGCCACCGACGGCGAGATGATGAAGGCCTGCGCCATGGTCCTGCGGGACATCATGGCCGAGCACGGCGTACAGACCCGCGAGGAGACGGCTCATGAGGAAAAGCGCAAGGTCCACTACCTGTCGCTGGAGTTTCTGATGGGCCGCAGCCTGATGAAAAACGCCTTCAATCTGGCGCTGCTGGAGCCCCTGACCGCCGCCATCGGCGAGCTGGGCTTCAAGGCGGCGGACATCTTCGACATGGAGCCGGACGCCGGTCTGGGCAACGGCGGTCTGGGCCGCCTGGCCGCCTGCTATCTGGACAGCATGACCACCCTGGAGATCCCGGCGACGGGCTACTCCATCTGCTATGAGCTGGGTATTTTCAAGCAGAAGATCGTGGAGGGCCAGCAGGTGGAGCTGCCCGACGACTGGATGCAGCTGGGCGACGCGTGGCTGCTGCCCAAGCTGCAGGAGGCGGAGGAGGTCCGCTTCGGCGGTAAGGTCCGCACCCGCTGGGACAACAACCACCTGATGGTGGTCCATGAGGACTACACCCGCGTGCTGGCCATCCCCTGCGACATGGAGATCGCCGGCTACGACACCGACCATGTGAACACCCTGCGCCTGTGGCAGGCCCGCAGCCCCAAGCCCATCGACATGAAGCTCTTCAGCGAGGGCCAGTACCTCCATGCCGCCGAGGAGCGCGCCATGGCTGACGCCATCAGCCAGGTGCTCTACCCCGAGGACAACCACTACGAGGGCAAGTCCCTGCGGCTGAAGCAGCAGTATTTCTTCGTGTCCGCCACCATTCAGTCCATCACCCGCAAGCACATCCAGCAGTACGGCACCCTCAGGAACTTCCATGAGAAGAATGTCATCCAGATCAACGACACCCACCCCACGCTGGTGATCCCGGAGCTGATGCGTATCCTCATCGACGATGCCGGCATGGGCTGGGACGAGGCCTGGCACATCACCACCCACTGCGTGGCCTACACCAACCACACCGTGCTTTCCGAGGCCCTTGAGGTCTGGCCGCAGCAGCTGTTCGAAACGCTGCTGCCCCGCGTGTGGCAGATATTGCAGGAGATCTCCCGCCGCTGGCAGCAGCAGGTGGAGGAATTCTATCACGACCCGGTCAAGACCGCCAAGCTGGCCATTATCTGGGACGGCGGCGTCCGCATGGCCAACCTGTGCATCGCCGGCAGCATGGCCGTCAACGGCGTCAGCGCCCTGCACTCCGAGATTTTGCGGAAGGACCTGTTCAAGGACGCCTGCCAGATGATGCCGGATAAGTTCAAGAACGTCACCAACGGCATCGACCACCGCCGCTGGGTGCCCCAGATCAACCCCGGTCTGGACGGACTGCTCCGTGACCTGATCGGCGAGGGCTACCTCACCCACCCGCAGGAGCTGAAAAAGCTGGAAGCCTACGCCGGTGACAAGGCGGTCCTTCAGCGTCTGGAGGACATCAAGCATCAGAACAAGCTTGCCTTTGCCGCCTTCGCCAGGAAACACCAGGGTGTGGTGCTGAACACCGACGCCATCTTCGATGTGCAGGTAAAGCGCCTTCACGAGTACAAGCGCCAGCTGCTGAACGCCCTGCAGATCATCTACCTGTACCAGCGCCTGCAGGATGACCCCAGCCTGGACCTCCCGCCCCAGACGTTCCTGTTCGGCGCCAAGGCCGCCCCCGGCTACGCCGTGGCCAAGCGCATCATCCACCTCATCAATTCTCTGGCCGACCAGATCAACAGCGACCCGCTGTGCAAAGATCGGCTCCAGGTGGTGTTCCTGGAGAACTACCGCGTCTCCCTGGCCGAGGTCCTCATGCCCGCCAGCGAGGTCAGTCAGCAGATCTCCACCGCCGGCAAGGAGGCCAGCGGCACCGGCAACATGAAGTTTATGATGAACGGCGCGCTGACCGTCGGCACCCTGGACGGTGCCAACGTGGAAATGCACGACCTGCTGGGCGACGACAATATGTTCCTCTTCGGCCTTCATGCCGATGAGGTGGAGCACCTGCGCCACACCTACGACCCCAACCTGCTCTACCAGCGCGACCCGGTGCTGCGCCGCGTGCTGGACCAGCTGAAGGTAGGCTTCCGGGACGGCGTCACCTACGAGGACCTGTTCCAGCGGCTGGTCACCGGCATGGACGGTCAGGCGGACCAGTACATGGTCCTGGCCGACTTCGCCGCCTACTGCGAGGCCGAGTCCCGGATGCGCCACACCTACCGCGACCGGGAGACGTGGAACCGCATGAGCCTCACCAACATCGCCCGCAGCGGCGTCTTCGCCGCCGACCGGGCCATCTCCCAGTACGCCGACACCATCTGGCACGTGCCCTACAAGCAGTAACGCACAAGGGAGCGCCCCGCGGGGCGCTCCCTTTCTTCGCCGCGCCTTCAAAGCCGCGCGGGAAACCTGCCCATATGCCGCCCCGGTAAAATCTCTATTGTAATCCCGGAGAAAGTAGTATATAATACTCCATATTATCGTGTGTTATTATGCCATTTCCGCAGAAAGGAAGTCCGCTATGATAAAAGTCCCCACCGAAAACGGCGAGATCACCATCAGCGACGCCGTGTTCACCACCATCACCGGCGCGGCCGCCACCAACTGCTTCGGCGTCAAGGGCATGGCCCAGCGCAGCATGACTGACGGGCTGGTGCATCTCCTGCGGCCCGAGGCCATGAGCAAGGGCGTCAAGGTCACGTACAATGACGACGGCACCGTGTCCATCGAGCTGCACATCGTCGTGGAAAACGGCGTCAACATCGCCACAGTCTGCCGATCCATTATGGGCGAGGTCAAGTATGTGGTCAACCTCAACACCGGCGTCACCGTCAAAGCGGTGAATGTCTGCGTGGATTCCGTCACCGTGTGACGCGCCCGGAAGGAGAACAGACATGACAGATAAGATCAGCGGCGGCGCCTTCAAGCAGATGGTCGCCTTCGGCGCCGCCTGCATCACCGCGCAGAAACAGGCCATCAACGACCTGAACGTATTTCCGGTGCCCGACGGCGACACCGGCACCAATATGTCCCTGACCATCCAGACGGCGGTGAACGAGCTCCGCAAGGCCGAGCCCGCCACCGTGGACGAGGCCGCCAAGCTGACGGCCTCCGGCCTGCTCCGGGGTGCCCGGGGCAACTCCGGCGTCATTTTGTCCCTGCTGTTCCGCGGCATGAGCAAGGTCCTCAAGGGCCACGACACCGCCGACGGCGCCCTGCTGGCCGAGGCCATGCAGGAGGGCGTTTCCACTGCCTACGGCGCGGTGATGAAGCCCGCCGAGGGCACGGTCCTCACCGTCTCCCGCCTGGCCGCCCAGCGTGCGCTGGAGGCCGCCGGCGAGAAGAACGACGCCGAGTTCGTACTGGACGAGGCCATCAAGACCGGCTATACCACCCTGGCGGAGACCATCGAAATGAACCCCGTGCTGAAAAAGGCCGGCGTAGTGGACGCCGGCGGCAAGGGCTACCTCATCATTCTGGAGGGTATGCTCCGCGCCCTGCGGGGCGAGCCCGTGCCCGAGGTGGTCGATACTGCCGAGGAGAAGGCGGACTTCGCCGCCATCGGCGACGAGGACATTACCTTCGCCTTCGACACCGTGTTCATCGTCCGCAAGACCTCCGACAAGCCCCTGGACGGCCTGCGTGCCTATCTGAACAACATCGGCGACAGCCTGGTCATTGGCGAGGATGACGAGGCCTTCAAGGTCCACGTCCACACCGACACCCCCGGCGACGCCCTGAACGAGGCCCAGAAATACGGCACGCTGGAGCTGGCCAAGATCGAGAATATGCGTACCCAGGCCGCCGACCTGGCCGCCGGCAAGAAGGCCCAGTCCACCGACGATCTGGACGCCGTCGAGGCTGAGCTGGAGCGCGGTGAGGCCGCTGTGGCCGCGCCGGAAAAGCGCTACGGCTTCCTGGCCGTCTGCGCCGGCGAGGGGCTCGAGGCCGTGTTCCGCGACCTGACCGTGGACCGTATCGTCTCCGGCGGGCAGACCATGAACCCCTCCACCGAGGCAATTTTGCAGGAGGTCAACCGCACCCCCAGCGAGATCGTGTTCATCCTGCCCAACAATAAGAACATCATCATGGCCGCCCAGCAGTGCGTGGGCCTGACGGAAAAGCAGGTCATCGTGGTGCCCACCGCCACCGTGCCCCAGGGCATCTCCGCCATGATGGCCGTGGACCCGGACAACGACGATCCCCAGGCCATCCTGGCCGCCATGACCGAGGCCGCCGCCAACGTCACCACCGCCCAGATCACCTACGCCGCCCGCAACTCCGACTTCGACGGCTTCGCCATCAACGAGGGCGACTATCTGGCCCTGTGCGACGGCAAGCTCCTGGGCACCGACCGCAGCCTGGACGTGCTGCTGGATAAGCTGGCTCACGTAGCCGCTGATAAGAACGCCGAGTTCGTCACCGTCTACTCCGGCCAGGGTGTCACCGAGGATGACGCCGCCCGCGCCGCCGAGGTGTTCGAGACGATCTGCCCCGACGCCGAGGTCGCCGCCCTTCCCGGCGGCCAGCCGGTGTACTACTACATCATCGCCATCGAATAACATACAGGGAAGCACCCGCCCGGGTGCTTCCTTTTTTCTCCTCCTGCACCCCGTCAGCCTTCCCCCCGAGGGCGCACCCCCGTAAGCCTTCCCCCCGAGGGCGCACCCCCGTAAGCCTTCCCCTTGAGGGGAAGGTGGCGCGCAGCGCCGGATGAGGTGTAGCCGCGCAGCGGCGTAAAACCCCTCCGCCCCTCCACAATATCCCACAACTCTCCGTATAATTCGCAAAAAAGAACACCCTGTGTATTGGGCGGTGTCTGCAAAACAGCATTGTGCCGAAATCAATGAAGCGGCACGAAACCGCATGAAGCTGATCGTGCCAGAGCTGGCAAAGCAGTACGGCGTGACAGAGCAACTGAAAGCTGAAAACCAAATGGAATGGGTGCGGCAGATGAACGCTTGCAAGGCGCAGGCAGAGGAGACTGTGAAAGCGGAATTGATTTACGATTGAGCGAGGAAGTCCGGGCAGAAAACTGTTCGGACTTTTCTCATATAGTCCAAAGCTGCGGTAGAACTGTTCACAAGTTTTATGGTATAATTTGAATACGAAAAGTGAGCAACAAATCGTTGTTTGATGAGGAAGATTATTTATATAATCTACCGTCTATGGTCTGAAAACGACCACCTATCGAGAATCGGTGGAAATCAATTCTCGATTTTCTTATACTG
>QRFC01000630.1_pt1 | contig 33628 bp, 29 predicted proteins | sample 1861061 | NCBI WGS metagenome assembly QRFC01 (sample SAMN09711282, study PRJNA482702) | Human gut metagenome, whole genome shotgun sequencing project.
TGAACTTAATGTTTTAATCACCACTAAGTTACTAAAAATCAGCGACATGTACAACTTTTTACTCATATTTATCAACTTAAATTAATTCCGCCAACGGGTGTAACTATGAAAATCTCTTCACTCTTGCTGGCCGCCGGCTTTACGCTCTTCGTGCCCCGTGCGGCAGCCACCTCCGAGACCGTACCGGCCGACACGGCATGCACCCCCGCTTTTGCGGCCGACGCCCCGACTCCTTATATAATAATGTGTAGCAGCCCGATGCGCAACCGCCAGGTCATCGACAGTCTGCTGGCCGACGCCGCGCGCCGGAAAATGCCGGTTGTCAACGGCCCGATGCGCAGCGAACTGGAACAACCGGCCGCTGCCGCCACGGCATGGCAACCTGAGACCATCCCGACAGAAGCCGTCCCGTCAGGCCCGGCCGACCGCTACCACCTGCTGCAAACGGCCTATATGGGCGTACCCCTCATTGCCGGCGGACTCCTGATGCAGGGAGCCGACCATCATGTGCGCAACATGCGCTACCAGTATGCCGCCAACTTCCACACCAGCGTGGACGCCTACACCCAATACCTGCCTGCCGCCGTCATGCTGGGTCTGAAAGCCGGCGGCGTGGAAAGCCGGAGCCAGTGGGGCCGCATGCTCGTGAGCGACGCCTTTTCAGCCGCCATCATGGCCGTTGCCGTCAACACCATTAAACAGACAGCCGACGTGCAGCGCCCCGACGGTTCGGCCTACAACTCCTTTCCCTCCGGCCATACGGCCACGGCCTTCATGACGGCCACCATGCTCAGCCGCGAATACGGCCACAAGTCGCCCTGGGTAAGCTACGGAAGCTACGGTCTGGCCACGGCTACCGGTCTGATGCGAATCCTCAACAACCGCCACTGGATCAGCGACGTCATGGCCGGAGCCGCCATCGGCTACATCTCGACCCAGCTGGGATATTTCCTGACCGACCTCATCTTCAAAGACAAATACCTCAACGTCAAGGACGAAGCCGACCTGTTCGACGCCCGCCGCGACCCCTCGTTTCTGGGCATCAGCCTAAGCTACGACCTGCCGGGCGTGAGCACGCGCATGAACAATGGCCACCGCCTGCGCACGGCCTCGGGCGTTGACCTCGCGCTCGAGGGAGCCAAGTTTATCAACCCCTACCTCGGATTCGGCGGCCGCGCCTCGCTGTCGGACCTCACCGTGATGGTCAACAACCAGACCTCGCCCAATTCACTGGGCATGGTGGGCCTGTATGCCGGCGTGTTCGGGTCGTACCCGCTCAGCGCCCGCTGGAGCGTAGGCGGCAAATTTCTGCCCGGCTACGCGCGCTATCCGCAAACCACCGTCAACGACTTCCGTCTGGGCAACTGCGGCGGTTTCGGTCTGAACACAGGCGGACACATCGGTTTCATGGTTCATCCGCACTACCAGATGAAGCTTTTTCTGGACTACGACCTCCGTCCCTCGTACGTCAGCACCACCCGTCACTGCGTGCATACCCTGGCCATCGGAGGTTCGGCCAACATCGCCTTCTGAGCCGTCCGGAAGCAAAAAGGTGGCCGCTAAAATTTTGAGGCCAAACTTTTCATTTCAAAAGAAAAAGTTGTATCTTTGCTATGATAAAGAAGTAACATCAAATCAACGTTTAATACAACATAATGGAAGTAGAAGAAAGAGATCAGGCCAGCTATTCAGCCAGTAATATTCAGGTTCTTGAAGGCTTGGAGGCTGTGCGCAAGCGCCCGGCCATGTATATTGGCGACATCAGCGAAAAGGGCTTGCACCACTTGGTCTATGAAACGGTCGACAACTCAATTGACGAGGCTTTGGCCGGCTATTGTACGCACATTGAAGTAACCATCTGCGAGGATAACTCCATCATTGTGCAGGACAACGGCCGCGGAATTCCGGTTGACATGCACCCCAAAGAACACCGCTCGGCACTGGAAGTGGTAATGACGGTACTGCATGCCGGCGGTAAGTTCGACAAAGGTTCCTACAAGGTTTCGGGCGGTTTGCACGGCGTGGGTGTGTCCTGCGTCAATGCCCTGTCCACCAAAATGGTATCACAGGTTTACCGCGACGGCAAAATCTACCAGCAGGAATATGCCAAAGGAAAGCCCCTTTACCCGGTCAAAGTAGTAGGCGAAACCGACTTGCGCGGAACGCGCCAGCAGTTCTGGCCGGATGATACCATTTTCACTTCCACCGAATACAAATACGAAATTCTGGCCAACCGTATGCGTGAACTGGCCTACCTGAATGCCGGTATCACCATTACGCTGACCGATCTGCGGCCTGACGAAGAGGGCAAGACACGCACGGAAAAATTCCATTCCGACCTGGGTCTGCGCGAATTCGTGCGCTACATTGACTCCAGCCGCACCCACCTGTTTGACGATGTCATTTACCTGAACACCGAGAAGCAGGGTGTGCCCATCGAGGTCGCCATTATGTACAACACCTCTTATAGCGAGAACATCCACTCCTACGTTAACAACATCAACACCATTGAAGGCGGTACGCATCTGGCCGGTTTCCGCTCGGCCCTGACGCGCGTACTGAAAAAGTATGCCGAAGAAACGGCAGCCAAACAAATTGAAAAAGCCAAGGTGGAGATTACGGGTGAGGACTTCCGCGAAGGACTGACGGCCGTCATTTCCGTTAAGGTAGCCGAACCGCAGTTTGAGGGACAGACCAAAACAAAATTAGGCAACAGCGAAGTAACGGGAGCCGTAAACCAGGCTGTAGGCGAAGCGCTTACCAACTATCTGGAAGAACATCCCAAGGAAGCCAAACTGATTGTCGACAAAGTCATACTGGCCGCCACGGCACGTGTGGCAGCCCGCAAGGCACGCGAGAGCGTTCAACGAAAAAACCCCATGTCGGGCGGCGGACTGCCCGGAAAACTGGCTGACTGTTCCGAAAAAGACCCCGCACGCTGCGAACTCTTCATCGTGGAGGGTGACTCCGCCGGCGGTTCGGCCAAACAGGGCCGCAGCCGGGCTACACAGGCCATCCTGCCGCTGCGCGGTAAGATTCTGAACGTAGAGAAAGTAATGTGGCACAAGGCTTTTGAGAGCGAAGAAGTCAACAACATCATCCAGGCTCTGGGTGTACGCTTCGGACTGGGTGACGACTCCAAGGAGGCCAACATCGAAAAGCTGCGCTATCACAAGATTATCATCATGACCGATGCCGATGTCGATGGTTCACACATCGACACGCTCATCATGACCCTCTTCTACCGGTACATGCCGCAAATTATTCAGGACGGCTACCTCTACATTGCTACACCGCCGCTTTACCGCTGTAAGAAAGACAAGGTGGAGGAATACTGCTACACGGAGGTTGACCGCCAGCGTTTCATCGACAAATACGGCGGCGGAAAGGAAGCCGGCATTGTAACCCAGCGCTACAAAGGTTTGGGTGAGATGAACCCCGAACAGCTTTGGGAAACGACCATGTGTCCGGAAACACGACTGCTCAAGCAGGTTACAATTGACAATGCCGCTGAAGCTGACTACATCTTCTCCATGCTCATGGGTGATGACGTGGCTCCGCGACGCGACTTCATCGAGAAAAACGCGACCTACGCCAATATCGATGCCTAAAGCACCGAGACGGCATGCAGGCCGGACAGCGGAAACCGCCTCCGTTCAGGAAACCGGTGCGTATCCGCCGCAAAAAACGAATTGAACCATTGTTTCTTATCCCCATTAAGGTATATAGAAACCAGTAGACATATCATTTCAGAAGTAAGGTGTGGATGTGAAATCCGGCAACCTTATCTTTACTAAAACATCTCTTATTTATAATACCTAACGAAACCGCCTGGATGTGAATCCGAGCGGTTTTTTTAGCATAAGCGGGGCACTTGTTGCTCCGCTCCCGGACAGTGGTATTCACGGTCCGGGAGCGGCTCCCCGAAGTTTCGTTCCCAAGCTCCCGGCCGGAATGAAAAAACATCCGACGTAAAAGAAAAAAGCCGGCGGAAAAAATTTTTTACGTGCCGTTTCTTTTCTTTTACAAACGGTTTCTGCCGGACGCCGCACCTTGCATCCACCTTCGTTCCGCACCGCTACCGACGCGGGTCCGCTTTTTGTAAAAAATACTCAATATTTAGCATTTAGCACCTGTTTGTTCACCTATTTTACATTAACACACGTAAAAACTGGTCTGAAGCAAACTGCTTTATTGTAATTTTTTTCTACATTTGCTCCGCTATTTTACTACGTTGACGCATTACCGCCGTCTGCGGGAACAACACTGGAGGTAACAACCTCACCGCTTACCGCCGGCGCCCCGACGCAGCTACCCCAACGCGACGGCAACGCCCTGCCTGTAAGCAGAGTTGCTCCAAAAGGACGGCCCCCTGCCGCACGAGTACCCCACGGGATATCCTCACGCTGCAAAGAAGGATGTGTCAACCGCACGATACATGTTTTTTAATTATACCGGCCATAGAAAGAAATGTTATGTTAGTAGGTAAAAGTTCGATTTTCGATTCGCGCCAAAATTTTAATGATGTTTTTTTCAGCCTGCTTAACCGGCAAGGTCCGGGAAGCGACCGTATAACCCACATTGTGGCCTCGCTGCTTCCGGTGTTCGACATCAACGCGCGCATTGCCGACGTGCAATGCGGCACGGGAGCGCAAACCAAGGTGCTCCACGAAACGCTGCGCAGGCACATCATTGCCGTTGACTCACGGACCAACATGATAGGCCCGCTTCAGGACACCGTCAGTCAGGACCCGCTACTGACCAACAACATCAGTACGCTGGTAGCCAAGCCCGACGAGCTGCCGTTTCCCAAACACTACCTCAACCTCATCTGGTCTGAAAATTTTGTGGGTCCTTACGGGGTGGACGACATCCTGAAACGCTGGCGCTACTGGCTGCAACCGGAAGCCTACGTGGTTTTTTCACTCTGCTCCTGGGTTCGCTCCGACCGGCCCGACGATGAATATATCGACAAGCGCTTCAGCTACATGCGCCAGGTAAGCGACAACCTGAAGGCTTTTGAAAGCCTGGGATTCAGCAATTTGGGTCACATCATACAGCCCGACGACTGCTGGACCGACAACCACTACATTCCCATGTCGATGAAAATTCAGGAACTGCCCGAAGAGGTGCGCCAGCGCAAAGACGTCAAACAATTCATCGAAGACCGACGCCGCGAAATCCGAAGCTACGTGCAGTACAAACCATACTTCCGCAACGTGTTCTACATATTGCAGAAGGAACAAGACAACACCACGGTGCGCTGACGCCACACCCGGGCCGTGCGCCGCAAACTGCCTAATCCTTACACGAATGACCTCAACAACCCCAAACAACCTGCATGAAAAATGGATGCACCGCTGCATTGAACTGGCTCAATGCGGCCGGGCACATGCCGCCCCCAACCCCATGGTGGGCGCCGTCATTGTTCACCAAGACCGCATCATCGGCGAAGGCTACCACATACGCTGCGGCGAAGCCCACGCCGAAGTCAATGCCATCAACTCCGTCAGTCCGGCCGACCGGCCGCTGCTGTGCGATTCCACCCTCTATGTCAGTCTGGAGCCGTGCGCACACTTCGGCCGCACGCCGCCATGCGCACGCCTCATCGTACGCACCGGCATACCGCGCGTCGTGGTGGGCTGCATCGACCCCTTTGCCAAAGTGCAGGGACGCGGCATCAGCATAATGCGCGAAGCCGGCATCGACGTAACGGTAGGCGTCTGCGAACAGGAATGTCTGGAACTCAACCGGCGCTTCATTACCTTTCAGACCAAAGGACGGCCCTACGTCACCCTGAAATGGGCCGAAAGCAGCGACGGCTACATTGACCGCCTGCGCGACGGCGGCCGCCCGGCCCTGCTCTCCACCCCCCGCACGCTGATGCACGTTCATCAGCTGCGGGCCGAGCACACGGCCATTCTGGTAGGCCACCGCACCCTCCAGGTTGACCACCCGCAGCTCAACATCCGGCACTGGGTGGGCAGCAACCCGGTGAAAATTGTTCTGGGGCATGTCAGCGAAGGCGAACTGCCGCCCGGATTCGAGGCCTATGCCGACATCCGCACCCTACTCCAGGAGCTGCACAGCCGCGGCCTGCAGTCGCTGCTCGTCGAAGGCGGCAGCCTCACACTCCAATCGTTCATCGACAAGGAGTTGTGGGACGAAGCCTGGGTTGAGCACGCCCAGACGCGACTGGAGGCCGGCGTACCGGCTCCGCTCATCGCCGAAAGCAAGCACCACACCGACGTGATGCTCTACGACGTGCGACACACCCATTATTTCAACTTTTAAATACACCACCGCGCGCCGTGGCCTGCGCCCCCTGCGGCACATACAGGCACGGCCGCCCATCCTTAACCCCACACCATGTTTACCCTGATACCCATTCTGCTGGGCGGTTTTCTGGCCGGCTTCCTCCTGCGGCGCCTGCCCGGCATTCACTTTACGGACACCGGCATTCCCGTCACGATTTTTGCCATGCTTTTTCTTTTCGGTCTCAGCCTGGGTGCCGACCAATCGCTTATCAGCCGTTTCAGCAGCTTTGGCCGCCAGGCGCTGGTCATGGCCCTGCTGGGCGTAGCGGGCAGCCTCCTCTTTTCATGGCTGGCCGGAAAATATTTGCTGAAACATCCTAAAAACGAATCCGAAGATGAAAGGTAGTCTGTTGGCCCTGCTGGCCCTTTTTGCCGGATGTCTGACCGGCTACTCGCTGGAACTGCCCGCCTGGCTGACGGGCCATGAACTCTCCACCTGGCTGCTGTATGCCCTGATGGCTCAGGTGGGAATGAGCATCGGCAGCAGCCGCAACCTGCACGACATGGTGAACCACTTCAAGCCACGCATCCTCCTGCTGCCACTGGCTACGGCGCTGGGCACACTGTGTTTTTCAGCCCTGGCACCGCTACTGCTGGACCGCTGGAGCCTGACCGACTGCCTGGCCGTAGGCAGCGGCTTCGGCTACTACTCGCTCTCGTCACTGCTCATCACCCAACTCAAACGGCCCACCCTGGGGATGCAACTGGCCGCCGAACTGGGCACCATAGCCCTGCTGACCAACATTTTCCGCGAAATAATAGCCCTGGTAGGTGCTCCGCTGCTGCAACGACGCTTCGAAACGTTTGTTCCGATATCCGTAGCCGGCGTCACGTCAATGGACGTTGCCCTGCCCACCCTGGTGCAAAGCTGTGGACAGCAGGTCATTCCGCTGGCCATCTTCCACGGTGCGGTACTCGACATGAGCGTACCTTTTCTGGTCAGCCTCTTCTGCGGGCTGTAATGCCCCAAGCCGGCGGTTTGCGCCGCAACCTGCAAAAACACCGCCGCGCGCAACGGCCCGAAACATGCACACGGCAACCAGCAGGAAACCAAATGTGCCTGCCGGCCGCCGAAATCAATTAAAAACGGCGGCAAGCCTGCTGACAACCAGAAAAATTAGTAACTTTGCGCCAGCATTTGCAAAGAGACAATATCAACTTATCATAAAATCATAAATCATGGCAAAGAAAGCACTTTTGATGATTCTTGACGGCTGGGGCATCGGTGCCCACGACAAAGGCGACGTCATCTTCAACACTCCAACTCCATTTATGGACCACCTCAACGCAACCTATCCGCACTCACAGCTGCTGGCTTCAGGCGAGAACGTAGGTCTGCCCGACGGCCAGATGGGTAACTCTGAAGTAGGTCACCTGAACATTGGTGCCGGACGCATTGTCTATCAGGACCTGGTAAAAATCAACCGCGCCTGCGCTGACAACAGCATAATGAAAAACCCGGAAGTGGTTTCAGCCTTTGAATATGCCAAGAACAACGGCAAGAACATCCACTTTATGGGTCTGACCTCAAACGGCGGCGTACACTCTTCACTCGACCACCTCTTCAAGCTCTGCGACATTGCCAAGGAATATGGTCTGGAAGGACGCACCTACCTGCACTGCTTCATGGACGGCCGCGACACCGACCCCAAGAGCGGCATCGGATTCATCAAGGAACTTGAAGCACACTGTGCCAAAAGCGCCGGCAAGATTGCCAGCATCGTGGGCCGTTTCTACGCCATGGACCGCGACAAGCGCTGGAACCGCGTAAAAGAGGCTTACGACCTGCTCGTCAACGGTCAGGGCAAACAGGCTACCGACATGGTTCAGGCCATGCAGGAGAGCTACGACGCCGACGTGACCGACGAATTCATCAAGCCGATTAACAACAGCACCATCGACGGCACCATCAAGGAAGGCGACTGCGTTATCTTCTTCAACTACCGCAACGACCGCGCCAAGGAGCTGACCATCGTGCTGACCCAGGAAGACATGCCCGCCGAAGGCATGCACACCATTCCCGGCCTGCAGTTCTACTGCATGACACCGTACGACGCTTCGTTCAAGAACGTACACATTCTCTTCCCGAAAGAAAACGTAGGAAACACACTGGGCGAATACCTGAGCAGCAAAAACCTGAAACAGCTGCACACGGCCGAAACCGAGAAGTATGCCCACGTCACCTTCTTCTTCAACGGCGGCCGCGAAACCCCGTTTGAGGGTGAAGACCGCATCCTCGTGCCCTCACCCAAAGTGGCCACCTACGACCTGCAGCCCGAAATGAGCGCTTTCGAGGTGAAGGACAAACTGGTAGCTGCCATCCGCGAAAACAAGTATGACTTTATCGTCGTAAACTTCGCCAACGGCGACATGGTGGGCCACACCGGCATTTACGAAGCCATCGAAAAAGCCGTGAAAGCCGTTGACCAGTGTGTCAACGAAGTAATCACCGCTGCCCTCGACACCGACTACGAGGCCATCATCATTGCCGACCACGGTAATGCCGACCACGCCCTCAATGCCGACGGCACGCCCAACACGGCTCACTCGCTCAACCCCGTACCGTTCATCTACGTAACCAAGAACACCGCTGCCAAGGTTGAAGACGGCATCCTGGCCGACGTAGCTCCGAGCATCCTGCACATCATGGGTCTGGAGCAGCCTGAGGAAATGACGGGCAAAAACCTTATTAAGTAACCACACGGGCAGCCGGCCCTGAAGCCCGGCTCATACCCGAGAAACATACATCCGGTCTCCGCCGCCATAACGGGCGCGGAGACCGGATGTCGTTTTATCCGAACGCAGCGGCGAGGCGGAGCGGGAAGCGCAGACGCAACAGGGTCGGACTTTGTTAAAAACAACCGGCACCCTGTCGGAAAAAAGTGCCGCCCCGTTTCTACAAAGTCCGACCCTGCCGAAAACGGTATCCGTGCGGCCACACGCCCCTCTCCCCCTCCGGCCCGCCAGGCGGCGCGCCGCCCGTCAGGCAAACACCTGACGCAACACGTCGAGCGACTTGAGCGCCGGAAAGTCGGGCAGATGAAGCCGGTAGTAATTGTTAATGAAATCGAGCATGCGGTCGCGCTCGTCGTGCGAAAACTTGAACACGCCCATCGTTTCGAAACGCATACGCATGAGCAGCGGCAGCCGGGCGGCGTCGGCCGGCTCCAGGTAGTGGCCGTGAAGCGGAGCCGAAGCACAGAATCGTGCGGCCTGCATGTCAAAGTAGCATGCCCGGCCGTCAAACCCCTCCAGGTTCGGATAAAACCCCAGGAAACGCGAAAGCCTCAGCAGAAACACCAGATGAAAGTTGGCATAGCCCGACGAGCTGGCGTCGAGCCACTGTACCGACGTGGCCAGATACTCATAGAGCGTAGCGTCGGCCGGCTGCTGCGCCAGGGCATAGCGCAGAAATTCGGCCAGGAAAAGGGCTATGGTGGTCTTGTACGGATCAAAGGGAATAGACGTCAGCAGACCGTCGGGACGCACGCCGCGCGGCCTCAACAGACGCGCCGAAGCCCGCGGCTGCCAGTCGACCTCAATCAGCGTAAGCGGCTGGAACAGGCGCAACGCCCCACGCTGCCGCGACGACTTGGGCACACGTACCATAAACGACACGCGCCCGTCGGTTTGCGTAAACACATCGGCTATGATGAACTCATCGTTATATTTCAAGGTAGACAACACCAGACCTCTCGAAGTTTTCAGCATCTCAATTCTCTTTTTGGGAGGTCTAAATTAGTGAAAAAAGGCCCTTTTACCCCCCTTAGCGCACAAAAAATCATTTTTTTTGAAAAAAAACTTCAGAAAATTTGGTTGGTATAAAAAAAGCTACTACCTTTGCACTCGCAATCAACTCAGTAAGAGTTTAGGGCGAAAGCCCGAATGCGATGGCCCATTCGTCTATCGGTTAGGACGTGAGATTTTCATTCTCAAAAGAGCAGTTCGATTCTGCTATGGGCTACTAAGTAAAAAAATAAAAAGACTAAAATTAGAGATGGCAAATCATAAATCATCCGTAAAAAGAATCCGTCAGACGGCTGCACGTCGTCTTCACAACAGATATTACGCTAAGACCATGCGTAATGCTGTTCGTAAACTGCGCGGCACTACTGATAAAGCTGCTGCCACCGAGTTGCTGCCGAAAGTACAGCAGATGCTTGACAAACTGGCTAAGACCAACAAAATTCACAAGAACAAAGCCAGCAACATCAAATCAAGCCTCATGCAGCACATCAACAAGTTGGCTTAAGACAGAACATTACAACTTTAACATACAAAGCTATTGTCCTTCAAACAGACAGTAGCTTTTTTTGTATCCCTGCGGCACCACCTCCGTGACGCCTGCATCTGCCCCGAAACATACCATAAAGGCCTGCTGCCGCACCAATGCGGAAAGCAGGCCTTACTATCATAAAACATGTACTGGTCAGTTGAGTTCGTTACGCACGATGCGACCCATCTGCATAACGAAGGTAAGCTGCAAATCGTCGTTGAGCATGATAATGTCGGCATCCTTGCCCTGCTCCAGCGTACCCTTACGGTCGAGGATACCCATGATGCGGGCCGGAGTTTCGGAAGCCATGCGGCAAGCGTCGGCCAAGGGGATACCGGCCTGCTGAACGCAAGTACGAATCAGGCGGTCCATTGTGGCGATACTGCCGGCCAGAGCTGAGCGGTCGGCCAGTTTGCAGACACCGTCTTCCAGAATTACGCGGGGATCAAAGGCCGTGTCGTCCTTGCTGGCCGAGCAGGCCAGAGCGTCGGTTACGAGAGCCGTCTTCTCCACGCCCTTTATCTGATAAATCATGCGCAGCATAACGGGGGGCACGTGGATACCGTCGGCAATCATCTCCACCGTCATGTTTTCCTCGGCAAAAATACTCTCTACCGTGCCGCATTCCTTGAACTCACGGTTCTTGTAAACTACGGGCATGGCGTTGTAGAAATGGGTGGCGTGGGTCATACCGGCCTCGTTGGCAGCATGCACGTCGTTATAAGTGGCACGCGTATGGGCAATGGCGGGCAACACACCGTGGGCACAGCAGGCTTTGATAAACTCTACCGAACCGGGCAACTCCGGAGCCTCGTCCCAGCGCTTCAGGCATTTTGACTTTTTAAGCAGCGGTTCGTATTCCTCGGCCACCGGAGCCTTGATCCATTCAGGAATCTGCGCGCCGGCCTGCTTCGGGTTGAAGTACGGGCCCTCGAGGTGCAGACCCATAATGGGGCTGTCGGGTTCGGCCATCAGCTTGTCGCAAGTTTCCATAGCTGCCTCAATCATGGGCACGGTTGACGAAGAAAGCGTCGGGAAGATGGCAGTAGTACCGTTTTGCAGATGCGCATCCACAGCTACGCGGAATGCCTCCTCGGTACCTTCCATAAAGTCGCGGCCACCTCCGCCGTGTACGTGCATCTCAATGCCGCCCGGTATTACAATGCATCCCCGGGCGTCAATCAGCTCGGCACCTTCAAGCGGCAAATCGGTATTAATTACGTTGACGATCTTGTTGCCGTCTACCAAGACGGAACCCTTCTCCAGCCAGCCTTGCGGAGTAAGGATACGTCCATTAATAATTTGTTTCATAGCTTGCTGTATTTTTGAATAATGTTGTTCTTTCTACTCCACAAATTTAGCTTTTTTTTCTGATACGCAGTGAGCGTCGTCCGAATTCTTTATTTTTTGCATTGTGCCATACAATAAAAGCGCTGTCAAGGGGTTATTAATTAAGGTTAAGTTTCATTTTACATGCAAATCAAGTCTGTAATTCCTTATATACTTGCCCTGACGTTTGTATGCGGATGTGGCAATGCTGACAAAACAGCCCGTAAGGGCGAAGCTGCCCTGGCCATCGGCGAATACTACGGCGCGGCCGAATATTTCAAGAAGGCTTATACGCAAACTCCGTCGAAGGACAAGCCCAAACGGGCACTGCTGGCGCTGAAGATGGGGCAGTGTTACGCCCACATCGGCTATGCCTCACGCGCCGTGGGAGCATTTCAGAACGCCATCCGCTACGGACTGACCGACACCACGGCCTATTTCCAACTGGGTGAGATGCAGCGCCTGACCGGTCAGTACAAAAGTGCCGCACAGTCGTATGAAAATCACCTCAAGCTTTATCCGAACGACACACTGGCCATGCGCGGACTGGAAAGTTGCCGCACGGCGCCCGAACTGAAGGAAAAAGGCTCAGCCTACGAGGTGAAGGAAGCCAAATGGCTCAGCGGAACGCGCGCAGACTTCACTCCGGTGCTCACGGGAGAGAAGAACGACATGCTCATCTTCACCTCGACCCGCAATCAGGCTACGGGCGACGAACTGAGTGAGGTTACGGGTACAAAATATGCCGACCTGTTCTACGCCAAGAAGGACGAAAAAGGAAACTGGAAGCGCCCCGAACTGATTGAAGGCGGCCTGAACACGACGCTCGACGAGGGCGCCTGCTGCGTGACGCCTGACGGCCAGACCATGTACCTGACCGTATGCCGCACCGACCCGCAATATCCGCGCATGGCGGAAATATGGAAATCAACCCGCACGGATGCCAAGTGGAGCAAGGCACAGGAAGTAAAAATTACGGCCGACACGCTGTCGATATATGCTCATCCGGCCGTTTCTCCTGACGGTAAATATCTTTACTTCACTTCCGACATGCCCGGCGGCTATGGCGGGCTCGACCTCTGGCGGGTTCCGATGGACGAACACGGCATGGGAGCCGTGGAGAACCTGGGGCCGGACATCAACACGGCGGGTAACGAGGTTTTCCCTACCTGCCGGCCCAACGGCGAGCTGTACTTTTCAAGCAACGGCCGCGGCGGTATGGGCGGCCTCGACATTTACCGTGCCCGTGAGGACACGGTCAGCCACCACTGGAGCGTCAGTCATTTGCCGGCGCCGGTCAATTCCTACGCCGACGACTTTTCGATGACTTTCGAGGGGCTGCACAACCGCGGCTACTTCTCTTCCAACCGCTCCACGGGAGGCCGCGGATGGGACAAAATTTTTGAATTTTCCTACCCCGAAATCCTGCAGAGCGTCAAGGGATGGGTGTACGAACAGGACGGCTACGAGTTGCCGGCGGCCATAGTTTATATGGTGGGCAACGACGGTACCAACCTGAAGCTCTCGGTCAAGAGCGACGGCTCGTTTGAACAGGAAGTCAAACCCGGCGTCGATTATCTCTTCCTGGCTACCTGCAAGGGGTACCTCAACATCCGCAACCAGCTTTCGGTGCCCCACGTACAAAAGACCGAAGAATATGTGCTGCAGTTTCCGCTGCCGTCCATTTCCATTCCCGTGCTGGTGCGCAACGTGTTCTACGCGTTCGACAAAGCCGACATCCTCGAAACCTCACAACCGGCCCTGGAGCGCCTGACCCAACTGCTGCAGGAAAACCCCAACATTACCATCGAGCTGGGTGCCCACTGCGACTACCGCGGCACCGACAGCTACAACGACGACCTCTCGCAGCGCCGCGCCGAAAGCGTGGTCGGCTACCTCCGTCAGCACGGCATTGAAGCAGCCCGCCTCACGCCCAAGGGATACGGCAAGCGGCAGCCCAAGATTGTGACGCAAAAGCTGGTGGATACCTACCCCTTCCTGCACCTGGGCGACACGCTTACCGAAGCCTACATCAAACGACTGCCACCCGAGCAGCAGGAAGACTGCAACGCCATCAACCGCCGCACGGAATTCCGCGTACTGCGTACCACCTACGGCCTGTTTGACGAAAAGGGCCGGCTGCGTCCCGACCTTATCAAGCCTCAGGATGCCGAAACTGAAGAACCGGCTGACAATGGCGGAGCAGAATTCTACTAAAACCGTATTCTTTTCAAAGTAACGGCGCCTTTGTCTTCCCCGACAGACGTGTAAAAAATATACACAAAGCAAAAAAATAGGGAACAAACTTTTGCAGATACCAAAAAAAGCCCTACTTTTGCACTGCTTTCTAACGATAGCAAAAAAGTGTTTGTTCCATGGTGTAATGGTTAGCACTAGAGTTTTTGGTACTCTCAGTCTCTGTTCGAATCAGGGTGGAACAACCAAAATTGAGGCGCGGAATAGTCGGAAACGACAATTCCGTGTTTTTTTATACCCAATCCTTGTGACACGGAAAAACAGAAAAAAACTATGGGAATTTTTGTCAGAAAACCATTGGCGCAGCTGCTGCATGAAGCCGGCCACGAAGGCCAGAGCGGCCTGCGCCGCGTGCTGGGCCCCTTCAGCCTCGTAGCCCTGGGTGTAGGCGTCATTGTAGGTGCCGGCCTTTTCTCCATCACCGGTACGGTAGCCGCACAATACACCGGCCCGGCCATTACCCTCTCCTTTATCATTGCGGCTCTGGGCTGTGCCTTTGCCGGCCTGTGCTACGCCGAGTTTGCCTCGATGATTCCCGTTTCGGGCAGTGCCTATACCTATGCCTACGCCACCATGGGCGAACTGGTGGCCTGGATTATCGGATGGGACCTCGTGCTGGAATACTCCGTGGCGGCCACCACGGTGAGCATTTCATGGAGCCGCTACCTGGTGGTGTTCCTCGAGCAGTTCGGCATCCAGCTGCCTCATGCCCTGACGGCCTGCCCCTGGGACGGCGGCGTGGCCAACCTGCCGGCGGCCCTGATTGTGTGTATCATGTCGGTGTTCCTCATCCGCGGTACGCGCGAGAGCTCACTGCTCAATGCCGTTATCGTAGCCCTGAAGGTTGGCGTTATTCTCGTATTCATCGTGCTGGGCTGGCAGTTTATCCGCCCCGAGAACTACCACCCCTACCTGCCCGCCAATACGGGTAATCTGGGCGAGTTCGGATGGTCGGGCGTATTGCGCGGCGCAGCCATCGTATTTTTTGCCTTTCTGGGCTTCGACTCCATCAGCACCACGGCGCAGGAAACCAAGAATCCGCGCCGCGACATGCCCATCGGCATCCTCGGTTCATTGCTGGTGTGCACCATCCTCTACACCCTCTTCGGCCATGTCATGACGGGCGTGGCCAACTACCAGCAGTTCGGCGGTCACGAAGGCATTGCGCCGGTGGCCATTGCCATTGCCCAGATGGGTGAGGGCGGCGCGCCGGCCTTCCCGTGGCTCAACAACGCCATCCTCATTGCCATCCTCATGGGCTACTGTTCGGTCATTATGGTCGTGCTCATGAGCCAGAGCCGCGTGTTCCTGGCCATGAGCCGCGACGGACTGCTGCCGCCCTTCTTCAGCCGCATCCACCCGCGTTTCCACACCCCGGCCCACAGTAACCTGCTCTTCATGGTGCTGGTGGCCCTGCTGGCCGCCTTTGTGCCGGCCGAAATTGCGGGCGAGATGACCAGTATCGGCACACTGCTGGCCTTCATCCTGGTGTGCGGCGCCGTGCTCGTCATGCGACGCACCATGCCCGACGCTCCGCGCGCCTTCCGCACGCCGCTGGTGCCGGCCATCCCCATTCTGGGCATCCTGACCTGCCTGGGCCTGATGATTTTTCTGCCAGCCGACACATGGATACGCCTTGTCATCTGGATGATGATCGGGCAGGACATCTACGCCCACTACGGCCTGCGCCGCAGCCACCTTGAGCCGAACATGGCCCGCCGCAAGGGCGAAACCATCATGAACGCCCTGGGCATCGTGCTCTCACTCATGTGCGTGGTTACGGGCTTCTGGCACCAGCAGACGGTGGGATGGAACGAGAGCAAGCTGCTGCTCATCTTCTCCTGCCTGTTTGCGCTGGTTCACTTTGTGTACTACATCCTGCGCATCTGGCGCCATCACGCCTGAATGCCGGCTGTCCGGAGCAAGGCCACACGTCAGGACGGCCTGCTCCGGACGCCGCCAACCGGCAAGCCACCTTTTTTCGTTTAAGTCCGCCCCCGGAAAACCGGCAAGCCACCTTTTTCCAACAAGGTGCCACCCCACCGGCGCGCCGTGGGCCATAAAAAATAGCAAACCCCGCACAACGCTATTTCAAAACTTATCTTTATCTTTGTTCCTACAAATGTAAATCCGAAAAAAATGAAAATTGCACTCATAGGATACGGCAAAATGGGCCGTATGATTGAAGAAATCGCCAAACAGCGCGGTCACCAAATCGTTTGCATCATCGACATTGACAATCCCGAAGACTTCGACAGCCCGGCCTTTCGCAGCGCCGACGTGGCCATTGAATTCACCACGCCGCAGGCAGCCTACGGCAACTATCTCAAGGCCTTTGCACAGGGCGTCAAGGTAGTCAGCGGCTCTACGGGCTGGAAAAAAGACCACGAGGCCGACGTAAAAAAACTCATCGAGCAGGGCAACACGCTGTTCTGGGCCTCCAACTTCTCGCTGGGCGTGGCCATCTTCAACGCCGTCAACCGCTATCTGGCCGGCATCATGAACCAGTTTGCCAACTACGACGTATCCATTGAGGAAACCCACCACATCCACAAGCTCGACGCCCCCAGCGGCACGGCCATCACCCTGGCCGAGGAAATCGTGGAACGCCTCGACCGCAAGAACGGTTGGGTAAAGGGCGAGGTACACAACGCCGACGGCAGCATCAGCGGCTCCAGGACGTCAGCCCCCGAGGAGGTGCGCATTGACGCCATCCGCCGCGACGAGGTGCCGGGCATTCACACCATCACCTACGACAGCCCCGAGGACTGTATCCGGATTACCCACGACGCCCACAGCCGCCGCGGCTTTGCGCTGGGTGCCGTACTGGCGGCCGAGTTCACGCTCAACCACACCGGTCTGCTGACCACCGACGACTTGTTTAATTTCTAAACCGTCTGCCCACATGACTACACCCCAAAAGAATCCGCGCAGCTGCAAGCGGCGCTGCCTCAACTTCAGTATCGTACTCGTACTGTATCTGCTCTTCCTGCTGTGGGTAGGCTCCTGGTGGGGCCTGCTGGTGGTACCTTTCATCTTCGACGTTTATTTTACCAAGAAAATCAACTGGGGCTGGTGGAAAAACCTCAAGAACACCACGGCCCGCAGCATCATGGGATGGGTTGACGCCATCATCTTCGGTCTGGTGGCCATCTACTTTATCAACCAGTTCTTCTTCCAGAACTATGTCATCCCCTCGTCCTCTCTCGAAAAGACGCTGCTCACGGGCGACTACCTGCTGGTGAGCAAACTGAGCTACGGCCCGCGCATTCCGCAAACGCCGCTCTACATGCCCCTGACGCAACATACGCTGCCCGTGGTCAACTGCCGCAGCTATCTGGAGTGGCCGCAGTGGGAATACCGCCGCGTAAAGGGCTTTGGCAAGCCCCAGCTCAACGACATCGTCGTGTTCAACTATCCGGCCGGCGACACCGTGGCCGAGAACGTGCAGGACATGGACTTCTACCGCCTGGCCTATCAGACGGGAGCTGCCGCCCTGCCCGGCGACACCGTCAGCCCCGGCATGAGCTACGAGCAGCAGCAGGCCGTCTACCGCCGCATTTACCAGGCCGGCCGACAGATTATCAACGAGAACCCCTCACAGTACGGCCGCGTGCTGAGCCGCCCCGCCGACCGCCGCGAAAACTACGTGAAGCGCTGCGTGGGCCTGCCCGGACAAACGCTCCAAATCCGCCACAACACCATCTATCTTGACGGCCGTCCCAACCGCGAGCCCGAAAATGCGCAGTACAGCTATTTCGTTCACTTTGCGCAGCCGCTGACGCTCGACATGGTACAGCAGTGGGGCATTACGCAGGAAGACCTCTCCGTCATTCCCGACGGCGGCGACAACATGTGGCGCATCATGCCGCTGACCCGCAATCTGCTCCAGACGCTCAAGAGCCGCAAGGACCTGGTAGACGCCATCATGCCGGCCCCGGCCTATGGCGAATGGCTCTACCCGCAGAACATGTACAAAAAGTGGACCACAGCCGACTACGGCCCCGTGTGGATTCCCAAGCGCGGCGCCACGCTCAAGCTCACTCTGCAAAACCTGCCCATCTACGAACGCCCCATACGCAACTACGAAAACAACAAGCTCGAGGTGCGCAACGGCAAAATCTACATCAACGGCCGCGCCACCGACCGCTACACCTTTAAGATGGACTATTACTGGATGATGGGCGACAACCGCGACAATTCGGCCGACTCCCGTTTCTGGGGCTTCGTACCCGAGAACCACATCGTGGGCAAACCGCTGTTTGTCTGGGTATCGTTTGACGACGACTACGGATGGGGCAGCGGCCACGTGCGCTGGAACCGCATCCTCAAGTGGGTTGGCAACATCCAGTAGGCCACCTGCATGGCCGCGCCGCCGGCCCATGGCATACCGCCGCCTGAAACATCCTTCCTGATTCACCCTAAACGTACACACATGAAACGCCGGAACGCACTCACCCTTGCCATCTCGCTGGCCACGGCCCTGCTGGCTGTGGCCCTGCTCCGGGGGTGTGTCGTTTCGCAACTGAGGGTTACATCGGCCCATTGCAGCCCTACGCTGGAATGTGGCGACCGTATTCTGGTCAGCCGCACCTACTACGGGCTGCGCCTTCCGGGCGAGGCCGTCTGGGGTTATCACCGCTGGGGTACGCGCTATCCGAAAAAGGGTGAATGGATGGTGTTCCACGACCCGTCGGACCGCCACGAAACCGAAGGCCGCCGCCGCATGTGTCTGGCCCGCTGCGAGGCCCTGCCGGGCGATACGGTATGGATTGACCCCGTAAGGCGCAGGGTGCTGCCCTGGCGCACCACTACCGACGCCCAGCCCCTGCGCGTGCCGACTGCCGGCAGCCGTATCCGCGTAACGCCGGTCAATGCCCGCCTGCTCTGGAACACCATGCGCATTCACGAACAGTGCCGCGTGGTACTGCTCAACGATACCGCCCTGCGCTTTGACGGCCAACGGCTGGAATATGCGTTCTTTTCCAAGCCCTACTACTGGACCTTCTCGCCCGACGGATATGATTCCGGACAATTCGGTTTTGTACCCCACACGGCCCTTGTTGGCCGCGCCCTGTGCACCAGCTATTCCATTGACACCACACAGCCGTTCTTCCGGTGGCTGCGCGGTTCACGTTTTTTCCAGCCGCTTGAGTAACTCTCCGGCCCAAACCCAAAATCCCGTACGCATGCGTTCAGTCATACTTACCTCGGCCTACCTGGGGCCGGTCAGCTACTACGCCCAAATGTTCCGCGCCGACACGGTGTGGATGGAACAGTTTGACCATTACGAAAAACAGACCTACCGCAACCGCTGCCGCATTGCCGGCCCGCAAGGCGTGCAGGACCTTACCATCCCCATCGTGCGCACCGGCGGCAAATGCCCCACGGGCGAGGTGATGCTCAGCCCGCACGGCAACTGGCAGCACGTTCACTGGAACGCGCTGATGGCGGCCTACGAGAACAGCCCTTACTTTGAATATTACGCCGACGAATTCCGACCCTTTTACAACGAATTCCGACCCATGCGCCTGGTCGACTTCAACGCCGGGCTTAACCATGTGGTATGCGACCTGCTCCAGATAGAGCCGCACATCTGCCCCACTTCGCACTACCTGACCGACACGGCTCCCGACGTACGCGACCTGCGCACGGCCATCTCGCCCAAAAAGCCGGCCCTGGTACCCACACCGCCCTACTATCAGGTGTTCAGCTGGCAAAACGGCTTCCTGCCCGAACTCAGCATTGCCGATTTGCTCTTCAATCTGGGTCCCGAAGCGCGCATCGTGCTCCACCAGATGGCCCGGGAGTCCCTCTGAACCTCCCTGCACGCTCACTTTTCTCCCTCCGCACTCCCCGCCGGCCATACATGCCGACCTCGCCCAAAAAGCCGGCGGATAAATCAAAATACCCGGCAGGTAAAATAAAACAGCCGGCACCCGTTTTATGCTTTGCGGCGCGCTAATCTGCCCCGGCCGCCCGTGCAGCCACACCGCCGCCCCGCCGCCCCTTCAAGCCTTCCTTATTCGCCCCCCGAAAGCCCACGGCCTGCCGGACCGAAACCGCTGCCTGCGCTGACGGCCTTATCTCCGACGATTTGCAACCTACCTGCGGCCCGCAACTATCCTTTTTCGCTTTTTTTCAGGTGTAAAAAACACTTTTTGCCATAAATTCCGTATATTTGCCCCGTTTAAACCTGCATTTATCGCATAAAAAATAAATTACCATGGAAACTATTGATTGGGCCAACCTGCGTTTTGGCTACATGCCCACTGATTACAACGTGCGCTGCTACTATCGCAACGGCAAATGGGGAGAAATTGAAGTCAGCTCTTCCGAGACCATCAACATCCACATGGCCGCTACCTGTCTGCACTACGGTCAGGAGGCCTTTGAGGGACAGAAAGCCTTTCGTTGCCCCGACGGCAAAATCCGCATGTTCCGCATTGCCGACAATGCCGCACGTCTGCAAAGCACCTGCCGCGGCATCCTGATGCCCGAAGTGCCAACCGAACTGTTTGTGGAAATGGCCAAGAAGGTGGTCAAGCTCAACGAGCGCTTCGTGCCGCCTTACGAGAGCGGTGCCTCGCTCTACCTGCGCCCGCTCATGCTGGGTACCGGCGCCCAGGTCGGCGTACATCCGGCTGACGAGTACATGTTCATGATTTTCGTCACTCCCGTAGGCCCGTACTTCAAGGGTGGTTTTGCCGCCAACAACTACGTCATCATCCGCGACTACGACCGTGCAGCCCCCCTCGGCACCGGACGCTACAAGGTGGGCGGCAACTATGCAGCCAGCCTGAAGGCCAACCAGATTGCCCACGAGGCAGGCTACTGCAGTGAGTTCTATCTGGACGCCAAGGAAAAGAAATACATCGACGAGTGCGGTGCAGCCAACTTCTTCGGCATCAAGAACAACACGTATATTACCCCGAAATCATCGTCCATCCTGCCGTCCATCACCAACCGCAGCCTGCAGCAACTGGCTGAGGACATGGGCATCAAGGTAGAGTGCCGCCAGATTCCGGAAGAGGAGCTCGAGACCTTTGAAGAGGCCGGCGCCTGCGGTACAGCCGCCGTAATCAGTCCGATTGCCGAAATCGACGACCTGGAAAACCACAAAAAGTACGTCATCAGCAAGGACGGCAAGCCCGGCCCCATCAGTACCAAGCTCTATAACAAGCTGCGCAACATCCAGTACGGCATCGAACCCGACGTTCACGGATGGATTACCGTAGTTGACTAATCGTTACACCAGAATATTCACCTTATCCCAACCTTATAACCGATATGAAATCTTTTGCAACACTCAAGAAAGAGGCCCGCGCCTCGCTGAAAGGAAAATGGACGTCGTTTGTGCTGGTCACCCTGCTCATGCTCATTATCAACTGCGCACTGAGCCTACCCTCCACCATCACGGGGCTGATGTATCCCAACAGTCCCCAAGTCAACTGGTCCACGCTGTTCACCGTCGTGGTCTCGCTGATTTATGCGGTGCTTGAATGGGGATTCGCCATCATGTTTCTGCGCAACCTGCGCGACCCGCATTTTGACGAACTCGGCACGCTGTTTGACGGTTTCCGCGACTTTGGCCGCATTTTCGTCACCCTGTTTCTGCAGAGTATCTATACGGTGCTTTGGGCCCTGTTGCTGATTATCCCCGGCATCGTCAAGTCCTACTCCTACGCCATGACGCCGTACATTCTCTACGACGATCCCAAGCTGCAGGGCAACGCGGCCATCGAGCTGAGCATGCGCATGATGCGCGGTCACAAGCTGGAGCTTTTCCTGCTCCACCTCTCGTTTATCGGGTGGTTTCTGCTCTGCATCCTGACGCTGGGCATTGGTTTCCTGTGGCTGACTCCGTATGTACACAGCACGCAGGCCGCTTTCTATGAGGACGTGAAAGAAGAATATCTCAATCAAATGCAAGAAGATATCCAATCTGTAAACGCCTAATTTTATCACAAAACAATGGAGAAAAAAACTAAAGCACTGATTATTGGTCTTTCAGTAGCCTGCGCGCTGCTGGTTGTAGGTCTGATAGGCTTTTTCATCTATCAGCACAACTATCAGAAGAAACAGGCCGAACAAAACGCCAGCCTGGAACAACTGGCTGCGCTCGACAAGCAGGAAATGGAAAACGAATATGCCCAGTTTGCCCTGCAATACGACGAGCTGAAAAATTCCGTCAAGAACGATTCGCTGCTGACACAGCTGGAAAAGGAGCAGAAACGCGCCGAAGACCTGCTGCAGGAGCTGCGCAGCGTAAAGAGCAACGACGCCCGCGAAATTGCGCGCCTCAAACGCGAACTGGCCACCGTGCGCCAGGTGTTGCGCACCTACATCCGTCAGGTCGACTCGCTGCAGCGCCTCAACCAGACACTCACCAACGAGCGTGACGCGGCACGGGCGCAGTACAACGAAGCCACCATGCAGATTTCGGGCCTCAACGCCGAAAAGCAGAGCCTGTCGGAAAAAGTGGCCGTAGCCGCACAGCTTGACGCCACCGGCATCAGCATCTCACCGCTCAAGAAGAACGGCAAGGCTGCCAAGAAGACCAAGGACATCAACCGCTTTGCCATCAGTTTCTCCATCACCCGCAACGTGACGGCACAAACCGGCAACCGCACCATCTACGTGCGCCTGACCAAACCGGGCAACGAGGTGGTCAACGCCTCCGGCTCGTTCAACTACGAGAACCGCTCACTGACCTGCTCAGCCCAGAAAACCATTGAATACACCGGACAGGAAACGCGCGTAACGGTTTACGTTCCGGTCAACGAGTACCTGAGCGCCGGCACCTACAACGCCTACATCTTTACCGACGGACAGATGATTGGCTCAGGCTCCATGAGCATGAAGAAGTAAGGATGCGCGCCCCGGCGGCGTCACCTTTGCGAGACCCCCACAGCAGCCGTCCGGCAGCCCGTTTTCCGCCAATCGCGGAGAGGCTGCCGGACGGCTGCCGTAATACAGGCGGCACTGCCACCCGCTGCCGGGAACGCCGGAAACGAGGTCGGACCTTGCTGCCGCAGGAAGGCATCTTGCGGAAACAAGGTCGGACTTTGTTCTGCCTTTGCGCCGCGGGGCTGCGAAAAGCTGCCGATGTCCGGTAAATCGGGCGGCTCCCCGCTTTGAAAAGACCGGCGGCTCAAATCCGAGGGCCGACCCGTTGCGCAGTAGCCGATTTATGCTTAAATTTGCAAACCGTAGGTGCCAGGCTGCTATGCTCCGCCGGCACCCGGACCACTTAACCCCTTGTCACATCATGGTACTGAACTACATTTGGATAGGATTTTTCCTGATTGCCTTCGTCATAGCCGTTATCAAACTGGTCTTTCTGGGCGACGTCGAAGTGTTTCCGCAAATTATGGACTCCACCTTCAGCTCGGCCAAGACGGCCTTCGAGATTTCGCTGGGCCTGACGGGCGTGCTCTCGCTCTGGCTGGGCATCATGAAGATTGGCGAGCGCGGCGGCCTCATCGGGGCACTGGCGCGCTGGCTGAGCCCGGTGTTTACACGCCTGTTTCCGGACATTCCGAAGAACCACCCCGTGGTGGGCAACATCTTCATGAACATTGCCGCCAACATGCTGGGGCTCGACAACGCCGCCACACCGCTGGGCCTGAAGGCTATGAAGGAGCTGCAGGCCATCAATCCGAAAAAGGATACGGCCTCGAACCCGATGATTATGTTTCTCGTGCTCAACACCTCGGGCCTGACCATCATTCCGGTGAGCATCCTCGTCTACCGTGCCCAGCTGGGAGCCGCACAGCCCACCGACGTGTTCATCCCCATCCTGCTGGCCACGTTTGCCAGCACGCTGGCGGGCATCGTCGTCACCTCGCTCTACCAGCGCATCAACCTCTTCAACCGCGTGCTGCTGCTCACGCTGGGCGGCATGTGTGTGGCCGTGGCGGCCATTATCTGGGGCTTTGCGCAGCTCGACAAGGAGACGATGAACATTGTGGCCAGTACGGTGGCCAACGTACTGCTCTTCTGCATCATCATCGGCTTTATCGTGGCCGGCCTGCGCCGGAAGGTCAACGTCTACGACGCCTTCATCGAGGGCGCCAAGGACGGGTTTCAGACGGCGGTGCGCATCATTCCCTATCTGGTGGCCGTACTGGTGGCCATCGGGGTGTTCCGCGCCTCGGGCGCCATGGACTGGCTCATTGAGGGCATCACGCGGCTGGTACACGCCACGGGTGCCGACGCCCAGTGGGTAGGCGCCCTGCCCACGGCCCTGATGAAGCCCCTGAGCGGCAGCGGGGCCCGCGGCATGATGGTCGACGCCATGACCACCTACGGGGCCGACTCGTTTGTGGGCCGCCTGAGCTGCATCTTCCAGGGCAGCACGGACACCACCTTCTACATCCTGGCCGTCTACTTCGGCTCGGTGGGCGTGCGCTACACGCGCCACGCCGTAGTGTGCGGCCTGCTGGCCGACCTGGCGGGCATCATTGCCTCCATTGCCGTGGCCTACTTCTTTTTCGGCTAAAGCGGCCCTGACTCACTGATTATCGTTTTCAAAAAAAATACTTCGCTGAATATGGCCAATTTGAAATCACTGGCAAAAGACACTGCCATTTACGGCATGAGCAGCATCATCGGACGCTTCCTCAACTATCTGCTCGTGCCGCTCTACACCGCCAAGATGGCGGCCTCGACCGGCGCCTACGGCGTCATCACCAACGTGTACAGCTACACCGCCCTGCTGCTGGTGCTGCTGACCTTCGGTATGGAAACCACGTATTTCCGCTTTGCCACCAAAGAGGGCGAAGACCCCAAGCGGGTGTACTCCACCACGCTGATTATGGTGGGCGGCGTGAGCCTGCTGTTCGTCATTCTGGTGCTGCTCTTCATCCACCCCATATCGGGCTGGATGGGCTATGCGGACCATCCCGAATACGTGGGTACGATGTTTGTATGCGTAGCCATCGACGCGTTCCAGAGCATACCCTTTGCACACCTGCGGCATATTCACCGTCCCGTCAAGTTTGCGGCACTGAAACTGCTGTTCATCGGCATGAACATCCTGATGAACCTGCTCTACTTCGTGGCCGTACCGCTGCTCTACGAGAACGCCGGCACGCGCTTTCTGGTAGAAGGCTTCTACAACGGGCAGCTGGACATTGCGTGGGTGTTCTACATCAACCTGTTCTGCTCGGCCTTTACGATGCTGTTTTTCCGCCGGGAGCTGACGGGCTTCCGCTACTGCTTTGACGCCCGGCTGGCCCGCCGCATGTGGCACTACTCCTGGCCCATCCTGGCCCTGGGCATTGCCGGCATCCTCAACCAGACGGCCGACAAAATTATCTTCCCCTTCGTAGCGCCCCACGTGGGCCGTGAGGTCAACGTACAGCTCGGCATCTATGGCGCCGCCGTCAAGATAGCCATGATCATGACGCTCATCACACAGGCCTTCCGCTACGCCTACGAGCCGTTTGTCTTCAACAAGAGCCGCGACGCCGACAGCCGCCAGACCTACGCCGCCGCCATGAAATACTTTATCATCTTTACCCTGCTGGCCTTTCTGGTGGTAGTGGCCTACCTGCCCATTTTCCGCTACATCATTGCGCCGGACTACTGGGGCGGCCTGAAGGTGACGCCCATCGTCATGGTGGCCGGCATCCTGCTGGGCATTTTCTACAACCTCTCGCTCTGGTACAAACTGGTGGACAAGACCATCTACGGCATGTGGTTCTCGTTTGCGGGCTGCGCCGTACTGATAGCCGTAAACGTCATCTTTATTCCGCGTTACAGCTACATGGCCTGCGCCTGGGGCGGTGTGGCCGGATACGGCGTGGCCACACTGCTGAGCTACTTTGTGGGTCAGAAATACTACCCCATCAACTACCCGCTCAAGAGCATCGGCGTGTACGTGCTGCTGGCCGCCCTGTTCTACACCGCCATGAGTTTCGTACCCGCAAGCTGGCCCATGGCAGCCCGGCTGCTGGTCAACACGGTATGCGTAGCCCTGTTTGCCGCCCATGCCGTACACTATGACTTCCCGCTGTCCAACCTGCCCGTCGTAGGCAAGTATTTCCGCAAGAAATAAGGCTGTCAGACGACAGCATGAAGAACCATAAAAAAATTAAAGGGTTGTATCTGCATAATGAGATACAACCCTTTAAATTTATGATTCCAGACGCAATCAGAACGAAACGTTCTCGTACTTGGACTGAGGAATATTAAACCCTTCCTTTTTAGCTGCCATACGGACACTCCGCATGCTGCTCTGGTACTGACGAAGCAGTTTGGCATCGGAACTGGCTACACGCCCGTCGCCATACGTTTCAGCACTGACCTTGTGACGGACTCTGTCCTCAAACGTATTTTTAGCCTTCTGCTCCCACTTGTTGTACAACGTCTGGTAATAGCTCTGGCTCTTTCCGGAAGCCACTGACGCGCCGCCACCGGCATCGCCGGTTCCGGCAGTTCCCTGACTATTGTTCCCCTTGACCGACGCGGCTATGTCCAGACCGACCTGTGCCAGATTAAAAGTGGTTTCCAGCAACATTCCCCGCATTTCTTTTCTGTATTCCCGGTTGTCCCTCTTGAAAGCTTCGAGTTTGGCCTGCGAAATTCTGGAATTGTTGAACGACTTGAAGTTTCCTTCCGTCCACTTTCCGACCTCCCACATGTCGGCATCATAACAAATCATTCCGATGCCCTGCCGGATTCCGTCCTTCATCATTCCGTACACAATCTTTCCGTCTTCCTCGACGGTCAGTCCGAATCCGTCGGGAGTGTCATTATCCATTTCTCCGAGATACAGGTCCTGGCCTAATTCAGAAATACAGAAACGGCGTGATGAGGGAGTACTGCTGCCTTCCAATGGCATTACGGGCTTGTCATTTTCAAAATCACCTTCATACAACAAGACTCCGGTGCTGTTGTAACAGCATCCCTTGCCCTCTTTTTTCCCGTTATACCATTTACCGACATAAACCGTAGCCCCTTCTACATTCGGGATGCCCTTTTCAGGCGCAATGAGCATACCGCGTCCGCTGATTTTGTCTTCCGAAAAATCACCGACATAAACAGCTCCGTTTTTCAATCGCTCTATACCAAAACCATTTTTCCGCTTCCCATTATAATTGTACTGCCCGATGTAATCGGTCTTACTGTCTTTTCCGAACAAGATGGCAGAAATATCCTGAGCCACTGCAGGCACACAAAGAAACGAAAATAAGAATAGGAATGATACAGAGAGTAAATACTTACTTTCCTTTGTAAACATAATCTTCATTGATGGTATATTTATTACTGGTCTGCGCTTTCTTCAGCAACTTCAATCCTTCCTTTTCAGGAACGAGTTCCATATAAAATGCCTTACCGACTTTTCCGTTACACAACACATAGAACGTTTCTCCGTCCTCCAGGTTCAGATTAAGTTCGGCATGATACACCGTCTTGGGAGTGGGACAGTCAATCGACAACACATAACTGTCTGGATGCTCAAATACGACTTTACGGGCGCACATGTTATACATAAGGGTGGTTGACCCTTTCATAACAGGCTTTCCTTCCGGTTTTAAGACAAAGCCATCTTCACCATTAATCTTTACGGTATATTCAGGAATAAAATTCCTAAAATCCAAGAAGAAATAAACCGTACTTTCGGCCCGGGCCTGCAAAGAGACCGCCGCCATAGCAATTGCTACTACAGATAAAATCTTTCCTAAAAATGTTTTCATGATGATTAATTTTAAAGTTCTGAATTCTTATCAATATATTATTCCGCACAAAAGCAACTATATTTCATCCGTCAGTTCTTCCTTTACCACATATTGCTTATAATAATCAATGATCAGCGTAGTCATGGGCAACGCAATAATCAGTCCGATAATTCCCATCAGATAGCCCCATATGGAAAGCGAAAGCAGAATGATGGCAGGACGCAGGCCCATCATTTTTCCCATAACCTTCGGGGTAACCACAGCATCCTGAATCACCTGTACCACCACATAAACCAGCAATACACCACCCATGAGCCACCAGAAGTTCTCTCCCGTATCGGCACATTTAAGCAAAGCCAGCAACATGGCGGGAATAAATCCCACGACCTGCACGTAAGGAATAAAACTGATCAGTCCGATAAATACGCCCAGTCCGACCGGCACGGGAAAACCGATGATAGCAAATCCGATGGAAAACATCACACAATTACTCAAAGCCACCAGCATCTGCCCGCGCAGATAACGGCTCATACCCATCTCCACATCTTCAACCAACTGACCGACAAAACGGCGGCGGCGAGCCGGTACGAAACGTTTCCATCCTTGTGAAAACCGTTCATAGTCAGTCAAAAGGAAAAAAAGATAAAGCAAGCCGATGAGCGAAGAAATAATGCTGATAACCACACCGGCCGTTGACCATACCACGTTCCACACCTTTGGAACATACTTTTCAAGCACTTCCTTCAGTTCGCCTGTCTGCAACATTTTGTCGACCTGAAATTCATTGGCATGGGTCTGCACGTAATGCTGAATCATCGTCGGAATCGTAGAGTTTTCCGCGCCCTGCCGCAAATAGCGCAAAGCTACTTCCTTCAGGTGCGACATCTCCTCAACCATTGGCGGAACAATCACATATCCGATGCCGTAAATTGCAGCACAAACCAGTATCAGCGTAACAAAGATGGACAGCAGGCGGCTGCGCAACCTGCAACGGTATTGCAGAAACGTAACGATGGGATAAAGCAGATAAGCCACTACCCAAGCCACGAAAAACGGAATAAGTACGCTGCTCAAATAATTTATGGCCATCACCACTATGGCTATGCCCAATATCAGAAGACATCCCCGCACGAAACGGTCAAAAGTGATTTCTTTTCTCATTTTTCTTCCAGTATTACCGTTCAAAAGGCCGTTCGGCGGCCCTGGAACATACGTTGCAAAAATATGTATAATATCGGCTAAAAAGAAGAATTCCTGTCCGATTTTTTCGTCAAGTTGCTTTTTTTCCCTAAGTTTGCAACATGGGAACACTTTATTTGGTACCAACTCCGGTAGGAAACTTGGAGGACATCACCTTGCGGGCACTGCGCATTCTGAAAGAAGTCGACCTGATTCTGGCCGAGGACACCCGTACGTCGGGCATCCTGCTGAAACATTTCGACATCAAGAATCATTTGTGCTCACATCACAAGTTCAACGAGCACCAGACGGCCGATGCCTTTGCGGCCCGTATTGCCGGAGGAGAAAACATGGCCCTCATTTCCGACGCCGGCACGCCCGGAATTTCCGACCCCGGATTCATGCTGGTCAGAGCCTGCGTGGAGCGTCAGGTTGAGGTACAGTGTCTGCCCGGTGCCACGGCCTTCGTACCGGCCCTGGTGGCTTCAGGCCTTCCCTGCGAACGTTTTGCGTTTGAAGGGTTTCTCCCCCAAAAGAAAGGGCGCGCCACGCGCATTGCCGCCCTGGCCGAAGAGCCACGCACCATGACTTTCTACGAATCACCTTACCGCGTTGTCAAGACCCTGAGCCAATTCATCGAAACATTTGGCCCGGAACGCCGTTGCTCAGCCTGCCGCGAAATTTCAAAAATCCACGAGGAGAGCATACGGGGCACCCTTCAGGAGGTATGGCAGCACTTTTCCGAACACGAACCCCGAGGGGAATTTGTCATCGTGGTCGAAGGATATGCCGCCCCTCATAAAAACAACAAAAACAAATCCCCAAAACAACATTCAGAAAACGACACTAACCAGTTTTAGCCCTATGAAAACAAGAAGATTGCTATACCTTTGCGCTGCTGCCCTGATGTTGGCAGCCTGTGATCCGAAACCACAGCAGCCGGCTCCCGAAAAGGAGAATACACAGCAGGACTCCCTCATGCGGGTCATCAACCAGCGCGACAACGAGATTAACGACATGGTAAGCACCCTGAACGACATTCAGGAAGGACTCAAACAGATTAACGAGGCCGAAGGCCGTGTCACTGTAGAACAAGCCAATCCCGAAGGCGACAACAAGCAGGCCATCATTGAAAACATTGCCTTCATACAGCGCACCATGCAGCTCAACCGCGAGCTCATTGCCCGCCTGCGCCAGCAACTCAAGAGCAACACCGCCGCCGGCAGCAAGCTGCGCGCCAGCATGGAAACGGCCATCAACAACCTGCAGAGCCAGCTGGCCGAAAAGGACAAACAGATTGAGGAACTGAAAAAGGAACTCGAACAAAAGGATATCCACATTGCCGAACAGGCACAGCAAATCAATACACTCAACCAGAACGTCAACGACCTGAACGCCCAGAACGAGGAAAAGGCACGTGACATTGCCGCCCGCGACAAGGAAATGAACACGGCCTGGTACGTATTCGGCACCAAGAAGGAACTGAAGAACCAGAAGATTCTGCAAAACGGCGACGTATTGCGCTCCAACCAGTTCAACAAGGACTACTTTACCCGCGTAGACATCCGTGTGGACAAGATTATCAAGCTCTACTCCAAGAGCGCCCGTCTGCTCACCACGCACCCCGCCGGCTCCTACAGCCTCGACAAGGACAGCAAGGGCCAGTACACCCTGCGCATCACCAATCCGCAACAGTTCTGGAGCGTCAGCCGCTACCTCGTGATTATGGTGAAATAAAAAAGCCTTACAAATGAACATAACCTCTTGTATTCATAAAGTCGGGTCCGGCCTCTGCGGCGGGGCCCGACTTCTTCCTGTAAAGGCCCTTACGGCCCTGACCCTGCTGCTGGCCCCGGCCTGCTGCCCCGGCGCCCGTGCGGCCGACACGCCCACCGAGCGCCACATGAAGCAGCAGGGCATGGTGGACATCCAGCAAATTGACCCCACCATCAAGGTAAGCCTCATGTACAGCCGGGCCGACAACTTTACGGGCCGCGTGCTCTACACCGACCTGCACCACGCCTACCTCCACCCCCAGGCGGCCCGTGCCCTGAAGCGCGCACAGGCCGAACTGAAAAAGCGCTACCCCAACCTCTCGCTCAAGGTGTACGACGCCGCACGCCCCATGAGCATCCAGCAGCGCATGTGGAACGTGGTGAAGAACACTTCGAAAAACATTTACGTGAGCAATCCGGCCCACGGCGGCGGCCTCCACAACTACGGGCTGGCCGTCGACGTCACCATTTGCAACGCCAAGGGCGACACGCTCGACATGGGCACGAAGATAGACTATCTGGGGCGCCTGGCCCACATTGACGACGAGAGCCGCCTCTCGGCCCGCGCCCGGGCCAACCGCCGGCTGCTGCGCAGCGTGATGCGCGCGGCGGGCTTCAAGGCGCTGCGCACGGAATGGTGGCACTTCAACTACAAATCGCGCGCCACGGCCAAGAAATACTACAAAGTCATCCGATGAATACCAACCACCCTCTCCTGCAGAAAAGTCTGGAACTGGCGGCCCTGCACCGCCAGGACAACGTGGCGGCCCTGAGCCTGAAGCTGGCGGGGCGCACGGACGTTGACGTACCCTTCGTGCTCAATCAGATTCAGGGCTACCAGCGCATGCGCCTGAAGGTACCCCGCTGGGCACAGACGGAGGGCATCCTCTACCCGCGTCACCTGTCGGTGGAGCAATGCTCCAGCCAGGCCACGGCCCTCTACAAGCAGCAGCTGGTCAGCACCCTGCTGCCCGACCCCGCCATGCGCCAAAGCATGGCCGACCTGACGGGCGGTCTGGGCGTGGACTTCAGCTTCATGGCGCCGCTCTTTGCCGAGAGCTACTACGTGGAGCGGCAGGAGGAGCTGTGCCGACTGGCCGCGCACAACTTTCCGCTGCTGGGCCTGGAGGGGAGCCACATCAGGGTGGGCGACGGCCTGTCGTTCCTGACCGGCGAGGCACGGGAGCAGCAGTCCTTCAGTCTCCTCTTTGCCGACCCCGCCCGCCGCAGCGTCACGGGGCGCAAGGTGGTGGCCCTGGCCGACTGCGAGCCCGACCTGACGCGCTGCCTGCCACTCCTGCTGGAGCGCACGGCCTGCCTTCTGCTCAAGCTCTCGCCCATGCTCGACATCAGCCAGGCGGCCACGCAGCTACCGGGCACGCAGCAGGTGCACATCCTCTCGGTCGACGGCGAGTGCAAGGAACTGCTGCTGGTGGTGGGCCGCGAACCGGCCGCCGACCTGCAGTACACGTGCCACGGCAGCCGCTTCCACTTCAGTTTCAGTGCCTCCGAGGAGCAGCAGGCCGCGCCTCAGTTGGCCGACGCTCCGGGCGCCTACCTCTACGAGCCGGATGCGGCCGTCATGAAGTCGGGCGCCTTCAAGACGCTGTGCAGCCGCTTCGGCGTCAGGGCGCTCCACCCCAACAGCCACCTCTACACCTCCGACGTGTGGCGGCCCGACTTTCCCGGCCGCGGCTTTGCGGTGGAGGAGGTTTGCGGCTTCGGCAAGCAGGACCTGCGCCGGCTGCGCAGCCTGACGGACCGCGCCAACCTGGCCGTGCGCAACTTTCCGATGCGGGTGCCCGACCTGCGCAAAAAGCTGGGCCTGCGCGAGGGTGGCGACTACTACCTCTTTGCCACCACCCTGCGCCGGGGCGACAAGGCGCTCATCGTTACCCGCAAGGTGGCGGCCACCGTCTGAACACGACAAGCCGCCGAAAAAAAACTCGGCAGCTCGGAAACCAAACTCCGCGGCTCGGAAAAATTATTACACAGAAAAGACATGAGTACAATGCCATTCATACGGTCTAAAAATAGAATAACAAAAAATACAACCAGACCTACCAAATAAACATCATAACCCATGGGAATATTTAAATCATTAAAAAACAGTTACATTCATAAGGACAATAAGACTTTTATTAAATATCTCAGACATAAAGGTATCAAAATAGGCCATAACTGCATTTTTCGCTCCCCAGAAACCACTATCATTGACAAAACGCGACCGGAACTTATAGAAATCGGCAATTATGTTGACATGAATAGGTATTTTACCATTATGACACATGATTACACTAGTAGCGTCTTCATTCGTAAATATAATGACTTCATTAATTCATCAGGAAAGGTTACCATTGGCAATAACATATATTTTGGCATCCATTGTACTGTTTTAAAAGGTGTTACCATCGGAGATAATTGCATTATTGGAGCCTGTTCGTTGGTCAATAAAAATATTCCGGCCAACTCTGTAGCAGTAGGAGTACCAGCAAAAGTGATTTGCACATTAGATGAATACTACGCCAAAAGAAAAGAAGAAGCCGTGAGCGAAGCATTGGAACTGGCACGCATTATTCAAGAAAAACATCACCGCCGCCCTGTAATATCAGATTTTTCAGAAGAATTTATTTACTTCATTAGAGGTGATGAAGCAGACAATGCTCCAGTACCCGCAGCCAGACAATTAAGAGAAGCTTATCCCTTTTGGAAAAAGAATCATGTTCCCCTTTTCAAAGATTTTGATGAGTTTCTTCATGAAGCCGGCATTCAATAATGCCAACAATTGGTTATTTATAAAAACAAAAC